>Ga0099828_10003338_pt1 | contig 11212 bp, 8 predicted proteins | sample CZO8metaG_2_FD_79338 | JGI IMG/M metagenome (GOLD analysis project Ga0099828, IMG submission 79338) | Vadose zone soil microbial communities from the Eel River Critical Zone Observatory, Northern California, USA - CZOApr15con2H1.8 metaG | ecosystem: Environmental > Terrestrial > Soil > Vadose...
CTCTCCGCTCTCCGCTTCCGTTTGAACCGGAGTTGCGGCGCTCTCCGCGGCGCTGTCATCGGGCAGGGAAGTGGGAGCAAGCTTCACGCTCTCGGTTTCCGGTGGGACCGAAGGCGCACCGGTGTTTGAGGTAGCGTCATCAGCGGCAAAGACAGGAGCGATCGCGACGCCTTCAACAGCCTTCTCAATCGGAACAGCCTCTGGCGTGCTGCTCGCAGGCTGAACTGGATTGCGCTCTGCAGCCAGGGCAGGCACAGGTTCTGCCCGCCGTCGCATAGGGGTGCTCATAGGAGTGAGCCTCGGCGCCTCGGACTCAGACGAGTCCCAATCCAGCCCCCAGAAATTGTCGTGATCGATAAACTCGACCCCGAGCTGCCGTTCCCCCTCTGGGCTTGACCGAGAGTACCTCACCCGGACATTTGCGCGCCGTCCATTGTCTCTTCGTACGATGACCAGCAAATTCTCGGCTTGCACCAGATGACGGCAGCGCAATCCCGCCCCATAGCGGCTCACATCCTGGGTCTCGGTCTCTTCCTCCCACATAGGGCCCAGCTTTTCATTGCGCACCCAGACCGGGAAGGATGCCGTCTTGCGCTGGCTTCGGCGAAGCCTCTGAATTCCTAGCTGCATGCGATTCATTGAGTCGCCCAAGCCCATCATCCTCGCCCTCCTTGATCGTAGCACAGTCTTCCCAGTCACTCTTCTATGTCAAGTCCAAATGGGAGGAGAGACCGCGGGCGCCGGAATGGCTCGTTCGGTACTCTCGCCGATCGCCTTGGGCTGTGTCTCTCACGCAAGCTGGGTTGCGTTTGACTCTGTGGGCTTGAGTCGGATTGAATCTCCGAGAAAAAGACTTGGGGCCGCACGATTCGGCAGACAATATCAAAGCCCATGTTAGCATCATCTTGCCCCGGATTTCCAATTTGAACTTCTTCTATGAATCTTCGGGTGTTCGCCATCATTTGTATTCTTGGGGTGGGAATGCGATGAAGCCGCTGCGGAGGTGCACACCCCGTGGGTCATAAACCAAATCGGGCCTTTCACCTCTCGTTCAACGCTTCGTTGTTGGCGTGCTTTGCTGCTGGTCAATGCGCGCGCTCGGTGGCTAATCTCAGCCGGCTCTCCGAATCCAACAGGAATGTCCCGGAAGCTACCACCTTCTCGCCTACTGCCAATCCTTTCAGGATCTGCACGCGATCGCCGTAGGGCTCGCCGGTATCCACTTGGCGAGGTTCAAAAATTCCATTGCCCCGGACCACAAACACGCGCCTGGAGAGGCCGGAATCGAGCACGGCATCTGCCGGCACGCTCAAACCTGGAGGAGTTGCGACCGCCAGATCGACATCGACGAACATGTCCGGACGCAGGGCAAAATCTCTATTGTCGGCTTCCAGACGGAGCTTGAGGGTGCGTGAGCTGGGATCGATCTGTGGCAGGATGTTGGAAACACGGGCGGAGAAACTTCTCTCCAGATTCGGGAGCGTGATGCGCGCGACCGCCCCAGGATGGAAGTCCTGAGCTTCGCTCTCGAAAAGATCGGCGACGATCCAGACGTGGCTCAGGTCCGCGATGCGATAGAATTCCATATGCTTCGCGAATCTCTCGCCCGCCGAAATATTCCGCGAGACGATGAAGCCATCCGCCGGAGAGAGGACGTAAATATCCTGAGGAATCGTGCGAGTTAAATCGATTTCCTTCACCTGTGTATCACTCATCCCGAGAGAACGCAAACGGTCGGCCCAACTCTGAATTCCCGCCAAGCCTTGATTTCCTGCCGTAGCGCCGCCCGGTGGATGTTCGAGGGCCGAAACATAACCTCCGATGGAGGAAAGGAACTCGGGCGAATAGATGATGGCCAGCCGCTGGTCTTTCTTGACCTGACTGCCGAGCGCATCTTCGTGAGTTTCTCGAACGAATCCATCAACGCCCACGTTGACGCGGTAGACGCGAGTTTCATCCGCTGTGACTCTGCCTGGAACTCGCACCGTCCGAGTTCTCACGGTCTTCTCGACGGCGGCCACACGAATCCCGATCAACTGTTGCCGTTCGGAGTCAATGTGGACAGCGCCCGGAATCGATTGCGTGGGCGCGCCGGAATCTGCAACTCGCACTCCCTCGTCGGCATAAACGGGTTCGAGTTGCATGCCGCAATCCGGAGCAATGCCCGGCCTATCGGATTTGTACGCCGGATGCATCGGGTCAACGTAGTAGAGGACCCGGCGCGAAGTGCCGGAGGCCAGCACCCCGCTGCGATGTTGGCCGAGAACGAAGCCCGCCACGATCGCTGATAACACCAAGATTCCGTAGAGCGCATTCCTCATCATGGAGACCTCAAGGAGCTGCTTGCCGAAAAATTTTCGCTGCAACTTGCCGACGTACGGTACTGCAATCATGAATCAACGAGCCTGGATTTCCACGGCCACTTGCCGAGAAAATCCAGGCTCGTGAAGCTTTGCCAAGTCCGTTCGTGGCGAGCCTGTTGAACCCCGAACGGAAGTGGCTGAGTTTCCGATGCATCCCGTTTACAGGCTCAGGGGAAACGGGCAAGCTGCTCTCATTTTCCTAAGGGTTATTCACGCATTTGGTTGACCCGGTCGGATCGTTCGGATCCAAGATACACATGGGCCTCATCATCTGGTTGTCCTCGTGCTCGATGATGTGACAGTGCCAGGCGAAGAGACCTGGGATGTCGAATTTGGCCTTAATCTTCGTGATCGTGTTCCCTTGGACCAGCACGGTGTCCTTAAAGCCCGTCTCTCCGGGCTTGGGTCCTGACGTCTTCCCGGTCTTGAGGTTTACGCGCTCCAAGACCTCGAAGCCCACCTCGTGAAGGTGAATAGGGTGAGCATCGCCGCTGACATTGTAGATCCACCAGGTCTCGGTATTGTTCAGCCCAGGGGTTTCGGTGACGGGTGCGTCCCATGGTATTTGGACGGCTTTCCCGGCGGTAGTAACAATGCCGAGGCCACTGTCGAAAAGGGCCACCTTGCGCGTGACCGTCGCCGTTCCGAGCGGAGCCCGGGAGGGGAATGTACTGGGAATAACGGTCGTGTCGGTTCCCTGTAGGGGTAGGTCAACTCTGAACTGCAGAACCTTCCCCAGATCCCCGCTTTCGTTATTGCCAAGGACGATCGTACTGCCCTGCAATCCCGTGAAGTCAATGATCACGTCCACTCGTTCTCCCGGCGTGATGTCAATCTGGTTGAGCCTGACGGGAGCTGGCAGGAACCCAGCATCGCCCCCGATCTGCGTGATGGGCGGCGACTGGCCGCTGTCCTCGAAACTGAGACTGTAAAAGCTCTCGTCGGCCCCGTCCACGATGCGAAAACGATATCTCCGCGGCTCGACTTCCAGAAAGGGCCAAGTCTTCCCATTCACCACCATCATGTTCCCAGACGTCGTAAAAAGTAGGGAACCATCCGGGTTGAACGACTTGTCGTGGATGACGAGGGGTATCTCATATGGGCCTGAGGGAAGGGAGTTCACGTCATGCGCCCCTGTTCCGTGGTCACTTATCAAATAATATCCGACCAGCCCGGCGTAGACATTCTGCTCGGTAATTCCGAGAGTGTGATCGTGGTAAAAGAGGGTCGCCGGAAACTGGTCATTGCGGTATTGGAACATCGCTGTGCCGTCGTTGTTGTAAGTGCAGCTCCTCGTTCCTGCCGAGTTGACCTGGCAAAAGTCTGAGCCATGTTTAGCGTAGCCGGAGGGAATGTTACTCGCCGCCGGAAGCCACCATGCCTCGGGTATGCCGTCGCTCTCAGAAGTTGTGTGGGAGCCATGCAGGTGCACCACGATGGGAACCGGCCCGGTGTAGTTCGGGCCCTGCCCGAAGCAATCGGGCCCCGTCGCGAGGGGTTGGTGATCTTGCTTCTCGCAGGTGCTCGGTGGATTCGCCCAGTGATTCGCCTGGTCGATAGGAAGAAAGGACGGAATGAAGTTCCCCGTATCGGGGTCTCTGAGGTCATTGATCCACTTCACCTGGACGGGCCTGTTTTCCGTCGCCACGATCGTGCTGCCTGGATAGTGGAAATCGGTGGAACTCGCAGGACTGGCCGCTGGTCCAAAGGCCCAGACCTTTGTTTTCGGGAAATTGCCCGGGAGTATCTGCTGGTACTTCTCCCTTGCCGCCACATCGTAGACGTCTTTCCCTCCCGCGGTCGATGTCGCAGGCATCTTCAAGCATGGAGTACCATTGAAAGTATATGGATCCAGGCCACAGACACGATCCAGCGGCTCCACAAATTTCGGGACCAACGCCGAATCCAACTGCGCCTGCGCTGCGGGCGATAGAAACGAAGTAGCGAGGGCCGATACTAAGAAAAATTTCGTCAACACTTTCAGATGTGGCTGGGCTGTCATCGTGGATCCTCCTGTCGGTTGACACCGGATATGCTCTCACGGCCCAAACTACTTGATTCGGGTTCGCACACAATCCTCTTATAACGCTTCTAGGTCAAGTTACATTTACTTAGAAGTATTTACAGGACGGCTAGTACTCGACTTATTTGACCGCTTAAGCCAGGATTTCCGTTGCGGGCTCTTGGTAACTGCAAGGATTCACCACACTGCCTCCTTGTGGGCAACTCCAGCTTGATTTCCTTCCATCTCGCAGCCAGGGGTGCCCGAAACGGCTCGTTCCGCCCTTCCCGACAAGCCTGAACACACAGACACCCGGACATCCTTTCGGGCCTGTTCGTCGGCTCCTTTCCTGCCGATGGGTCTGCTATCTCGCGGGCAGCCCTAACCTCATTAGCGGGATAGGCGAGCCGTGGGTCGGAGCAGATTGGGAAGACGCCTGAGGCAGCTCAGAGAAAAGTGTCTGAGGAATGGGTCGGAAAAGCGGCAGTATTGGGCTTTGGGAATTTCCCGCGGCGCCGAAAGGGCTTTGCACTCCAAAAACCGGGCAGAAGCATTGCATGCTGACGGCGTTGGGTGCGCGTTATCAGTCGGCCCGGAAGTCTAAAGGGAAATTCCGGCTTGCTGCCTGGCCCGGGTGTTTGATTTTGGAGGCAAATCGTGTTGAGAGGGAGGTTTCTTGAGCCAATTTATAATTAGGAGGAATGGCGCGGTAGCGGACACTGGACAAAGGCATTGTCGGCGGCTTGGGTGACCCCGACCATCTCCAGAGTCAGCCCACGAGAGCGGGGGTCTTGCCAATTTCCACATTACGCCAGAACTGCGGCATCGGCAGTGGAAATTTGAACTCGACGTCAAAGCTGTTCCCTAGCCGCGCCACAACGGACACAACTTCGCACGCCTGAGCCTGCTCGTTTCCCTTGTTCGTTACCAGGATCGATTGGCCGGGCCGGACGGCGCTCTCCAGGGACAGCACTCCCCCGTCTGCATTGATCGAGATGGTGTGTACTTCCTCACAGAACGGGTCGCCGCGCAGCGTGTAACCGTACACGAACAACGGGATTTGGATATATATCCGGGCGGCCTGCCCGCGCTTGGGGAGCGTCGCGATAATTGTCCGGGAAGTTCCGGCGTTCCTGGGTTTGGGGCGGACCAATTGGGCCCGCTTCAGGGCGTTGAAGAGTATGCTCATGGCTCTAGTGGCTTCCGATGATCTGAAGTTTCTCCTAAAGATGCTTGCCAGAGGACCTCGCTCGGGCTTCGGTTGAGCCTGAATTTTGTCCAATCAGCCTATCCGGCGCCGAAAGGGCGCGATTTCAAAATCCATCCATTGGCACAACCTGGGGCTAATTTTCCACATTGCAGCAAGCTGCGTGTACCGTGCCCCCACTTCTCAAAAGCGGTGGGTCTCTCCGTCCCGCGACAAAGCGACCATTCGAGGGGGTTCGGCGTAAAGCCCGGAAAGCGGCGCACTTTGAGACGTGGTCACTTTCATCTCAAAGGCGCCATGCTCGATCCTATCCACCGCATCTGAGCCGCAGTTGCTGCACCGGCCATGGCTGTCAAGTCCGATTTGTGTCAGGCAGCTGACGCACCACCACTGGTTCTTCATTATGGATGCCTCCCGATTAATCGAGAGGTGAGCACGAATAGCTCCAGACCGTGCTCGTAAATCGAAATCACTCTAGCCGCTGATTGGTGGAGATTTACTCCAGGCCGAGCGTCTGCTTTCACAGTGGTCATATGCACCACGCTTGGTAATCCTTGGCCGGGGCCGGCATTTTTTGCTCGGTTCGTTTCTGCCTAGTTGATCGCCGACTGCCCATCGCGTTCACCCAGTTGGAAACTAAAAATAAAGGGAAGCCGTCACGCGCTGTTCTCGGTCGGAGTAGAGCACATATCGTTCTTGAATAGAGATCTCAGAAGAAACACGGAACACCAAGAATAAATTTCCAGCATCGGACTCAGGATGAGGGAGCGCAGTTTTCCACTGCTCCGTTCCCGGGCATGGATCCTGGCGACCCTGCCTGCGAAGCGCTTGTTGCACGGCGAAAATTTAGATCGATCCGACAGCGGTCGGAGCGCGGAGACTCTCAGACTCAACAGCGGCCGGCGTTTTACCGCGATCAATCTCGACGCTACCCTTGAAATGAGCTCCATCTTCAATCATGACCCGCTGGGACGTAATGTCTCCGATCACCGAGGCATCCTTTTTGATCTCAATGCGCTCATCGGCGAGGAGATTGCCGGTGACCTTGCCATAGACAATGACTTCGGCGGCGACGATCTCGGAAGTAAGCTGCGCGGTGCGCCCTGCGATTAGCCTTTTTCCCTGGAGTGAGATCGGCCCCTGGACTCGGCCGTCGATTTGTAGGTCTTCCTCGCCGGAGATTTGGCCTTTGATTTCCATGGTTGAGCCCAAGAACGACACATTGCGAGCGACCGCAGTCGTTGGGCGGATGGCGGCCGTTGGGCTCGCGGGCGTGACTGGAGCGCCTGGCCGCGGGGTCGAAGATGAGTTAAGCAAATTGGGCGGTGAGGGATTGCTGGTCAACATGGTACCTCCGTGTTTCGATCCATAGCTGGGATTTAGTCGCCAAAGAGCAACGTATAACCACTTTAGGCGGTTGGGAGAAACGGACGCAATCCTAATTAATCGTGCGGTTGTTCGCTTCGGAAACTGTCCCTCCGAACAGGTCGAGTGGAATGGAAACCATTCGTCATGCTGCGCCGGGCCAGACGACGCTGGACGAGATGCCGCCCGCGGACGACGATTCAGCGTGACCCTCCACTTTCAGATTCTTCACGATCTTAGCTCTTCCCACGTTGAAGTCTCTTGAGCAGGGGGTCGTAAGGGCCAAGTTCGGGCATTCGGATGCCCAGATAGGAGAGTGAGAGTTGCATTCCTGTTACTCGAGTGTGTTGACCAGCGCAGTAGTTGTTTGCGGAGCATAGCCATTCTTGGATTGCTGGCCGCCACGGGCTTCTTATTGAGAACCGTCACGCGCGACACTGGAACGCTAGCGGCGGGTGCATGCCCGTTCCCGCCTCGCTTGCCGTTACGGCCCAGCGACCTTACCCAGTATTGCACCAAGCTCGTGATTGTGCTAATCGTCAAATCCGACTGTGACGATAGTCACAGCGGGGCCTGTAGAGGCAAGCGATGATGGCGAAGGAATGAGCGGGCAACGGACTCTCAGTCCTGGGTCCAATGCGCGAAAGGCAAGAGGGAGGGAGCCTTAATATGCGGCGAGCACCGAAAGCTGGTCTGATAACAATCATCCTAACGGCTGGTTGTCTGCTCTGGATTCTGGCCTTGACACAGCGGGCTTCGGCGATACCTGCGTTCTCGCGGAAGTACCAGACGTCGTGCGCGACGTGCCACAGCAATTTTCCGGAGTTGAACGACTTCGGGATAGCGTTCAAGAAGAATGGCTTCAAGTTCCCGAAGGATGACGAAACTTTTGTAAAAGAGCCCCCGGTTCTGCTCGGCGCGAAGGCGCAGAAGGAAGCGTTTCCAGGTGCGCTTTATCCGGGAGAACTGCCGGGGAATCTGCCGATCGCCTTCCGGTATTCGGGCTTTGCGCAATACAATAGCAAAGTACCACTGGCTGCGGGCTTTGTGCCGCGGACTGATCTGTTCGCGCCGAACACGTTTACGATCATTGCCGCTGGCAGTTTCGGAACGAACCTCTCGTTCTGGATTGACGACGACATCTCTACCGGCGGCTCTGGCGCGAACGGTGGTCTGGGCGACGGGTACTTCAAGGCCAGCGACATCGGGCATTACCTGCACCTGCCGAAAGATGCGTTGAATGTTCGCTTCGGCCAATTCGAACTCGATCTCCCGTTCAGCCAAGCGCGCACCATCAACCTATCCGACTACGATATCTACGACCAGGCCAGCGTGTCTTTGGCGAATCCCGCATTGTGCGCTCTTGCTATCACATCCACTGGCGCGCCTTGTACGACAAGTAATCCCTTCGTCTTCGGTATCCCGCAGCGTGGGATTGAGTTCGGCGGCTATCCGAGGGACGGGAATTTCACTTGGTCGGTGGCCCTTGTGGACGGCAACAATCACGACCCTGCCCTCCGCAATTCGAAAGACGTCTACGCTCGGGTTTCCCAGACCTTCAATCTCGAGCGCGACTCCAGCGTGCGAAAAGAAGTGCAAGCTGCCGGCCCAACCGGTCCGCGCGACCATACTTCCCTTCGGGTTGGCGCATTCGGTTACTACGGACGGAACGCGCTCAACATCGGCGGCTCCCTGTTCCCAACGCTGCCCACGATTCACGAACCGTTCTACCGTGCGGGGAGCGACTTCCGCTTTAAGTACCGCAAATTCGAGTTGTGGGGACTGGGCATGTTTGGTCACGACACAAACCTCGTCCCCAATGGGAGCGGAACTGGGTTCATGTCCGCCACCCCGGTGACATTCGCCGGGGGATTCGGCGAGGCGGAATACTGGGTTTATCCGTGGCTCATCGGGCTGATGCGGTACGATGCCGTTAATTCGCCAACCGATTTCCAGGCTGGACTTTCGCGAAGAGAGACGCGCAACCGGTTCAGCCCTGGCGTCCAGCTACTGGTGCGGGCGAACATCAAGCTCGCGTTCGAGTATCAGCGGCGCTTCGAGGAGCCAGTCCCGGGCTCGAACCAATTCTTCCGTCCAAATGGATTCGTCGTCGGCACCGATTTCTTGTTCTGACATTTTGTCTAAACCCGGCCCCAACGGGCCGGCACTCACACGAGAGGAGCGGCCTAATGACCAGGCTCGAGAGAACGATGTTGGTAGGCGCCATTTTTCCAGCGGGATTGTTCCTAGCCGGTTTTGCTTGGGCGGGAGAGGTGAAAGGCAAGGTGTCGGTGCAGGGATTGGCTTCGGCCAAGAACATCGCTGTCTATGTGGACGCGCTACCCGGCAAGAAATTTGATCCGCCCGCTGAGCACGTGGTGGTCGACCAGCGCAAGATGAATTTCGTGCCGCGCGTGACGGTCGTGTTGGGAGGGACGACGGTGGATTTTGTGAACAGCGACGCTGTCGGCCACAATGTTTATTGGCCGTCCATCAGCGGCAATAAGAAGCTGGCGCACAACCTGGGGACCTGGCCCAAGGGTGAGAAAAAGTCGTTCCAGTTCAACGACCCCGGCGTTGCTTCGCTGCTCTGCAACGTCCATTCGGAGATGTCCGCCTTTGTTGTGATCGCTCCCACCCCGTACTTTGCGGTGACGGACTCGGATGGATCGTTTGAGATCGAGAACATTCCTCCGGGGACCGACACTTTGAAGACCTGGAGCGAAGACGGCAAGGTCACCACACAGTCAGTAACCGTGGCGAGCGGCGCAGCAAACGTCGAACTGACCGTGAAGAAGTAGTGGGCCGGGCTGGGGACTGCGCGTGGAAACTCGCAACAACCTGATGGACCTGGACTGGCTGGAGCCGGATTTCCGGTGCATGAAGACCTGTCCGGCCCCCGCCCGGTCGAGTCCAGTATTTTCGGGGAGGTAAGTCGATGAATCGCGGAAACCGAACCTTTGCTTTCCCGTACGCTCTTCTCAGCTTTGCCTTCGTTCTCCTTATGGCTAGTTCCGCGCTCGCTCAAGTGAGTCCTGCCGAAATCGCAAATCCAAAATTAAAAGCCGCAGAACAAGAGTACCTTCCTCAGCTTCGATCGCTGCAACATGTGATTGGCGAGACACAATTTCCACTTCCTTTCATTCTCACTCGTTATGTAGGCGTGGATCCGGCCCGCCAGGCCTCACTGGATACGCGCGGGCTGGAATTCGTCTATTTTCAGAACCGAATGGTCTTGAAAATGTCGGGGTTCTACACAGCCGCCTTCAATGCGGAGCAGCTCACACAGAACCAGCGCGCCAGCCGAACTTTTCAGGAAGTCATCGTTCCGATCCTTCGCCTCATTGCGCATGAGATTCCCTCTGACGTGAGGTGTGACGACATCGGCTTCGAAATTGCGTATCACGCCCGTGCTGCACGCAAGGATTCCGATTTTGAGGGGAGAGAAATCCTCGCGGTGGTGCTCGATCGCGCCGACGCCTTCGCATTTCTGAACCAGCCGGAAAACGAGGAACGGCAAGCGATTCTCAATCGCTCGGGAATTTACTTGGATGCCCGACCCTTTGGGCTCGCACTGGGGCAGAGGGAGTCGCTAAATCTTGAGGCCCTCGGGAAACCCGGTTCCGGAGACGCCGGGTCGACAACGTCCCCTGCTTCCGCGGCTGCCGCAACCGGGCGGCTATCCCTGGCGGATCCTCGACTCGCGCCAACGGCCTCGCCGAGCTCTTCTCACGTCGCACCGGCGGACAGCGGAGCCGAGGGAATCGTCAGCCCCTCGGCCCCGACGGCCGGTCCGAAGGCGGCCGCCTCGCCAGCCGATGCCGAGAAGTTGCAGGCGCAGTTTCAGTCCCAACTCGACGCGCTCCTGAAAGAAGATGGTGCAACATTCCATCTCGTAGATTATGCGCCCCCATCATTTGCCATTGATCATAAACAATTGGTATTGCAACTGACGCTGCGAAATTCCTTGGCTTTCGAGAAAAGTACAAGTTCGATTTACAGACGCGCCGCGCAGACCTTCGACCTCTTCCTGGCGCCGCAGCTTAAAGCGCTTGTCCCGAAGCTTCCGGTGGACCTCCCGGTTGATGCGCTCGATTTTTCCGTTCTCAATCGCCTGGGCAACGAGAAGGATTCTTCTGAGGCGGTTGAATTCATTTGCCCTCTGAGGGCAGTTCGATCCTTCATCGAGGATGAAATTGCCAGCCAGGATTTGATTAACCAAAGCCTTGTACTCGTCAACGGAGTGCGGATCCACCTCGACTTAGAGCTCGTCGA
>Ga0099828_10003341_pt1 | contig 11208 bp, 9 predicted proteins | sample CZO8metaG_2_FD_79338 | JGI IMG/M metagenome (GOLD analysis project Ga0099828, IMG submission 79338) | Vadose zone soil microbial communities from the Eel River Critical Zone Observatory, Northern California, USA - CZOApr15con2H1.8 metaG | ecosystem: Environmental > Terrestrial > Soil > Vadose...
CAACCCACAGAAGTTCAGCTGGCCGGGTCACTGGATCGGCGTCGTCGACTCACCAAATGAGGGCGGAGATCGTGTCGCGGTCCTACTCTTCGGCACCCCATCAGCTGTCATTGCGAGTCCTGCAGTGCCAGCCCTCGTCGGCAAGTCGGTCGATGAGTTGCGCTTTCGGCAGGGGCTTCTTCTGGTTCCCTTTCAGCCCTTCGCGCAGCCGGCCGTGAATTCTGCACGCACGATGGGCGAGGTCGTTGGTATCTATGTCAGCGAGGTTAAGACCGGACCGATGAAGGCTCTCGCTACGGCGACCGCTGTCAAGTCAAGGGGACTCTTGGGAGACCGATATGCGACCAAGGCCGGCACCTTCACGCCACGGTCCCCGCGGTTGCGCGGATATGACGTGACGCTCATCGAATCCGAGGTGCTCGATCAACCTACGCTCGCAGACGGCTCCCAACTCGCCGCTGCCGAGTCTCGACGGAATCTGGTCACTCGGGGAGTCGACCTCAACGCGCTAGTCGGTCAGGAGTTCAGTATCGGACCAGTTCGCGCGTTCGGTCAGCGCCTTTGCGAACCATGCGTGCACCTTGAGCGACTGACGCGGCCCGGCGTGGTCGCGGGGCTGGTCCACCGGGGCGGACTGCGGGCCGACATATTGACGGACGGGGAGATTCGTCTCGGAGACAAGATCGAAGCTGGTTCTCAGACGAGCGATTAGGCGAAGCAAAAGTCGAGGCGTAATGGGCAGTCCCGCGGCACAGCACTTTGGGTGAATTTGCATTGCCCGATTCCCTGAGAAATCAGGCTTGAGGACGCACGGGTCATGAACGTGAGGCACCTGGTTCGAAAATCGCTGGCCGGCGTTTTGCCGTGTGGATAGCTCGCGGTGGTTGCAATCTCCTCCACGCCTCTACCACATAGTCAGACGCCATGCGTCGGCATCCGATAGCACGTCTAATAAGCAAATTACGCCATAGCACGAAGTCTGAGCACAGCGCACGAAACCGCGTCCCTGAGTCTATCTTGTCCAGATGTCGTACTTCGAGCGACATTGGACCACAATATATTGGTGGCTGGGGAGGAAGGATTCGAACCTTCAACCTTCTGATCCAGAGCAACATGCGCTACGGCCGATCGCGCTGTGAATTGGGTTGTCGCGTCTGATAAGTGGATTACGCAGCGGCGCCGCGTCTGAGCCCAGGGCGCGAATTTGGCGCGAAACCCGCGCGCAGCGCGCCTTAGAAGGCTCCGCGAACAATCTGGATCGTCTCTCGCTGATTGGAGTATTTGGCCGCACCGTGAGCGCGCCCGTTCGGTACTAAGGCCGCAGCAGGGAGACCTCCCGGACGTGACGGTCCTGGAGCTCCTCGTCCCAGTCACCGGTGCAGTAAATCGAGATCTCAGAGATCGCGCCGTCGACGACGTCGGCCCGGAACATCTCCCGGCAGTACCACCGCTCGCCGCCCTGCTCCCATCGCTCCTCGAGCTCGATGACGAAGCCGGTAGGTATGGGATCGATGCGATACCGCGGGACGCGACCGGGGGACGGGTGGCTCCACTTGCGCGCGCCCAGCACGTCCTCGATGCCTTGCGCCTGAATGCGCCATTGCGGCGGCGTGAAGTCGCAGAACACATCCGGACGGAACAGCCCCTCAGGCGCGTCACCTGTCTCCAGATAGGACACGAATCGCATCGCGAGCGAACGAACGTCGTCGACTTCCACTGTTCCTCCTTTTTCTCCAGACATGGTGTCTAGACATAATGTCTATATAGCTGTTCACGATCAGGGCAGGTTGAGGATCGCGCGCAAGGCTGCGCCGACCGCGACGTTGGAAACCGAGCTAGCGACGGACGCCGCGGCCCAGACCGCGAGTAACCGGACGGCGCTGATCCTGGTGCGAGCGGTTGTCCTCACATGAAAGTTCATGTGATGCCTCGCGTGGGTTGAATCGTCACTCCGGGGATATTCCCCGGGCGGCCGCCATTGGGAAGGGTGTCCTCGCCTCCGCAATTTCTTCCACCACCGCAAGCCCGGACGGGTTCAAAGCCAGTTCAGCCGGCGCGCCTTCGCGCGTTGATCGCTGTTGTGGGGCCGCCTTCGTCCCAACAGTCATGAAGGTTCCGATCAGGACCGCCCCGCCGACCATCACGCCGGCGCAGATCCGCAGCACGTCGTCCATTCCGACGGAGTAGGCCCCTTGGGCCGCGTGAAGAAGCGCCGTGCTGGATGGAGTGGGAAGGCCGCCTGCGATCAAGGTGGCCCCGGCCACGCTGCCCTCCGCGACGTCCTTCAGCCTCGCGGGCAACCCTGTCAGGTGACCAGCCAGCTCAGCTCGATAGGCGTTGTTGAGGACGCTGCCAAGGATTGCGACGCCAAAGGACGCGGCGAGTTGTTGGAGGGTCCTGGTCAGTGCGGTTCCGGCGCCGGTCTCCGATTCCGGCAGGATGCCGAGGATGACGTTGAGGGACGTAAACATCGTGAAGGCATTGCCGACTCCGATCACGGGCAGAGCGACCGCAATCAGGCCGAATCCGCTGTCGGGCCCGAGCATCGAGAGCAGCGCCAGGCCGGCAGCGCTGATAAGGAGTCCGAGCGCAAGCATTATCCGAACGCCAACGCGGGCCAGGAGACGATCACTACCGACGGCGCCCAGCACGATGCCGCCGATCAGCGGCAGCAAGCGGAAGCCGGTGGCCTGGGCGTCGTTGCCCTGCACGATCTGCACGAAAGGCGTGAAGACGAAGAGCACGCCCAGCAAGGCGAAGCCCATGACCATGCCCGCCAGGACCGACCAGGTGAACCGCGGATTTAAGAAGAGCCTGAGGTCGACAAGCGGCGATCGCACGCGAAGCTCCCACATAGTGAAGGCGGCGACCAGAACCGCCCCGGTCACGAGGCTGGCGAGCACGGTCGAGTTGGTCCAGCCGCGGGCCGGCTGCTCGATGATCCCGTAGACGAGACCGGTGACACCGGTGACTACGAGAGCGGCTCCGACGACGTCGAGGCGAGGCGCGTTCGGGTCTCGGCTCTCGGGGATGTAGATCCAGGCGCCGAGCAGCGCGAGCAACACGACCGGGCCGTTGATCAGGAAGATCGAGCCCCAGTCGTAGTGGGTCAGCAGCCAGCCCGCGACCAGCGGACCCAACGGAAGCCCGAGAAACATACCGGCCCCGCCGATGGCGATGGCCCGTGGACGCTCCCGCTCCGAGAAGATCGTGGGCAGGATGGCCAGGGAGATCGGAAAGATGAATGCTCCCGCGACGCCCATCACCGCCCTCATCAAGATCAGCCCATTGGCGGTAGTCATCTGGCTGGCCGCGACCGAGGAGGCGCCGAAGAGGAAGAGCGCGACCAGAAGCATTCGCCGGCGGCCCAGGCGATCGGCCAGCACGCCGGCAGGAATCATGAAGCCGGCCAGGGCCAGCGTATAGGCGGCCGAAATCCACTGCAGCTGGTCGGTCGAGGCACCGAGCTTGGCCGACAGGGTCGGCAGGGCGGTGACCACGATCGTCATGTCCAGTCCAAGAACAAGTGAACCTAGAACGATCGCGCCGAGTGCCTGCCATCTGCCCGTGTGCGTTGACGCCAATGGGCTCACGGGTGGGGACCCGCCATCGGATCGGGGCCCGGCGTCGCGGCCGGGGTGTGTAGTGGCGCCGGCCGTTCGCCGTTCGAGCCCCCACCAGCGGGCATCGCGGTCGCGAGGATCAGGGCGACCACCAGAGCGATCATCGCTAGAACACGCGACAGTTTTTTCACGTTTGCTCCCAACAGGACTAGGCGTGGCCGATGAGGGCGCCGAGCCCGGCCACCACGAAGCCGCCCATCGTGACCTGGATAAGCGAGCGGTGAAGCGGGACCTGGAGGAAGCGCCGGCGTACCCACGCGATGGTGATCAGCTCTATCCCGACCACGACGTAGGCCAGCTTCAGCGCTGTTGGGGTGTCTGTAATAAGGAAGGGGAGGGCGTGAAAAGTGCCGCCGACAAAAGTCGCTATCCCGGTCAGGGCGCCGCGGACCAATGAGTTCCCCCGTCCGCTCAGCTCACCGTCGTCGGAAAGCGCCTCCGAGAGGCCCATGCTGATCGCGGCCCCCAGCGAAGCCGCCAGGCCCACCAGGAGGGCGGCGTGAGAGCCGACGAGGAAGGCGGCGGCGAAGATCGGCGCGAGCGTGGAGATGGTGCCGTCGATCAGGCCGATCAGGGATGGCTGGACGAAGCGCAGGATCTGGCTGCGCTCGCCCTGCCCCCGCCACCTCTGGATGAGGTCAGTCGCTGTCCTAGAAACCGCCATCGACAGGTTGTTCCGCATCGCTTCGGCGGAGGTTGTGGCCACCAGTAGCGGGACTCCGATCGTTGTCAGCATTGCTCTGCGCATGGCTGCAGCATCGGGTGTGGTGAGGCCGCCAACATCCACCACCTGGTTGATCTTCCGGCCCGCACCAGGTTGATTTCTCTGCTCCGGTCGTTGCAGCCGCGATAAGCGCGCGGGGGCAGCTGCTTGGAGATTTCGGTTCCGTGAAAAGACGTCATGGCTCGCATTTCGCTTCATCTAAATCCGCACTCGGCCGCGTCGAATCGAACCCTAGACAGCGCGGCGCCGCCAGCTATGCCGTTCGGCACTTTCAGTCCGTGCTGTTCAACACACCTCCCCCAGCCCCAAGGGCATTCGCTTGGCGGCCGCGTGCGCCTTGATTTCTTCGCTCACGGCGACCTCGAAGGGAGGAGACTCAGTGCATCCCGAATGGCCAGCGTGCCCTCCAAGCTGCCGGCGCCGCTCACCCGCTTCGTCGGTCGTGAGGCCGAGCTCGCCCGGGCCGCCGGGCTGCTTACGGGGACGCGCCTGCTGACGCTGACGGGGCCTGGCGGCGCCGGCAAGACTCGCCTTGCACTGAGGTTGGCCTCGGCGACAGCCGGCGAGTTCCCGGACGGGGTATGGTTCACCGACTTCTCGCCGCTGTCCGACGGCGAGTTCGTCTGGAACCAGGTGGCGGTCACCCTGGGTGTCAAGGAGCCCGGCTCCGGTTTAACCCTGGCCGAGGCGGTGTGCGGCTACCTGCAGGAACGCCGGACGTTGATCGTCCTCGACAACTGCGAGCACGTGGTGGAGGCGGCGGCGGCGATCGCCGCGAGGCTCCTGGCCGCGGCTGCAGCGATCAAGATCGTCGCCACCAGCCGGGAGCCGCTGGGAGTGGGCGGGGAAGTGACGTGGGCGGTGCCACCTCTGCGCGATGCAGATGCGATCGAGCTGTTCACCGATCGCGCTCGACAGGTCCGTCCTGAGTTCACACTCACTGCCCTGGACGCCGGGGCCGTGCGCTCCATCTGCCGCCGGTTGGACGGGCTGCCGCTCGCCATCGAGCTCGCGGCCGCGCGAGCGCGCGCGTTCGACCCGGCTCACATCGCCGCCGGTCTCAAGGACCACCTTGCGCTGCTTCCGAAGGGCCCGCGCACGGCACCTCAGCGCCAGGCAACCCTTGCCGCCTCCTTCGACTGGAGTCACGAACTGCTGTCCGACCCCGAGCGTGCGTTGTTGCGGCAGCTGTCCGTGTTCGCGGGCGGATTCGACGTCGAGGCGGCGCTTGCCGTCTGTCCGGCGGCCAACCTCGAGCTGCTGGCGGCGCTGACCGATCGCTCGCTGATCATGCTCGAGCAGCGTAGCGACCAGGCCGAACCGCGCTACAGGATGCTGGAGACGGTGCGCGAGTTCGCGGCCGAACACCTGGATGAAGCACAGGAGGTCGAGCTCATCCGAACCCGCCACCGTGATCACTATCTGCAGTTGGCGGAGGCGGCCGAGTCTAACCCGACGGGCGGGGACTTCAGCTACTGGCTGGGCCGGCTCTTCGACGAGCACGAAAATGTGCGGGCGGCGCTGGCGTGGAGTCGGGATCGCGGTAAGTCGGAAGCGCTGGCCAGGCTGACGGTGGCGGTGGCGATCCCTTGGCTGGCGCGCGGGCGGTATGCAGAGTCGGAGTTGTGGCTCGGCGTCGCCGCCGACCGCTCAGCCGACCTGCCACCGCTGCTGCAGGCGCGGATTCGCAACATCGAATGCTTCTTGGCCCTCAACAGGAGCCGCCTCGCGGAAGTGCCGGCGATGGCCGACGAGGCCCTGGCCATGGCTCGCGCCGCTGGCGACAAGGCTGAAGAGGCCTTCGCGCTGAGAATGCTCGGCCTGATCGCGGGTCTGGGCGGAGGCGCCGAGGCGATGCGTCCATACCTCGACGAAGCCCGGCCCCTTTTGCCCCCGCCGCACGTGGCTATCGGCACTCGGCTTTTGATGGGGGACTTCCTGTCCCAGATGGGTTTCATCCTGCTCCGTTGGTTTCAGTCGAATCCGGAAGAGCCCAGGCGTCTGGCGGAGGAGGGGATGGAACGTGGAAGGGCGGGCAGAAATTCACCGGTGCTGTTCACCGGCATGTGGCTCGCGGGTTTCAGCGCGCTGATACAGGGGCAGTTGGGAGATGCCGCCAAGCTTCTGCAGACGGCGCTCGCTGACGGTGTCAAGGACGATGAGAGCTTGATGTGGAAATGCTCTCTGGGCCTTGCCTGGGTGGCGATGGATCGTGGCGAGTTTGAAGCCGCTCGAGCTGCCCTCGACGAGAGCGTGGAGGCGGCGCGAAAGCGCGAGTTCACCGGAGGTTCGGAGAGGATGGTCGTTCCGGTCGCCAGCTGGCTTCGCAGCTGGATGCAGCTGGCCGACGGCGATGCAGCCAGGGCGACCGACACCCTCGGGCCTTTGGTCGGCGCGATCCGCGCGACCCCCAGCTACCGGTGGGCAGGTCCGCTTCTGGTGGTGCTGGCCGAAGCGCAGCTGGCGCAGGGCGCGCTCGACGAAGCGACGACCAGCCTGGATGAAGCCACCACCCTCGCCCGATCCGGATCGCTGACCTGGGTCCTCGGCCGCACGAGCCTGGTCCGAGCGAAGCTGCGCGCACGTCAGGGGGATCTGAATGAAGCCGATTCGCTGGCGCACGAAGCCATCGCGCTGGGACGCGAGGCCGGCGATCGGCTGGGACTCGTGGACGCGGTGGAGTTCCTGGGCGCGGTGGCTGGGGACCGGGACAGCTCCATAGCGGCGGTTAGGCTCCTGGCGGCCGCCGAGTCGAGGCGATCAGAGCTTGGCTATCGATTCACAACCGACCGCGCCGTCAACGAGAAGACGCTTGCCCGGACCAGAGAGGTCCTCGCTCCGGACGAGTTCACGGCCGCCTGGGCAGAGGGCGCCAGGCTCCCTCTGGAGGAGGCGATCGCCTACGCCGCCCGCGGTCGGGGGGAGCGCCGCCGCCCGACCACCGGCTGGGCGAGCCTGACTCCGAGCGAGTTGGAGGTCGTGCGCCTGGTGAGCGAGCACCTGACCAACCCCGAGATTGCGACCAGGCTCTTCGTCTCGCGCGCCACCATCAAGACCCACCTGGTGCATATCTTCAGCAAGCTCGGCATCGAATCCCGCTCCCAGCTGGTCGCCGAAGCCATCAAGCGGGGGCTGCGGCCGCAGGCGAGCCGGAAAACCTGATGTCCACCAACCTGCCGGTGCCGATGACACGGTTTGTCGGCCGCGAGGCCGAGCTGGCCGAAGCCGCTGCACTGCTGGCCGACGCCCGGCTCCTGACCCTGACCGGGCCGGGCGGCGCTGGCAAGACGCGCCTCGCCTTGCGCCTGGCTACATTGGTCGCCGAGCGATTCCCGGAAGGCGTCTGGTTCGTTGACTTCTCACCTCTTTCGAGTGGTGAGTTCGTGTGGGATCGGGTGGCGAGCACCCTCGGTCTAAGAGAGCCGAGAGCCGGCACCACATGGGCCCAAGCGATCGGCCCCGCCCTGGCCCCACGTCAGACACTGCTTGTTCTTGACAACTGCGAGCACGTGGTTGACTCCGCGGCCGAGGTCACGGCTGAGCTCTTGGCCGCTGCTCAAGCGTTGAAGATAGTTGCCACCAGCCGAGAACCCCTTGGCGTCGGTGGCGAAGTCACGTGGGTGGTGCCGCCGCTGACTGAGGAAGACGCCGTCGACCTATTCATCGACCGCGCACGACAGGCGCGGCCTCAGTTCAGGATCCTCCCCAGGGACACCGACGCCGTCCGCTTCATATGCCGCCGGCTGGACGGCCTGCCGCTTGCCATCGAGCTGGCGGCGGCGCGAGCGCGCGCGCTCGACCTCTCTCACATCGCCGCCGGCCTGAAGGATCGCCTGGCTTTGCTGCCCAGCGGACCGCGTTCGGCGCCCCGGCGGCAGTCCACCCTCGCCGCGTCCTTCGACTGGAGTCACGACCTGTTATCCGACGCCGAGCGCGTACTTTTGCGCCAACTGTCGGTGTTCGCCGGTGGGTTTGACGTGGAGGCGGCACTCGCTGTATGCCCCGCCGCCAGCCTCGAGCTTCTGGCGGCACTGGCGGACCGCTCGCTGATCATGCTCGAGCAGCCGAGTGTCCGGACTGGGCCGCGCTACAAGATGTTGGCGGCAGTCCGTGAGTTCGCCGCCGAGCATCTAGCTGAAGCGGACGAGATCGAACTGATCCGAACCCGCCACCGTGACCACTACCTGGCAGTGGCCGAATCAGCCGGTCATTCACTCGGCGCCGAGAAAACCCGCTGGCTGGAGCGTCTACGCGCCGAACAGGACAATCTGAGGGCGGCGATGGCCTGGAGCCGCGATCGGGGCAACACCGAGGAACTGATACGGCTGCTTGTGCCTCTGACGCAAGCCTGGGGAGGGCGAGCTCGGTGGATCGAGGTCCAGATGTGGCTGGACGCCGCTGCGCATGGGGCCGATGACGTGTCGCCACGCTACCGAGCATGGATACGCCTCTTGCAGAGCTTCGTGCCTCTGACATCAGGTAGGGGTTCACTCCGTGATATGCCGGCGCTCGCCAACGAGGCGTTCGATCTCGCCCACGCGAGCGGGGACCGGGATGCTGAGACCCTGGCGCTGGTCATGCTCGGCCTGATGGCTGGGTTCGTTGGCGGGGCCGAGGCGATGCGCCCCTACCTGGATAAGACTCTTCCCCAATTTCACTCGTTGAGCTATGTGCCGCTTGGGCCGATGATGCTTGACGTCTTCGCCATGCTCCGATGGTTCCAATCCGAACCGCAAGAGCCCAGGCGCCTCGCACAGGACGCGATCGCGATGATGAGGGTTAGCGGGGATCGCCACTTTCTGATCTCGGCGGTCTGGATTGCCGGCCAGACAGCACTCATCCACGGTCGACTCGCCGACGCCGCCGAACTCTTCGACACTGCGGTGGCTGACAGTCGCCACGACAACGACACGTTGCTCTGGTTGGCCCTGCTCGGCCACGCCTGGGTGGCCATGTTTCGAGGCGACTTCGCCGCGGCGCGTGCGGAAGTCAGCGAGAGTGAGGCGGCTTCGCAGGGGGCCGATGCCGCGGAGGCATCGGTGAAGATGGTCGGGCCGATTGCCAGATCGATTCTCGGCTGGATGGACCTGGCCGCGGGCGATGCAGGTCGCGCGCGGGACGCCTTCGCGCCCTTGGTTGACGCCACGCGCGCGAGCCCGTTGTCTAGGTGGAGGGGTGTGCCTCTTGTGATTCTGGCCGAGGCGCAGCTCCTGCTGGGCGCATCCGACGACGCTACCGCCAGCCTTGACGAAGCCAGCTCCGTCGCCCGCTCAGGTGGGATGATCTGGGTCCTCGGCCGGGCCGCACGGGTCCGGGCCGAGCTGCGCAGGCGCGCGGGCGAATTGCAAGAGGCGGAGTCGCTGGCCCACGAAGCCCTGGACCAGAGCCGGGAGGCCGGCGACCAGATGGGGCTCGTCGATGCACTCGAGCTGCTGGGCCGACTCGCCGCAGAGCTGGACAGCCAGAAGGAAGGCGTCCGGCTTTGGGCGGCGGCTGAGTCGCTGAGGGCAGAGCTAGGCTACGCCCGTTTTCCTGTTCACCAGGGCCCCTACGAAGCAGCTGTTGCCCAGGCCAAGCATGCCCTCGGTCCCGACGACTTCGCGGCGGCCTGGGGCGAAGGGGCGAAGCTCTCGCTCGAAGCCGCGATCGCCTACGCCGCCCGCGGCCGCGGCGAGCGCAAACGCCCGAGCACCGGCTGGACCAGCCTGACCCCAAGCGAGCTGGAAGTGGCGCGCTTGGTCGGCGAGCACCTCAGCAACCCTGAGATCGCGAGTCGGCTGTTCGTGTCGCGAGCCACCGTCAAGACCCACCTGGTCCACATCTTCGGCAAGCTCGGCATCGACTCCCGCTCAGAGCTGGCCGCCGAAGCCATCAAGCGCGGGACTCAGCCGCAGCCGAGCCGTCAGAGCTGACGTCTTCATCGCGGCCGCTCGAGACTCGTGCCGACAGCCTCCCGATCCCCCTCACCCGGTCCTGGGCCGGGCTTGATCACAACGCGACCACCTGCCACCGCAGGATGGCAACGATAACTGTCAGGACCAGCAATCCTCCGACGACCGGAAGGGCGGCGACCTCTCTTCGGCGGAAATGGTAGATGGAGGCGCTGAGCATCACGATCACCAGACCCGCAGCAGCCAACGGGGTGAGAAATGTGAACAGATGGAGCACCCCAGGCACGACCAGGCCGACGACGGCCAGCAGCTCCGCGACGCCGATGAAGACGCGGAACCACGTAGGTATCGCGGGCCACTTACCCTGCTTGCGCATCGAGCGCACCAGCGGCTCTGGCCCAAACGCGTAGAGGATGCCGTGAAACAGAAAGACAAGGGCGAGGACTCCCTGCAGGATCCACGCGACCGTGTTCCACACGGTAGCTAGGCGACCTACAGCGCAGCCTGGGATTCGCTGATGGCAGCCCCCAGCGAAGTTGCGGCCAGCACGGGGACTCCGATCGTAGTCAGCGTTACTCTGCGCATGACTGGATCATCCCCGTGCGGTGGGACGCCAACATCCACCACCTGGTTGATCCTCAGGCCGGATACCAGGTTGATTTCTCCGCTCCGCTGGCACCTCGAAGATAGAGACTCAGAACGGAGTACCTACAACTGAGCGAGACCCAGCATCAATAGAGTCAGATGCCACCGGCTGAAGATGAATCGGCAATCGCAAATGGGTGGTGGCTGGGGTCTAGAACTGACGGAGATCCCTAACACTGGGGCATTCATCGGTGGTGGCTGGGGTATAGGCCTTCGGGTGATGTGTCGCGGAGCTACTTCGGGTGATGTGTCGCACTTCCACTGAATCTATCTCCTCCGGGGCGCCGTGCCGTCGGCATGCAGTTTGCGGACAGCGCCTTTGCTC
>Ga0099828_10003342_pt1 | contig 11206 bp, 10 predicted proteins | sample CZO8metaG_2_FD_79338 | JGI IMG/M metagenome (GOLD analysis project Ga0099828, IMG submission 79338) | Vadose zone soil microbial communities from the Eel River Critical Zone Observatory, Northern California, USA - CZOApr15con2H1.8 metaG | ecosystem: Environmental > Terrestrial > Soil > Vadose...
ATCTTCAGCGCTGCGCGCCAGGGGGCCGAGCTTATCCATCGTCCACGCGAGCGCCATCGCGCCGTGGCGGCTCACGAGCCCGTACGTGGGGCGCAAGCCCGTGACGCCACAAAACGCGGCGGGCGTAAGAATCGAGCCCGAGGTTTCGGAGCCGATCGCGAACGGCATCAATCCCGCCGCGACCGCCGCGCCCGGACCGCTCGATGAGCCGCCGCTCCAATAGCCCGGATTCCACGGCGTCTTGCCGGGACCGGTGAACGACGCGTTCGCCTGATTGTAGCCCATTCCGCCCGCCAGCTCGACCATCGCCAGTTTCGCAACCAGCACTGCGCCCGCCGCCCCGAGGCGCTCCACGACGGTCGCATCGGCGTCGAGCTTCTGTTGCCGGTACGGCTCTGCACCCCAGGTCGTGGGGTAGTCTTTCGTCGCGATCAGGTCCTTGACGCCGTACGGAACTCCGTGCAGCGGTCCGCGCCCTATCCCTTGATGGATCTCACGGTCCGCCTGCGCCGCCTCGGCCAACGCGCGCTCGCGTGTGACCGTCACGACGGCGTTGAATCGGGGTCCAATGCGCTCCAGGCGATCGAGGAAGTACGCCGCCAACTCCGAGGCGGTCGTCTTCTTTTCGCGGAGCAGGCGACCCAACTCCACCACGGACAAGAAGGCGAAATCCATCAGTCCGCTCCACGATAGACGGAGTACACGAAATCGGGCTCGTCGGCGTTGGTAAGCGTGGTTTGATACAGCCGCTCGATGGCGCGCAGCCGGCCGTCGATGCTCCGCGTGATCGCCGTGAGATCATCGGCGGAGAAGCGTTCGGGATAGCGCAGACGGACCGTCTCGGCGAGGGCTTTGGCCAGGGCCGAGGGCTCCTGTGCCTGTTGGTCCTCACCCCCTGACCCCCTCTCCCTTCGGGAGAGTGGGAACTCATCGACGAAATAGGGTGCCGCGACGGCCAGAGCCAACTGTTCCGCAAACACCCGACGCGAAATCGCATCCATTAGCGCTCCTCCCGTTTCAGCCGGTCCTCAGCGATGGCCAGAATCTCCCGCAGCGCGGTGCGCCGTTCTTCGTCGCGCGAGCCATGCAGCCGCGCCTCGAGCAGGGGCACGATCGCCTCCTTGGGCCGCCGATTCACGAAGACGACGAATCGAAATCCGAATTTCTGCTCATACTCATCATTGAGATTTGCGAGTCGCAGAAAGACCTCTGGCGGCGTTACATCGTCGTGATAGCCCTGTTCTTTGAATGACGCCGCCGACACCTTGTCCGGGCGTTCGCCGATCCGCGGATGCGCATTGATCACCGCGATCTGCTCGACCTCGGAGAGTTGTTTCAGAATTTCACGAGCGCGCGCGAGCATCGCGGCACCGCTGGGGAAGGGCTCCTCCGCACGAAGCCGATCCAACAACGGACCCGCGTTTTCGAAGACGTTCAACTGCCTCTGTAGCTCGAGCACGCAAACGGGGACATAAGGAGGGGGATATGGTATTTGCGCGAAGTATCCGTGACTTGAAAATCCAAGGTCACACGATCGAGAAAAGAGGTGAGAGCCTTCCTCTTATAGTACGCGCCAACCTCGAATGATATGCGGTAGCTGCCCGCCGAGAGGGCGCCACTGCCGAGGTCAGCGATGCGGCCGTCGGCATCGGTCTCGCGAGTCCCCAGCGACACGTGTTCCTTGCCGTCGAGGCGCCACAGCGTCACCGCGACGCCGGCGGCGGGCTCGCCGCGCGTGGTATCGAGGACGTGCGTCGAAATCGTTGGACGGTTAGTGTTGGGCATGCTCAAGATCCGCGTGGGAACCCTGACGTTTACGGCGCGACTGGAAGAGGCAAACGCGCCCAAAACGGTGGCTGTGATTCGCAAAATGCTGCCGCTCAAGTCCAAGATAGTCCACTGCCGCTGGAGCGGCGAGTCAACATGGATTCCAATGGGCGACCGCAAGCTCGGACTCGATTTCGAGAATCACACGAGCCATCCGGCGCCCGGGATGCTGCTCCTTTACCCCGGCGGCATCAGCGAGACCGAGCTTCTCTTCCCTTACGGTTCGACAATGTTCGCTAGCAGAGTGGGACAGTTGGCGGGCAATCATTTTGCGACTCTCACGCAGGGCCAGGAGCAGCTGCCGGAAATCGGCCGGCTGACGCTCTGGGAAGGGGCGCAGGACATCACTATAGAAGAAGTGTGACTGCTCCCGACCTCGTCATCCGGGGCGGAACGACCATCCTTCCCACGGGACAACGCCCAGCCGATATCGCCGTCACCGGCGGAATCATCACTGCCGTCGGAAGCGAAGTGCGCGACGGCGCGGAGATTATCGACGCCACCGGTCTCATCGTGCTGCCCGGCGTGGTAGACGCCCACGTCCACTTCAACGAGCCGGGTCGAGCGGACTGGGAAGGCTGGGAAGCCGGCACGCGCGGGGCGGCGGCCGGCGGCGTCACCACGGTGCTCGAGATGCCGCTCAACGCCCACCCGCCGACTACGACGCCTGCCGCTTTCGATCAGAAGCTTGCAGTCGCCTCGCAGAAATCGCTGGTGGACTTTGGCCTGTGGGGCGGTCTTGTCCCCGACAACCTCGACAACCTCCAGATCCTCCACCAACGGGGGGTCATTGGCTTCAAGGCCTTCATGAGCCACAGCGGCATCGACGACTTTCACCGCGTGCCCGACGGAGTACTCGCGATCGGCCTCAAGGCGACGGCCCGCCTCGGTGCGATTGTGGGCGTCCATGCCGAAAGTCAGGAGACGATCGAGCGCTACGAGGCCGACCTGCGGGACATGAATCGACTGTCGTGGTGTCGCGCCCGTCCACCGCGCGCCGAGGTCGAAGCGATTCAGCGACTGCTCGTCTGCATGCGCGGCGCCGGCAAAGGCGTGCGTGCGCATGTGGTCCACGTCAGCTGCGCCGAGGGGCTGGCGGAGGTCGACGCGGCTCGCAGCAAGGGCGTGGCGATCACCGCGGAGACGTGCCCGCACTACCTCGCGTTCACCGAGGAGGACTTCGACCGTATCGGCCCGCCGCTGAAATGCGCGCCCCCGATCCGCGACAGCGCCACGCGCGAGGCGTTGTGGCAGGAGGTCCTGGCCGGCAGGGTGGATCTCATTGGGTCGGATCACTCGCCCTGCCCCGCCGCCGACAAGCAAAAAGGCGAGCACGATATCTGGCAGGCGTGGGGCGGCGTCTCGGGGATTCAAGCGACGCTGCCGGTGCTGCTGACCGACGGCGTACACACGCGCGGACTTTCGTTCGAGCGCGTCGCGCATCTCACCGCGACCGCGCCGGCGCAGCTCTTCGGCTTGTACCCGCGCAAAGGCGCGATTGCCGTCGGGGCCGACGCGGACTTCGCGATCGTCGATCCCGAGACGCGATGGACGTTCGACGCGCATGACCTCGAGACCCGCAGCGGCGTCAGCGCCTATCTCGGCCGCGAATTCACCGGCAAGGTCGTGAGGACGATCGTGCGAGGACGAACGGTATTCGCGGATGGCAAGGTCAGCGGGACACCAGGTTGGGGACAACTCCTGAAGCCAAGCCATGCGAATTGACGGGGGGGGGGCGGGGGGGGCGCTGCTCGAGCGCCGGCTGGACGAGCTCTACGCGATCGGCGCGGAGCCGGACGGAGGCACCTATCGGCCACTGTACAGCGACGCCTGGGCCGCCGCGTGCGAACGCGTCGAAGGCTGGATGAAAGGTGCCGGGCTCAAGACTCACCGGGACGCGGTGGGAAATATCTGGGGTCGAGCTGAGGGGGGGGGGACTGGGAAGTCGATAGTCACTGGCTCGCACATCGACACGGTGCGCCACGGCGGCCGGCTCGATGGCGCACTCGGCATCGTCGCCGGCCTGACCGCCGTCGAGGCGCTGCTGAAAGACAAAGGAAAGCCACGGCGTCCGCTCGAGGTCGTCGCGATCTGCGAAGAAGAAGGGTCTCGCTTCGCGACCAACTTCTGGGGTTCCAGCGCGATCATCGGGACAATCGACAAGCCCGACGCAGCGATCGCCGAGGCGATGCGCGAGCGCGGCCTCGATCCCGCCAGGATATCCGCGGCGGCGCGCGACGACATCGACACATTCATCGAGCTGCACATCGAGCAGGGTCGGGTCTTGGAGTCTTCGCGGATGCCGCTCGCCGTCGTGAGCGCAATCGTGGGAACCGCGCACCTCGAGATGACCGTGACAGGCCGGCCCGACCACGCCGGAACGACACCCATGGAGATGCGGCTCGACGCTCTCACCGGCGCGGCCGCCATGCTGCAAGCGATCGAGTCCATCACGAAGTCCCTCGGCAAACCCGCCGTGGCTACGGTCGGCAAGCTCGAGGTCGAGCCCGATCAGATCAACGTCGTTCCGGGCAAGGTGATCTTCACGGTGGACTTGCGGCATTCCGACATCGGAGGCCGGCGTGCGCTCGAGGAGCGCATTCGATCGCTCTGCGGCACAATCTCCCAGGAGCGACGACTCGGCCTCGCGATTCGCACGCTGCAGGAGAAACCGCCTGTGGCAATGCACCCCGACGTGCGAGTGTTGCTCGCGCGCGCGGCGAAGGAGTGCGGAGTTCAGGCGGCCGAATTGGTGAGCGGCGCGGGACACGATGCACAGGTCCTCGCCGCGCGATGCAAGGTGGGGATGCTTTTTGTGCCCAGCATCGGGGGCAGATCCCACTGCCCTGAAGAGGCCACGAACCCGGCGGACCTACGTCTAGGCACCGAAGTGCTGGCTCGCTCACTGGAGTTGCTCGCGTTTTAGGTGCGCACACTTTCTAGCAGCTCCCGAAGCACGTTCTGAGTGACGGCGCGACGATAGGCCGCCGTGGACCGCACATCGTCGATCGGCCGGATGTCCTCGGCAACAGCCGCGATCGCGCCCTCGACGTCGTTGCGGTCGAGCGCTGCTTCCGCACGCCGCGCGCGCAGTGGCACCTCGGCGACCGAACCGATCGCGATGCGCGCCCCCCCCGCCCCCCCGGGGTGCCGGCTCACCGCGATCACGACTTTCGAGATCGCCTGCGCGGCGCGCGTCCCCACCTTCCTGAACCCGACCCGCCGGCCGAGCGGGAAGCGGACCGCCGTGATCAGCTCGTCAGGCTGGAGCGCGGTCTCTCGATATCCGGTGAAGAACTTGTCGATGGCAATCGAGCGTCGATCTGTTACGACGACGGCGTCGTAGGCGAGCAGCACCGGCAGCGTATCCCCGGCGGGCGAGGCGTTCGCCAGGTTGCCGCCGAGCGTGCCGCGGTTCTGGATCTGTGCCGCGCCGATCGTGCGCGCGGCGGCGGCCAGCGCGGGCAGATGCTGCTGAACATCCCTGGATGCAATGATCCCGGTATAGGACTCGGCAGCGCCGATTTCCACCATGTCGCCGGCACGCCGCACACCTTTCAACTCGGCGAGCGACCAAAGATCGAGCACGGCCTCGGGCTCGGGGCGCAGCGCGCGGGCATGCAGCATGACCATAAGATCCGTGCCGCCGGCGAGCGGGCGGCATCCTGGGGTTGTTCGATAGATGTGCACGGCATCCGCCAGACTTTTGGGGCGGATGTATTTCACTTCCTGCATGACAGGACCGCGTCAATGATCTTCGTGTAACCTGTACAGCGGCACAGATTCCCGGCGAGCCCCTCTCGCACATGGTCCGCCGTCAGGCGTCTTGATTGCTCTAGCAACACGTGGGCTGCGAGCAACATCCCCGGCGTACAGATGCCGCACTGCGCCGCGCCGTGCTCGATGAAGGCCTGCTGCAGGTGGGAAAGCTTGCCGTCTTGCAACGCCAGCCCTTCAACTGTCATGACATCTAGACCTTCGACTTGGCCTACGGCCACCAGACAGCTGTCCACGACTTCGCCATCTATCAGGACCGAGCACGCACCGCACTCACCCTCGCCACAACCTTCTTTCGTGCCCGTCGCCCCCAGCTCCTCGCGCAGGACATCGAGCAGGCGGCGCGCGCCTGATCCTTCAAACGCGACGGCCTGGCCGTTCAGCGTGAAGCGCATGCGGCAAGCACTTTTTCAGGCGTAGCGGGGATTTCGTCGAGCCAAACGCCGGTCGCGTCGTGGATCGCGGCAATGATCGCCGGCGCTGGGCCGTCCATCGGCAGCTCGCCGATTCCCTTGGCACCGAATGGACCCCGAGAGTAGGGATTCTCGACCAGAATGGTGCGAATGCGCGGGGCGTCGAGCGCAGTCGGAATGAGGTATGTGGCCAGCCGATCGTTCTGATAGCCGCCGTCTTTCATCTTGATTTCTTCGATCGTCGCCCACCCCACCGCCTGCAGGCTGCCGCCTTCGATCTGCCCTTCCGCCATCACCGGATGGAGGGCCTTGCCGCAATCGACCGCCGTCACGAGGTCGGTCACGCGCACTTCGCCCGTTGTCATGTCGACATCGACGTCGGCAATCGTGCACGCCCACGCGTACACGGGATACGCGTCGCCCCGATACGTGGTCTCGTCCCAATGAATCGAGTCAGGCTGGATGTACGACTTCTCGACGCGGAGCGGCGGTTTCTGCCGCTGCAACCGTTCCTTGATCTCGGTGGCGGCCTCCTGCACCAAACGCCCCACGATCATCGCCGTTCGCGATGCGACCGTCGGTCCGGAATCGGGAACCAACGAGGTGTCCTGCGGCGCAAGGACTACTTTGTCCATCCCCACACCCAATGCATCCGCGGCAAGCTGACAAAAGATGGTCTTCGTGCCCTGGCCGATTTCGGTCGAGGCCGTGAGGATGCGGAATGTGCCATCAGGCACTGCTTCGAGCGCGACCGTGCCCTGCAGCTTCTTCTCGCCGCTGCCGGTGAAGCCCGAGCCATGGAACACGAGCGAGAGACCGCGACCGCGTCGGACGGTCGGACGGCCGGACGGTCGGACGGCCGGCGCATTCTTGAGCGCCGCGTCCAACACTAGCTCCGAGCCGACACTCTCCGTCAGCCTCTGCCCCGTCGCCGTGGTATCGCCGAGACGCAACATCCACTTGCGCCGGAGATCCACACTCGACATGCCCAGCCGCTCGGCGACGTGTTCGACCATCAGCTCGGCGGCGAACAGCGATTGGGGTGCGCCGAAGCCGCGAAACGCCCCGTTGGGCGGGGTATTCGTGGCGACCGCACGAGCGCGGATCCGCACGTTGGGACAGGCGTAGGGACCGGCGGCGTGGATCGCCGCCCGCGAGAGAACCACCGGAGTCAGCGTACAGTAGGCACCGCCGTCCAGCACGATCTCGATGTCCTGCGACAGCAGCGTCCCGTCTTTTCTCACGGTCGTCCGGTGCCGGATGACGCCTGGATGGCGCTTGGTGGTCGCCGCGAGGTCCTCGTGCCGGTCGTAAATCAGACGGACTGGCCGCCCGGCCTTGCGAGCGAGCAGCGCGGCATGGACGGCCACGATCGAGGGATACTCTTCTTTACCGCCGAACCCCCCGCCGGTCTCTGCCTGGATCACCACGGCCTGCTGATCAGTCAACTTCAACGCCCGCTTCAGAGCTCGGTGGACGTAATAGGGGCACTGGAGTGAGCCGATGATCTTGATCGAGCCGTTGGCTTCGGGAAACGCGATAGCTCCTTGAGGCTCGATATAGAGCTGCTCCTGCAGTCCCACGCGAAACTCCCGCTCGACCACGAGATCCGCCTCCCGTTCGGCGGTCGCGACGTCTCCCTTTGTTATGTCAACCGTGCTGAAAACCTCAGTGGCCTGCTCGAGCTCGTAGACGGGCTCCGCCGGGTCGTATTGGATGCGGATATGGCTCGCCGCCTCTTCGAGCGTGCTGCGATCGGCCGCTGCCAGCAGGAGGATCGGCTCCTCTTTATGCCTGATTTCTCCCCCTTTTGTCGCCAGGACGGGTTGGTCGTCCCGGATGAGCTGGACGACGTTGTCGCCTGGGATGTCGTCCGCGGTCACCACCACGACTCGCGCCCAGTCGAAGGCGGGGTCCAGGGTGATCGATCGGATCGCGCCGCGGGCGATCGTGGACCGGATCGTCCGGCCGTACCACGCCCCCCCGGGCACAGCGATGTCGTCGGTGTAGCGCGCGCGCCCCGTCACTTTGTCGACTCCCTCGCGACGCGGGACGGAGCGGCCGACGGCCGCGACGGGAGCGGGGCACATGTGCGGTAATATTGCCACAGAATGTGCGGCAACGCGTGGGCAGCGCGCACCATCGCGCCTGGCATGACGGTTGCAATGCCCTAGCCGGCGGAAGCAGCACGCAGATGTCGGGGGGAAAAAGCCGGCAAAGGCGGAGCCAGGTAGACGCTGGCACCGCGCCGGCTGCCGCAGCGGTCGTGCACAGCCGCTGCGGACCCTCCCCACCAATGTGGAGGGCATAAGGGGCGGCTGGGAGCCGCCGCGCGGCATCGCGCGGCATCCCGGCTCGCCCCGCTTCTTTCCCCGGGAACGTCGCCGTAGCAGGAGCGCTACATTGCCGATCATGACCGCTACGCAAACGAGGTCGGGCGCCGGGCTCGAAGTGCACGCGCCCTTGGAGCCGGCGTTTGCGGAGATCCTGACGACCGAGGCGCGCCGCTTCCTCACGACGGTCGCGCGGGCCTTCGAGCCGCGCCGTCAGGAGCTGCTCGTGCGTCGCGTGGAGCGCCAACGGCGCCTCGATGCCGGCGAGCGTCCCGACTTCCTGCCCGAGACGCACTCGGTGCGCGAGGCGGCGTGGACCGTCGCGCCGATCCCCGCCGACCTGGCGGATCGCCGGGTCGAGATCACGGGTCCCGTGGACCGCAAGATGGTCATCAACGCGCTCAATTCGGGCGCGCGGGTCTACATGGCGGATTTCGAGGACTCGAACGCCCCCACCTGGCGCAACAACCTCGAGGGGCAGGTGAACCTGCGGGACGCGGTGCGCGGCACCATCGGGTTCACCAGCCCCGAGGGGAAGCGCTACACGCTCGCGCCGCGGACGGCCACCCTGATGGTGCGGCCGCGCGGCTGGCATCTGAACGAAAAGCACGTGACCGTCGACGGGCGCCCGATCTCCGCCGCCCTCTTCGATTTCGGCCTCTTCTTCTTTCACAACGCCACAGCGCTCATCGCCAAGGGTACGGGGCCCTACTTCTACCTGCCCAAGCTCGAGAGCCACCTCGAGGCGCGCCTCTGGAACGACGCCTTCAACCTCGCGCAGGACGAGCTCGGCATCCCCCGCGGTACGATCCGCGCGACGGTCCTGATCGAGACGATCCTCGCTGCGTTCGAGATGGACGAGATCCTCTACGAGTTGAAGGACCACTCCGCCGGCCTGAACTGCGGCCGCTGGGACTACATCTTCAGCTTCATCAAGAAGTTCAGACACCGGCCGGACTTCGTGCTACCCGACCGCGCCCGCGTGACGATGGACCGTCACTTCCTCAAGTCGTACGTCGATCTGCTGATTCGGACCTGTCACCGCCGCCGCGCCCACGCGATGGGTGGGATGGCGGCGCAGATCCCCATCAAGCACGACCCGGCGGCGAACGAGGCCGCGCTCGAGAAGGTCCGCCAGGACAAGCTGCGCGAGGTCCGCGCCGGGCACGACGGCACCTGGGTGGCGCATCCGGGGCTCGTGCCGGTCGCGGCGCAGGTGTTCGACGCCGCGATGCCCGGCCCGAATCAGCTTGACGTCGTGCGCGACGACGTGCGCGTCACGGCAGCGGACTTGCTCACCGTCCCCGACGGCGAGATCACCGAAGCCGGGCTCCGCACCAACGTGGACATCGGGATTCAGTATCTCGAATCGTGGCTGCGTGGCGTCGGCTGCGTGCCGATCTACAACCTTATGGAAGACGCTGCGACCGCCGAGATCTCGCGGTCGCAGGTGTGGCAGTGGGTCCGTCACGGCGCACGGCTGGCGGATGGTCGCGTCGTGACGGAAGGGCTGGTGCGGCAGGTGATGGCCGAAGCGTTCCCAACCAAGAGTCTCGCCGCCGAGCTGTTCGGGACACTGATGACAGGCGCAGAATTCTCGGAGTTCCTTACACTCGTCGCGTACGAGCACCTGGAGTAAGCGTATGTACAAACACGCATTCGTGTCCGAACTGGATCGGCGGTGGCGCAGCGACCGGCGCTGGCAGGGGATCACCAGGACCTATACGCCGGACGACGTCTACCGGCTGCGGGGCACGCTCCAGGTCCAGCACACGCTCGCGAGTCACGGCGCCGCGCGACTCTGGAAGCTGATGCGTGAGGAGCCCTACGTCGCCGTGCTGTCGGCCGTCACGGGCAACCAGGCGGTGCAGGAAGTCCGCGCCGGACTCAAGGCGATCTACATCAGCGGCTGGCAGGTCGCGGCCGACGCGAACGGCGCCATGACGATGTACCCGGATCAGAGCCTTTACCCTTCCGACAGCGTGCCGAACCTGCTGGTGCGTATCCAGAATGCCCTGCGTCGCGCCGACGAGATCCATCACATGAACGACGACCACAGCATCGACTGGTACGTGCCGCTCGTCGCCGATGCCGAAGCGGGCTTCGGCGGCGTGCTGAACGCCTACGAGCTGATGAAGCTCATGATCGCGGCCGGTGCGGCCGGCGTGCACTTCGAGGATCAGCTCTCCTCGGTCAAGAAGTGCGGGCACCTCGGCGGAAAAGTCCTCGTGCCGACGAATGAGTTCATTGCCAAGCTGATCGCGGCGCGGCTCGCCGCTGATGTTTGCGGTGTGGACACGATTCTCATCGCCCGCACCGATGCGAACAGCGCCGGACTCCTGACGAGTGACGTCGACGAGTACGACCGCCGCTGGTGCACCGGCGAGCGCTCGCCTGAAGGATTCTTCGTGATCAACGACGGCGTGGGGGCGGCCATCGCGCGCGCCCGCGCGTACGCGCCCTATGCCGACATGCTCTGGTTCGAGACCGCGAAACCCGATCTCGATGAAGCGAAGCAATTCGCCGAAGCGATCCACCGGGAGTATCCGGGCAAGCTGCTGGCGTACAACTGCTCTCCCTCGTTCAACTGGAAGCGTCACCTCAGCGAGCCGCAGCTCGCCGGCTTCCAGAAAGAGCTGGGCGCGATGGGCTACAAGTTCCAGTTCGTCACGCTCTCCGGCTTCCACGCGCTCAATCACGGGATGTTCACGCTGGCGCAGGACTACAAGGAACGCGGCATGGCCGCGTACGCCGACCTGCAGTCACGCGAATTCGCCCTGGAGCGGGACGGCTACGAGGCCGTGAAGCATCAGGAGTTCGTGGGCGTCGGCTACTTCGACGAGATCACGCAGATCG
>Ga0099828_10003358_pt1 | contig 11183 bp, 9 predicted proteins | sample CZO8metaG_2_FD_79338 | JGI IMG/M metagenome (GOLD analysis project Ga0099828, IMG submission 79338) | Vadose zone soil microbial communities from the Eel River Critical Zone Observatory, Northern California, USA - CZOApr15con2H1.8 metaG | ecosystem: Environmental > Terrestrial > Soil > Vadose...
CATTCCGTGCGCAAACAGCGGTGCAGTCGCAATGATCGCGGCAGTGGCGAATCCCGCGGCCAGCAGCGCCCCCAGCAGCGTGTCGCCCCGGCCGGCGGCGATATCGCGCGGCTGCATGCCTTTGTCCACCACTGCGCTCTGCTGGAAGAACAGCATCCAGGGCGTGACCGTGGCGCCAATGTCCGCCATGATGAGCAGCAGCACGTCCGACTTGTCCCCAGCGGGCAGCGGCGACCAGGTGAGCAGCGCGTGGCCGACCGCAGACCAGTGCGGATGGGAGAGCAACGCGGCGGGTACGAACACGGCATTGCCGATTGCCAGACACAAAGTGATGCGTTCCCAGGTCCAGTAGCGGCCGGTGGCGATCGCGCCCAGGACGATCAACAACGTGCCGCCGACCGCCACCACGGGTGGCACACCGAAGAATCCCAGGCCCGCGCGTACGCCGATGAACTCCGTCACCAGCGTGAGGAAATTCCCGAGCACTAGATCGCCCATCGAGAACATGCCCCAGAAACGGCCGAAGCGGTCGAAGATCAGCTCCGCATGGCCGCGGTGGGTGACTGCGCCCAGGCGCACGGTCATTTCCTGCACAATCAAACCCATCAGGAACGTCAGCAGAACAAACGGCAGGAAGAAGCCAATGCCGAAGCGCGCGCCGGTGGCCGCATAGGAAAGCATGCTGGGCGCGTCGTTTTCGCCCAGGAAGACCAGCACGCCGGGCCCAACCAGCAGCCAGAACAGCCAGACGCGGCGGAGGGGCCGGAAGCGGCCGCCGGCGGTGCGCGCCCGCGCTACCGCCAGGCGATCGAACGCACGATCAATGTCTTCGTGCGTGAGCTGGGTTGCAAGGTCGCCTGTTCCCGATGCAGCCATTTTGCGATGCCCGGAGCCGCGCAAGTTTCCACGAGCGCAGGCGCGCTGAGGCGGTGCCGGCCCGCCACCCGAAGTTAACTCCAATGAATAGCAGTTATAAACTATACTTAATGGGCGAGGGTTGTCAATGGCTTCTCGCTTTGCTTCCCGCCGCAGACGGGCGCGACTGCCGTGCGGAGGGACTTTGTGGTAGTGTGGCGGAGAGAGTTCGACCCCGCGATCCTTAACGTATCGGGACTCCGGGCAAGACGGCCCTCCGATCAGGGCGAAGTGGAGGACACGATGACCGAGCCAGCCAAACAGCAGCAAGTGCAGATCAAGGCCGACGAGAAAGAGATGCTCGGGCAGTACAGCAACCTGGTCATGATCCACCACAACGCCGAGGAATTCAGCATGCACTTCATCTACGTTTTCCCCAACGTGGCTCAAGGGAAGCTCATCGCCGGCCTCATCCTCAGTCCCGGGCACGCCAAGCGCCTGTTGCGCGCACTCGGTGAGAACATCAGCCGTTACGAGGCGCAGTTCGGAGTGATTCGTGAAGCGCCAGAACCCGTTCCCGAGCCAACCGTCGGCTTTGTGCAGTGAGTTTGCGTACCCCGAACGATACCCAGACAGCCTGTACCGCGCGCAGGGCAGGCAACCTTATGCCCCGCCCTGCAACCTAAAGTATTGGTGGCGAGCCAGCCGATGCGGCGGATCAGCATGAAGCGTGCCCGTGTATGGGTGTGGGCGGTCGTTTTGGCCGCGGGGCTTGCTCTGCCCGCAGCCGCGCAGCAAGGAACCATCAACCCGAGGATTCCGCCTCCCCCGCCGCCACCAGAGCAACCCGCACCACCGCCTCAACCCGAACCTGCCCCGCAGCCCAAGCCGCCTAAGCCGGTCGCTCCTCCGCCTTCTCTCCCACGCACGGTGGTGATTCCGGCAGGCACGCGGATTGCCGTCGTGCTGGACACGCCGCTCAGTACGCGCATTGCCAAGCAAGGGCAAACGGTGGCCTTCCGCACTTCCGATCCGCTGCGCGTGCACGACCTGCTGGTGATCCCGCCGGAGACAGCTTTCACCGGGAGCGTGGTCGAGGTGAAGCGTCCCGGGGCCTTCGGCAAGTCAGGCGTGCTGCGCGTAAAAGTGGACCGCATGAACCTCTCGACCCGCGCCACTTCAGAAGTTGCCGCGCGCCTGGATTCACCTGACATGAAAGGCCACGGCCGCCTGTCTTCGGACAGCAAACGCGGCACAGACCTCGCCAATCTGGCGGTGTACACTCTGGAAGGCACGCTGCTGGGCGCGCAGATCAAAGGCGGCAAGGGCGCTGCTGTCGGCGCGGGTGCCGGCGCGGCGATTGCTCTGCTGATCATGATGTCCCGAAAGGGGGCCGACCTTTATCTGGAACCGGGCATGCCCTTCATGGTCATTCTCGATCGGGCTGTCGAGCTGCCCGGCGCCGAAGTTTACGCCGCGCAGCAGAGCTACGCGCGCTCCCGCGGGACCCAGTCCAGCTCGGCCAGCGCAAGTTCCGGTTCAGACGAAACCGAGCGCAATCCTGGCGGCAGTGGAGTTGATCCCGATCGGCCCAAGCTCAAGCGCCGTCCAAGGAAGTCCCAACCCTGAACACGCGCCCGCGCGCGCCTAGGCCACGCGAAGTTGGCGCGTAGATAATCACCGCTGCCGTGGACGCCACCACCTGGGTGCTGTCGGCCTCGGCTCAACCGTGGTTGTGCTCACTAGCATTCCCAAACGGTCCCCGCGGCGAAGCATGCTGGGCTTCCGGCTTGCGCAGGAACAAAGAGCCGAACGTGAAGCGGTGGCCGGGGTAGCGTTTGTCGAGCGCGAAGCGCTTCCCGGTATCGGTGAACGGCTGGCCGTTCAGATACTCCAGGCGCGTGGCGGCCACCAATTGCTCGACCTCGGCCAGGCTGCGCACGGCGTCGGCCATGGGCGCGTCGGACCCGAAATCGAACGTCAGGGCCAGTACACCGCCGCGGTTCAGCAGTGCCCCCAGGCGTTCGAGCACCAGCGGCTGGTGGGGTTTGGCCAGATGCTCGAGCACACTGAAGGAAATCACCGCGTCAAACCGGCCCCACTCCTCGGGCAGCGGCGACTGCACCAAGTCGTGCGTGGAAGCGCGCAGCGCCCAGCCGCGCGCGCGCCCGCGTCCGGCGGCGAGATTGGTCGCCTGCACCAGTGCCGCGTCAATATCCAGGCTCAACATCTCGCAGCCACACCCGGCGAGGTAGAAAACCGGCAACGTTGCGCCGCCGCCGAAGTCGAGCACACGGCAGGTGCTGCCGGCGGTGCCGGCCGCGCTTGAGCTCGCCGCGGCAACCTCACCGCAACTGGTCGGCTCGCCGCAGCTCGCCAGCACACAGGCCACTCCGCGGGCGTATTCCCAGAGTTTGTGTTGGCGCACGCGGAAGCGCCGGCGCAGCACGCCATTGACCGCAAACGGCACGCCGGAAAGCCCCAGGTGCAGCGCGAAGCGCTGGAGCGCGCCTGCGGCGCGCGCAACAACCGGGGCGCTGAGATCGGTCGGGCTGAACGTTTTGCTCGCGAAGAGACTTGTGTTCACGGAGCGTGGCGCATCCTATCGGGTGAACCGCAGAGGCAGAGCCGTTCAGTCCAGCGCGATGTGGGTATCGGTGCGCTCTACCCCTTCCATCCTTTGGATTCGCTCCATGACGAGGTCGTCCAGCTCGCGCTGGCTGCCCACCTCAGCGTAGGCAAACACATCAGGCACACCCCAGCAGGCGTGCGCCGAGCGGACTCCGGGCAGTTCAGCCAGCTCCTGCGCAACTCTCTTGGCATGCCCGGCGCGAACGTGGATGAGCACGTAGGCCCGCACCGGTCGCTTCTTCGTCTGCATGGCAGGCTCCCTTCAGCGCCTATCCTAACCCAACTCTCCCGGCTGCGGCGTTTTGGCCGCCGCGTTCCCGTCTGTTTCCGCCGTTAATTTGTGTATGTGTGAGCGCTGCTTGGCGCGGACCGGGGTGGTCACCGGTCACGTTAGCTCGGCGCTTCTTGGGCTCTTTGACTTCTTACGAAAGTCGGACCGTTCTGACTATCGATGCATCACCTCAAGAACGCGGATTAAGAGGTACTCGGAGTTTCTGCAGCTGACGTCCCTCAACAACCTCTGACTTCGGATAAGAAGCCTCGCAGATTCGATTTGTCAGGCGCCGGAAAGGCCCGAGAACCAATCCATTTTGGGGGCCGCGGGAAAGCCTACTTGGTCAGGAAGGAGGCAAGAACAGTCGTGACCGCCGAGCGAATGTCCGCCTCCGAATAAGAGGCCGGAAAACGAGAAGTGCGGGCCAGCAGGTGATCGCGGAGCAGGGCCTCGACCGCCCCCATCAGCGCCGACCGCGCAGCTTGCGGGTGAACATTCGGCAGCAGTTCGCCGCGCGCAGCCAACTCCTTCAGGATTCCGTCCAGCATTTTGACGAATTCCAAAAAGCCGGGAACCAGCACCACCATGTGCCCGTCGCCGCGGATGCGACGCCCCTCGAGCAAAAACAGTGTGCGCAGCGCGCGGTCCTTTTCCAGGAAGCTGAACACCATGTCGGTCATGATTCGGAGTTTCTCTCGTGGAGCAGAGATGGTCTCGGTGGCCAGGCGCACTGCGGGGTTAACCTGCTCCCAGGCATACTCGAAAATGGCCTCCAGCACGCCCTGCTTGTCAACGAAATGCTTGATGAGCTGCGACTGGCTGGTTCCCGCCAGCCGGCAGATGGCTGCGGTGGTCGTGGCCTCGTAGCCGCGGTCGGCAAACAGCGTCTTGGCCGACTCCCGCAGCCGATCCCGGCTGGAGGTCAGCGCCCCAGTTTTTTGCGCCGGCATCCTCCACCTCCGTGCTATCGGAACGACTAACCCCGATGGCTCCGATACTACTTCCCTGTGCCGCGTTCGTCAATCTGCGCGGTACGGAAAATACGGAAAGACTGCATACGCAAGCTGGACGGGGGCGGATTCCCCCGGTGCTGCAAAAAAGGCTTGACAAGCCCTACTAGTATTGAAACTATCTACGAGCGTTGTTCCACTATTGAAAGTGGTAGTGAGACGACCAAACCCGGCCCTGGACTTCCCCGACCCGGACTCGCATAAACTTCGGCGGGCAGGTAAAGTTTGCTGGAACTAGTACCCACTGTTGCGTGCGGCGCCGAATCTCGGCCCGTCGGTATCTCCCGACCCGTCAGGCGCTTTGCCGCGACAAATCGGCTTGTTGAGACTTGGCAGCTTAAGTGCCACCTGTGCCGAGCGGCAGTGAGAGAACCGGGGTGGCCCCTGCATTTTTCGGAATTGCGGCCAGCCTTAACTGGGACGGACGCACATTTTCTTGCGCGGGAGACACTTTCACCGGGCGCAGTAGCCGAGTAGGGGACTGGCGGGCCAATTCGTAAATTCTACGGGTTGGCCCGCCGAGTTTTTTAGAGGCGCGCCGCGGCTACCTCTGCGCCACGACGGGGCGCGCGAACCGCTGGGCGAGTTGCTCGTGTTCCTGGCGAAGCTGTTCGGGCAGCCGCTTGCCGAATTGCTCGAAGAACTTGCGCGTGTCTTCCAGTTCAGTCTGCCAGTCGGCGGGATTGACCCGCAGCAACTCTTCCATCGTGCTGCGCGCAATGTCGAGGCCGTCGAGCGTAAGCGCGTCCGGCGTGGGCACCCAGCCGATAGGGGTTTCCGCCGCTTGCCCTTTTCCTTCGACGCGCTCCAGGATCCACTTCAGCACCCGCACGTTTTCGCCGAAGCCCGGCCACAGGAATTGGCCGTCGGCGCCTTTGCGGAACCAGTTGACGTGGAAAATCTTGGGCGGATGCGGGATGCGTTGGCCCATTTCCAGCCAGTGGCGGAAGTAGTCGGCCATGTTGTAGCCGCAGAAGGGCAGCATGGCCATGGGGTCGCGACGCGTCACGCCGACCGCTCCGGTGGTGGCCGCGGTGGTCTCCGAAGCCATCGTCGCCCCGACAAACACGCCGTGCTGCCAGTTCAACGACTCGTATACCAGCGGAGCCACCCGCGCTCGCCGGCCGCCGAAGATAAACGCGGAAATCGGCACGCCGTCAGGATCTTCCCAGTGCGGCGAGATGCAGGGAGCCTGGCGCGCCGGCACGGTGTAGCGGGAATTGGCGTGCGCCGCCGGGTCTTTGCCGGGGCGCCACGGCTGGCCTTTCCAGTCCACCAGGCCCGCGGGCGGGTCGCTCTCGATTCCTTCCCACCACGGCTCCTGCGCGGGTGTCAGACCAACGTTGGTGAAGATGGAATTCCGCCGCAGCGCCACCATCACGTTCGGATTGGTTTTGGCTCCCGTCCCCGGCGCCACTCCGAAGAAGCCCGCTTCAGGGTTGATGGCGCGCAGGTAGCCATCGGGGCCGATGTGCATCCAGGCGATGTCGTCGCCCACGGTCCAGACGCGGTAGCCCTGGGGCTCGAGTGCCGAGACCATCATCGCCAAGTTGGTCTTCCCGCAGGCGCTGGGGAAAGCTGCGGCCATGTAGGTGACCTTCCCCGCGGGGTCCTCGAGGCCCAGAATCAACATGTGCTCGGCCATCCAGCCTTGCTCGCGCGCCATCCAGCTCGCGATGCGTAGCGAGAAGCACTTCTTGCCCAGCAGCGCGTTGCCGCCGTAGCCCGAGCCAACGCTCCAGATCAGCTTTTCTTCCGGAAACTGCAGGATGTAGCGCCGCTCCGGGTTCAGGTCGGCCAGCGAGTGCAAGCCCGGCACGAAATCCGCCGAATTGCCCAGGCGGTCGAGCGCTAGGCGTCCCATGCGGGTCATGATGCGCATGCTGGCCGCAACGTACGGGCTGTCGGTAATCTCGACGCCCACTTTGCTGATGGGCGAGTCGGTGGGGCCCATGATGTAGGGCACCACGTACATCGTCCGGCCGGCCATGGCGCCTGCAAACAGCGCGCCGACCTTCTGCTTGGCTTCCGCGGGCGACATCCAATGGTTGGTGGGGCCGGCGTCGTCTTTCTCGCGGGTACAAATAAACGTCACGCGCTCAGTGCGCGCAACGTCGTTCGGGTCGCTGCGGTGCAGATAGCAGTTTGGATACGTTTGCGGGTTCAGCCGCACGGTGCGCGAGTCGCCGAGCATCTGCTGCACCACTTGCTGGTATTCGTCTTCCGAGCCGTCGCACCAGACGATGCGGTCCGGGCGGGTGACTCGTGCAACCTCTTCGACCCATTGTTCCAGAGGAGTGGGCACGAAGCCTCCAGTTTGATTTACCGGGTGCGCCGCCGGCCCGGAGGGCCGGCCGGGCTGGCGGGCATTATCGAGCGGCGCGGCAGCTCGCTACAAAAGTCTATGGCACGTCTTGGCGAAAGGCAAGGCCACCCCGCCGCCCGCTGCCGCTTAAACGCCCAGCCGTTTGTCGGCCGCGGCCCTTCGATGCGCGATGCTATAATCGGGTGAAATGTACGCGCGGAAGCTCAAAGTGGATGTGGTGGTTGGCGGCGAGCGTCGGCCGTGTCCGCTGGAATGGCTGGACAGCTTCTGCATGCGCAACTTCACCGGGGCAGCCGAGTTCGACGACACGCTGCCCACCGGCGAGGGCGCGCTCGAGGCCAGCTTTCGTGTGGAGCCTGCGCGCCTGGCCGCAGCGTTCGCCGAATGGCTGACCAAGCGCGGCAAAGGCAATGGCCGGCCCGTGGAAGTTGAGATTCGCGAAGCCTGAAGCGGAAATGCGGGCTAAGCGCGCTGCTCGGAAGCAGGCCGCCGGGCAGGCGCGGCCAGGGCGCGCAGGATTCTGGGAAGCGCCGCGCGCGCAGCGGTTTCTCCCGCCGCGATCATTTCCGCTGCCTTCCTGAAGTCATCCCAGACAAACTGCTTCACCTCTGGCTCGATGACCACGTCGGCCTTCCGGCGCCAGTCCAGGTGCGCATGGTTTTGGATGATGGAGAACGCGCGGCCGATCACGTCCACCATGTTGCGGGGTTTCTCGATGCTGCCGGGTTCCAGATGCACGGCGATGATCACTTCGGCGCCCAGTTGCCGCGCAGCATCCACGGGCACCGGAGCCGCCAGGAAGCCGTCCACCAGCGTGCGCCCCTGATGTTCCACCGGCAGAAACAGTCCGGGGTAGGCGCAGGAGGCGCGCAGCGCCGCGCCCATTTGGCCATGGGTGAAGGACACCGCTTCGCCGGTCGTCAAATCGGTGGCCACAATCGCCACCGGCAACTTCATCTGCTCGAACTGCGTCATTTCTGAGTAGCGTTGCAGGTAGCCTTCGAGCCGCTGGTTCGTGGCCAAGCCCAGCCACGAAAAGGTCCACCGGCCAAAGTCGTTGAAGCGAGTCCGGGCGGCTTGCCGCTCCATTTCATCCAGCGACACGCCGGAGGCATAGGCCGCGGCCACCAGCGCGCCTACGCTGGTTCCGGCGATGCAGTCAATGGGAACGCGGTTTTGCTGGAGGATCCTGAGGACGCCGATGTGGGCGATGCCGCGGGCAAAGCCGCCCGAGAGCGCCAGGCCCACCAGCGGGCGCCGCCGTGACTGCTCGGGCTCGGCGTAGGCAAACTCGCGGACGCGCTTCACCGCGCCCTGCAGCCAGCCGAGCACTTCGCCCATCCCGAGCCTCTACGTCATTCGATACCGCAGAGTGTAACAAGGATGCTTATTGTTTTCGATTGACCCGGTTCAACCGGTTCTGTAACCTGCTCGGCCTGCGGCGGGCCGGTCAGCAGGGAGATTTTTCCCCATGAAGCGACGCATCGAGAAAGTGGCGGTGCTGGGGGCGGGCACAATGGGCGCGCGGATTGCCGCGCACATCGCCAATGCCGGCCTGCCTTGCTACCTGCTCGACATCGCCCCTGCCGAGCTCGCCCCGGAGGAGAAAAAGAAAGGCCTTACGCTTGAGCATCCGGACGTGCGCAACCGCATTGTGCGCGCGGGGCTCGAAGCGGCTCGCAAGGCCCGCCCCGCCGCATTTTTCACCCCCGGCCGTGCGCGCCTGATCACCACCGGCAATTTTGAAGACAACCTGGCGTGGTGCGCCGAGGTGGACTGGATCATCGAGGCCGTGGCGGAAAACCTCGAAATCAAGCGCCAACTGCTGGCGCGCGTCGAGCCGCACCGCCGGCCCGGCACCCTCGTCACCACAAACACTTCGGGCCTGCCCATTCGCCGGATCGCCGAAGGCCGCTCGGACGATTTCCAGCAGCATTGGGCCGGCACGCACTTTTTCAACCCGCCGCGCTATATGAAGCTGGTCGAGCTGGTCCCGGGGCCCGCCACCCGGCCGGATGTCCTGCGCGCGCTGGCCGATTTCTGCGACCGGCAGCTCGGCAAGGGAGTGGTGGTCGCCAAGGACACGCCGAACTTCATCGCCAACCGCATCGGCACGTTCTCCATGCTCAACGTGTTGCGGCTGATGCAACAGCTCGAGATGACCGTCGAGGAAGTGGACGCCTGCACGGGGCCGGCGGTGGGCTGGCCGAAGTCGGCCACCTTCCGCACCACCGACATCGTCGGCCTCGATGTGCTGGTCAGCGTGGTGCGCAACATCTACGAGAACGTGCCCGAGGACGAATCGCGCGAAATCTATCGCGTGCCTCCGCTGATCGAAGAAATGGTCAAGCGCGGCTGGCTCGGCGACAAGACGGGCCGCGGCTTCTACCAGCGCGTCAAGAAAGACGGGGAGAGCGAAATCCTCGCGCTTGACTGGCAGAAGATGGACTACCGGCCGCAACACAAGGCCAAGTTCGCTTCCATCGAGGCGGGCAAGACCATCGAAGACACGCGCGAGCGGCTCCGCGCGCTGCTCGCTCCGGTGTTTTCCGGCCAGGGCGGAACGCCCGCCGGGGCGGGCGGCGACAAAGGCGCGCAGTTCCTTTGGGGTTCGATTTCCGAGATGTGCCTCTACGCTGCGCGGCGCGTCCCGGAAATTGCCGACACCATCGCGGAGATTGACCACGCTCTGTGCTGGGGCTTTGCCTGGGAGCATGGGCCGTTCCAGCTCTGGGACGCGGTCGGCGTGGAGGTGATGGCGAAGCAGCTTGAAAAAGCCGGCAAGGCGCTGCCGCCGCTTGTGACCCGCCTGCTGGCCTCCGGCAAGAACTCCTTCTACCAGGCCGCCCCGGGTGAGGTGTTGTACTTCGACCTGGCCTCGGCCCGGTACCAGCCTGTGGTCGAGCCGGAAGGCGTCCTCGTTCTGGCCTCGCTCAAGGAGCGCTCCAAGCTCGTGGAGAAAAACGCGGGCGCAAGCCTGGTGGACCTGGGCGACGGAGTCCTCTGCTGCGAGTTCCACGCCAAAATGAACGCCGTCGGCGGCGATCTCGTGGCCATGCTGCACGCCGGGCTCAAACGCCTGCGCACCGATTTCGACGCCATGGTGGTGGCCAACCAGGCGGCCAACTTCTCTGTCGGCGCCAACTTGGTGCTGCTGCTGGTGGCCGCGCAGGAGCAGGAGTGGGACGAAATCCACATGGCCGTGCGGCAGTTCCAGAACGTGAATCTGGGGCTGAAGTACGCGCCGCGGCCGGTGGTCGTGGCGCCGCAGGGCATGGCCTTGGGCGGCGGCTGCGAGATCAGCCTGCACGCTGCGCGCGTTCACGCCGCTGCGGAGGCTTATATTGGGTTGGTCGAAACCGGCGTGGGGCTGATCCCTGCCGGCGGCGGCACCAAGGAAATGCTCGTCCGCGCAAACGAGCGCGCGGTGGGCGGCGAAGATCTCGATCTGTTTCACGCGCTCAAGCCGGCGTTTGAAAATATCGCCATGGCGAAGGTTTCCGCCAGCGCCGAAGAAGCCCGCGAGCTGGGCTACTTGCGCCGCGCCGATTTGATTGCCATGAACCGCGACCGCCTCGTGGCCGACGCCAAACAGACCGCCCTGGCGCTGGTGCGCGCCGGCTACACGCCCCTGGCCTCGAGTGCTAGCGAGGGTGCGGCGAAGACGCAAGTCCGCGTCCTGGGCGAGCAGTTCCTCACCGGAGCGAAGCTGGCGCTGCACATGATGGTCCGCGCCGAGTACATCAGTGAATACGACGCCGTGGTCGGCCGCAAACTCGCCAATGTGCTGGCCGGCGGCGCCCTTTCGGCGCCGCAACTGGTCAGCGAGCAGTACATCCTGGATCTGGAGCGCGAAGCCTTCGTCAGCCTCTGCGGCGAGCGCAAGACTCAGGAGCGCATCGCCCACACCCTGAAGACCGGCAAACCCCTCCGCAACTGACCGATGTGCCGCCCGTAGAGGCGGCTTTCGCGGTTTCTGCGTCCCGGCCTTGCCGGGAACGCCGCCACGATCCTTTCGTAGGGGCGGCTTTCGCGGTTTCTGCGTCCCGGCCCTGCCGGGAACGCCGCCACGATCCTTTCGTAGGGG
>Ga0099828_10003364_pt1 | contig 11173 bp, 8 predicted proteins | sample CZO8metaG_2_FD_79338 | JGI IMG/M metagenome (GOLD analysis project Ga0099828, IMG submission 79338) | Vadose zone soil microbial communities from the Eel River Critical Zone Observatory, Northern California, USA - CZOApr15con2H1.8 metaG | ecosystem: Environmental > Terrestrial > Soil > Vadose...
CCCTTGCCTTTGCTATCAACCAGACTGATCATCGGCCGGATATCTTTAGCGCCGCTGCGATGCTTTGGATCCAGCACCACATAAGTGCTTAAGCCGGTGATTTCGTCGGTTTGTTTATTCACCGTGACACCGTCGATGAGATCGGCGAACGCGACCTTACCGGCGACTTCGGTAATGATCGGGTGCGTGTGCGGATCCCAATTCGCCACGACTTTACCGGCCTTCACCTTATCGCCGTCGCTCACGCTTAAAACAGCACCGTACGGGACCTTATAACGTTCGCGGTCGCGTCCCTGCTCGTCTTGCACCACCAGCTCGCCGGAACGCGATACGGCGATATTCGTGCCGCTGGCATGTTTCACCAGTTTAATATTACTGAGTTTGATGTTGCCGGCGGATTTCACTTCAATATTACTGATCGCGGTTGCACGCGAGGCGGCGCCGCCGATATGGAAGGTGCGCATGGTCAACTGGGTGCCGGGTTCGCCGATACTCTGGGCCGCGATCACGCCAACCGCTTCACCCAGATTGACCAGATGTCCACGGCCAAGATCGCGGCCGTAACACTTGGCGCAAATGCCGTAGCGGGTCTCACAGGTGACCGGCGAGCGCACCAGCACTTGATCGATATTCTTTTCTTCCAGCAACGCCACCTTGCGTTCATCCAACACTTCGCCATCCGGGACCAGCAGCTTATTATCGAGAGGATCGCGAGAATCGCCGACGATCACGCGTCCAAGGATGCGATCGCGCAACGGCACCACGATTTCACCGCCCTCGACCAAGGCTGATTTAGTAATACCGAGCTGCGTCCGGCAGTCCGGTTCGGTGACCACCAGGTCCTGGCACACGTCGACTAAACGCCGGGTTAAGTAACCGGAATTAGCGGTCTTTAAAGCGGTGTCGGCCAGGCCTTTGCGGGCGCCGTGGGTGGAAATAAAATATTGCAAGACATTCAGCCCTTCGCGGAAATTGGCGGTAATCGGCGTTTCAATGATGGAGCCGTCCGGCTTGGCCATGAGGCCGCGCATGCCGGCCAGTTGGCGGATTTGCGCGGCGCTGCCGCGGGCGCCGGAATCCGCCATCATATAAATGGAATTAAACGAATCCTGGGTGACCTTCTTGCCGCTTGCGTCGGTCACCTCTTCCACACCGAGCTTATCCATCATGGATTTTGCCACCCGTTCGCTGGTATGGGTCCAGATATCAACCACTTTGTTGTAACGTTCGCCGTCGGTCAGCAGGCCGGAGGCGTATTGGTTTTGAATGCTTTTCACCTCGGCTTCGGCCGCGGCAATGATCGCACCCTTTTCCGCCGGCGTGACCATGTCATCCACACCGATAGAGATACCGGCGCGCGCGGCATAGGCGAAACCGGTATACATTAATTGGTCGGCGAAGATCACGGTTGCCTTTAAGCCGACTTGACGGTAGCAGGCGTTAATAAGCTCGGAAATGGTTTTCTTCTTCAAATCGCGATTGACCAGGTTGAATGCCATGCCTTCCGGCAGCAGATCGGACAACAAGGCGCGTCCTATGGTGGTATCGTATATTTTGAAAGTTTCAGCGCGGTCATCGCCGTTAAGCTGCACTTCGCGGATGCGGACTTTAATGCGTGCATGCAAGGATACCTGGCGCGTTTCATAGGCCCGGTGCACTTCGGCTACGTCCGAAAATACCTTGCCCTCGCCTTGGGCATTCACTTTGGAGCGGGTCATATAGTACAAACCCAGCACGATATCTTGTGAAGGCACGATAATCGGCTCGCCATTGGCAGGCGACAACACATTATTGGACGACATCATGAGGCCGCGCGCTTCCAGTTGCGCTTCCAGCGATAACGGGATATGCACCGCCATCTGATCGCCGTCAAAGTCGGCGTTGTACGGCGCGCATACCAGCGGATGCAACTGAATCGCCTTGCCCTCCACCAACACAGGCTCAAACGCTTGAATGCCCAATCGATGCAAGGTCGGGGCCCGGTTCAACAGCACCGGATGTTCGCGTATAACCTCTTCCAAAATATCCCACACCTCCGGGCTTGCCTGCTCGACCATCTTCTTCGCCGCCTTGATGGTCGTGGCGAGGCCGCGCATCTCCAGCTTGCTGAAAATAAAGGGCTTGAATAATTCCAGCGCCATTTTTTTCGGCAGGCCGCATTGATGTAATTTAAGCGTGGGACCGACCACGATCACCGAGCGGCCGGAATAATCAACGCGCTTGCCGAGCAAATTCTGACGGAAACGTCCCTGTTTGCCTTTGATCATATCCGCCAGCGATTTCAACTGGCGCTTATTGGCGCCCGTGATCGCCTTACCGCGGCGACCGTTATCCAATAACGCATCGACCGCTTCCTGCAGCATGCGCTTCTCATTACGGACGATGATGTCGGGGGCGTTCAGGTCCAACAACCGCTTCAAGCGATTATTGCGATTGATAACGCGCCGGTATAAATCATTCAGATCAGAGGTCGCAAACCGGCCGCCATCCAACGGCACCAACGGGCGCAGCTCCGGCGGCAACACCGGCAGGATTTCCAGCACCATTCACTCCGGTTTGTTGCCGGAATGAAGGAATGCCTCGATGACCTTCAGGCGTTTCGCCAGTTTCTTGATCTTTGTTTCGGAATTCGTGGCGGCTAATTCTTCGCGCAGCTTGGCTGCCTCTACGTTCAGATCGATGGCTTGTAATAAGGCGCGGATCGCTTCCGCGCCCATGCGTGCATCGAATTCATCGCCATATTGTTCGATGGCATCGAGATAAGCGTCTTCCGACAGCAACGTTTTGCGCTCAAGCGGCGTCATCCCGGAATCTACCACGACATAGGCCTCAAAATACAAGACGCGTTCGATATCGCGTAAAGTCATATCTAAAATCAGGCCCATACGCGAAGGTAAAGATTTCAGGAACCAGATATGCGCGACCGGACTTGCCAATTCGATATGCCCCATGCGCTCGCGCCGCACCTTGGAAAGTGTGACCTCGACGCCGCATTTTTCGCAGATCACGCCGCGATGCTTGAGGCGCTTGTATTTGCCGCAAAGGCACTCATAATCCTTGATCGGGCCAAAAATCTTGGCGCAGAAAAGGCCGTCGCGCTCCGGTTTGAACGTGCGGTAATTAATCGTCTCCGGTTTTTTAACTTCACCATAAGACCAGGAACGGATTTTTTCCGGCGAAGGAAGACCGATGCGGATGGCGTCAAAATCTTCCGATTTGCCGGATTGCTTAAAAAGGTTAAACAAGTCTTTCAATGTGTTATCTCCTGAACAAAAACGGCCGATTGGTTAAGATTGAGACCGATGTTGTGAAATGCGTTATTCAAAAAAGCCTCAGCAAGACGTTTTAACTCTGCTCCAACTCAATATCGATCCCTAATGACCGGATTTCCTTAATCAACACATTAAAGGATTCCGGCATACCCGCCTCCATGCGATGATCCCCTTTCACAATGTTTTCAAACATCTTGGTGCGGCCGGTCACATCATCCGACTTCACGGTCAGCATTTCCTGCAAAGTGTAAGCTGCGCCATACGCCTCCAGCGCCCAGACTTCCATTTCGCCGAAGCGTTGGCCGCCGGATTGCGCCTTACCGCCGAGAGGTTGTTGCGTGACCAAACTATAGGGGCCAGTGGAACGGGCATGCATCTTGTCATCAACCAAATGATTCAGCTTGAGCATATACATGTAGCCCACCGTAATCGGACGATCGAATAACTCGCCCGTCCGGCCGTCATAAAGTATGGTCTGGCCCGACCGCGGCAGGCCGGCAAGCTCCAGCAACTGCGTAATTTCCTTCTCGGTGGCGCCGTCAAATACCGGCGTTGCCACCGGCACGCCATCGCACAGGTTACGCGCGAGCTCCGCAATCTCTTCATCATTGAGAGATTTAATATCTTCCTTTTTGCCGCTATGGTTGTAGATCTTATCGATAAACCGGCGCAACTCCTGTGCCGCCGCTTCTTGCTTCAACATCCGCTCGATCTTGCGGCCAAGCTCATGCCCCGCCCAGCCAAGGTGGGTCTCCAGCACCTGGCCGACATTCATGCGTGACGGCACGCCTAACGGATTCAGCACAATATCGATGGGAGTGCCATCGGCCATGTGGGGCATATCCTCTATTGGAACGATGCGCGAAATCACGCCTTTGTTTCCATGGCGCCCGGCCATTTTATCGCCCGGCTGCAAACGCCGCTTAACCGCCACATGCACTTTGACCATCTTTAACACGCCGGGCGGCAAATCATCGCCGGAAGTCAGCTTGATTCGCTTCTCCTCCAGTCTCGCATCAAACTCTTTCTTTTGCTGTGCGAGCTGAGCGCTGATTTGCTCCAGGGCCTCGCTCGCTTCTTCGTTGCGCAGGCGGATGTCAAACCACTTTTGCCGCGGCAACTCGGAAATATAGCCTTTAGTGACCTTATCGCCGGTCTTAAGACCGGCAGGGCCGCCATCGGCCACTTTGCCAATTAACAGTTTCTCGATGCGCGCATAGGTATCGTCTTCGACGATACGGTATTGATCGTTAAGATCCTTTTTAATGCGCGCAAGTTCCTGCTCTTCGTTTTGTTTCGCACGCGCGTCTTTTTCCACGCCATCACGGGTGAATACCTGCACATCGATGACCGTACCGGACATGCCCGAAGGCAGGCGTAACGAGGTGTCTTTTACATCTGACGCCTTCTCACCAAAGATGGCGCGCAACAATTTTTCTTCCGGCGTCAACTGGGTCTCGCCCTTGGGCGTGACCTTACCGACCAGGATATCGCCGGGATTGACCTCCGCGCCGATGTAAATAATGCCGGATTCATCCAATTTGGCTAATGCCGCTTCACCGACATTGGGGATGTCGCGTGTGATTTCCTCCGGCCCCAGCTTGGTGTCGCGCGACACCGTGGACAGCTCTTCGATATGAATGGTGGTGAAATAATCCTGCTCGACCACCCGCTCGGAAATCAGGATAGAGTCTTCGAAGTTATAGCCATTCCACGGCATGAACGCGATGAGAATATTGCGCCCTAACGCCAGCTCACCCATATCGGTGGAAGGCCCGTCCGCCAACACATCACCCCTAGCGATGACGTCGCCGACTTTCACTAACGGCCGCTGATTGATATTGGTGTTTTGATTGGAGCGCGTGTATTTGATTAAGTTGTAAATATCGACGCCCGCCTTGCCGCTCTCGGTTTCGTTGTCGTTGACGCGCACGACGATACGGGCGGCGTCGACCGAATCCACCGCACCGCCGCGGCGCGCGATTACCGTGACGCCGGAATCGATCGCAACCGTGGCTTCCATGCCGGTTCCCACCAGCGGTTTTTCCGTGCGCAAGGTCGGCACCGCTTGGCGCTGCATATTAGAGCCCATGAGCGCGCGGTTCGCATCGTCATGCTCGAGGAATGGGATCAGCGAAGCGGCGACCGACACGATTTGCGCGGGGGCGACGTCGATATAATCGACTTTGTCCAAGGTGGAAAGAGTAAACTCATTTTTATGGCGACAGGAAACCAATTCGTCCAAAAGATGGCCTTTCTCGTCTACCGCGGCGTTGGCCTGCGCGATGATGAATTTGCCTTCCTCAATCGCGGAGAGATACTCTATTTGATCGGTTACCTTGCCATTCATCACTTTCCGGTAAGGCGTTTCCAGGAAACCGTATTCATTGGTTCTGGCATAAACCGCGAGCGAATTAATCAAGCCGATGTTCGGGCCTTCCGGGGTTTCAATCGGGCATACGCGCCCGTAATGCGTGGGATGCACGTCGCGCACTTCGAACCCGGCGCGCTCGCGTGTCAGTCCACCCGGCCCGAGCGCGGAGACGCGCCGCTTATGTGTAACCTCCGACAACGGATTGGTCTGATCCATGAATTGCGATAACTGGCTCGAGCCGAAAAATTCTTTAACTACCGCGGAAACCGGTTTGGCGTTAATCATCTCCTGCGGCATCAACCCTTCGGATTCGGCCAGCGACAGCCGCTCCTTGACCGCGCGCTCGACCCGTACCAAGCCGATGCGGAATTGGTTTTCCGCCAGCTCGCCGACCGAGCGCACGCGCCGGTTGCCCAGATGGTCGATATCGTCGATCTCGCCATAGCCATTCTTAAGACCGATAAGGATCTTCATGACATCGACAATATCCTCTTTGCTGAGGATACCCGGACCTTCATCGATGGGGCGCCCCAAGCGGCGATTAAATTTCATCCGCCCAACCGCCGATAAATCATAACGGTCCAGGCTGAAGAACAGGCCATTGAAAAGATTTTGCGCCGCCTCTTTGGTCGGTGGCTCGCCCGGCCGCATCATGCGATAAATCTCGATCTGCGCCTCCAACGGATCACGCGTCGGGTCGATGCGTAAGGTATCGGACATATACGACCCGCGGTCTAATTCATTGGTGTATAAGGTTTTGACTTCCTTAATACCGGCGGCGATCAATTTATCGATTAAATCCTTGGTAACGATTTCATTGGCGGCGGCCAGCAATTCACCGCTGGTTTTATCAATAATATCTTCCGCCAACGCGCGTCCGATAAGATGAGTATCGGGTACGGCTAAATGCTTGAGCTTGGTTTTTTCCAGCTCGCGCACATGGCGCGAAGTGATGCGCCGCCCGGCCTCGACGATTACTTCGCCCTTCGGCGTTTTAATGTCGAACGCGACTTGTTCACCGCGCATGCGGGCCGGGATAAGCTCCAGCCTGATTTCTTCCTTACCGATCTCAAACGTATCCGTCTCAAAGAACGTGGCCAATATCTCTTGCGCCGACATGCCCAGGGCGCGTAGCAGCGTGGTCGCGGGCAGCTTGCGCCGGCGATCGATGCGCACATACAAGTAGTCTTTGGGATCAAATTCGAAATCCAACCAGGAACCCCGGTAGGGAATGATGCGCGCGGAAAACAGCAGCTTGCCGGAAGAATGGGTTTTACCGTAATCATGATCGAAGAATACTCCCGGCGAGCGGTGCAACTGAGAAACAATGACGCGCTCGGTGCCGTTGATCACGAACGTCCCGTTTTCCGTCATGAGCGGGATTTCACCGAGGTAGACTTCTTGCTCCTTAATATCGCGCACCGACTTCATACCGGTTGCTTCGTCGCGGGCGAAAACCACCAGGCGCACCAAGACACGCAGGGGCGCGGCATAAATCAATCCGCGCTGTTGGCATTCCTTTACATCAAATGCCGGCATGCCTAAGCGATAACTGACGAATTCCAACGCCGCATTGCCGTTATAGCTTTCGATCGGAAACACCGATTTAAAGGCGGCCTGTAACCCTTGATCGATACGCTGTTCCGGCGGCACGTCGGCCTGCAGGAAATTGCGATACGACTCTTTCTGGGTCGCCAATAAATACGGCACGCGCAAAATGCTCGGGCGTTTTCCAAAACTCTTACGAATGCGTTTTTTCTCAGTAAAAGAATAAGTCATTGATCTTCCTCAGCTCTTCAAGTTCCATGAAACTAATCACCGCATCACCTTCTCGTTTAGCGGACCGTCTCATGTCCGTGTAAAACGGTATAGACAGGAATAGGCCGGTGGAATCACCAGCCTATTTTCGACGTTTAATCTCGCCGTCCGGTTTATTTGAGCTCAACCTTGGCGCCGGCGTCTTCCAATTGTTTCTTCATGGTTTCGGCATCGGCTTTGGCGACAGCTTCTTTGACGGTGGCGGGCGCCGATTCAACCAAATCCTTCGCTTCTTTTAAGCCCAGGCTGGTAACCGCGCGCACCGCTTTGATCACGCCGACTTTGTTGTCGCCGACGCTGGCAAGCACCACATCAAACGCTTCTTTCTCGGCGACCGGAGCTGCTGCACCTGCGGCCGGAGCGGCTACTGCAACCGTAGCGGCGGCGGCCGAAACACCGAACTTTTGCTCCATGTCCTTAATTAACTCGGAAAGATCGAGCACCGACATGCTGGCGATAGAGTCAAGAATTTCTTGTTTAGATAAAGCCATACTATTTCTCCTGAACGTAGTCTTAAATTAAGTATTTGCCTCAGCTTGCAGCGGAGTCGGCGCGGTTATCGCGCACAGCGGCCAACGTACGGACAAACCGGCCCGGTACCTCATTCAAGGTCTGGACAAATTTTTGTACCGGGGCTTTCATCGCACCCATTAATATCGCAAGCAACACCTCGCGGCTCGGTAATTTTGCCAACGCCTGCATTTCGCCATTCGATATCAAGCGGCCCGACATAGTGCCGGCTTTAACGAGGAACCGCTCGTTATCTTTGGCAAAGTCGCTCACTATCTTTGCTACCGCCACCGCATCCTTGGAAACCGCAAGCACCAAAGGTCCGATTAAATGGTCCTTCAGGCATGCAAATTGAGAATCCTTGATGGCCCGCTGCACCAGCGTATTTTTGACCACGCGCATATAAACATCGGCCTTGCGCGCATTGGCGCGCAGCCGGGTCATTTGTGCGACGGTCAAGCCGCGGTATTCAGCTACGATCGCCGCCTTAGCCTCTGCCAAAACCGCAGACACTTCGGCCACCACAGCTTTCTTTTCTTCAAGATTAAGACTCATGCGAGTCACCTCCATTACCATAATTGCGGTGACCGTCCAGAATTATCCGATGGAAATTCCGTATGGGTACACCATCTACGCGGGCAGGCCGCAAAACCTATTAAGCGCTCCCGCCACTCGATAAAGTGGAGGAAGCGCACCAGCGGTCTTTGATAGCCCATCGGTTGGCGGCAAATCATCCCACCGATAGCCCAAAGTCAACTACGCACTTAAGTTCGTGCGTTCATAAATCATTGCGGCAGTGACGCTTGATCGAGACGCACCCCCGGTCCCATGGTCGTCGATAACGTCACCTTTTTCAGGTAAATTCCTTTGACAGTCGCGGGCTTGGCCTTGTTCAAGGCTGCCAACAACGCCACCAGATTTTCCTTCAACGCGTCCGGATTAAACGAGGCTTTGCCGATGGAACAATGCACGATGCCCGCCTTATCCGTGCGGTACTGCACCTGGCCGGCCTTCGCATTTTCCACTGCCTTAGCGACGTTTGGCGTTACTGTCCCTACTTTAGGGTTTGGCATCAAACCGCGCGGGCCTAGAATTTGGCCCAATTGCCCCACAATTCTCATCGCATCGGGAGCGGCGATGACCACGTCGAAATCGAGCTTGCCCTGTTTAATTTGATCGGCTAAATCCTGGAACCCGACCAGATCGGCGCCCGCCTTCTTCGCGGCTGTCGCCTGCTCGCCTTCGGCAAATACCGCCACGCGCACGCTTTTGCCGGTGCCGCGCGGCATCAACGCGGAACCGCGCACATTCTGTTCCGATTTTTTCGCATCGATGCCTAAGTTAACCGCCACATCGACGGACTCATCGAATTTAGCGCTGGCGGTTTGTTTTACAATCTTGACCGCTTCCTCTAAGGGATAGGCCTTGCCGCGCTCGAATTTACCGGTGATGGCCTGCATACGCTTGCTGAGTTTAGGCGCGGCCATCGTTATACTCCTTCGGTTTCTATGCCCATGCTACGCGCACTGCCGGCGATAATTTTCACCGCCGCGTCTAAATCGTGGGCATTGAGGTCGGGCTGTTTAATCTTCGCAATCTCTTCCAATTGCGCGCGCGTAACGACGCCGACCTTATGCGTGTGCGGCGTTTTGCTGCCACTAGTGATGCCCGCCGCTTTCTTTAGTAACACCGTTGCCGGCGGCGTCTTCTTAATAAAAGTAAAGCTTTTATCGCTGTAGACGGTGATAATGACCGGAACCGGCGTGCCAGGTTCCATGCCCTGAGTCTGGGCGTTAAATGCCTTGCAAAATTCCATGATATTCAACCCGCGTTGACCTAAGGCCGGGCCTACCGGCGGGCTGGGATTAGCCTGCCCCGCGGCTACTTGCAACTTAATATAAGCTTCAATTTTTTTTGCCATGCTTTAACTCCGGAATGGGTACGATCGCGCTGATAACTAAGCGCTCCCCGCAAACTTTAAAAATGTTCCTAACTAACGCCCTTAACCAAGTTAACTCTGTATTTCTTAAGCCTGGTTGCTAGGCTTTTTCCACCTGACTAAAGTCCAGCTCGACCGGCGTAAGGCGGCCGAAGATCGAGACCGAAACGCGCAACTTGCTCTTTTCATAATTCACATCCTCGACCGTGCCATTAAAATCCAAAAATGGGCCGTCGGTTACACGCACCTGCTCGCCGGCAGAAAATGAAAACTTCGGCCGCGGTTTCTCTACGCCTTCCAGAACTTGCTGCAAAATCGCCTGCGCCTCCTTCTCGGAAATCGGCGTCGGTTTGGTACCGGATCCACCAATGAAGCCGCTTACCTTGGGAACATTCTTCACCAGATGCCAGGTATCGTCGTTCATTTCCATTTTTACCAGCACATAGCCGGGGAAAAACTTCCGTTCGCTGGTCTTCTTCTGGCCGCTCTTCATTTCCACAACCTCTTCCATCGGCACCAGAATCTCACCGAATTTATCCTGCATACCGTAGCGGGTAATGTGCTCTTTTAACGAACGCTGCACCTGTTTCTCAAAGCCGGAAAAAGTATGAACCACGTACCAACGCATCGCCATAGTTTTAAAATCTCTGTCCCGTCAAAGCTTGTACGGCTTTAATCAAACCCCAATCGACTATCCAAAGAAATAACGCCACCACAATAACCATGATAATTACTACCAAAGTCATCTGCGCCGTTTCTTTACGGGTCGGCCACACTACTTTCCGCAGCTCGACGCGCGCCTCTTTGGTGAACTCCCAAGCTGATTTACCTTGTACCGTGGTCGCCGCCACTGCCACCGCCGCCGTCAAAGCGCCAAGCAATATTAAGTAACGGATCCAGTCCGACTTGGTGTCAAGATAATAAAAAGCGCCGATGCCGATCGCTACAATCAGCACCGCTAAAATTAACTTGAGCCTATCCGCTGCAAACACTACCAAGTCTTCGTTTTTTCTCTGGCAGGCCAGGAGGGAATCGAACCCCCAACCTTCGGTTTTGGAGACCGACGCTCTGCCAATTGAGCTACTGGCCTTTATGAGTATTGACCGCCTTCTCCAGGATTTTATCCGTCCGGAGCTCCAGTACTGAAAAACTTTTGATTACTCCACCACCTTTGCCACCACCCCGGCGCCTACGGTCCTACCCCCCTCGCGGATGGCAAAGCGTAAGCCGTCTTCCATGGCGATCGGGTTGATGAGGGTA
>Ga0099828_10003369_pt1 | contig 11159 bp, 6 predicted proteins | sample CZO8metaG_2_FD_79338 | JGI IMG/M metagenome (GOLD analysis project Ga0099828, IMG submission 79338) | Vadose zone soil microbial communities from the Eel River Critical Zone Observatory, Northern California, USA - CZOApr15con2H1.8 metaG | ecosystem: Environmental > Terrestrial > Soil > Vadose...
AAGCGGGAAGCGAATACGAACCTGTCAATGAGCAGGTGGATGTGACTGAAGGCCCGAGCGCCCGAGGTAGCGAAGGCGGTCGCACCTACAACCTCTCGATTCAGCTTCGCCTGAAAAAAGGAGCCGCCTCGACGGCAGGTGTGATCAATGCGGCAATGGCCGGCGTGCCCCAACCCGCGGCCACCCTCTACCAGCAGGCGCTGGAATCAGAACGAGCCGGTGATGACAAGAAGGCGCTTGATCAATTGCAACAGGCGATTGCTCTTTATCCGCAATTCTCTCTGGCGCTTAACGAGATGGGAGTCGTCTATCAAAGACTTGGTCAACTCGACAAAGCGCTGGCGGCTTTGAGCGACGCAGTCAAAGTTGCCCCTGAGGTTGCCGAGCTGCGACTCAACTACGGCATCGTGCTTTTCAAGAATAAGCAATACGTGAGTGCAGAAACCCAGCTCAGGCGCGCGGTCGAACTGAAGAACGGTTTGACGCAGGCGCATTTTTTCAGGGCCAAAGCGCTGATTCTGTTGGGCAAAGATTCGGACGCCGAAAAAGAGTTGCAGCAGGTCATCAATCTTGGCGGCGGCGAAGCCGCGATGGCTTACAGATATCTGGGCGCGCTCTACAAAGATCGCGGCGCAAACAAGCTCGCGATTGAAGCCCTGGAAAAATATCTGATCCTTGAGCCCGGAGCGAAAGACGCCAATGACATTCGCGAAATAATCAAACAACTTCGAACCCAGGCCGTAAATAAGCAGTGATGTCTCGGGTTTGACCTTTGGTAATCAATGTGACCATTCGAAAACGAAAATAAGACCCGCTGCTTGAATAAATTTCGCCGGCGACGGCTGACCTTTTTTCTTTTTCTTAGCCGAAAGGCATCGGAGAGGTTCCAGACCCGTGAAACTCCTGCTGCATTCAATCGTGATCACCTTCTACTTCTTTGTTCCAGCTCAAAGCCAAACGACTACCCTGCCATCTTCGAAGCCGCAAAGTACTCCGCCGCCGCAAACCCGGAGCGATGTGGTGCGAATTACGACGAATTTGGTGCAGGTGGACGTGACCGTGGTGGATCATAACGGTCAGCCAGTGAACAATCTGAGCGCCGATGATTTCGAAGTTATTGAAGACGGTCGACCGCAGAAGATCACGAACTTGAGTTTCATTGCCCCCGAGAAAACTCAGCCGCGCCCTGCTACTGCTGCGCCTCCGGCAAAGGCGGCGAAAGGAGTCGCCCCAGAGCCTCCGCCACCGCCCGTAACCTTGCGCCGGGATCAGGTGCGACGAGCTATGGCGCTGGTCGTCGATGATCTCGGACTCTCTTTCGAGAGTTCGCACTTAGTTCGGCAGGCACTTAAGAAGTTCGTTGACGAGCAGATGCAGCCCGGCGATCTCGTAGCCATCATCCGCACGGGCGCCGGCATGGGCGCTCTGCAACAGTTCACCGCGGACAAACGTTTGCTCTACGCGGCGATTGAACGGGTGCGCTATAACCTGAACAGCCGCGGCTTCAACGCCTTTGCTCCTATTGGCGGCGAAACGCGAATCGCCGACAAGCCGATAAACGGCATGGCCGGCCCGACCAGAGACAGTCCGGGAAATACCAATGCCAGTCCGGGCAGCGAGTTTATCGACTCGCTGTTGAGGCTGAAAACGCCAGGCATCGACGCCACAAAGTATCGAGATGACATTTTCTCAGTGGGCACGCTCGGCGCAATCAATTTTATCTTGCGCGGGCTGCGTGAGCTTCCCGGTCGCAAATCGATCATTCTCTTCTCAGACGGCTTCCGGGTCTACGACGAGGATGAAGGCTCGCGCCGTATCGTTGATTCGCTAAACCGCCTTGTCGATCTTGCCAACCGCGCCTCAGTAGTCATTCACACGGTTGACGCGCGCGGGCTTCAGCCGCTCGGGTTGACTGCCGCAGACAACCTCGCGGGCCCACTCGCGCCGGGTAATACCAATTTTGGGGCCGGCAATGGAGACCCGACGCAGGGACAATGGGTTCAGGGCATTATGGGAGATCTGCGGAACCGACGCACTGACTTTCTGGCGAACCAACAGGGACTGGGATATCTGGCCCAACAGACCGGCGGGACCTTCATGCGAAATACTGACATCGAAGAAGCCGTGGGCCGGTTGCTCAAAAACCAGAAAGGCTATTACCTTCTTGGCTATCGTCCTGACGAATCCACTTTCAACCAAGAAGGAAAACGCGCCGGCTTTCATCGGATTGACGTCAAGGTCAAACGTGCGGACTTGACCGTCCGAACCCGGGCAGGGTTTTACGGCTTTACCGACGAAGAGGCCGCGCGTCCCGTCTATCGAAACGCGTCCGAACACCTCTATGCCGCCCTCGCTTCGCCATTCGCTTCTGGCGACATTCGCGTTCGCATGTCTTCGGTCTTCGGTTATGATCCGGAGCGCAGTTCATTTACCGAATCAATCCTACACATCGACGCGCGCGACTTAACCTTTAATAAACAGGGCGATGGAACTTACAAGGCTTCATTTCAGATCGTGACAGCGACGTTTGGCGACAACGGCGGCTTGGTTGACCAGGCCGAACGCGGCTATTCAATCGCTGTGCAAGAAGCCAATCTTGAGCGCACGTACAAGTCGGGGGTGATCTATTTGGTTACGCTGCCGATCAAGAAGGCGGGCGCGTACCAACTGCGGATGGCTGTGCGCGACTCGACCAGCGCACGGGTCGGATCAGCCAATCAGTTCATAGAGATTCCTGACATTAAGAAAAAACGTCTCACGCTTTCGGGAATCATTCTTGGCGCCAGTTCTCCGCCGCCGGCGGCAGCCGCAAACATGGCGGGCCAGCCGGGCGCCGCCGCTTCATCCGCCGCGGCCGCGGTCGGCCCGACCACGGGGTCGGACAATCACGCCCTCGCGGCCCAGGCCATTCGGCGGTTCAGTCAGCGTCAAAAACTCACTTACGGTTATTACATCTACAACGCGCGGCTTGACTCTGCTCGTCGGCCCCGACTCGAGACTCAGGTGCGGTTGTTTCGCGATGGCAAACTTGTCTATACAGGTCAGGCCAAGCCATTGGATGCCGCCGGTCAAACGGACATGCGCCAGATAGTCGCTGGGGGCGAGATTCTGCTTGGTACAGATCTTTCCCCAGGCGAATATGTGCTGCAAGTGATTGTCGTTGACAAGCTCGCCGGCGGCGAGAATCTCACTACGCAATGGATGGATTTTGATCTTCTCGAGTAGGTGTAACGCCGCCGCATCGATGTTAGCGGGCAGAGGCTCAGACTCACTGAAACATTTTTGGATCGATGGGCACGTTATGCTGATACTCGCTGATTGTTCCGGACATCGTGCCGGCCCTCTTATGGCGCAGGATCGGATAGGTCACTACCTGTTCGAACTTGAACGGTAATTTCACTCCGTCAACGTCCCTGAAGTCTGAGGTTTCAAAGTAAAAGTCTACCGTCAATTCGTCGTCACCGTGAGGTACTACGTCGTTCGTGAATGGCTGGATGGATTTCGACAGGCTGGCTCTGCCATATTCGGTGCGTATCCACATGAAAGTCTCTGCATCAAAATAGAGACGGGCAGTTGCGCCTTTGGCTCTTTTCAGCTCGACAACATAAGTCACGCGGTCCTTTATCTTCTTGGTTCCTTTCGCTTCAAGCTTCGTTCCGTATGATTCGCTGGCGGTCAGAATGTTATAAAGCGAGATGCTATTAAACATCAGGCCAGAGGCGAGCATCTCCTGATACTTGTCCTGGATCGGCGCAAAATCGCGTGGAAAAATCAGCGGGTGAATGATTGGATTCTTTCCGTCAAAGCTCAACTGCCAATCGAATTTCTCAAAAACATAAATCGCTGACACCCGATTTGGCGATTCCGACATTATCGCCATCCTCACGTTGGGTTCGTTTTCTTTACTGACGGTGCCAATCGCCACGCGCGATTTGAATTTTGTCAGGGCTTGCTTGCCGCCGACGGCTTCCAAATGCTTGTTAATGATTTCAGTCGCGCTGAGCTGCGGCTGATCGCCCAGGATCGTTGGGTTTGCCGGAAACGAGAACGTCAGCAGAATTGGAAGACCGATTATCCATTTGGCCATGATGTTTACTCCTCGCGTGAACGAAGTTTGCGGCGTAAATTTAGCACTCTTGGCTGACTGAAGAAAGTTGGCCTCATCAGAGCTCTTTGGGAATATGCTCTCCGGGAAAGCCCCCTCGCCCGCGCTCAGCCTTGGCGGCGCCTCAGGCATTGTGGCCTACAGATATCTGGGCGCGCTTTATTCTGAACGAGGCGAGGCGTCCAAAGCCATCGCAGCCCTCGAAAATTACTTAAGACTCACTCCCAATGCCAAAGACTCAGAGCAGCTCCAAGCGGTAATCCGGCAATTGAGAGAGGAAGCAGCGAACAAGAAAGAATAGAAGATGCCGGAAGGCGATTGAGCGCACGTCGGCGAAGAGATGGAGATAACTTTCAACGGACCTTGCTGCGTGGTCATCTTCAGAATTTCCCGAATTTCGGACTAAAACCGAAATTTCGGATTTAGCTCGCGGCAATCCGCCTGCAAATTGGAGCTTTTCAAGCAAGGGATGCCCCACCCGCTTATGGCATCGTCATTGCCTAATAAACACTCCGGATCGGACTCTGGCGCGGTAATATGGGCAGACGAAGCGGTTCTCAAAGCTTTTATGCAGTGACGGTCGAGCGCCCGAGTGAATCGGAATAATGCAAGGCCGACAATACCCGCGTGTCATTTGTTTTTGGGTTGTTGGCTATTAGATTGAATGCAAATAAATCGAAGGGTTTCTTTGGGCCCTCTTTCAAGAAAGGAAACGAGACAATGAGAAAAGTTTTCATGTTCGTCTTGGCCTTGTGCCTTGCGCTGGTAACAGCCTCGGCATTTGCGCAGGACATCCAGACGCTAGGTTCCATCTGAGGCTCCGTTACCGACCAAAATGGCGGCGCGATTCCCAACGCGACGGTAACGGTTACTGGCGCGTTATTGCCAACCGCAGGACGCACTGCGACTACGGACAGCAACGGCGTCTTCGCGGTTGAAAACCTTAAACCCGGAATCTATGACGTTAAGGTTACGAACACTGGCTTCAAGACCGCCGTCTTTAATCAGGTGACGGTTGTCGTTGGCAAGCAATCGACCATGACTGTCAGGTTAGAACCGGGCGAGGTCACGGCAACTGTCACGGTCACCGGCGGCGCCAACATCGACAAAGCCAGCACGGCGGTGAGTTCAAACCTGAGCGATCAGCTTTTCAATAACATTCCCGTCCAGCGCGGCGTCGTGGGTCTGTTTTATCTGGCGCCCGGCGTCACGGACAGCCTGGGAGGTGGAAATAACAACCCGTCGATCTCCGGCGGCTCGGCGCTCGACAACCTCTACGTCGCTGATGGCGTGAATATCACCGACTCGGCCTTTGGCGGCATTGGCACGTTCTCGCGTTCGTATGGCGGACTCGGCACCGGCATCAACACCGCGTTCGTCAAAGAAGTTCAGGTAAAGACAGCCGGCTTTGAACCGCGATACGGTCAATCAGAGGGCGGTATCGTCAACATCATCACGCAGTCGGGTGGCAACGAATTCCACGGTGCTGCTTACGGGTTTTTCCGCCCCAACGGCTTGGAGGCCACGCGCAAGCAAAATGACGACTTCAAGACGAACAAGATTGGGAAGCTTTTGCACATAGCGAATTACGATGTCGGCGCTGACTTCAGCGGGCCAATTGTAAAGAACAGACTGTTTTTCTTTGGTTCGTTCGATCCGTCGTGGCAACGTGATTTGGTTCGTGGGGCCACCGGTTCTGGTCTTCTGACCCTTTTGGGTGATCACACGCGACGCTATCGCTCGTACAATTACTCTGCCAAGGGTGACTGGAACATCAACCCCAATCACCAAATCACTGCCTCGATCTACGGCGACCCGACCAAGACCAACGTCTCCAGCTTCAGGTCGCTGAACATCGACAACACGACTGCCCAGAGTAAACTTGACTTTGGTTCGCGAAACATGGCGCTTCGCTACAATGGCTCGCTCACGCCCACTTGGACCATGAGCGCCTCCGCGTCGTGGAGCCATAATCACTTCAACGAGAGCGGCTTCGCTAACTTTAATCAGATCGCTGATCGAACCAACTCCGTTCGCGGTACATTCATCGCCATTGGGCTCGGCTTCTTCGAGCCGACCAAAAGCGATACAAAGGGGTTGGAATGGAGCACACAGAAGATCGTTACCCTGCCCTGGCACCTGGGCACGCACACGCTCACGATCGGGGATTATTATCAGCGTGGGTACTACTCTGGCACGCGCGATCGCAGCGGTCCGAAATACACCGTGCCGGCGACGAACGCTACTGGCGTTTCGGTTGCAGCCCTTGGCGGCGGTCCGGCAATTGGTCAAACCATGAACGCTGCGTGGTCACTACGTAAAGCAGGCGCTTCCTGCACTCTTTGCCCGCTGATGACCGTGAACGGTGTTGACATTCCGGTGTTTCTGCGCCAGGACCGCGGCGAGTATGGCGTTCCGGCCTTCAACACCCTATCAAAGTACAACGCCATGTACGGTCAGGATGTGATTCGGTTCAACAAGTACATCACGGCCAACCTGGGCCTTCGTACTGAACAGGAGCGCATTCTGGGCACCGGTACAAGCGTAGGCACATATGGCGTCAACTATAGTTTCACCGACCAGTGGGCCCCGCGGATTGGCTTTGCTGTCGACCCAACGGGTCATGGCAAGACCAAGATTTATTACAACTACGGGCGCTTCTTTGAATTCATCCCACTCGACGAAGCCGAGCGTTCGCTCTCGGCCGAGTTGGACATCATCGGAGCGAGGTTTGCTCCGGACTTTACCACTGTCGCCGGTGTCCGACGCGTAGTCCTCAATTCCTTCGGTACCGTCACACCATTCGTCGACTCTGCGCACCTGTTAACAGGCGCGGCTGGTGGAACCGGCTCCGGAATAGCTATTGGAACGCAGAGCATTACCAGCCCGATTCTTCCCGGGACGAAGCTTGGTTTCGCTGACGAGCACACCTTCGGGTTCGAACAGCAACTGCCTCGGAACTTCGTACTGTCGGTTCGTTTCATCGATCGCAGATTGAAGCGCATCACCGAAGACGCGGCGGTGATTGCGCCGGAAGATTATCAGAACGGTCTCTTCGGTCAGGCGTACTTCATTGGCAACATCAACGCTAAACTTGATGTCGCCGTTAACCCGATTGCGCACGTTTTCCCACATGGAGGGGCAGTTCCAGCGGCATGTGACCCGAATCTTGTCGACTTCGACATCGAGGACAGTGATGGCAACATCCTGGGCCAATCTGTTTGCTACGAGCCGAAGGGCAAGAATGGCGGGGTTCCCGGCGATTTCGGCGCCGACGGAGTTCCGGATGGATTCCCGGATCCAGTGCACAAGTACCGGGCTCTGGAAATCGAGTTGAACAAACGGTTCACGAACAACTGGCAGTTGCTCAGCAACTGGCGAATCTCGAGGGTGACTGGAAACTTCGAGGGCCACTTCCGCAATGACAACGGCAAAACCGATCCGGGCATCAGCACGCTGTTCGACTTCACCGCGGGTTCGGTAGGATTGCTCGGCGATCAGTTCAAACCTGGTCCGCTTAACACGGATCGTCGCCATGTCATCAATATCTATGGCAACTATGAATTCTCGAAGGAAAAGGGCTTCAAGAGACTCGCCGGCCTTAACCTTGGTCCGGGAATTCATTTTGAAACGGGTGTGCCGATTAGCAAGTTCAATGCGCACCCGGCCTACCTCAATGCTGGTGAGGTTCCGATTGGTGGCCGCGGTTCGCTCGGACGTACTGAGTCGTACTTCCGCTTCGACTTCCACGTGAACTATCCGTGGCACATCTCGGAGAAGATGAAACTGAACTTTGTTTCCGACTTCTTCAACATCTTCAACAGCACGAAGGTGCGGCTTCCCGACCAGAGGGCGCAACTCACGGTTGGTTCACCGAACGTTGACTTTCTGAAGCCGAACTTGTTCTACCTTCCCTTCAACATGCGGGTCGGCGTGCGATTGGTGTGGTAGGTCCGCATTCCGCCACGGTGGAATTAACCTTGACGAGGGAGGAGCGCCACGCACTGCCTCCCTCTTGTTTTTTCGGGTGAAATGAATATGATTTCACGGTCGCTAGATTAACGAGTCTCGCCGATCCTCTAACAGATTTCAGCGGGAGGAGGAATTCCCATGCTTCGGTCAGTTGTGAGCTCTTGCTTCAGCATCGTCTCGTTGATAGTTCTCTCGCTCCCTGCGACGGGACAAGAAACTTCACGGAACAACTCGATGCCTCGGGCATTGCACGGGCAAGTGCGATTTGCGCAGGGTGGCAGTCCTGCCCAGCACGTGATTGTGCGTTTGGAACGGTTTCACGGTGGCGTATGGGGCGAGGTGCTCACGGATGCAACTGGCAAATACGATTTTTCTGGAATGACCCCGGACATTTACACAGTCACTATTCGACTTCCCGGCTATCTTGAACAGCGACGTGAAGTAGATCTACAGTCCGTAAATAATGCTTATGAACTGTTTCAACTCGTCGCAGATAGATCGTCATCAACAGGAAACTCTACCCAACCAACGAGGGTAATCGACGCAAACGTACCGGCTGAAGCAACGCGGGAATTCGACAGAGGCGAAGCCGCCTTGGCGCGTGGCGGTGAAACAAATCTCCTGGAGGCGGTGCGCCACTTGGAGAAAGCCGTAGGTATCTACCCAGCCTTTCTGGAAGCACGTCTCCGGTTGGGCACGGCTTACATGGACTTGAAACAGTGGGATAAAGCAGAAGCCACGTTGCGGCGCGCGATCGAGATCGATCCGAAGACTGCCAATGCATGGTTTGCGTTGGGCGAACTGTACATACAACAAAAGCGAATCGATGACGCGGAGAAGGCTTTGCGCGAGGGCTTGGCAGTCGAGAATCGTTCCTGGCAAGGCCATTTTGCGCTTGGCCGTCTCTATCTTGGAAAAGGAGAGACGGTCAAAGCTGCGCGACAGATCGCATTAACACTTCAATTGAATCCGAATCTGGCTGACGCTCATTTGCTTGCCGGAAACATTTTCCTTCATGCAGGAAACCGTGAAGACGCGCTCATTGAGTTTGAGGAATATCTACGCCTGGCCCCGAAAGGTCAATACGCAGAAGAAGCGAGAGGGATGATCGAAAAGATCAAACGAGTGCCAGCCTCAAAGAAAGGTTAACGGGTCAAGGACATATTTGTCCCATGCCGTCCAAGCCCCACATTAGTTATCAGGAGGTAAACCAAGTGAATGCGATTACTTGCTGTTCTCGTTCCAGAGCCACTTCGACAACTATTGCCATGTTGTGTTTACTGATCATGGTAGCAAATTTCCAGGCGGCAGCTCAGCAGCTTAATAGCGAGGACCGCTCGCGCGGCCATCTCATGCTTAACGCGATCAAAGAGGATCTCAAGAAGACCTATTACGATCCGACCTTTCATGGTGTTGACCTCGACGCGCGTTTCAAAGCCGCGGATGAATTGATCAAGCAAGCGACATCGCTTGGACAGGTCTTCGGCATCATTGCCCAAGCCGTGAATAGCCTCAATGACTCGCACGTTTACTTTATTCCGCCGCCACAGACTGTACATGCTGACTACGGATATCAGATGAGAATGATTGGCGACAAGTGTTATGTAATTGCGATTAAACCTGGCAGCAACGCCGAATCGGCGGGTCTGAAGGTTGGCGACCTGGCGCATAAGATCGGAGTGATCGAGCCCACACGAGAAACCTTTGATAAGTTGCACTATTTGTTCTACATATTGAGACCCCAGCCCGGAATGCGACTGATAGTTGAGAGTCCCGGCGCCGAGCCACGCACGCTTGATGTACTGGCCAAGGTACGACAGGACAAGCGAACTCTGAACTTCACTGGTTCAGATGACGGACGTGACATCTTCGACTACATTCGAGAGATTCAAGCCGAGAGTCGCCTCCACCGTCACCGATATTATGAATTTGGCGACGACCTGCTTGTCTGGAAGATGCCTCAATTTGATCTTACCGACAAAGAGCTGGACGCGATGATGGAAAAAGTGAGGAAGCGCAAAGCGTTGATTCTAGACCTGCGCGGGAACGGCGGAGGATCTGAGGACAGCTTAAAGCAGATGGTTGGGTACTTCTTTGACCATGACGTAAAGATCGCCGACTTAAAAGGTCGAAAGGAAGAGAAACCGGTTATTGCCAAGACTCGTCACGAAAGCGTTTTTACCGGTAAACTGTGCGTGCTGATTGATAGCGAGTCTGCTTCCGCTGCCGAATTGTTCGGGCGCGTAATTCAACTGGAAAAGCGCGGCACTGTCGTCGGCGACGTTTCGGCAGGCAAGGTTATGAGGGCAAAGCCTATGGTCCACGAGATAGGGATGGACATTAAGGTTTTCTACGGGGACCTTATCACGGTTGACAACGCGATCATGTCAGACGGCAAGAGTCTGGAGAAGGTCGGCGTTATGCCGGACGTTTTGGCGTTGCCGTCAGGAGCAGATCTGGCAACCGGTCGCGATCCAGTGATCTCCAAGGCAGCAGAACTAGTCGGCTTCAAGATTTCTCCCGACAAGGCAGGTACGCTTTTCCCGGTGGAATGGATCAAATGACTGTTTGCGAGACCAACGCGAGCGCTTGCTGATAAGATAAGGAAGGCTCTCGCGGAAACGAAAAAGCCATGACACCCAAGGGATCCTTTCTGTTTTCCCCGACGGCGGTCGCACCCTAGCGAGGGTCTTTTTACTTCGAGATGTTAATGTCTCGACCGCGTCGTAAGCTCGACCTAAATTTGGCAGGTGACCCAACTCTTCTTTCTTCGTTGAAAAGGGTCGATGTTTGCTCTGTCCCAAAAAGATGCCAGAAACGGAATTGCTTACCCTTTGAAGAAGTAGTAGGATTCCGCCACCAAATCCAAAAACGCGGCTAGAATTCAGAATTTGGATTCCGGCGAGTCCAGACCAAGGCCAACGCGGCGGGCTTGAACGTTCCTTCGATAATCGAAGCTACGCGCTGTGGCAGTTCGGTTGAGTACGATCTCAGCGCCTGGCAAACTTCAGTTTCCTCGGACGTGACGGCGAGCACGGTCAAGTGTTCATGATGGACGCCCAAAACTTTTTCCATCGCGTGC
>Ga0099828_10003370_pt1 | contig 11159 bp, 14 predicted proteins | sample CZO8metaG_2_FD_79338 | JGI IMG/M metagenome (GOLD analysis project Ga0099828, IMG submission 79338) | Vadose zone soil microbial communities from the Eel River Critical Zone Observatory, Northern California, USA - CZOApr15con2H1.8 metaG | ecosystem: Environmental > Terrestrial > Soil > Vadose...
CCCGCCCACGCGGTGCACCCGCATCCCGTCGAGCTCCGCCGCGGGCGCGCACCCCGGCCAGCCGCTCGTCACCAGGTCGATCGCGTGCCGGCTTCCCCCGCCTTCCCGCGCCAGCCGCCCGAAGATCTCATGCAGATGGATCTCCGCGCCGCCCGCGTGCGGGTTCTCCCGGTCGTTCCAGTTGACGACGAGGAGCCTCACAGCGCGCCCAACTCCCGCGCGACGGCGTCGAGCACGCCGTTCACGAACGCCGGAGCCTTGGCCCCCGCGAACCAGTGGGCCAGTTTCACGGCCTCGTCGATCACGACCCGAGGCGGGGTCGAGCCCTCGGTGAGCTCCGCGAGCGCCAGGCGCAGGATGTTGCGCTCGACCACGCCCACGCGCTCGAGGCGCCAGTGCTCCGCCGCGCCCGCCACCTGGCGGTCGAACTCGGGGAGCCCGGCGATCGCCTTGGCGGCGAGGTCCGCGCCGCGGTCGAAGCCCTCGGGCGCGCGGCCGGAGCTCGTCGCGAGCCGCGCCACCACCCGCTCGATCGAGGGGCGGCCGGAGAGTTCCCACGCATAGAGGAGCTGGAGGGCGCGGGCCCGCGCCTTAGTCTCGGGGCGCTGCACCGCTGAGCCGGGCCAAGACCTCGGCGGTCGCGAGCGCCGCCTCCGCCGCCTCGTACCCCTTGTCGCCGGCTGCGCCGCCGGCGCGGGCCCGCGCCTGCGCCAGGGTCTCGGTCGTCAGCACGCCGAAGCCCACCGGGAGGCGGTGCGCCAGCGCCACGTTGCCGAGCCCGCGCGCCGCCTCGCCCGCGACGTACTCGAAATGCGGCGTCTCGCCGCGGATCACGCACCCCAGCGCCACGATCGCGGCGTAGCGCCCCGTCGCCGCAGCGGCCTCCGCCGCGACCGGCAGCTCGAACGCGCCGGGCACCCAGATGACATCCACCCGCGCCTCCGGCACGCCCTTGTCCTTGAGGCAGCGGCGCGCGCCCTCGAGCAGCCGCGCCGTCACCACCTCGTTGTAGCGGCTGACGACGACCGCCACGCGGCCCCGCACCGTAGCCACGGTCAGTGAGTCAGGAAGTGGCCGAGCTTGTCCCGCTTGACGTCGAGGTAGGAGCGGTTCTCGTCCGAGGGCGGCGGGACGATGGGCACGCGCTCGACGATCTCGAGCCCGTAGCCTTCCAGCCCCACCAGCTTCATCGGATTGTTGGTCAGCACCCGGATCGTGGACAGGCCCAGGTCGAGGAGGATCTGGGCGCCGATCCCGTAGTTCCGCAGGTCGGGCTTGAAGCCCAGCTTCTCGTTGGCGATGACGGTGTCGTGCCCGGCGTCCTGCAGCTCGTACGCCTTGAGCTTGTTGAGCAGCCCGATGCCGCGCCCTTCCTGGTCGAGGTAGGCCACCACGCCGCGCCCTTCCTGGGCGATCATCCGCATCGCGCTGTGCAGCTGCCAGCCGCAGTCGCAGCGCGCCGAGCCAAAGACGTCGCCGGTGAGACACTTGGAGTGCATCCGCACCAGCACCCGCGGCTGTCCCTTCACCTCGCCGTACACCAGCGCCACGTGCTCGGCCCCGTCGACGTCGTTGCGGTAGCCGATGATCCGGAACTCGCCGAACGGCGTCGGCAGCCGGGCCTCCGCCACGCGATGCACCAGCCGCTCGTTCGCGAGCCGATAGGAGACGAGCTGGGCGACCGTGATGAAGGTGAGATCGTGCCGCGCGGCGAACCGCTCGAGGTCCGGCCGGCGCGCCATCGTGCCGTCCGGGTTCAGGATCTCGCAGATCACGCCCGCGGGATAGAGCCCCGCGAGGCGCGCCAAGTCGATGCTCGCTTCCGTCTGCCCGACGCGCTGCAGCACGCCGCCCGGCCGGGCGCGCAGCGGGAACACGTGGCCCGGCCGCCGCAGGTCGCCCGGCATGGCGGCGGGATCGATGGCCACTCGCATCGTCGCCGCGCGGTCGGCGGCCGAGATCCCGGTCGTCACGCCGAAGCGGCGGGCGGCGTCGATGCTCACCGTGAATGCCGTCTCGCGCGACTCGGTGTTGTGCTCCGCCATCTGCGAGAGGCCGAGGGCCTGACAGCGCTCGGGCGTGAGGGTGAGGCAGATCAGCCCGCGCCCGTGCGTCGCCATGAAATTGATCATCTCGGGGGTGACCTTCTCGGCCGCGCCGACCAGGTCGCCCTCGTTCTCGCGGTCCTCGTCGTCCGCTACGATGACGAGCTTCCCCGCGCGGATGTCCGCGATCGCCCGCTCTATCGTTCCGTCCCGCATAGCTGTCTCACGTACTTGCCCAGAAGGTCCCCCTCTACGTGCACCCGCTCCCCCACGCGCAGCGCGCCCAGCGTCGTGTGCGCCCGTGTGAACGGGATCAGCGCGATCTGCACCAGATCGGGCCCGGGGAGCGCGTTGATCGTGAGGCTCACGCCGTCCACCGTGATCGACCCCTGGGGGATGCACACTTCGCGCACGCCCCGCGGCACGCGCAAGTCGCATACCAGGACGTCGTCTCCCCCCCGCCCCCCCCGCCCCTCGAGCCGCACCACCTCCGCCACGCCATCCACGTGCCCCTGCACGAGGTGGCCGCCCAGCCGGTCCGCCGCGCGCAGCGCGCGCTCCAGGTTGACGCGCCGGCCCCGCTCGTAGTCGGCGAACAGCGTCCGGTCCCGGGTCGTCTCCACCACGTGGACCGCGAACCCGCCTTTCACCACGCGCTCCACCGTCAAGCAGGCCCCGTTCACGGCGATGCTCTCGCCCCGCTTGAGACCCCGGTACGGGGCGCGGATCGTGAGCGCGAGGTCCGCTTCCCGCGTCGCCTTGGCGACGATCCCGACGGCGGTCACGATTCCGGTAAACATAGCCGCTTGTCCAATACCAGTAATGTATCGGGGCCGAGGGAGCTGCGCTCCACGGCGATCCAGCGCGGCGCCCGCTCGAGTGGCGCGGCGGGCATACCCGGAAATGCCGGAACGGCGCTGTCGCCAAGCCACACCGGCGCCTGCACCCAGTAGAGCCGGTCCACCAGCCCGTCCGCGAGGAGCCGGGCGCCGAGGGCCCCCCCTCCCTCACACAACACCGACTGGATCCCGGCCTCGCGCAGCAGGGAGAGGCCGGCGGCGAGTGAGGGCGGCCGAAACACGCGCACCCCGTTCTGCTCGAGCGCGGTGACGCTCGCCGCCGGCGCCTCGAGCGAGGACATCACCCAGGTCGGCACCTCGCGCGCGGTGGCGACCAGGGTGACGCCGGGGTTGAGCATCGCGCGGCGGTCGAAGACGACGCGCACGGGAGGCTTGCGCGGCGTCACGGCGCCGCGCACGGTGAGGCGGGGATTGTCCTGCAGCGCCGTGGTGCCGCCCACCGCGATCGCGTCGAACCCGGCGCGCAGCCAGTGCACGTAGGCGCGCGCCTCCTCGCCCGAGACCCACTGCGAGCGGCCCGCGGCGTCCGCGATGCGGCCGTCGATCGAGGTCGCGAGCTTGAGGGCGACGAACGGGCGGTCCGACTGGAGCCGGCTGAACAGGAACGGCGCGTTCAGCGCCGCCGCCTCCTCGGCCAGCAACCCCATCGCGACGTCCACGCCGCGCCCGCGCAGCGTCTCAGCGCCACCCTGCGCCTCGGGGTCGGGGTCGCGCAGCGCCGCCACGACGCGCCTCACTCCCGCCGCGAGGATCGCGTCCGTGCAGGGGGGCGTCTTGCCGTGGTGGGCGCACGGCTCGAGCGTGACCACGAGCGTGCCACCGCGGGCGCGCCGGCCCGCGGATGTGAGCGCCGCGACTTCGGCGTGCGGCCCGCCGAACTCGGCGTGCCACCCTTCGCCCACCACCGCGTCGCCCCGCAGCACCACGGCGCCGACGAGCGGGTTGGGAGCGACGCGCCCCCAACCCCGCCGCGCGAGGTCGAGGGCGCGCCGCATGGCGTCCACCTCAGCCGACGTGAAGGCCGATCCCTTCGAGCCGCTCACCGCTCGGCGAACCGCACGCCCGTCGCCCCCGCCTGCACCTCGCCGACGATCGAGGTCTCGACGCCGGCGCGGGTCGCGGCCGCCGCGACCGATTCCACGTCGTCGCGGGCGACGATGGCGATCATGCCGATGCCGAGGTTGAAGACCCGGCGCATCTCGCCGAGCGAGACGCCGCCAGCGCGCATCAGCACGCGGAACACGGCGGGCCAGCGCCACGCGCCCGCGTCGACCACCGCCTCGCAGCCGTCCGGCAGCACGCGCACGAGATTTCCCGGAATCCCACCGCCCGTGATGTGGGCGAGCGCATGGACGCGGGACAGGACGGGCGTCACGGCCGCGGCGTAGCTCCGGTGCACGTCGAGCAGCACCTGTGCCACCGACCGTCCCGTGTCGGGGAACTCGGCGTCCACGTCGAGCCCCAGGGTCTCGAACACGATGCGGCGCGCCAGGGTGTAGCCGTTGGTGTGCAGGCCCGTCGACGCGTACCCGAGCAACACGTCGCCGGGGCGCACGCGGTCCCCGTGCAGCGCGTCGCGCTCCTCCACGACGCCCACGATGGTGCCCGCGAGGTCGTAGTGGCCGGGCTGGTAGAGGTCCGGCAGCTGGGCGGTCTCGCCGCCCGCGAGCGTCATCTCGTGCGCGCGGCAGGCGCGGGCGACGCCGTCCACGAGCGCCGCGGCGACCGCCGGCTCGAGCGTGCCGGTCGCGATGTAGTCGAGGAACGCGAGCGGGCGCGCGCCGTGGACCAGAACGTCGTTCACGCAGTGATTCACCAGGTCCTCGCCCACCGTGTCGTGCACGCCGGCACGCGCGGCCACCAGCACCTTCGTGCCGACGCCGTCCGTCGAGAGCACGAGCACCGGCCGTTCGAAGCCCGGCGGCACGCGCACCATGCCGCCGAACGCGCCGAGCCGGCCGAGCGCGAGCGGGGTGCGGGTGGTGCGGGCCAGCTCGGCGATGCGGCGCTTCGCCTCCTCGGCGGCGTCGAGGTGCACGCCCGCCGCCGCGTAGCGGTCGGTCACGGCTCCACCTCGAAATCCACCAGCTTCTTGAAGCCGCGCACCCGCGCCCGCACGTCGGCGAGGGTGACGCCCTCGAACCCCTGGATGCCGAACTTCTCGACCGCGAAGGACCCCATGGCCGCGCCGTACACCATGGCGCGGCGCAGGTTCGCGGGCGAGCGGTCGCCGGTCTTGGCCAGGTAGCCCATGAACCCGCCCGCGAAGGCGTCGCCCGCGCCGGTAGGATCGAACACCTCCTGCAGCGGGTAGGCGGGGACCTTGAAGACCGACTCGGCATCGACCAGGAGCGCGCCGTGCTCGCCCTGCTTGATGACCGTCATCGTGGGCCCGCGCGACAGGACCCACTGCGCCGCGCGGTAGATGTTCCAGTCGCCCGAGAGCTCGCGCGCCTCGGAGTCGTTCACCATCAGGATGTCGATGTGGCGGAGCAGCTCGAGCAGCAGGTCCTTCTTCGAGTGGATCCAGTAGTTCATCGTGTCGCAGGCGACGAGGGCCGGGTCGCGCACCTGGTCGAGCACGCCCAGCTGCAGCTCGGGGTCGATGTTGCCGAGGAACACGTAGCGCGCGTCGCGGAACCGCTCGGGGAGCTTGGGGCGGAAGGCCGCGAACACGCCGAGGCGCGTCTCCAGCGTCTCGCGGCTCGCAAGGTCGTAGGAGTACCGCGCCTTCCAGCGGAACGACTCGCCGGGCGCTCGTTCCACGCCTGTCAGGTCCACACCGCGCGCCTCGAGCTGGTGCAGCGCACCCAAGGGGTAGTCGCTCCCCACCACGCCCACCACCTGCACGGGGTTGTGGAGGATCGCGCCCGCCGCGCTGAAGAACACGGCCGAGCCGCCCGGTGCGTCGGCCGTCTCGCCGAACGGCGTCGCGACGGAGTCGAGGGCGATGGATCCCACGACGAGCAGGCCCACGCTACATCCGATCCGGGGCGCGAATCCCCAGGAGGGTGAGACCGTTGGCGAGCACCTGGCGCACGGCGCGCGCCAGCACGAGCCGCGCCGCCTCCTCGGGCTCGCCCAGGACACGGTACTTGTGATACCACGCGTGCGCGATCCGGGCCAGCCCCTCGAGGTAGCCCGTGATGCGATGCGGCTCCAGCGCCTCCGCCGCGCGCGCCACCAGTCCGGGGAAAGCGGCCAGCTCCTTCAAGAGGTCGATCTCCTCGGGCGTCGTGAGCGCTCCCAAGTCGACGCCGTCCGCCGTGACCCGCCCCGGCTCGCGCGCGGCGACGCGAAAGATGCCGCTCATGCGCGCGTGCGCCATCTGCACGTAGAACACCGGGTTCTCCTCGGTCTGACTCTTCGCGAGGTCCACGTCGAAGACGAACTGCGCGTCGCCGCGGCGCATCAGGAAAAAGTAGCGCGCCGCGTCCACGCCCGTCTCCTGAAACAGGTCGCGCAGCGTGACGAACTCGCCCGTGCGCTTGGAGAATCGCACCTCCTCCCCGCCCCGCATCACCCGCACGAGCTGGACGATCTGCACGTGGAGGAAGTCGTCGCCGTACCCCAGCGCGCGCAGCGCGGCGCGCACCCGGGGCACGTAGCCGTGGTGGTCCGCGCCCCACACGTCGATCGCGCGCGCGAACGCGCGCTCGCGCTTGTGGCGGTGATACGCGATGTCGGGAAGGAGATAGGTGTAGGTCCCGTCGGACTTCCGGAGCACCCGGTCCTTGTCGTCGCCGAACGCCGTGCTGCGCAGCCACAGCGCCCCGTCCCGCTCGAACGTGACGCCGTGGCGCGCCAGCTCGGCGAGGGCCTGGTCGATCGCCCCCTCGCCGTACAGCTGCGATTCGGAGAACACCACGTCGAACCTGACCCCGAACTCGCGCAGGTCCGCGTCCTGCTCGGCGCGCTGCGACTGCACCGCGATCGCGCGGCACCGGCTGACGCCTTCCGCCTCGGGGAGATCCGCAAACCCGCGTCCCTCCCTGGCGAGGATGTCGGCGGCGAGCTCCTTCAAGTAGTCGCCGTGGTAGCCGCCCTCGGGGATCTCCGCCGCGCGGCCCGCGCACTGCTGCACCCGCGCCCACAGCGAGCGGGCCAGCTTGTCGATCTGGGCGCCGCCGTCGTTCACGTAGAACTCGCGCGTCACCGCGTGGCCGGTCCACTCGAGCAGCGCGGCGATCGCGTCGCCCAGCGCCGCGCCCCGCCCGTGGCCCACGTGCAGCGGCCCCGTCGGGTTCGCGGAGACGAACTCGACGTTCACCTTGGTGCCCTGTGCAGCCCCCCCGTCGCCCCGGCCGTAGCGCGGCCCTTCGGCCACGATGCGGGCCAGGACGGCGGCCCGCTCTTCCCGGGCCAGGAAGAAGTTGATGAAACCGGGTCCCGCGACCTCGACCTTGCTCACGTACCCCGGCGGCAGCTCGAGCCGCGCCACGATCGCCTCGGCCACCGCGCGCGGCTTCTTGCCGAGCTTCGGGGCGAGCGTCAGGGCGAGATTCGTCGCGTAGTCGCCGTGGGCGGGATCGCGCGTCTCGCCAAAGGTGAAGACGAGATCGGCGCGGGACAGAGACGCATCGAGGCTCAGCGCTGCGTTGACGAGCGCCTCGGGAATCACGTCGTGCGGTGTCACTTGTCGCCGGAGTCTGTTTTCTTCTTGGCGCCGTCGGCAGGCTGCGCGTCGGCCTTGGGCTTGGCGTCGGCCTTGGGCTTGGCCTCGCCCTTTTCACCCTCGGTCTTCTGCTTCTCGCCCGCGCGCTTGTAGTCGGTGACGTAGAAGCCGCTGCCCTTGAAGACGAGCCCGGCCCCACCCGAGATCTGCCGTTCCGCCTGCTTGCCGCAGGTGGGACACTTCACACGGCGACTGTCGTTCATCGTCGGGTAATACTTCTCGAAGCGGTGCCCGGCGGGGCACTTGTACTCGTAGGTCGGCATCAGACAACAACTTAGCCGCCCCGCTGCGGACAAGCAAGCAGCCTACCGCGCCGCGAGGCCCCGCGCCGGCGGGAGCAGCAACCTCGCGACGACGCCCGCGTGATCCGACGGCCAGACCGGATACAGCGGACCCGGCACGCGATCGCCCGGCTGGTCGCCCACGATCGTGATCTGGCCCAGGAGCTTCCCCTGGGGCCCGCCGTCTCGTCGCGATTGTCAGGCAGGAGGCGTGCCCTGACGTCGGCGCAGCGGGTACACGAACCCGACGAGCAGGAACGCCGCCGCGGCCCCGGCCGCCGCGGCGTACTGGAGGACGACGGGAGCCCGCTCGGCGCGCACCCGATCCCAGTTGTTGAAGCGGAAGCCGATGTCGGCGGCGGAGAGGACGCTCGGGCCCGAGTCGGTTACGAGGCGCAGCCGTCCCGCGCCGATGAGGTCCTGCAGCTCATTCCCGCGCACGTATACCGCCACGCGGTCCTGGTTCGCGCCGAGCGGCACGAGCATGGCGAGCGGCGTCCACCAGATGTCGGTGCGCTCGTGCAGGAAGCTGTAGACGCGGAACGCGGAGTTGACCAAGAAGAAGCCCGCGAAGACTAGCCAGTACACGAAGAAGTAGCGCTGGAACCAGGCTTGGCGCGACATAGAAAAAAGCCCCCGAGTCTTCGAGAAGGGCGGTCTATTCGTGCGGCGCTACTGGGCGAGGGCCAGCGGATCGATGCCCCGATCCAAGTCGAACGATGACCCGACCGCCGCGACGACCGCTGTGCGGCGCGTGAGCCCGGCGAGCTGGCGGATGCGAAACACCGCCTCGATGCCCGTGCAGTGCGCGCCCAGCAGCTCCACGAGGCCCGCCGCCCGAAGCCTCGCGGCGGTCCAGGCGAGCGTCTCGTCCGTCGCCGCGAACAGGTGGAGACCGCCGATCAGCGCGTACACCGGCCCCGGGGCCACGACCTCCCGGGCGTACTCCACCGTATTGGCGGTCCCGGCGTGGCCGCACCCCGTGACGACGACCAGCCCCTTGTCCGTGCGGAGGACGAGCGCCATGTCCTCGGGGATCGAGTCCGGCACGAGGCCTCGCGCGGTCACGATGCTCATCGGCGGACCCCAGGTCCGCTCGGGGTAGCGGCGCGGGATGGGACCCGTGAGCCACACGCCGGGCAGCAACTCGACCGGCCCGCGGTGCTCGATGAACACTCCGCCGCCCGACTCCACCGCGTCCTTCAGCGCGATGGCCGGGTTGGCCTCCGCGTCGCTCCCGGCCTTCCTGCGACTCAGGAAGATGCCGGGGGCGACGTGAATGCGGGACAGCGCGGCCGGATTCGCCTTGGCGAGCTCGCGGCGGAGCGTGAGCAGGCCTCCCGTATGGTCTCCGTGGTGATGGCTGAGCACGACGTCCGTGACGGTCGAGAGATCGATGCCGAGCTCGCGCGCGTTCTGGAGCACCGTCTCGGGCCGGTCCCCGGTGTCGAACAACAGACGGCGTCCGTCGGCCTCGATCAGGGCGGCGAACCCCCACTCGCCCATCCCCTCGTCGGCCAGCATGGTCGAGAGGATCGTGATGTGGACGGACTTGACCCGATGAGCGCTGTCGGGCCGAATCGGCCGCTCGGTCGTGGCGGGGCCGCCGGCCATCCCGGCCACGAGGAGCCACGCCGCCACGACGCGCGTCATGGCGCCTGCTTCTTCTGCGGATCGTCCGCCGGGTTGACGTAGGTGAGCGCGAAGGGACCCATCGCATGCACCTGGACGATGGTACGACCCTTGGCCACCCCGAAGTGATGCTGGCCCGCGCCCGCCGTGACGAACGCACCCGGCTTGAGCGGGCTGGCGTGGGCTACGTCGAGCTTGTCACCCATGCCGACGAGAAACGTGCCCTGGATGACGGTGACGTGCTCGTCCGTAGGATGGAAATGGGGAGGAAGCTTGTAGCCGGCCGGCATGTCGAGGCGAACGGTGAAGAGCGCGCTCTGACCGGGATCCCCCTGCAGCACCGCCAGCTTGGCACCCGGAGGAAACGAAGGCGGCGCGGGACCCCACTTCCACGGGGAAGGCGCTTGGGCGACTGCGGTGTTGACGAGCAGAGCCGCCAGGGCGGTGACGAGAGCCGGAGCCCGCACGGTGACCTCCAGGGAAAGAGTCGCGCCGCTGCCGGGCGCGTCAGCTTAAGCTGCCGCCCGTGAAGGAAAGTCTCAAGCCGCGCCGCCTAGTCGCCTTCGTACTTGAACGACACCTTGAGCTTGGCCCGATAGCTCTCGACCTTGCCGTCCTTCAGCTGCATGTCGAGTTGCGAGATCTCCGCCACACGCAGGTCGCGCAGCGTCTTCGCCGCGCGCTTGACCGCCGCCGCAGCGGCTCTCTCCCAGGACTCCGTGCTGGTCCCGACCAACTCGATGACCTTGTAAACGCTCTCTGGCATGTGAGTCTCCTTGTCATCTGTGGGTTGATCGCCTACTGCATCAGACTGCCGGGCCGCGGGTAGCGCGCAAAGCGAACCATGTCCAAGTCGCCCCCAACGCGTCAATCACGCCGAACGTGGCGAGCACTGCGGGGGCGAGCCTTAGAGCCACGAAGCTGATGAGTCCGACGACAACGAGGCCGCGGCCCCAGAGGGTCCATCTGAAGAACGGAGCCACACCTTGGCGCGCGGCGGCGCAATAGTACAGCCCGACCACGAACGCGACTAGGCCGAGGATGCGGATGTAGACCTCGGTCGTCGGCGCGATGCCGAGGAGCCCGAGCAGCGTGTTGGGGGAGAGAATGAGCGTGAGACCGACGATGACGACGTAGACGCCAAACACGAGAATGCTGGTGGCTGCACGAGTCATCGTGCCTCCAGGTAAAGGCGTTCAGAGCCGGCGCCTGGCCGAGCCCACGGCCTCGGCGTAGGCCTCCCGCATCAGGACGACGAGCGCGCGGTCGATGTCGGCCGCCGCGGTGAGGCGAAAATGCACGCCGTAGCCCAACCGCCCGAAGTCCTCGACGCGGTGCAGTCGAAGATGGGTGACCCGACGCTGCAGCCACAGCCCCGCATCGAGCCAACCCCGGCGCACGACGGCGCCGGCGAACCGGACCCGAGCTTGGATGACGATGCGAGTCTTCTGCGCGTACACGGTGACCGGCCCGCAGGCGCGCGCCACCGCTACCCAGCGGCGGAAGGTGGCCCGAAGGGCTGCCGGCTTCCCGCTGAAATGGTCCGTGAGACGATAGTGGCCGCAGGCATGCCACAGATTGCGGGTGACGAAGCGGTGACCGCACCTGGGGCAGCGCCACAGCGCCGGCGAGCGACGCCGCGCCGGGAGTCTCCTGCGCGCGGAGG
>Ga0099828_10003372_pt1 | contig 11156 bp, 10 predicted proteins | sample CZO8metaG_2_FD_79338 | JGI IMG/M metagenome (GOLD analysis project Ga0099828, IMG submission 79338) | Vadose zone soil microbial communities from the Eel River Critical Zone Observatory, Northern California, USA - CZOApr15con2H1.8 metaG | ecosystem: Environmental > Terrestrial > Soil > Vadose...
CCTTACCAACGGACGTTTGGAATGCGGCCTAGGCCGCGGACACGCATGGCTGTTTGGCCCGTCCGCCTTGCCGCTGGAAGAGAGCCGCCCGCGCTATAACGAGGCAATCGACATTCTGGAGCTTGCCTTTACCCAGGAGAGATTTTCCTACGAGGGGAGATTTTATAAAGTAAAGGACGTCAGCGTAGTGCCGCGGCCACTGCAAAATCCCCATCCCAAGTTTTACACCGGAGGCACGAGCGACATTACTTACCAGATGGCCGGGGAAAAGGGCTGGGGACTTTTTGTGCCACCTCTGCTGCCCTGGAAAGTCCTCGAAGCACCGCTGAACATTTACAAGAAGGCTTGTGCCAAACACAACCACCGACCCGACATCGTTTACATCCGCCCGGTTTACATCGACGATGATCAACGGACGATTCGCCGCGAAGTCGAGCAGGCATTGCACAATTTTCTCGCGTTTAATGCGTCTCCCGTGGAGTCCCTCCAAAGTGAAGAGAAAAAAGCCGAGCTACGCGCCAAAGGTTACGGTTTCTACGCGAGTGGAGCGCTGGAGTCTCTGACCAAGTTGTCCTACGACGAGATCGTAGATCAGGAAATTGGATTTATCGGCCCGCCCGACAAAGTTATTCGACAGATTCAAGAACTGCAGGCGAAAGGCGGGATCGGCGAGTTGGCGATCGTGTCGAATTTCGGTGGTCTGGATCACTGGAAGAGCATTAAGACGCAGCATATGTTCGCCAAACACGTGATGCCGGCATTCCAAACAGCAAGAGAACGAGCGGCTGCGGACTAAAGCTTTTGTAAATGTAACTGAGGCATCCTTAGAACCCATGGCGAGCAGAGCGATTCCATCGGCCGCAGTCCCAACCTTCGGGCCCATGAGCGCGCGGCGTTTGCTCCTCTTTGGTGGACTTGCCCTAGTCGCCGGAGGAATGTTATTCGGTGACATTTTTGCTGTATTCGTCCTTCATCAGAACGCCCGATTGCAAGGTGAAGCGCTGATTGCCGCCACCCGGGCCGTTGCAGCACGAAACCCGACGGCGGTGAAGGATATATTCGAGCATCTCGGCGGCACACTGGAAGACCGAGGTACGAAGGTCGATGCGCACGTCCACATGATCGACGCCGGATATCTCGCGCTTCTTCTTGCACTGGTACAGCCGTTCGTTGCTCTGTCTACGTCGCGCAAGAAGTTGCTCGCGACGCTCTTCATCACTGGCGGCTTACTGCTTCCGATCGGTATTTTCCTGATCCATTATGTTGGCGTTGCTTACAGCCCGTTTCCTGTCATCGGATGGGGAAGCATTGTGGCCGATTCCGCCGGGGCGCTGCTGATTATCGCGCTGCTGGGCGAGGCTTGGGGTCTGTGGAATTACGCGTGCGGCCGGGGCAGTGCTGCTGAGGCCAACTTCCCCTCAGAAAATTCCTGGTCGCGCCGCAGTCTTTTGAGTGGCGGAACTGTACTAGTGTTGCTGGGATTCCTACACGGGGCTTGGTACGCTGCGGCAGACCTCTACCGGCAGGAAGCGCAAGAGGCTACGATCTTGCACGCCATGGTAGACGACGCAGCCGCGAAGAACTTACCGGGAGCAGCAAATGAAGTTATGAATCTTGATAACCTTGGCGGCGAGAAAGCGGTCAATATCGCAGCGCACTCGCACATTATCGAATTCGGACTGCTTGCAATTCTCCTTTCGTTTATTCAACCCTATGTTTTTCTCAGTGAAGATTGGAAAAGGCGCTGGGTGAATGTGCTCCTCGCGGGATCAATAATCTTGCCGTTGTTCGTCCTCCTTGAGCTGAAGTTCGGTCTCGTTGCCGGCGGAATCGCTGATCTCGGCGGCCTCATGGTGATCATCGCGCTCATCGCTATGCTGGTAGGAGTTCTGCGTTACAGTGGCAGGCAGGATGCCTCCTTTGGAGACGCAGGATGAACGGCGCGAGAAACTTGCTCATCTTCGGCGGAGTCGCCCTAGCCACAGTCGGGATGCTTTATGGTTTGTATTATGCGGTATTCGTCGAGCACCAGACTTTGGGCAGCATGGGAGGATCGCTGGCAGGCTCTTTTGTTCACGCGGCTGAGGGGCGTTTGCCCGAAGCTTACGTTGCCATCGATACCTATGCTGCGGTCAAATACAACTATGTCCGCCAAGTGGACGTGCATTCCCACTGGATCGGCCTTGCTATGCTGATGATCGTGATAGGCGCCGCATTCGACAGGGTGGGATTCAGCGAGCGCACACGTTTCTGGATCGCAATCGCTTTCCTGACGGGCTCCGGGATGTTTCCGCTGGGAGTAATTTTACAGACCGTCAACCGTGGCGGCGTTTTTCCGTCGGCACTAGCGGTAGCTGGATCGGCCCTGGTAATTCTGGCGCTCTCGGCCGCGGCCGTTGGATTTGCGCGCCAGAGCGGGGTGACACCGTAGCGCTCAGTCTTTGCTAAAGCTGATCGCCCAGCCGAACTTATGATTACTGCGGCGCGGTAAGAGACCGGAATGTACCCGAGACCATTTCATTACCACCGTGCAAGTTCGCTGAAGGAAGCAGCCACCATGCTGGCGCAAATCGGCGATGAAGCAAAGCTGCTGGCCGGTGGCCAGAGCCTCATCCCGCTCATGAAACTGCGTTTCGCTAATCCGCGGCACCTCGTGGACTTGAATTTCATTCCTGGCATTTCCTACATCAAGGAAGAAAGCGGTGCGCTACGATTTGGCGCCCTGACCCGTCATGCAGAAATCGAAAACTCCGCAATCGCCGCCAGGTTTCCGATCATTCATGATTGTGCCGCGGGGATTGCCGACGTGCAGGTGCGCAATCGGGGTACTATCGGTGGCTCTATCGCCGAAGCCGATCCCAGTGGCGACTGGGCCACCGTACTGCTGACGCAAGCCGCCGAAGTTCACTGCCTCTCACCCAAGGGAGAGCGCAGCATTCCACTGAGTCAATTCATCACTGATGCCTATACGACCGTCCTTGCGCCTGACGAACTGGTAAGCGAAATCAAGGTAAAGATTCCTCCGAAGGGAACCGGCGCCGCGTACCTTGCCTTCAAGCGTGCTGCTCCCGTGTACCCCACCGCGAGTGCTGCGGTCCATGTTGCAATGGACGGCGACGTGTGCAAAGAGGCTGCGATCACCCTCGGCTGCGTCGGCCTTACTGCGATTAAGGCGTCCGCCGCTGAAACCGCTCTCCGCGGGCAGAAGCTTACCGACAAGTGCATCGCTGCGGCGGCAGAAGCCGCTCGGGCAGTTGCTGATCCGCAGCCGGACATGCGCGGTTCGGTCGCATACAAGCGAGCGCTGGTGGTCGCGCTGGTAAAACGCGCAATCGAAATTGCAGTTCGACGGGCGCGGGGCGAACAAGTCGAGGTCAGCCACATCTATGCCTGAGATCATCGAGAAGATTCCGGTTAAGCTGAAGGTGAATGGGAAAGCGTACGCCAGCAATCTCGAGCCCCGCATGTTGTTGGTTGAGTTGTTGCGCGAGGAGTTAGATCTTACCGGCACTCACGTTGGTTGCGATACAACATACTGCGGCGCTTGCACCGTGTTAATGAATGGCGCAGCAGTGAAATCCTGCACGGTATTTGCGGTGCAAGCCGATGGCGCAGAGATCCTCACGGTCGAAGGTTTGGAAAAAGATGGGCAGCTTCATCCCATTCAGAAAGCCTTCGGCGATTCCTATGGCCTGCAGTGTGGCTATTGCACGCCGGGCCTGCTGATGTCAACCTACGAGCTTCTCTCACACAACAAGCAGCCGAATGAGAAAGAAATACGCAAAGCGATTGCCGGCAACACCTGCCGCTGCACCGGTTATCAAAACATCTTCAAGGCAATTCAATTGGCCGCGCAGAACAGGACGGGGGCGTAGGCCATGGCGATCAAGTTTGGCGGCGAATTTGAAGTGAAGCGCACGCCCGAAGAGGTCTATGACTTCCTCACCGACCCCAACAAATTCGCGCCGCTGCTCCCGGATTTTCAAAGCATGTCTGTGCAGGATGCTACTCACTTTACCGTGAAGGTGAATGTCGGGATTTCCTACATCAAAGGTGTCGCAGACGTAAAAATGGAACTGACGCAGGCTGATCGCCCGAAACGCGCGCTGTACAAGGGGCAGGGAAGTGTCGCAGGAGGCAATGTGTCGCTGACCGCTGGATTCGATCTTTCCCCTGCAACCGCCGGCACCAAGGTTGTGTGGCAGGGCGAAGCACAGATTTTCGGGCGATTGATGTCGGTCGCTGGTGGCCTGCTCGAACCGTTAGGCAAGAAGAATGTGCAGAAATTGATCGACGGCCTACAGGCCGCTTTGAAATGACACTTGGCGATCAGAACGCATGAGCTATCGAGTTCCAAGCCAAGCATCCCCAGACCGAAGGAAGAAATATTCGTGAGTCCTGAGTCGGCAGAGAAAATGTGGGTTGGCAAGGCGCTTCCTCGAAAAGAAGAAAATCGCCTGCTCCGCGGCCGTGGCAAGTTTGCCGACGATATCAAGCTACGCGATATGGCCTATCTACGCTTCGTGCGGTCGCCGTATGCTCATGCACGCATCATTAATATCGATACTTCCGCTGCTGAGGCTCTGGCCGGAGTCATCTGCACGCTCACCGGCAAAGAAATTGTTCCGCAGACCCAGCCCTTCATCGAAATCGGACCTGACTCGAAAGTCAGGGATTATCCCTTAGCGGTTTCCAAAGTGCGCTATCAGGGTGAACCAGTGGTTGCGGTGGTTGCCGAATCAGCAAGTATCGCGGACGATGCCGCTGAACTCGTTCAAGTTGAGTATGAGTCGCTGGAACCCGTGCTGGATGCCGAACAGGCGCTGGAAGATAAAAGCATCCTGCATGAGGAAGCTGGCACCAACAAAATCTGGAATGGAGTCTTCGAATACGGTGATGTGGAAAAGGCTTTTCAGGATGCGGCCTCGGTCGTCCATATTGACCGGCTGCATTTTCATCGCTTCTCCAGCACGCCGCTCGAGAACAATGTCGTCATCGGTGAATGGAATCAGAAAGACGATCACATCTACTATTCCTGCAACAATTCCTTTCCTTCGTTTGCCATACAGTTTCTCTCTGCCCATCTCAATGTACACATCGACCGAATTCGTGTGCAGACTTCCGACATCGGCGGCAGCTTTGGCATAAAAATCACAAATTATCCGCAGATGGCCGTAGTCGCGCTGGCTTCGAAGAAAGCTGGCGGAAGGCCTATCAAGTGGGTGGAAACACGTTCCGAGCACATGACCTCCAGTGCCCACGGCAATGAGCGAACGTTCCGCGATACGAGCGTAGCCCTCGACGAGAATGGCGTGATCACCGCCGTTACCTCGCGGCACATTGACGATTGCGGAGCCTATCCCCGTTACGAGCCACTCGGTTGCGTGATCTGGTCGCAGGTTTTCCCCGGCGTGTATCGCTTCAAAAACGCGCGCATTGATTTCACCCAGACCGCGACTAATAAATGCCCGGTCGGACCGAACCGTGGCTATTCCCGTATGCAGCATCTATGGTTCCTGGAGCGGGTGATAGATATTTGTGCGCACGAACTCGGCATCCCCGCCGATGAGATGCGCCTGCGCAATTACATCCGGCCCGAGGAATTTCCCTACACCACGCCGAATGGTTGCGTGTACGACTCTGGGAACTACCCCAGGATGCTCGACGTTGCCAAGCAACTCATTGGTTGGGACGAGTGGAAGAAAAAGCAGACCGAAGGCCGAAAGCAAGGCCGGCTGATTGGCATTGGCATTGGTACAACGCTCGACTCTGGCACCAACAATTTTGGACAATCGCAGATCGTCAATCCCGGTGCGCCGTTCTCGGGCAATTCGCAAGGCGCCAACTGCAAGCTTGATATCTACGGCGAGGTTGTCGTCGCGGTAGGCTCGTGTCCGCAGGGCCAGGGACATGAGACAACCGCGGCCCAAGTCGTCGCAGACGTATTGAACATTCCGCCAGATCTGATCACGGTGCGCACTGGGTTCGACACCGAGCGCAATGTCCACACCGGATTTTCTGGAACCTATGCCAGCCAATTTGCGGTCTCCGGCCTGTCTGCCGTCCATGGGGCTGCGCAAAGACTCAAGGCTGAGATGAAGCGTTTGGCGGCCTTCGTGCTTGAAACCAAGGAAGACGATATTCAGTTCGGCCTGGGCACACAAGGCCCCGAACTTCGAGCCAAAAGCACAGGGAAGTCAATCAACTATTGGGGCCTCGCCAACATCGTGAATGTGAACAGCGCCGTGCTGCCCCCGGAAATGCACGAGATAACCTTGAACTGCCGCTACATCTGGCGCGCGCCTTTTAAGGTCCCGGATAAAAAGCGGAAGTATGGCAACCTGACGCTCACGTATGCTTCGCAATTACACATCGCCGTCGTTGAAGTGGATCGCGAAACCTTTATTCCTACAATTCTGGATTATGTCGCGGTGGATGACTGCGGCACAGTGATTAATCCACCGATCGTTGAGGGACAAGTGTACGGCGCGACCGCGCACGGAATCGGTGCCGCGCTGCTCGAGACCTGCGTGTACGATGCCGTCGGGAACATGCTGACCAGAACTTTCAGCGACTACACGCCGATCACCGCCGTGAATATGCCAACAATCAAATATGGCCATATTCAGACCCCGTCGCCGCATAGCTACAGCGGCGCCAAAGGAATGGGTGAAGGTGGCGCCGCTCCAATTCATACAATTTCAGCGGCCTTGCAGGATGCGCTGTTCTCGAACGGCGTCATCATCGAAGACTCATTCAATAATGCAGATAGCTTGTTCCGGGCGCTGGTAGTAAAGGAAATTTGCCAGGCCGAGAAATTAGTGAAGCTGGGGCGCCGAGCGTCGTAAGCCGGTGTTCTTGCTCAGGAAAGCGTCTTGGCTCGTCATTGAAGGATGAAACGCGTTTGCATCATCGGTTGTGGTGCCATCGGCAGCTTGTACGCCGCACATCTGGCGCGTGTAGCTGAGGTATGGGCCTTGGTCAGGCGCGCGGACCACGCCCGCGCCTTGAATCGCGATGGTTTGCGCGTCTCCGGCAAGCACAACTTTTCGGTGTCGCTGAAGGCGACGACGAATGCGGAAGAACTCCCGAAGTTTGATCTTGGCATCGTCGCGACGAAAGCAACGCAGGTAGAAGAAGCCATCGCCGAAGCAGGTAAACATTTCGACGAGGGAGCCGTCATCTCCGCTCAAAACGGCCTGGGCAGTGAAGAAATTATTGCCCAGCATACGCGTGGTCTGATCATTCGGGGTACGACATTCATGAGCGGCACACGTCACAGCGACACGCATGTACAGTACGAATTGGATACGGCCACCTGGCTCGGACCATTCGAACCGCGCAACACCCCGATTCCAGTGGTCAGAGAAGCTGCTGAACTCATAATTGCGGGAGGATTGAAAGCCGAAGCTCTGGAAGATGCGCGGCCCGCCCAGTGGTCGAAACTTATTTTCAATTCATCCGTGAATGGTGTTTCGGCGCTTACGGGTTTACCGCACTCGCCGCATTTCGCGGCCGAGGAGAAATTGTCCGATCTAGGACACGTGCTTCATGAACTGATCGAAGAAGGCAAGAAAGTGGCGACGGCCGCGGGAATCAAACTTCATGAAGACCCATGGGAGATGAACAAGATTGGCGCGACGACCAACCATCCGCCCTCGATGCTATATGACATCCGTCACCAACTCCCAACTGAAGTAGATTTTTTGAGCGGCGCAATTGCTCGTGAAGCGCAACGGGTGGGCGTGTCCGCTCCGTTGCACAGTGCCGTTTATCGGCTGATCAAGGGAAAGGAAGCAGCGTGGAACTTTAAGGATGAGAATCAGCCGGTTGCGGCGCACGGTTAGAACGACGCACGAAAACCGGGCTTGCCTTGTACTGAAAAGAAATCATGCCCTGGCCCATTGACCAAACGAAACTCGACCGCGTTCGGGCACTGATGAAGGATCAGGACCTTACCGCGCTGGTCGTTCGCGCCCCAGACAACGTTCTCTATCTCGCCAATTACTGGTGCATGAAGGGATATGATGCGGTCGTCTTTCCACGCGAGGGAGAGCCCACTCTCATAGCGCTCGAACCGCAACTCGCGGATGCCAGCGCAATTCCTGGACACGCGACATTCGCCTGTTTAAAGGTTACGACGAGCACGATCCGCGTCCCCCGCAATATCGTGCCCTTGATCTTGCTCTCGAAGTGCTTAAGCAGCGCGGTCTCACCGACAAGATCGCCGTGGAACTCAACATGGGTACGCAGAGTACGGACCGCATGGTTGGTGAGCCAACCACCCCCACGCAGAACTACTTTGACGCCTTCCGAAAAATTTCTGGCCAGGTGGTTGATGCTACGCCACTGCTTAACGAAGCTCGCTCGATCAAGACCACGCAGGAAATCGAGCGCATGCGTCTCGCCAACGAACTTGCAACCCTGGGGATGGAGCACACGCGCGAACACATGCGCCCGGGGATGAAAGAGAGCGAAGTGGGCGGCATGTATGAAGGTTTCGTCCACGGTCTGGGCGTCGGTTACCAGGGCAAAGTTGAAATGGCTCGGGCCTTCACTTTGGTATGGTCGGGCAAAGGTATTGCGACGTTTACGGCCACGGGAGATCGTCCGATTCAGAAAAACGAACCGACGCTTTTTGAAATCTGGGTCTGCGCCGATGGCTATTGGACTGACCTGACAAAGAATGCTTGTCCCGGCGAACTTACGCTCGAATATCACAAGCTGCTCGATCTCTTGCTCAAGGTTTTCAGAGAGGGAGTCAAGCACGCGCGAGACGGCGCCAGCTTTCCTGATCTTGACCGGCTAATCCGTGCACGTATCGCCGAGGGTGGCTATCCTGGGCAACCATCGCATCCCATTTGCCACGGTGTAGGAGCGCGAGCGCACGAGCCGCCCTACGCCCACCAGGCGGGTACGGGAACAATTCTCAAAAACATGGTGCTCGCCATTGAGCCCGGTATCTACTGGCCAGGCGGCGGAGGGTTGCGATTAGAAGACAATTTTCTGATTACCGGCAACGCGAACGAAAAACTGTGCGCATATCCCGACGATTTTCGATTGGCGCGAGCGTGATGATTCAAGAGGCCTTATTTTGAAAGCAGCCCGCAAAACGACCACAAGCCGAATTTCTCCAGAGGCGGGGAAAATCCTGGGTGAGATCGACGAGCAATCTCTGGTTTCCATGTGCTGCGACGTTATCAATATTCCCAGCCCCACAGGACATGAGGGCAGGATGGCCGACTACATGCGCTCGGTCTGGGAAAGCATGGGTCTCCAAGTCACGTGGCAGGAAGTGGAAGAAGGACGCGCCAACGTGATCGCCCGCTGGCAAGGCGAAGGCAACGGCCGCACCTTGATGTTCAACGGCCACATGGATACATCCAACACCGGCGACGAGGAATTTCTCACCGGGATTGGATACAAGCCGAACGCCGTTATCAAGAACGGCATGATTTATGGTCTCGGCATTTACAACATGAAGGGGGCCCTGGTCTGCTACACGCACGCGCTACGTGCGCTGCAGAAGGCGGGTGTCAAACTGGATGGCGACATCATTCTTGCCGCCGTCGCTGGAGAAATTGAGAAGACACAATGGAAAGAGTTTCGCGGTCGCGAGTATCGCGGCTACGGCGTGGGCACGCACTACCTCGTCAATCATGGAGTGCTGCCTGACATGTGCATCCTCGGCGAACCGACCGACATGCAGGTGATTCTCGAGCATTATGGATCGCTGTGGGTTCGATTGTCGACCAGCGGGATGTACGTCCACACCGCTTTCGCTGAAGGTCGTTCCGAGAACAATTCCATTCGGCGCCTCTACGACGTTCTGGGCGACGTGCTGAAGTGGATTCCGGGATGGGAAGATCGCACGGCTTATCGTGGACACAAAGGTATCGCCAACCTGGGCTGCATTCGTGGGGGCCATCCCTGGCGTGTCAGTCGGACTCCTGAAAAAGCTGAACTGTTCCTCGATTTGCGAGTGCCGCCGAACTTGCCGATGCAAGAGGCACGCCGCGAAGCCAAAAAACTCTTTCTAGAACTGAAAAAACGCTATCCAGATTACGACTTGGAATTCGAAACTTATGTTTCGGTGCCCGGGGCAACGATCAGTGCCGATCATCCCATGGTGCAGACAATCGAAAAAAATCACCAGCGAGTGATGGGACAACTGCCCAAGCGTGATGTCGTCCTCTGGTGTTCGGATGCTTCGGTCATGACTCGTTATGGGATCGAGACCGTGAATTACGGGCCCTCGAGTGGTCCCCGTGATGCCGAAGGGGAAAAGGTCAGTATCAAAACCTTGATGGACATCACGAAAATCTATGCCCTGACGGCCGCTGAATTGTGCGGAGCTCATTAGGGAAGGGAATCTTTTCTACCGTCCACCAGCAAGAATGAACTTTAGCCCAAGAGGAAACATTGCCGAGTCAAACGGAAATTGATCGCCGCTACCGGAACATTCGTTCTCGCATGGCGACTGCTGGATTAGACGCCCTGATCGTCTGCGGCAATCAGTATGCCGGCTTTGAGGGCGCGGTCTTCTATACCTCCGGGTTCGAGATTGTCCACCGCTATGTGTATGTTCTTCTGCCGCTGGCGGGCGAGCCCACTTTGGTTTTTCCGCGTGAAGCCCGCTGGATCGGCGACAAAGCCAAGCCGTGGGTCAAAGATCAGGTCTGGCCCGAAGTCCCCGGCCAATGGATACGCGACCGCGCCGAGCAGTCTAGATGGAAACGAGTCGGTGTGTACGGCATGAATTTCATCATGGCGGTTCGCGACTACCGTGAATTGGCCCAGGCGTCTATGGAACTTGTGCCATTCGACTTTGAGTTCGACATGGCGCGAGCGATTAAGAGCGAAGAAGAACTTATCGAAGTCCGCGACGCAATGGACATCATCGTCGAAGGTTTTTGGGCTCTGGTGGACGCGTACGAGCCCGGCAAAACGGAAGCAGAAATCATGGCGCCCGCGGTCGAACGATTCTTTGCCTGCGGAGCCGGGCCGCACATGATGAACATCGTACTCTCGGGCACTCACGGGCAGGCAGAGGCGCACTTCAAAGTGCCCGGCAAGCGTGCGGTCGCAGCCGATGACTTGTTGCTGTATTCGCTGGAGATCACGGGGGCAGGAGGCTACTGGGTGGAGTTCTCCCG
>Ga0099828_10003373_pt1 | contig 11155 bp, 11 predicted proteins | sample CZO8metaG_2_FD_79338 | JGI IMG/M metagenome (GOLD analysis project Ga0099828, IMG submission 79338) | Vadose zone soil microbial communities from the Eel River Critical Zone Observatory, Northern California, USA - CZOApr15con2H1.8 metaG | ecosystem: Environmental > Terrestrial > Soil > Vadose...
CCATCCGGCGGGAAGATCATCTCTTCAACATGAATACCAAGAGCGCCTTTGAGATCGGGATTCCGTTTTCGCAATTCGAGAAGGCGGAAGCTGCGATCAAAGACGCTTATGGAACGGAGGAAGAACAGGAGGATGCCGCCCGGCTCCTGCCTTATGGAAAAGGCTATTCGCCGGGTGTTCGCGGCGTGTTTCCGTGGCATCCGATGGCGAAAGGTTTTGCCAGGTCCACACTTGGCCGGGGCGAGGAACGCGAGAGTGTGGCGGGACAATTTCCCGAAGAACATGATTTGGACGAGCAATCCGAAACCAACCGGCCGGACTGGGATCCAACAAACTGGAATCCGCAAGAGGCCACGCTGGGAGTGTGGTCGAGCGAACAATCTTATCCCGGAGAGATGATCGAGATGGCGCTGCGGGAAAATCAAATTCATGCGCGGCTCGAAAACGCGGACGGAAGATACGCCATTTTCGTTTTGCCGGAAGACGAATCGCGCGCCCGCGAAATTGTGAAAGAAGTCGTCGAAGGCGCGCCGCCCGCGTAAGTGAACCCCCTGAATTCGGTTGTAGTAAACTCCCTGGCGTCATGATCTGCCCGGCGTGCAATACGGAGTTCCCACACGGAATAGTATTCTGTAGCCGCTGCCACGTCACACTCGTCGCCGATCTGGCCGAAGCGGATGAGATGGTTGAAAAGGCCTATCCCGGCAGCGCTCTGGTGCAGTTGTGGAGAGGCGAGGACGCGGCTCTTCATGCTTCCATCCTGGAAGCTCTTGCTGAAGCAAACATCCCTTTTTACGAGCAGCCTCTCGGCAGTGGGCCGAGCGCGCGACCCATCGATCAGTTGCTGGATCACGTGCATCCGCGGTTTGGTTTCGAGGTGGCGGTCCTCTCCTCAAATCTCGCGGAAGCGGAGGTGATTCTCGAAACGCTTCTGAACGAAGGGCCGGTGGACATGGGGCTGGCGGCGGATGACGCTGCCGCGCCGGCGAAGCCGAAGCCCAGATCATCCAGCATTGGTGCGGCAATTTGCGAAGTGTGGTCCGGAGAGGATGAAAATCTCGCAGGATTTCTGGGGGCAGCGCTGAAAGAAAACGGAATTCCGGTTCGCGTGGAGCGGCACGGTCAGAATGCGGCAGTTTACGCTCCACCGGAAGATGAATCTCGCGCGCGAGAAATCATCCGGGAGATCATGGAAGGCGTACCACCGGAGTAAGTGAGAATGCCACCGTTTTCGAAGCCACACAGCGAATCGCAAATGAAAGGAAGACTGACATGAAGAGCCGTCTCGCGCTCATTGTCATCATCGTTTTGGTGGGTATGAGGGTCGCCGCACAGGAAAAAGGTAAAGCGGCCGCCAGCGGGTTCATGCAGCAGGCGTTTGCCGCGTGGAACTCACACGACCCGGACAAAGTGGTCACCTACTATTCGGAGGATGTCGTTTATGAGGACGTCGCATACGGCGCGGTGAACCACGGCAGGGATGAACTACGCAAATTTGCCGCAGGCTTCATCGAGGCGGTTCCGGATCTCAAGCTCGAGGTGGTCAGCAGCTCCATTCACAACGGCCACGGTGTGGCGGAGTGGGTCCTCAGCGGAACCGACAAGGGACTCTACAAAACGGGCAAGAAGTTTTCAGTGCGCGGCGCGAGTGTGTTTGAAATGCGTGGCGGAAAATGCTCGAGCAGCAAAGATTTTTACGATCTCGCGACGATCATGCGGCAGGTCGGAGTGTTGCCGGCGCAGTAGGTTTTTTGCAATGGCTCATTCGAAACAAGCGGCGCTGGGGTTTCGCGTGCATTCCGGGTGGACCGCGCTTGTCGCGGTGTGTTTGGAAAAAGGCGCGCCGGTTGTCCTGGCGCGGCAGCGCGTCCACCTGGTTGAAACGTTCACCTACGAATTTCGCCAGCCTTATCACACTGCGGAAAAGATGCTGCTAGGGCGAGCCCGCGAATTCATCTTGCGGATGCAGGCCGAGGCAAGGCGCCTGGCTTACCGCGCGATCCGCAACTTTCAATCCAGCTTGCAAGAACAGGGGCTGAAACTCACTCGATGCGGCATTCTCCTGGCCTCTGGCAAACCGCTTCCCGCGCTGGAAAAAATTGTTGCGTCTCACGCTTTGATTCACACCGCCGACGGTGAATTCTTCCGCGAAGCGATTCTTCACGCCAGCGGCCGCTGCGGGCTCGAGGCGACGTGCATCAAAGAGCGCGAACTTCTCGAATGCGCGGGGAAAGCCTTCCATTTTAAACCCGCCGATCTCATGCGCCGCGTTACGGAGCTCGGCCGCGTTCTTGGCGCGCCCTGGTCACAGGACGAAAAGTTCGCCACGCTGGCCGCATGGCTTGCCCTGCGCGCTTCGCCATGAGGCGACCGCAAGACGAGAACAACAGACGTGGCGTAAATCTGCCGCCGCTTGACCTTGCACAGTGGTGCGTGCATCCTTAGTTTCCTTCGCTCTCTTTCAATGTTCATTTTCGGAGGCTTCATCAGTGTCAGTTGAATCGATCAAGACCGTGGCAGTGCTGGGCGCGGGGACGATGGGGAATGGAATCGCGCAGGTGTTTGCGCGGTCGGGCTTCAAGGTGATTTTGCGGGAGGTGGAACAGCGCTTCCTGGACCGCGCGCTGGACACGATTGGAAAAAATATCGACCGCGAAATCAAGAAAGGCAAGCTGGCGGAAGCAGAAAAGCCCAGTGTTCTTGGGCGCGTGCAAGCGGTGACGGAGATGAACGCGATTGCGGCTGCGGATTTTGTGGTCGAAGCCGTGCCGGAAAAAATCGAGATCAAGCGCGCGGTGCTTGGCGAAGCGGATGGAATTCTCCGGCCGGAAGTCATTATTGCGAGCAATACGTCGTCGATCTCCATGACCACGCTGGCGGCTCTGACGAAGCGGCCGGACCGTTTTGTGGGGATGCACTTCATGAACCCGGTGCCTGTGATGGTGCTGGTGGAAGTGATTCGCGCGCTGCAGACGAGCGACGCCACGTTCGAAACGGCCATGAAGCTGGCGGAGATGCTGGAGAAAAAACCGGTCGCCGTAAATGATGCGCCGGGCTTCGTTTCGAATCGCGTGCTGATGCCGCTGATCAACGAGGCCGCTTACTGCGTTATGGAAGGCGTGGCCACAGCGGAAGCGGTCGACGCAGTGATGAAGCTGGGCATGAACCATCCCATGGGTCCGCTGGAGCTGGCCGATTTTATCGGCCTTGACGTGTGCTTGGACGTCATGCAAGTTCTGCAGGAAGGCCTCGGGGATCCTAAGTATCGCGCGTGTCCGCTGCTCAAGAAATACGTTGCGGCGGGATGGCTCGGCCGAAAATCGGGGCGCGGATTTTACAGCTATGATCGATGATTTCTTCAACTGGTGTCCGGTATGAAGGGAGACTCTAATATCGCGGTGTCTGGGGCAGTTCCAACCACCTCGTGTTGCGTAACCATGAGATAATCTGATTGACTCGGTTTTGCGGCGGGCAAGCGCGGCGTGAGGCATAAAGCCGATGGAATCCTACGTTTTCAAGGTGGCCATCGAGCCCGATAAATTCGAGGATGGCCGGGACGCCTGGCACGCCTCCTGTCCAGCGCTCAAGGGGTGCCACACCTGGGGTTACACTTATGAGGAGGCGCTCGCGAACCTCCGTGAGGGCATTGACCTGTATGTTCAGGATTTCATAGAAGCCGGCGAGCAAATCCCAGTGGACCAGGGCACGATCGAACTGCCGGAGCCTGCTGTTGTCGTTAACGTATGACGCGCACGCCGCGCGGCCTGTCTGCTCGTCAGTTCGTCCGAGCTTTGGAAACCGATGGGTTTGCCCTTCAGCGCGTACGCAGAAGAAGTCATCGCATCTACCGCCACACCGACGGCCGCCGCGTCGTCATGGCCTACCACGGCTTGAGCGACACATTATCCTATCGGCACGCTCCGCGCCATGACCGCGGACGCTGGCTGGCAGGATGAAGATTTGCGGCGGCTGGGATTGCTCGAGTAGAACGCTAGCCTGGGTTTTCGGACAGCTGAAACTCACCCTTCCAGGGTGCGGCTTGTTCCTGTATTCGGAGCGAAAATAGGGCGAAATAGTGTTTGCTTTTTCTTCGCCTTTACGATATGGTCTTCCCGGCTGGCCCGGTATCCTGGTTTGACTTTGACCGTGCACCAAAATGAACCAGGTGATACACTGCACCGCTTATAAAGTTCCCGGGTCGCGTGCCGGCTTTCCTACTTTCCTCCTCCGAGGTATGACATGACAGACGAAAAAGAGAAATTGCTTGCAGCAGCGATATTGCAGATTGAAAAGGACCACGGTAAGGGCGCGATCATGCGCCTGGGCAGCCGGGATGTTCTGGTGCCCGTCAGTGTAATCCCCAGCGGGTGCCTCTCGATTGACGCGGCGCTCGGGGTCGGTGGTTTTCCGCGCGGGCGGGTGATCGAGGTCTACGGCCCGGAATCCGGCGGCAAGACCACCATGACGCTGCACGTCATCGCGGAAGCGCAGAAGCTCGGCGGCCAAGCGGCGTTCATTGACGCGGAGCACGCACTCGATCCCACGTATGCGCGCAAGCTGGGCGTGGACGTGGACAATCTGCTGGTGTCGCAGCCGGACAACGGCGAGCAGGCGCTGGAAATCGCCGAAACGCTCATCCGCTCGGGCGGCGTAGACATCGTCGTCGTGGACTCCGTTGCCGCGCTGGTCCCCAAAGCCGAGCTCGAAGGGGACATGGGCGATCCGCAGATGGGTTTGCAAGCGCGGCTGATGTCGCAAGCGCTCCGCAAACTCACCGGCATCGTTTCGAAATCGCGCACCTGCCTGATTTTCATCAACCAGATTCGCGAGAAAATCGGCGTGATGTTCGGCAACCCGGAGACAACCACGGGCGGCCGCGCGCTGAAGTTCTATGCGTCGATGCGCGTGGATATCCGGCGCATTCAGGCCATCAAGGAAGGCGATAAGGTCGTGGGCTCGCGCACGCGCGCGAAAGTGGTGAAGAACAAGGTCGCGGCGCCGTTCCGCGAAGCGGAATTCGACATCGTCTACGGGGAAGGCATCTCTCGCGAAGGCGACCTGATCGATCTGGGCGTTGAAAAGGGCGTGCTCGAAAAGAGCGGGACGTGGATCAGCTTTGGCGGCGAACGCATGGGCCAGGGCCGCGAAAACGCCCGCACCTTCCTGAAGGAAAACACGGACATCCGCGACAAGCTGGAAAATGTTCTGCGCAAGAAACTGGAAATTCCCGCGCCGGGCAATTCGCATGCAGCTGCAGGGACGAACAGTGCAGCTCACGCGCAACTCGAAAAGCCGCCGATGAAGACTTCCGCAGCGGCTGCTGGCGCGGACGCGTCCAAAGCCCGCCCCACGCGATAAACGCAACGATACGATAACCAAAACGGCTCTTCTGCCAACGGGCAGGAGGGCCGAGTCTTTTTCAGGAAGCCCTCGGCGCTGCCTTCAGGCCGCAACAAGCGTTGTTTGCGCTTGCGAAGCCCGCTGTTAAACTTCCGTTGTGCAGTCGTCAGAGGAAACTGTGTCGAGCCATAACGAAGTTGTTCGCGAATCCTTTACCACGCAGGCGCACGCGTTCGCCGCCAATCCGTGGGTAACCGACGAAGAGCGGATTCGTCGCCTGGTCGCGACTGCGCGGTTGACGGGGAACGAACGGGTGCTCGATGTCGCCACCGGGCCGGGTTACATCGCGGAAGCGTTTGCGCGTGTGGCGCGGGAAGTGATCGGCGTCGACTTGACGGCGGCGATGCTGGCAATCGGCCAAGAGCGCACGAAGGAGCGAGGGGTTTCAAACGTATCGTTTCAACTTGGAGATGTGCAGCACCTCCCCTTCAAAAAGGAAGAGTTTGACGTCGTGGTGAGCCGTCTCGCTCTTCATCACATGCAGAATCCCGCGAAAGTCGTTCAGGAGATGGCGCGAGTGTGCCGCGTGGGAGGTACCGTCCTCGTTGAAGATATCCACGGCAGCGAGCATCCCGAACGCGCCGCCTATCAAGATCGCTGGGAAAAATTGCGTGATCCTTCGCACGTTCGAACGCTTCCGATCAGCGAGCACTTGCGGCTCTTCCGCGAGGCGGGACTGGAAACCGATCACATCTTTACGTTCCAAGACCTTTGTCCCGAGGTGGAACGCTGGCTGGCCACCACAAAAGCATCAGCTGAGGATGCCGCCGAAGTGCGACGCCTCCTCGAGGAGGACCGCCTCCAGGATTTGAGCGGCACACGCCCCTTTCTGGGTGCGGAGGGGCGGCTGCACTTTCATGCGCGAACCGTCACCCTGACCGGGCGAAAGTTCAGGCCACTGCCCTGACGGTCAGCTATTCAAAACAAAGCACATAGGGTCGTACTAGGGCTAGGTGTCTATTGTGCGAAAGGGTACAAACCCGTAAAATGTGTCTTATTCTGAGAGAAACTGTTTCTCTTGGATGCAGAGAATTCCACTCGAGCCGGCGCTAAGTCGCATCAAATGAATGCTGCTCTGGATTGGCTTGTAGAGTGCAATACATCTCTGGAGCGCATCCATCGGCAATAGGCGCCGGTAGCGGCATGGAACAGTATTTGTGAATGCTTGTTGACCGCGCGGATAACGTAAGGTAATACTCTGACCCCGGTGATTTTTTACCGCGAGGCAGACCAGGACGGGTGAACCGGTTCGCGGTAACCCTGAAGAGGCGGAAACGGTGAAGCAGTTCGGAAAAGCCACTCTTGCGATGTTACTGGCAGCAGTCTGTGCCGTGCCTTTGCTGGCGGCGCCCGGCGCGGGGACGCCGCTAAGGCGCACTCACAAGTACGCTCCGCGTTATCGCGGAGTTCCCACGTTTGCGGATTCTTCCAGCGCCGACGACGGCGCGTACGATGATCCCCTTGTTCGCGCCGCCGCGGTTTCCGCGCTCGGCCGTTATAATGGGGCGGTCGTGGCGGTCGACCCGAATACCGGCCGCATCCTTACGGTGGTGAATCAGAAAATCGCGTTTGGCGATGGCTACATTCCTTGCTCCACGATCAAGCCGACCATCGCGCTTGCCGCCCTCGAAGAAAATGTCATCACCCGCGACACCATGCTCAAGGTTGGGCGCCGCAAGTACATGAACTTGACGGAAGCGATGGCCCATTCGAACAATGTGTTTTTTGAGCAGCTCGGGTCGCGCATGGGATTTGAGACGATTTCCAAGTACGGCCGGCTACTTGGCCTGGGAGAACTCGCCGGGTACAACTTGCCTGACGAACATCCGGGCTCGTTTCCGATCGTGCCGCCCCCCTATGGCGGAGTGGCGCGCATGTCCAGCTTTGGCGAAGGGATTCAGGTAACCCCGCTACAACTCGCGGCGCTCTCCGCGGCGTTCGCGAATGGCGGAACTCTTTATTATTTGCAGTACCCCCACAGCACCGAGGAAGTTGAGAATTTTACCCCGCGCGTGAAGCGCGAATTGAACATCGCCCCGATTCTCCCGGAGATCCGCGAAGGCATGCTCGCGGCGGTCCTCTATGGCACCGGCAAATCGAGTTTCGACCGTGGCGGGGATGAGATGCCGCTCGGCAAGACGGGAACTTGCGACGACCACACGACGCCGTCGAAAATCGGCTGGTTCATCACCTACGCCGACGACGCGCACCCGAAAATTGCTCTGGCCGTTTTGCTTCGCGGGAATACCCGCCGCGTGAAGGGACCAACCGCCGCCGTTGTCGCCGGCCGGATCTACCGCAAGCTCCGTGAACAGAATTATTTTGCGGACTCCGGGCACGCCGTGGCACTCAACACCGGCAACTAACTCAACTTAAGATTTCCCAGAACTGGTTTTTCCCGCGCTGCGGAGGGTCTCCGCAGCGTTTCTCTTCTTAGACGGGCACCAACGTCGAGCGGTCCACTGGCAAGGGCCAGGAGCAAGTGCGGCGCGCTTCCGCAGCGACACCGCCCATTTCAATCAATAAATGATCGGAAGTTTCGAAAAATCGGAGGCGCTCTCATCGGTCACCCGGAGGACGACCAGGGTACGGTCATCATGGGGAGCAACATCAGTGCCGCTGTGATTGTCTGTCTCAGCGAGGATGCGATCGGCAATCGCACGAGCCGAGTCTCCCTGAGAAATAGCGGCAAGAAGTGATATCAACCGTTCCGGACCAAATTCTTCCTGCGCGGCATTCTCCGATTCCAGGATGCCATCGGAAGCGAAAAGAACGACGTCTCCCGGCTCCACGTCGATGGTGGTCTCATCATATTGGGTATCGGGAATGAGGCCTAGCGGCACGCCTTCCAGACGGATGGCCTGCACCAGACCATTGCGGACCAGGAGGGGATACGGTCCGCCCGCATTAGCGAGAGTGAGTTTCCGCCTCGATGCGTCGAAAACTGCGAACAGCATGGCGATGAATCGCGAATCAAACCGTGCGCCGAGCAGCCGCTGATTCAGAAGAGCGAGCATGCAAGCCGGCTCCCAAGCGTGATCGACGACGATTTCTCGAACCGTGCCGATCGCCAGGGAACCGTACAGCGCCGCCGCGGTCCCCTTGCCGGAAACATCACCGAGCATGAATCCGAGGCGGCCTTGTCCATAGGGCAGAAAGTCGTAGAAGTCTCCACCCAGCTCCCGTGCGGGAACATACGCGGCTGCCAAATCGAGGCCCGGCACTTCGCGCGCGCCAGTGGGCAATAGCTGGCGCTGAATCTCCCGTGCGGTATCGAGATCGCTGCGCAGCCGGCGCTCGCTTTCCCTGGCCTCCTGGTAAAGCCGGGCATTTTCGAGCGCGACGGCGACATACGAGCCAAGCGTAGAAAGCATGCGCTCGTGTTCCAATGTGAACGCGTGAGGCTCTGAACTTTCGAGATCAAGAACTCCGATGAGGCGGTCGCACAACAAAAGTGGCACCACGAGTTCAGAACGCGCCACGACGCCGCTCTCACAGTGAATGTAGCGCGGATCTTCCGTGACGTCATTGATCCGCAGGACACGGCGCTCGCCCGCAGCCGTTCCCGTGAGCCCCTTGTGCAAGGGAACGCGCATACGCGCCGCAATGGAATCGCCGCAACGCATGGCGAATATGCTTTCCAGATGCTGGGTTTGCTCGTTCCAGAGCATGACGCTGAAAACGTCATATTTCACGATTTTCTTGATGCGCTCGGCGACGCGCCGGAGGAGCTCTTCGCGGTCAAGAATCGAGGTGACTTCACGGCTTACTTCATAAAGCAATGCGAGTGTATTGGCCTGCTCCGGGTGAGAGAGAAACAGGCTCTGCGGGACGGGGTCTGCGTCCCCTAACAAGGCATGAGCACCGAGATTTGAATGTTCGTCCATGGCAGGACACACCGACAACATCCTCTATTGGATGTAACAAATCTCAGGAGGTTGCGCAATTCAAAACTCAAGTGCAAGAGATAAATGAAGGGCGAAGGTGGGGTGGAGAAGAGGATGGCCAGCAGGAGTGCGCTCTGGCGGGGCGCTTGCCGAGAAGGGGGATCGGCGCGGCCGGAGGCTCCACGATACCAAGCTAGCGCGGGGGCACCTTGGGGCCATGTTCTTTGTGAAAAAGGGCCTTGCTGCAGGCGCGCAGCGAGAGAAGCTCTGTTTCGTCCATTCCGTAACGCCTGACGGCTGACTGGTAGCCGGCCCAGTTGAACGGACGATGGCGCGTGACCCTAGTTCGAAAGAAGCGATCGAAAATGTAAAAGCCGATGCCGAAGTTGGTGTCCATGAAGCCTTCGCCGTCCACGCTCCGGTGGTGAATGTCGTGAAGTCTCCTGGCATTCAAGAACCACGCTCTAAGGACAGGAACTCGCGTCATCCAAAAGTTCTCGATGTGCATGCGGTCGTGCAAGTAGCTGAACATCAGGATGGGCCAGCCGAGCAGCGTACAAAGTGCGAGTGCCTGGTACACATGCGGCACGCCGAGAAGCGCCATCCCTCCCCAACAAAACAGCAAAATAATCGTGGACGGCATCAGCCATTCGATCCCCACGTTCCCAACGGAGAAGCGCTTATCTGTCGCGTCGTGGTAGTCTCCGGCGCGCATCGGTTGCCGGGGACCATAGATCAGGAAATGATGGATCAGATGGCCCCTGCTGAGGGCTGGGAATTTGTCGCTGTGCAAAAGCCGGTGCAGCCAGTAGCCGGCAAATTCCGCGACGACCACGGAGTCCACCAGCGTGGCGACGATTCCGACAAATGTGACATGCAGGCGTTCGTAAATCATGGATGCCCCTCCTTCCACTTCTTCCTGGCGGCTGCCGAAGCTAAGCGCGATACCGCCGCTGAGTCGACCCTACGGAGTGTCGAGGAAGTGTTCAAGCGACAAGGAACGTCAAGCCGCCACAGAGGAGAGATGTCGCACGATGTCGCGGGAGGTAGATTTCTGGCCGGTTGAAAGCAAAGGACTTGGAGAAGAGAATGGGAGTTCGGCGCACTCACAGGAGAACAATTGGGGCTCTGGCGCAGAGCCAGCTATCGCAAATAATGGAGCGCCGTGACTACGGTGGGCACGGCGCTCTTTGATATTTCCTGTGAAAGCTTTGTTTTCGAGAATGCGAAGACTACTTTACTTCCCAAGTATCGCCCGCCCGCAGAAGTTTGCCCAGATCGCCGTGACCGCGCTTGGCGATGACCTCTCTGATCTGCTGGTTCATCACGTCTTCGTAGCGGGGGAGATCGTCCCACGCGCGAAAAACGCCGATCGGCGTGGGGAAGCCCGGCCGGTGCTCCATGTGCGAGAGCAGGAAAGCGTAGGAGGGCCGCGGGTGGTGCGCGTCATGGACCACGAGATCGCTTTCCTTGATGCCATTGCCGAGCTGGACGACTTCGATGTCGCCATCCGATTTCCGGCGGATTCCCTGATCGCGGTTTTTTCCAAAAACCAGCGGCTTGCCGTGCTCGAGCTGCATCACGTGCTCGCTGCGCGCATCGCGCTCGGTCAGGGAGAACCAGGCCCCATCGTTGAAGATGTTGCAGTTCTGAAGAATCTCCACGAACGCGGAGCCCTTGTGCGCCGCGGCCTGCTTCAGCGTTTCCTTCAGGTGCCCCTGGAAGACATCGACGGAGCGTGCCACGAAGGTTGCTTCCGAACCGATTGCCAGCGACATCGGGTTGAAGGGCCGGTCCACTGACCCGAATGGCGTCGATTTCGTCTTCTTGTTGAACTCGGAGGTGGGAGAGTACTGGCCTTTCGTTAA
>Ga0099828_10003374_pt1 | contig 11152 bp, 8 predicted proteins | sample CZO8metaG_2_FD_79338 | JGI IMG/M metagenome (GOLD analysis project Ga0099828, IMG submission 79338) | Vadose zone soil microbial communities from the Eel River Critical Zone Observatory, Northern California, USA - CZOApr15con2H1.8 metaG | ecosystem: Environmental > Terrestrial > Soil > Vadose...
GACGAGATCCTCACCACGTCCAAGCGGCAGTCGGATGAGATGCGCAGCCAGGCCCAGCGGATCCTCGAGGAGAGCGAAGCGCAGCGGGCCCAGGCCGAGGCGGAATTCGAGATCCAGCTCGCCTCACGGCGCGAGGAAGCAGAACGGCAGGAAGCCGAGCGCCTGTCGGCCGCCCAGTCGGCGACCCAGAAGCTGGTCACCGAGGCCGAGCAGCGGGCCGCCACGGCGGAGCAGCGGGCCAGCAAGGCGAGCGCCCAGGCCGAGCAGACCCGGCGCGAGGCCGACCAGCACTCAAGGCAGCTCGTCACCAACGCCAAGAAGAACGCCGACCAGATTGTCGCTCAGGCGAAGGGCCAGGCCGAACAGCTCCTGGCCGACACCAAGGGCGAAATCGAACGGCACCGGGCCGCGGCACAGCGCGAGGTCGACGACCTGTCGAGGCAGAAGGAGAGTATTTCCACCCACCTGGCCCAGATCAGCCAGCTGCTCGGCACCCAGATGGGGGGGCTCGGCGACGCTCTCACGGCCAGCAGGCAGGCCGTCGGAGTCGGTGGGCAGAAGGCCGTCGGCGCTCCGCAGCAGGCTGCTGCGCCGCCACAGGGCGGCGGAGCGCCACGGCGCGAAGAGCCACGCCACGGCGGCCAGCGTCCGCCCGCGCCGCCCGCCGGCCAGGGCGGGCAGCAGGCCCCGGTCACGGCGGCGGGCAAGCAGCCGGTCTCGGCCAAGGCCAGCAAGGCCAACGACGAGGACTGGTGGACCGAGTAGCCACCGCACATCGATGAGGGGGCCGGCGCGTACGCGCCGGCCCCCTCATCTGTGGTCAGCCAGGTCAGCACATCGCGGTCTGGCCTCCGTCGACGATGAGCACCTGCCCGGTCATGTACGAGGAGGCGTCGCTGGCCAGGAAGACCGCGGGGCCTGCCATCTCCTCGGCCCGGCCCCAGCGCTGCATCGGCACCGTCGCCACGGTGGCCTGCCCAGCGGTCTCGTCCTGCCACAGATTCCGGTTGAGGTCGGTCGCGGTCCAGCCGGGGCAGAGCGCGTTGACCCGGACGCCGAGCGTCGCCCATTCGACCGCGAGCGACTTCGTGAGCGAGACCAGGCCGGCCTTGGCGGCCCCGTAGGGGGACAGGAAGGGAGATGCCGCCACGCCCGCCACGGAGGCGACGTTGATGACCGAGCCCTGGCCCCGCTCCACCAGATGACCGCCGATCGCATGGCAGACATACATCGCGGAATCCAGGTTCAGCCTGATGAGCTTGTCCCAGCCAGACAGCCGCAGATCGAGGAAGGGCACCAGGAAGTTGGACCCGCCAGCGTTGTTCACCACCACGTCCACGTGACCGAGTTCCTCGATTGCCGCGGCGACCGCCGCAGCCACCTCCTCCTGGCGCGTCACATCGGCCGGGATGACGAACGCTTTGCGGCCATGGGCGGCGACCTGCGCCGCGGTATCGGCCAGGCCGTCCGCGCCCCGGGCCACCAGGGCCAGGTCGGCCCCCGCCTCGGCCAGGGCGACCGCGATCACCCGCCCGATCCCACGGGACGCTCCCGTCACGAAAGCCTTCTTGCCGGTCATGTCGAAAAGGGGCACGGTCAGTCCTTCCACTCGGTCGGCAGCGGCCACGCAGCTGGATTGAGCAGGCGCACGATCTCGTTCAGCACAATACGGACATAGGGCTCGCCGACCCACAGGTGCTTGGCCCGGTCGACCGCCACGACCTCGGCCTGGGGGACACGGGCGAAGCGCCTCCGCGCCTCGTCGGGGCGCAGGTAATCATCGAGTTCCGGGACGAGCACCAGCAGCGGCTTCCCCGAGGCCACCCAGGCGTCCAGATCCTCATCGCCCGCCCGCTTCAGCGGCGGCGAGAGCAGGATGGCGCCTTCGACGGCCAGATCTGCTCCCCACCTCAGCGCCAGTTCCGTGCCGAACGACCAGCCCAGCAGCCAGAGCCGGGGCAGGCCAGCGGCGGCGCACCAGGCGACGGCAGCAGCCACGTCGTGTCGTTCGGATTCTCCTGCGCCGAACTCACCTTCGCTGCGGCCTTGTTCCGACGAGGTGCCGCGGGTGTTGAACCTGAGCACCGCGAGGCTGGCCAGCGCGGGCAGCCGGTAGGACGCCTTGCGCAGGATGTGGCTGTCCATCATCCCGCCCTGGGTGGGCAGCGGGTGCAGGCAGACCAGCGTGGCCACCGGCGCCTGGTCAACGGGCAGGGCCAGTTCCCCGGTCAGAGCCAGGCCGTCTTCGGTGCGCAGGGTGACCCGCTCACGCCGGGCCGGCAGGATAGTGCTGGCCCTGATATCGCTCATTTATTGCCTTCCTCGCCGGATTCCGGGGGTACGGCGGCTGCGCCGCTCCCAGCATGGCCGGTGCCAGTGCCTGCGTTCGCTTGGCCCGGGGGTCAGCGCGGGCCAGGCGACCAGGTGCGGCGTGCCGGGAAGGATTTCCTGGTCGCATCCGGGGCAACGATAGCCCTTCACCGAGGCGGCGCCCGGAATGAGCCGGACCACCCAGTCCCCGTCCGGCCACGACTCGTGGCGCTCCGGACCCAGCGGAAGGGAGGGGTTCGCTGCACCAGCTCCTGGCCCCGTTCCTGCTCCCCCGCCTCCCGCTCCCCCGCCCGGCACGCTGCGGCCGCCCCGGCCCGCGCCGCCGCGGCCGGTTCCGCCGCGTCCTCTGCGCGGTAGATCATCCGGCAGCCGACGGGCCTTGCGCGGGCTCACGGCCGTCACAGCCCCGATTCGCCCGGGCGGAACGCGAGCCGGGCCGTCGGATGGTCACGAGTCTCCATGGCGGCGACCCTACAGTTGGCTCCCGTGCGGCTCGTTCGCTTCGGCCAGTGTCACGAGGCCGCCCGCTGGTGCGGCCGCGTGCTGTTCCTGGGTGATAGTGCCCGGCGCCGCCATTGCTGGGCGTGGGGTGGGGGCGATCGCGGCCAGCACAAGCAGAATGACGAGCAGCACGAGGCCCCCGAGGACGAATCCATTCCCGTAAATGAGCTGGGAGCCGTGCCAGTGATATTCGGGGAGCCAGGGTCGGTCGCCGTATTTGTTGTAGTAGACGATATAGGTGTTCGGTTGCCAGATCATGCTCATGGAGAAGGCGGGCAGGTCCTTGGGTTTGTCCCAGAAGCCGCCTGGCCACGCGGCGTAGACCACCAGCATGCCCGCCGCCAGCGCCCAGTATCCCCAGCCCGGAAGGCTTGACGCCCAGCCCCGCGCGCGGGCGGCCCACAGCCGCCAGCCCGCCTGGCCGGGCGCCGCCCGCCGGCGGGCTCTGGCCGCCATGGCCTGCACCGCATAATGCGCGGCGACGGCTATCCCGGGGACGACCCACACCCAGTGGTGCTCCCAGCTCACCGGGGACACCAGCAGCCCGGTCAGCGCGCAGGTCAGGATCCCGGCCATCTCGTGACCCTTACGGGCCAGCAGCGCCGCGCACGCCAGTCCTATCGCCGCCGTCAGCACCGCGGCCAGCAGCCACACATGCCCAGAGCCCGCCACACTGCCCATCAGCCGGGCAACCAGCCCGCGCAGCGACTGGTTTCCCACCCAGCCGAGGAACCCGGTCCGGCCGGCGTCATTGACAAACATTCCGCCGAACCACCACTTGGCCGAGTCGGCGGGCAGGATCACGAACCCGGCCACGACGGTGGCCGCGAACGCCCCGCACGCCACCGCAGCCTGGCGGAACTTCCTGGTCAGCAACAGGTAGGGGATGAATATCAGCGGGACAAGCTTGATCCCGGCGGCGATCCCGACCCCTGCCCCCTTCCACCGCCGGCTCGCCGCGGTGTCCGGCTGGCACAAGTCCCAGATGATCAAGGCCATCAGCGCCAGGCTCACCTGGCCCACGTAGATCGTCCGGATCACCGGCTCGAGCCAGAACACCGCTCCCGCCGTCAGCAGCGACGCCCCCAGCCGCACCCGCCTGGACTGGAGGTAACCGAGCCCGCCAAAGGTGAACCACAGTGCCACCACCAACAATGCCACATTCGCCGCATCCGTCAGCACCAGCAGCAGCGACCACGGGATGAACGACACCACCGCGAAGACCACCGCCGCAAATGGCGGATAAGTGAACTTGAGCTGGTACTTGCCATAACCCGGCCACTCATAAAGTGGCGTGGCCAGGTGCGGATTGTAGTACGGCCGCATGTGCCGGACGATAAGCCCGCCGACGCGGTACACGTGGAGGTCGACCGGGTCCGAGGTCGTTCTGGGCGAGTGCGTGTACTTGTACAGGAGGTAACTGGCGAGGGCCGTCGCGAACGCGAGCACCCCGGCGGCCAGAAGTCCCGTTCCCGGTCGGCGCCGCTCGGAAAGGCCCCGCAGCGCGCGGGTGAATGCTCGCTCCACCAGACCACGATATAGGTCACGAACGCCGGGGTTGCCCGGTTTCACCAGCGAGATTGTCTAGTGTTCCTCGGCCAGCGCGTGCTGGAAGTACTCGACGGTTCGTTTCAGCCCCTCCTCCAGCGGCACGGTCGGCCCCCACCCCAGCAGCTCGTGGGCGCGATCGATATCAGGCTTGCGGCGCACCGGGTCGTCGGACGGGAGCGGGCGGTACTCGATCGGGCCGGCGCTGCCGACCAGCGCCAGTACCTTCGTGGCCAGTTCGAGCATCGTGAACTCGACGGGATTGCCGAGGTTGACCGGACCGGTGACTTCTGGTGGCGAGTTCATCAGCCGGATCAGGCCGTCCACCATGTCGTCGACGTAGCAGAACGACCGGGTCTGCGAGCCGTCACCGAACACGGTGAGCGGCTCCCCCCGCAGTGCCTGGACGATGAAGCTCGACACCACCCGGCCATCGTTCGGCAGCATGTTTGGGCCGTAGGTGTTGAAGATCCGCGCAATCTTGATCGGCAGAGCGTGCTGGCGGTGGTAGTCGAAGAAGAGCGTCTCCGCGCACCGCTTGCCTTCGTCGTAGCACGACCGGATGCCGATGGGGTTCACGTTGCCCCAGTAGGACTCTTGCTGCGGGTGCATGGTCGGGTCGCCGTAGACCTCAGACGTCGACGCGAGCAGGATCCGCGCGCCCAGCCGCTTGGCCAGCCCGAGCATGTTGATCGAGCCGTGCACGCAGGTTTTCGTGGTCTGGACCGGGTCCCGCTGGTAGTAGACCGGAGAGGCCGGGCAGGCGAGGTGATAGATCTGGTCGACCTCGACGTACAGCGGGAACGTCACGTCGTGCCGCATCAGCTCGAAGGACGGCTGGTCAAGAAGATCGACGACGTTGTGCCGGGTGCTTGAGTAGAAGTTGTCCACAACGAGCACGTCGTGACCCAGCGCGAGCAAGCGTCGGCACAAGTGCGATCCAATGAACCCCGAGCCCCCGGTGACCAGGATCCGCTGGGATGCGGTAGCCGACGTCCCCCGACTGACGCGCGTCGAACTCGAGCTCACTGAAACTCCTTCGCCGAAGCTGGCACACGGCGTGCCCGACCGGTACGGCCGCAATCTATCGGTTAGCCGCACCCGTTGCTGACTTCGCCGTCGGCGGTCTCACGTAACACGCTGCTGGCAGCCTCACGTAACACGTAAGCTGCCGACCGTGAAGCTGTCGATCCTTATGCCGGTATACAACGAGTGTGCGACCCTGACCTCCGCGATCAAGGAGGTCCTCAATGTCAACTTCCCCTGCGAGATAGAACTCGTCGTCGTCGACGACGGCAGCACGGACGGCACGCGGGAACTGTACCCATCCCTGGGGGACGACCCGCGCGTGAGCATCCACATGCACGAACGCAACCGGGGTAAGGGCGCCGCGATCCGCACGGCAGCCGCCGTCGCCACCGGCGACTATGTGATCATGTGCGACGCCGACCTGGAGTACTCCCCGTCCGAGATCCCTCTGCTGCTCGCGCCTGTGGCCGCCGGTCATGCCGAGGTCGTGTATGGAACCAGAACGTTCGGTAGTCACAACGCCTACTCCTATGCCTATGTACTGGGCAATAAGGCGGTGACGACCTTCGCGAACGTGCTGTTCAACTGCTACATCAGTGACCTTGAGACGTGCTTCAAGCTGATCCCCACCGCGCTGTACCGCGATCTGGGTATCCGCGAGACCGGATTTGGCATGGAGGCCGAGGTCACCGGGAAGTTGCTGCGACGCGATATCCGGCCTTTCGAGGTGCCGATCACCTACAAGGCGCGCAGCCGTGAGGCCGGAAAGAAGCTCACCTGGCGCGACGGCGTGCAGGCGCTGTGGATCCTGTTTAGGGAGCGGTACGCGCCCCGTCGAGCCTGACCCCGCCCGCCGGGTCGTGGTTCGCGCGGCGGATTGGCTGTCGGCTGCGAGATGCCTTGGTCCGGCCGGGCTGCTGGCTGGGATCGGCGTACTCATTCCCGGTCCGTATTGGGGTTTGGCCAGATATCCTCCGCATTCATGGGCGTTCGTGTGACCGTCGGGGGTGCGCTGCAGGCCGTCGGTGAGGGTGCGGGCGGAAGGGTGGGCAGGCGCTGGCCCTGGCATGGGGTGGCGGTGGGGGGGCTCACGACCGTGACGGCGGCCGCCTACTCCGCGTTCGCGTTGCTGCGCTACTACACCTTCCAGACCGCGTCGTACGACCTAGTGATCTTCGACGAGGCCGTGCGGTCATATGCGCACTTCCGGCCCGGCACCTCCATCATCAAGGGCGTGCACAACGGATACGGCCCTGACTTCTCCGTCCTGGGCGACCACTTTTCACCGCTGCTGGCGGCGCTAGCCCCCCTGTACTGGATCCACAACAGCCCACAGACCCTCCTCGTGGCGCAGGCGGTTCTCTTCGCGCTCGCGATCCCGCCGCTGTGGATCTTCACCCGCCGGGCGTTCGGCAGCGGCGGGAAGGCCACCGCGGCCGCGTACCTTGTCTGTGCGCCGTACGCGCTGAGCTGGCCGATCGCCGCGGCCGTGGGCTTCGACTTCCATGAGGTCGCGTTCGCTCCGGTCCTGATGGCGGTGGCCCTCGAGCGTCTGCAGGCGGGCCGGCTGCGTACCGTCCTTATCGCGCTCGCGGCCCTGCTTCTCGTCAAGGAAGACATGGGCTTCTTCGTCGCCGGGATCGGAATCTACCTCGCCGTATCGCGCCCACGCGTGGTGAAAAGGCAGTTGCTCACCGGCCTCGTCCTGGTCGTCGTGGGGTTCGCGTACAGCGTGTTCGCGACCTATGTCCTGATCCCGGCATTCGGCGGGCGCGCCAACTACTACTGGGCCTACCAATCCCTCGGCAACAACGTCCCGCAGGCCGTCGGGCACATGATCACCCACCCGGTCAGTTCCCTGCGGGTGCTCATCACGCCGCGGGTCAAGCTCGACACCATGCTCTGGCTGCTCGCGCCCTTCTGCCTCCTCCCGCTCACATCGCCCATCGTGCTGGCCGCGATCCCGCTGCTGCTTGAACGCATGCTGGCGAGCAAGTTCCCCGGCTGGTGGGGCATCTCGTTCCAGTACAACGCCTACCTCGTGATCGTGTTCGTGTTCGCCGCGGTCGACGGAGCCGCCCGGCTCGACCGATGGTCGGTGCTGGTCAGGGAAGAACTCACAGCCGGGCGGGCACGGGCCGCCGGGGCGGCGGCCTCCCGTGGAGTGGGCACGGTCGCGCTTGGCTGCGCCGTCGCGATGCTCGGCGTCGCGGTGTACCTCGTCCCGCGGTTCGCGTTCGGGCCGGCCTTCCATCCGTCGTTCTACCACCGGGATGCGCGGATGAACGCGGCCGCCGCGGCGGTCGCCGTCGTGCCGGGCGGGGTGACCGTCCAGGCCGTGAACAATCTCGGTCCGCAGTTGTCGGGGCGGGATACCGTCCTGCTATGGGACGGGAACGGCAGGCACGGCCCGCTGCGGCCCCCCTGGGTAGTCGCCGACGTGGCTCAGCCGGACTTCACGTTCACGGGCGTGAGCCAGCAGAAGCAGGATGTCGCGCTGCTCCTGCGGACCGGATACCGGATCGTTTTCGAGCGCGATGGATACGTCGTGCTGCACCGTGGCGGCTATCCGGCCGGCATCGCGAGTTCTGAAGGGGGCACCGGATGAGCGCCGGCGCCAAGACCGTGACCACCGGCCCTGCTGCGCCGGGGGCGGCCGGCGGCGGCACAGTGGCCGGGCCGGCGGACGCGGCTGGCCGGCTGCTGGGCCGGCTGACTGTGCTGCCGGCGCTGCTGGTGATGGCCTGGCTGCTGGCCGGGCTGCCACTGCTGCTCCTGGGCCTCTTCACGCCGGTGCTCATGCTGGTGGTGTCGGTGCCGCTGGCGGTGCTCCTCGTCGCGTTCGGCCTGCGCTGGATCCCCGGCCGGTGGCAGGGCCCGCTGCCGGTGCGCAAGCCGGAACACGCACGCACGCCCTGGTGGGCAGTCGTGGGCGTGCTCGCGGTGGCGGTGGGGTTCGGCATTGACCAGCTGATCTATCACTCCGAGTTCATCATCGTGATGCGCGATCCGGCCTCCTACATCCAGTTCGGCAATTGGATCGCCCACCACGGCTCACTGCCGATCCCGCAGGACCGGGCGGCGTTCGGCGGCGCCCATCCCGGACTCCACTTCGACAGCTTCGCCTACTACCAGGTCGGCGACACCGTCGTGCCGCAGTTCATGGCGGGACTGCCGATGATCCTCGCGGGCGGTTTCTGGGTCGGCGGCGTGGCCCTGGCGGCGGCGATGGGACCGGTCCTCGGGGCGCTTGCCGTGCTCACCTTCGGCGGCCTGGCCGCCCGGCTCGTCGGGCCGCGGTGGGCGCCGCTGGCCGCCCTCGTCCTCGCGATTTCGCTGCCGGAGCTGTTCACCAGCCGGTCGACATACAGCGAGCCGCTGGTCCAGATCTTGCTCCTGGGCGGGTTCTGCCTGGTCATCGACTCGTTTGGCACAGACGGGATCGGCACGCGGGTCACCGCGGCGCTCGGCGGCCTCGCCCTCGGCCTGATCCTGCTGGTGCGCATCGATGGAGCCAGCGACATTCTCCCGGTGATCCCGTACTGCGGGCTACTGCTCCTCGGCCGCCGCCGGCAGGCAATCCCGCTTCTGGGTGGCCTCGTGGTCGGCGCGATCTACGGCGCCGTCGACGGATTGCTGCTGTCCAGGCCATATCTGGCCAGCATCAAGACGTCACTGGTGCCACTGGCGCTGGTGGGTGGCGTCGTGGTGCTCGCGGTGGCGGTGGCCGTGGCCGCGCTGTGGCGCCGCGGCCTGCCGAAGGTCACCGGCAACTGGCTGCCCAACACCGTCGGCGTGCTGGCCGGCGTCGTCATGATCGGTTTCGCCATCCGCCCATACCTGCAGACGGTGCACGCCCCGCTCCCCAGGGACGCCGCGAACTTCGTGAGCAGCATGCAGCGGGCCGATCACCTGCCCATCGACCCGACTCGCCTGTACTACGAGATCAGCCTGCACTGGGTGTTCTGGTACATCGGCGTGCCCGCCGTCGTGCTCGGCACGCTCGCGGCCGCGTTGCTCTCGCGCAGGTGCCTGCGGGGCCAGGCGCCGACCTGGACGCTGCCCCTCATGACGTTCGCGTGGACCATCGTCATCACGTTGTACCGGCCGGCGATCACTCCCGATCAACCGTGGGCCAGCCGCAGGCTCGTCCCCGCCGTGCTGCCCGGCTTCATCCTCCTGGCCGTCTGGGCATCGAGCTGGCTCGTCAGCCGGACCCGGCGCAGTGGCTACGACCGGGTGACGGCCGGCGCCCTCGCGTGCCTCTGCGCGGCAGTCCTGGTCGTGCCCGCCGCGATGACCACATTCGGCCTGGGGATAAAGCATGGCGGCCCGCTCGGGGTCAGGCCCGTTGCGCACGGCCTGGCGGTCCAGACCACGTACGCGGGGGAGATCGCAGCGGTCAACGGCATGTGCGCGGCGATCCCCCGTGACTCGTCGGTCGTCTTCATCGATAGCTGGGTCGCTTTCAGCAATACTCTGGCCGCTGACTGGCTGACCGAGAACGTCCGCGGGATGTGCGACGTCCCGGCGGCGCGCGTCGACAGCCGGTCCAGCGACGTGGCGGCCGTCGTGCGCGGCATAAGGCAGGCCGGCCGCAGACCAGTTCTCCTGGCCGCCGAGCAGGCAGCGCTCACGCCCTACGGCGGCCCGACGAGCCAGATCATGGCGCTGCGCAGCAGGCAGGACCAGAATGCCCTGACGACCCCCCCACGGCACACCGAGCCGCTCACGTTGAACGTCTGGATGTCGGAGCCCTCGCCGTGACCATCCCTCTTGACAGCACTGCCGCCGCTGCCACGCAAACGGAAGTAGTCTCGGCGCCTGTGAGCGTTCCGTCCCCGCAGGCTCCTTATGTCTCGATCATCCTTCCCTGCTTTAACGAGCAGGATCATGTCACCGCCGAGGTGGCACGGATCTGCGAGACCATGGACGCCAGCGGGTACGACTACGAGCTCATTGCCTACGATGACGCGTCCACCGATGAGACCCTCGCCCGCCTGCGCGAGGCCGCGCCAGGTTTCCCGCGCCTGCAGGTCGTGCACTTCCACCGCAACGGCGGCTCGGGCACCGTCCGCCGCATCGGCACCCAGCAGGCCCGGGGCGAGATCGTCGTGTGGACCGACGCCGACATGACCTACCCGAACGAGCGCATCCCCGAACTCGTCCAGATACTCGAGAAGGACGCGATGCTGGATCAGGTCGTCGGGGCGAGGACCAGCGAAGCCGGCACCCACAAGTTCCTGCGGGTGCCGGCCAAGTGGTTCATCCGCAAGCTCGCCGAGCGGCTGACCAACTCCCAGATCCCGGACCTGAACTCCGGGCTGCGGGCGTTCCGGCGCAAGGTCGCGCTGCCGTACCTGAGGCTGCTGCCGCCCGGGTTCTCCTGCGTCACCACGATCACCCTCGCGTTCTTGTCCAACCAGCACGACGTCCGCTACATCCCGGTCGGGTACGCGAAGCGGTCAGGCACCTCGAAGTTCCACTTCGTCACCGACGCCTACCGGTACATCCTGCAGGTGCTGCGGATGGTGATGTACTTCAACCCGCTCAAGGTGCTCATGCCCGTCGCGCTCGTCCTGATCAGCGTCGGCCTCGTCAAGGGCATCTACGACATGGTCGTGCACCCGCTGCATTTCGCCGCCGACACCGTCCTGATCTTCCTCAGCGGCCTGATCATCGCCACCCTCGCCCTGCTCGCCGACCTGATCGTCCGCTCCCGCGGAGATACCTAACGTGTCCC
>Ga0099828_10003376_pt1 | contig 11151 bp, 8 predicted proteins | sample CZO8metaG_2_FD_79338 | JGI IMG/M metagenome (GOLD analysis project Ga0099828, IMG submission 79338) | Vadose zone soil microbial communities from the Eel River Critical Zone Observatory, Northern California, USA - CZOApr15con2H1.8 metaG | ecosystem: Environmental > Terrestrial > Soil > Vadose...
CGGTGGGGGCGGAGCGCTTTTCGCGCCACTGGCGATGTCCGTCGTCTTCGCCATGCTCGCCAGCTATTTCCTCTCGCGCACGCTCGTCCCCACCATGGTGCTGTACCTGCTGGCGCCGGAGGCGCGCGCCCGGGAGAGCCGGGAAGCGGGCCACGACGCTCCGAAGCGGCGGTCGCTCTTCGGGCGCATCTCCGATGCCTTCGAGGCCGGCTTCCGGACGCTCACGGCTCGCTACGAGGGCGTCCTGGACTGGGCGCTGGCGCACACGCGGACGGTCATCCCCGTCTTTCTCGTGTTCGCGGCGGTCTCGCTGTTCCTGTACCCGTTCGTCGGGCGCGACTTCTTCCCGACCGTCGATGCCGGCCAGCTGCGCCTCCATGCCAGGGCACCCGCGGGGACCCGGATCGAGGAGACGGAACGGTATTTCCAGCAGGTCGAGGACTATATCCGCCAGGTGATTCCCGCCGGGGAGCTCGCCGCGATCATCGACAACATCGGCGTCCCGAACTCGATCAACCTGGCGCTCAGCGACAGTGTCACGGTCGGCCCGGCCGACGGCGAGATTCTGGTCTCACTCAACACCCCGCACGGCCCGACGGCCGAATACTTGAAACGGCTGCGTGACGAGCTGCCGAAGCGGTTCCCGGATCTCGAATTCTTCGCCCAGCCGGCGGACATCGTCAGTCAGATCCTGAACTTCGGCCTGCCGGCGCCGATCGACATCCAGGTCACCGGCCCTCTGGCTGCCTCGGAAAAGAACTACGAGGTCGCCACGCAGATCGCCGCGGAGCTGCGGCGTGTCCCGGGCGCGGTGGACGTGCATGTCCAGCAAATCCTCGATGCGCCCCGCATCATGATCGACACCGATCGGGCCCTCGCGCAGCAGGTCGGCCTGACCCAGCGGGACGTGGCGAGCAGCCTCCTGATCTCGCTGACCGGCAGCGGGGCGACCACGACCAACTTCTGGCTCAACTACAAGAACGGTGTGAGCTACCAGGTGGTCGTGCAGACGCCCCAACATCGCGTGGCGTCGCTCGACGCGCTGCATCGCACTCCGGTGGCGATCGCCGGCCAGGCGACGCCGCAACTGCTGGGCAACCTCGCCGATTTTCATCGAACGGTCACACCGCTGTCGCTCAACCACTACAACGTGCAGCCGGTGTTCGACGTGTACGCCGGCGTGCAGGGACGCGATCTCGGGTCCGTGGCCAGCGAGGCCAGCGGCATCATCGCGAAGCACCAGCGACAGCTCTCGAAGGCCAGCTCGATCGTCGTCCGCGGTCAGGTCCAGAGCATGAACCAGTCGTTCCTGGCGCTGGCGCTCGGCATCGCCTTCGCGGTGTTGTTCGTCTACTTCCTGATGGTCGTCAATTTCCAGTCCTGGCTGGACCCGCTCATCATCCTGATGGCGCTTCCCGGCGCGCTAGCGGGAATCCTGTGGGCGCTGTTCAGCACGGGCACGACGATCAGTGTGCCGGCGCTGATGGGCTGCATCATGGCCATCGGCGTGGCGACGTCGAACAGCATCCTCATGATCACGTTCGCCAATGAGCAGCGTCACCCCGAGTTCGGCGGGCACGAGGCGCGCGACGCCGCCCTCCTCGCGGGCCGGACGCGGCTTCGCCCGGTCCTCATGACCGCGCTCGCGATGCTGATCGGCATGCTGCCGATGAGCCTGGGCCTCGGCGAAGGCGGCGAGCAGAACGCTCCACTGGGCCGCGCCGTGATCGGTGGTCTGATGGTCGCGACGTTCTATACGCTCTTCTTCGTGCCGGTGACCTACAGCGTGCTGCGCCGGAAGCCGCCCAAGAACTTCGGCGCGGAGGACCAGCCATGAGTGTGTCACGCGTTCGAGGACGAACGATGATCCTCATCGGCATCGGCGCATTCGGAGTGTTCCTCATCCTGTTCGCGGTCGGTCTCGTTCCGCGGCTGCGCAATTCGCGGGAGCTCGCGATGGCCGCCGAGCAACTGCGGACCACGCCCCCGAACGTCTACGTCGTCCGGCCCGAGCCGGCATCCGTCGCGGACCTGACGCTGGCGGCCACGGTACAGGCGATTCAGGACTCGATCATCTACGCCCGCACCAGCGGGTATCTGAGCCGGCGGCACGTCGATATCGGCGATCGTGTGAAGGCCGGTCAGCTGCTGGCGGAGGTCGCCTCGCCCGAGGTCGAGCAGCAGCTGAGCCAGGCCCGCGCGGACCTGCAGCAATCAGAGAAGAGCCTGGATCTGCAGCGGGCCAATCTCGATCTCGCGCGAGCCACGATGGCCCGCTACGAGGCGGCCGACGCCGAAGGCGCGGTCGCCAAGCAGGCGGTCGATCAGAGCGTGGCGACGTTCCGCACGGCCCAGGCCGCCGTGGCCGCCGCCGAGGCGAACGTGCAGTCCTACACGGCGAACGTTCAGCGCCTGCTGGAGCTGACCTCGTGGCAGCGCGTCGTCGCCCCGTTCAGCGGCACGGTGATCCAGCGCAACGTCGACGTGGGCGCGTTGATCACGGCGGGGAGCCCCGTCAACAACACCGCGGTGGCGCCCACCACGGTCACCGGAGCCGCGAATGGCCTGTTCGAGGTCGCCCAGATCGACACGCTCCGCGTCTTCGTCAACGTCCCTCAGGCCTACGCGCCGAATGTGAAGGTCGGTCTCCCGGTTCGGGTGACTGTGCGGGGGCAGCTCATGCAGCCGGTGAAGGCCACGGTGACCCGCACCGCCAGTGCGCTCGATCCTGGCAGCCGCACCCTCCTGACCCAGGTCGATATTCCCAACCCGTCGCATCGCATGCTGCCGGGGATGTTCGTCTACGTCGATTTCGAGATCGGCCCCTCCGGCACTCGCTGGCGGATCCCCTCCACGGCGCTCGTCTTCAATGCCCAGGGAACCCGCGTCGTCCTCGTGGGAGCCGGCAACAAGCTGCACTTCCAGCAGGTCGTGCTCGGCCGCGACCTCGGCACGACGATCGACGTGCAGTCCGGACTCGAGGGCAACGAAACGATCGTCAAGCAGCCGACGGTCTCGCTCCAGGAAGGTCAGACGGTGAATCCCATCGCGTCTCAGGCGGCGGCCGGAGGCTGACGGGCCGTGCGGCGCCTCGTTCTCGTCGGTGCGTTCTCGAGCCTGAGCCTTCTCGCGGGCGGCTGCATGGTGGGCCCGAACTACGTGCGGCCCGCGGTCGAGCAGCCGACCGGCTTCAAGTCGCAGCCGTCGGGCGAGGCGGGGCCGCCCATCGCCTCTGACTGGTGGCGCCTCTACGCCGACCCGGTGCTCGAGCGGCTCGTCATGAACGCCCAGGCATCGAACCAGACGCTCCGGCAAGCCGTGGCCCGTGTCGACGAGGCTCGAGCCCTCGCGCGCGTGGCCGGCAGCTTTCTGTATCCCACCGTGTCTCTCGATCCGAGCTACTCCCGGACCCGCTTTTCGGGAAATCGGGTCAGCACGATCACGGGCCAGCAGGTGGCCCGAGGCGTCGACGTCAGCAACTGGATCATCCCGCTCGATCTCTCGTACGAGATCGACGTCTGGGGCCGCGTGCGCCGATCACTGGAGGCCGCCCGTGCCACGGCGGAGGCCACCGCCGACGATGTCGGAGTCGTGCGGCTCACGGTCGAGACCGACGTGGCGCAGTTCTACTACACGATTCGTGCGCTGGACGCCCAGATCCAGATCCTGAAGGACACCGTCACGGCGTACGAGGAGCAGGTCCGGCTTCTCTCGGTCCAGCTGAGGACAGGGCTCGTGAGCGGGATCGTCGTGTCCCAGGCCCAGGCGCAGCTCAAGGCCACGCAGGCGCAGCTCTCGAACACCGAGCGCGCGCGCGCCGATACGGAACACGCGCTCGCGATCCTGTTGGGCCGTCCCGCGCCGTCGTTCGCCCTGGCATCGAGCCCACTGCACGAGGTCTCGCCGCCGGTGGTGCCCGCGGGGTTACCCGCGCAATTGCTCACGCGACGGCCCGACGTGGCCGAGGCCGAGAAGATCGTCGTGGCCGCCAGCGCCCAGATCGGCGTGGCCACCGCGGAGTTCTATCCTCGCTTCATGCTGACGGCGTCTGCCGGATTCAATAGCGCCAATGCCGGTACGCTCTTCAACTGGCAGAGTCGCGTCGCGGAGCTGCTGCCGAGCATCTCGATTCCGATCTTTCAGGGTGGTCGGCTCCGGGCCAACCTCGCGGCGACGAAGGCTCGCTACCGCCAGACGGTCGCGGCCTACGTCGACCAGGTCCTCGTCGCCTATGGCGACGTGGAAGACGCCCTCACCGATCTGCACTCGTTCGGCGACCAGGTGGCAAGCCTGCGCGACGCCGTCGCCGAGTCACGGAACTACCTCCGCCTGGCTCAGGTCCAGTACAGGCAGGGGCTCGTCGATTACCTTCTCGTCATCGATGCCGAGCGAACGCTGCTCGCGAACCAGCTGTCACTGGCGCAAGCCGTCAACTTCCAGATGAACGCCAGCATCCACCTGATCAAAGCCCTCGGCGGCGGGTGGGATCCATCCGAAGATAATTCGAGTCGATGACGGGGCCGTTCGTAGCGTCTCGCGGTGCCCACGCGGACACGGTGGTTCCGGGGAGCTGCGCCCGCATCACGACATAGCGTGCGAAAGCGACTTACCGCAGGAGCGGCCTCAGGGGGTCAACTTGCGCTGGCGCGTCGCCTTGCTCATGGCCTCACCGAGCGCCGCCGCGGGCGACGCGCCGCTCGCCCTCTCGGCCGACTTCACCGCCATCCAGAACAGGCCGCCGGACGAGCACGACGATCGCCGCCCCGACCCACTGCCCGAGCCACCCGTCGCATCACTGCCTTCGCTCAGTGTTTCAGCGCCCGGGTCGGATGACCGAGTTCAGTGCTCGGGTCTGGATCCCGCCTGTCACGTCATCGCTGAGATCTGGCCGTAGCAATGCGGGGTCGACCTGACCGCCCGCGCTGTTCAGCCGTGCATCGCTCGTGTGCGTCGTCGCGCAGCCCGCGAGACTGAGCACCGTCAGCGCAATGAGGATTTCGCGTCTCATCATGCCTGCCTCCTTCATCTCCTCACGACCTTTGTGATGCGCGGGCGCGAATAGCGGTGACACGCGCCGGCGCGGAGTCGCAAGAACAAGAACGTCGGATCTACCGCGGTCAGAACAGTAGGCCGCCCAGGACGGCTCCTCCGGTCAGCAGCCACAGCAGGCTCACGCGCGTTCTCAGCATGACGGCGCCGGGGGCGAGCGCCATCAGCCACAACCGCCAGTCGGGCGCGTGGGGCGTCGCGATGACGTAGCCCGCGGCGAAGGTCAGGCCGCCACAACCGCGTTGACGAGCGGCTTCACTTCGGTCCCGGCGGCGGCCGCGAGCGCCAGGATGTGACGAACCCCAGCGTTCGATCAGCTTGGGGGCGACGCTGATGACGGCACCGTCCAGCAGCGGCCGGCCCTCACGACTCTGATGCACTCGCGCAGGCACGAATCGCCCCCAGTGGTGGCGTTCCGCTCCACTCAGCGCCGCCTCGATGAGCAAGAGCAGCGGTCGCCACTCGGGATGCTCGACGCCCAGAGCAGCCAGGAGAGGGCGGCCGGACGCGTGGGAAGCCATCCGTCTAGTCCCCGGCTTCCGCAACCCCGCCGATGAAGGCACGCTTCCTTCTCATGACATCACCTCCTTCGTTGAGAATGGGACGCGACGATGAGATCAGCGGTGGCCGCCACCATGGCCGCCCCCGCCGTGGAAACCACCGCCGCCGTGGAAGCCGCCACCACCGTGAAAACCACCGCCGAATCCGTGTGAGCCGCCGCCCGCGATGGCGCCGCCGCGGAACCCGCCCCCGAATCCGTGGGCGGCGAGCCCGCGGTTGAAGCCGCCCAGCCGCTCCCGGCCCAGCTCTCTGGCCTGATGCCACTGTTCGTGCTCGGTGGAAGGTCCGCGGAAGCCGGCCCAGCTCCCGCCCGTGGTGTGTTCGTGCCAGTGGCCCTCGGCGTCCCGACGGTAGACGTGGCCGTCCCGACCCGCGTACACGTCGCCTCCGCCGAAGCGCCGCCCGCGGATGTGGTCGCCGAAATGGCTCCGGGTGAGGTGAACGTGATCACCCCAGTGGTGGTACACGTTCACGTGGCTGATGCCGTGATGCCAGCCCCAGCAGCAGCCGCCGTGCCAGCCCCAGGCGCCATGCCCGCCCCAGTAGGGGCCGACGCCGAAGCCGAACGCGAACCCGGTGAAGACGTCGACCCCGAAGCCGATGTCGAACGGCCCCCAGCCCCAGGTGACCGGCGCCGGATACCAGAATGTGTTCGCCCACGCCTGATAGACATAGCCGGTGCCGTAGACCACGAGCGGTCCGGGCGCCACCACCGTTCCGAGATAGCCCGGCGTGTAGCCCGTGTACACCACGTCCGGCGTGGAGCCGTAGACGTATGCATACGTGACGTAGTGGAGCGGCGAGCTCACCGGAATCGTGTAGATCACCGACGGCACGCTCGTCGCGACCGTCCACGGCCCCATCGACGGGGAGACGAACCACACGCCGTTCTGGAGCGCGTAGTACGACGACGCATCGACGCGAATCACTGGCACCGATGCGTTCACCACGTATTGGAGCGTCGTCCCCTCGATAGGCTTCAGCACCGGCGGCCCGTCGTACTGCAGCGTGAGCTTGGCCGCGCTGCGGCTGATCGTCGCCGTCTGCGGGATGTCGTTGGCGATCACGGCCTGTCGTGCCTGGGGCGTTCCGGAAATGGAGGCGAGGACCGCTTCCTTCGGATGGGTTTCCGGAATCCGGGCGAAGTCTTTGGGAAGCTCCCCACTCGCGACGAACTCCCAGGGGCCCTGGAGCGACCCGGCGCGGAACCACCGGCCGGAGAGCAGCGCGTAGTACTCCTGCTGCGGCGTGTAGAGGAAGAGGTCAGCGTCGGTGTTCGTCACCTCGAGAAGGTCGGTGGCGGCGATCGGCGCCAAGGCGGGCTGGCCTTTGAGCACGATGAGCTCGGCCGGGACGATGCTCACGTAGATGGTCGGGACGGCTCCTGCCTGGCGGAGCTGCTTCACGTCCGGCGCTGGGTTGTCGAGCAGGTCCACCTCCTTGGCCTGGACAGCCTCCTTTTTGGCCGTTTGCAGCGAGGCCGGGGGGTTGGCGAGGACCGTCCATGGCCCGTCGAGGTCGGGAGCCGTGAGCCACCGATTCATCAGCCACACGTCGTACCGGTCCGTCGACCGATCGGAGAGGAGCAGCACGCGCGTGTTGATCACGCGCATCAGGCCGGTGCCCGCGACTTGCCGCAGCACCGGCTTGCCATCGATCCGCACCAGCAGCGCCGGCCGCTCGCTGACGATGATCCGCGGCGCGTCGTTCTTGACCTGCACGATGCGGCCGGGATCCTCCATCCGTTCGACCTCGAGCTGGGCCTGAAGCCGATCCAGCGCCATCGTCATCGGCTGAGCTGACAGGGCCTGCCGCAGCGCCGCGAGATAGACGGCCCCGCCGTCCGGCGCCGTCGGGACGTCGGCCTTCAAGATGGTCACGTCCTCGAGTGTGACCATGCGCGTCTCCTTGTCGACCTCGGTCCGTGCGGTGAACCGGATCACGCCATACTGCGGCTCGGGCGAGACCGGGTTCTCCACCACGACCGCCGCCCGGCCACTCAGCCGACCTTGGTCCCAGCTCTCGTACTGCGGCTCGAAGACCGAGAACGTGTGGCCCCCGCTCGTGAGCTGCCGGGGCCAGGGATCGACGTCGACGTTCGAGGTGGCCGACGACTCGCCCAGAGCCGGCATGGTCGACATGCATCCGGTCAGGCCCGGCAAGACCAGCACGAAGAGGAGCGCGGGCAGCGCTCTCCTCTTCCATCGGTATCCGAGATTGGTCATCGCTTTCTCCCTGCGCGGCGCTGCCGGTGCCCGGCCCGCGCGTCGTCTCCGGACTTGTTGCGTCTCTAGACTTGTGATGCTGGGGTGTGGTCTGTCCGGTACCGGCACTGTCGTGATCTTGCGAAAAGGAGCGAGGAGGTAGTCTACGGGACCGCATGCGGCGTCGACAGATCCAGCCCCAGTGTGAGGGCGACCACGACGAGGAGCGGAAGCGGGAGTCGTTGTGGACACGCCCCTCGATCCGAGGCGTTACATGATTCATCGCCGGCTGCCAGGTCACGTGAAACGAATCGTTCGCCGGTGCCCTCTATATTCCGTGCGCCGACCAAGGGAGCTCGGGCTCCCAGCTCGAGGACAGGTCGGCCTGGGAGGGTTTCATGGAACTTACGCGACGGGATCTTCTTCGTTGGGGAATCGTGCTCGGGGGCGGTGCAGCGCTGTCGAGGGGCCAGCGCGTCTCAGGGGATGGTGGTGTGTCGTCGAGTCCACCTACCACCCCATTCGTCGACGAGCTCAAGCCGGGTCAAGGGATCCCGCCTGTCGCCACGCCGGTGGGTACGAAGAAAAATGGCATATCGCCGTTCGACACGAGTCCGGATCCGAAGGACTGCCTGAATCCGGATGGAAGCAGGGCCTTCCATACTCACGGGCCACGCCAGGTGCCGGACGGCACTGACTTCTTCATTATCCACGAGAGGCCTGTGGTGCATCGGTTCCACCCGCAGGCCCCCCGGGGTGAGAACGTCTTCGAGAACGTCCTCTGGGGCTACGACGGCAGCATTCCCGGCCCGACTATCGTAGCGAAGAGCGGCACGCCGCAGCTCATCCGGTTCGTCAATGACCTGGTGGCAGACAACCTCGGGATCGGGGACCCCATCACCGCCATCCATCGCCACGGCGGGTTCCAGAACCCGGAGGACGACGGCTACCCGCTTGACACCTTCTGCTTCGGAGAGATGAGAGACTACTACTATCCGAACCGACCGGCTGCCGGCCTCCGGCAGAACGAGCACTCCACGAACTGGTACCACGATCATTCGATCGACGTCACCGGCCCCAACGTGTACCGGGGGCTCGCCGGTTTCTATCCCTACACGAACGCCTTCGACACCGGCGACGAAGCAACAGGCCTCCGGCTGCCAAGCAACTTCTTCCACGGTAATCCCATTGGCCCGTTCGACATCGGGCTAGTCCTTCAGGATAGGCTGTTCGACCGGAACGGCCGACTCGTCTACAACACTTTCGACCACGACGGCTTCATCGGCGACAAGTTCTGTGTGAACGGCCTCATCCAGCCGTTCCTCCAGGTCGCGGCGCGCAAGTATCGCTTCCGGATCCTGAACGGCTCGAACGCGCGCGTCTACCAGCTTTCCCTGAGTAACGGTCAACCCTTCATCGCGATCGCCACGGACTCGACCCTCCTCGAGCATCCCGTGACGGTCCAGAGCTTCCGCCTCGCGCCGGCGGAGCGGGTGGAGGTGATCGTCGACTTCACGAGCCGGTTCGGTCAGGACATCTTTCTGGTCAACCGCTTGCAGCAGACCGACGGCCGGAAGCCAGACGGGTTGGTGTCGCCCGGGACCCAACTCCTCAAGTTCGTCGTGGACCAACACGCTGTCGACAATAGCGTCGTGGCCGACCCACTCCTCACGGTGACAGAGGGACCGGCCCAGCTGCTCCCCCGGGTCAAGGTCCAGCGCAGCTTCAAGTTCGAACGTTCGGACGGCGCATGGGTCATCAACGGCGAGTTTTTCGACGAGAACCGTATCAACGCTCGACCGAGGGTCGGCGAACCGGAGATTTGGACCCTCGAATCGGGCGGCGGCTGGGTCCATCCGGTGCACATCCACCTGAGCGACTTCTTCATCCTCTCGCACGACGACACGACGCCGCCGCCACTCGAGCGAGGGCGCAAGGACACCGTGCTCATTGGGGCAGATGTCGGTGATGCGAGGATTCTCATCAAGTTCGACGATCCCAGGGACGTCCAAACGCCCCACACTCCGCTCCGCTATGTCTTCCACTGCCACAACATCGAGCACGAGGACATGCGAATGATGGGGCAGTTCGAGGTGCAGACGTGAGAGTCCGGGCGCCGGCCCTGAGCCTCGTCGCGCTCCTCGCCTTGATCGTCGGCGCGTGTTCGGAGCGTCCGCCGGACGGTCCGACGTCGCGCTCGATCATCCAGCAGCAACATCTCCCCAACATCCGGCTCACGACCCACGAGGGCCGGTCGGTGAGGTTCTACGACGACCTCGTGAAGGGCAAGGTCGTCGCGATCAACTTCATGTTCACGAGTTGCCGGATCGCCTGTCCGGTGACGACGCCGAAGCTCGTCGAGGTCCAGAAGCTGCTCGGCGAGCGCGCCGGGCGCGACCTCACATTCCTCTCGATCACTCTCGACCCCGAGCACGACACCCCCAAGGTCCTCGATGCGTACGCGAAGGCCTACGGTGCGGGCCCGGGCTGGTACTTCCTCACTGGGAAGCAGAACGACATCGAGCGGCTCAGACGCAAGCTCGGCGTTTACGACCGCGACCCGGTCGTGGACGCCGACCGGACCAAGCACGCCGGGATCCTCGTCCTCGGCAATGAGCCGAGCGGACGCTGGAAGGCGGTGGCGACGCTCTCGAAGCCGGTCCGTATCCGCCAGGCCATCGAACGCACCATCCTTCCCCCCAGCCAGTGGCCAACGGGCGCGGCGGTCGTGAACGAAGCACCCTACGTGGTTAGGGATATCGTCGAGCCGGTCGACCTGTCCGCGCTTCCCCGCCGCAACTGAAGGAGACGCGTGAGGTGCGCCGTGCCCGGCACCAGGCCTTCGGGCATGAACACGACGATGACGACGAAGATGGCGCCGAGCATGAAGTTCCAACGTTCGATGTGGGCGCTCGCCACGTTCTTGATGATGACGACGAGCGCGGCGCCGGCGATCGGGCCCCAGCAGCGTGGCCGTGCCGCCGGCGATCACCATTGAGATGCGTCCGTGCGAACGGCGGTGACAATCGGCGCCTCACGTTCACGTTCTTGCGGAAAAACACGGCGGCGCCCTCCCTCGGCGCCGACACTCACTCTCGCCGCCGTTCCACAAACCGGGCACGGTGATGGAGACGCCCCAGAGGGACACGCTGAGCGATCCTGAGAGGGACCAGAGAATCGCGACGAAGGAGACCAGCGTCACCGCCGCCCGCATGCCGCCGATCACGAGACCCAGCGTGCCCGAGATGAAGAGGGCGGACATCCTCGGCGATGCGCTGGTCGGGGTTGTCCGTCTCGCCCGCCACGAGCTGCATCCGGTAGTAGGTCCTATTCGCCA
>Ga0099828_10003377_pt1 | contig 11149 bp, 5 predicted proteins | sample CZO8metaG_2_FD_79338 | JGI IMG/M metagenome (GOLD analysis project Ga0099828, IMG submission 79338) | Vadose zone soil microbial communities from the Eel River Critical Zone Observatory, Northern California, USA - CZOApr15con2H1.8 metaG | ecosystem: Environmental > Terrestrial > Soil > Vadose...
GCGGCGGGCCAGAAGAAGCCCGCCGCTATCTTAGAGAACTGCACGATGCTCAACGCGCGAGGGTCTTTCTTTTCGACGAGCAGGGGCGGGAGCTCTCCGGAAGAAAGCCACCCGAATGGATAGAACGTGTCGAGCGCGGCCAGACGCGCACCGCCGAGAGTTTCTGGGGACGTCTTGGGCGGGTACGGTTCCTGCGGCCATCCATGACGGCAGCCGACGGACACCGCTACAGCTTGGTGATCGAGTTGCCTCCGGAACATACACTGTTTGGCCCGCACGGCGTGCCCGGGCTGGGCATTTTCATTGCAATCCTCTCCTCGGGCCTGGTGTGTTACATGCTGGCGCGCTACTTGACCGCGCCAGTGGTCCGGCTCCGGACCGCGACCCAAAAACTGGCGACGGGCGATTTGAGCGCCCGGGCGGGCGCGCCGCGATCGCGGCGTCATGACGAGATGGCGGAATTGGTGCGCGACTTCGATGCCATGGCCGAGCGCCTGGAAAAGTTGGTCAACGCCCAGGCGCGCCTGCTGAACGACATTTCGCACGAACTGCGCTCCCCGCTGGCCCGCTTGAATGTCGCCCTGGGCCTGGCGCGCCAGCGTACTGGGCCAGGCGCTCAAAGCGCGCTGGAGCGCATTGATCTCGAAGCCAATCGCCTGAACGAGTTGATCGGAGAGCTGCTCACTATTGCCCGGTTGGAGAGCGGCGACCAGTCGCGGCCGAAGTCTCCTATCCATCTCGGAGAACTGATCGAGGAAATCGCGAAGGACGCCGACTTCGAGGCCCAAAGCCGCAATTGCCACGTGCAGTGTGTTATCGCGGAAGACTGCGTCGTGATGGGCGTCCCGATCTTGTTGCACAGCGCCATCGAAAACGTGGTGCGCAATGCGACCCGCTACACAGCGGAGGGCACCGAGGTGCAAGTCCGACTCGAGCGCGGAGAGACCCCGAGCGGCCCGCAGGCCGTCATTCGAGTCACTGACTCTGGTCCAGGTGTGCCCGAGGAGGAGCTCGACAAGCTGTTCCGGCCGTTCTACCGTATTGACGACGCCCGGGGACGCCAGACCGGGGGCGTTGGGCTGGGCTTGGCCATTACCGAGCGCGCTGTGCGCCTGCACGGAGGAGCGGTAAGCGCCGCCAACCGGCCTCAGGGTGGCTTGCTGGTCGAGATTCGCCTGCCGCTGGCCACCGCGGCTGACGCAACCGAGCCGATCATGTCCGGCGCCAGCCAGGCTGGACCGGAGAATCTTTCAGATTGAGTATGCCTTTTGGCGGCGCAAGCGCTTCCGCGCTGCGATTCAGAATCGCTGAATGGCCGGCTGAGGGACTTCGTCCAAAACAAAGCCCGCCGCCGCTGACGGGGCAACTTTCCCGCTTCACGCCGGTTCCAACCACACTGCGAGGTTTGCGCTTCCTGGGCATTCCTGATACACAAATGTGAGCAATTATGGACCTCGATCGCGTCCGATTTCCTGCGGCGTTCGAGACCTTGAGGCGAAGATAGGGAGAAAGAATGCGGATGAAGGTTCGCGCGTTGATAGGTCTGCTGTTTCTGGTTTTGCTGGGCTTTCTGGCAAGTTGCGGCAAGACCAGCTCATCGGTTGGGTCGGGGACAGGCTTCCTTTTCGTAACGACACGGGGCGACAATTTGGTTTCGCCTTTCACCATAAATCTGGGTACGGGCGTCATCACCGCCAAGGACAAGGGTGTGACCACCGGAAACGCTCCATCCGTTCCAACCGCCATGGTGCTTGCGCCTTCAGGGAGCGCCCTATTCGTGGCCAACAGCAACCCAGGGAATAGCACCACCCCTCCGGCTGCCGGCAATGTCACGAGCTACACCGTGAACGCAGATGGCACACTTACAGCGGTCAGCGCAAGTCAGCCACTGGGAATAAACCCCTCGGATATGGCAATTGATCCCGCCGGACATTTCCTGTTCGTGGCCAACCAGGGAGTGCAGAGCGATATGTCAGGCACCATCTCGGTGTTTTCGGTGCAAGGGACAACCCTCACCGAAATGTTTCAGACGCCGACGGGTACGGCTTTGGCTGCCGCGGGTCCGGTCGCGGTCGCAGTCACACCTGACGCCAAGTTCCTGTACGTTGCCAACCAGTTCGATGCGTCGGTGACTGAGTACTCGGTGGACCAGAGCTCCGGCGCCTTGACGCCAGTCGGAGTTCCTTACCCAGTCCGGACGACCCCTTCAGCCTTGGCTGTCGTTGTGTTCCCGGATACCAGCAATCCCACGGGGGAGTTTCTCTATGTCGCCAACACAGGCTCCAACAACGTGTCTGCCTTCGCTATCTGCGATCAGGCGACGGCGAGCTGCAACAGCAGCAACGTGAACAATCCGGACGGCGCCCTCACTGAGGTTCCAGCCTCAGGCTCTCTGCCAGGCTCTCCCTTTCCGGCTGGGACGGGTCCAGTGTCCATTGCCGCGGATCCCTCAGGAACGTTCCTCTACGTTGCGGATAAGGGGTCGAATCAGGTTTCCGAATATAAGATCGGCCCTGGCAATGGTTTTCTGACGGCGCTATCCTCGCCGACTATCTCCACTGGAGCAACTCCTGTGTGGCTGGCCATTCGTGCCGGAACCTCAACCGTAAAAGCCACAGGAGGCACCACGAACTTTCTTTATGTGGCGAACATGGGCTCGGGCGTCGGCTCGTCTTCCATCTCGGCCTATGCCTTCGATTCGACCACCGGCGCGTTGGGTGTGGTAGGTGCGCCCGTGACCACGGGAGTCCAGCCCTCAGCCATCGCCGTGAAGTGACGGCGGTTCGCGGGCGTCTGAGCCCGCGGCCGTCATCCTGAGCCTGCTCCTTCCCGTTTCTTGTTTCCAGAGCCCTCTGGTTAGAAATGTAGCCCTGTTCTTAGAACTGGAAACTAGAAACTGGAGCCGCGAAGCTCTTACGTCGGCACCTTCAGAATCAGATATCCGCCCACCAACCCGAAGATCAGATCCGGAGACCAGGCCGCTAACACCGGGGGCAACTGGCTGACATTTCCCATGGACTCGAACAACCGAAAGACTGTGGTGTATACCACCGCGATGCCCACCGCAACCGCGACCCCCGCAATGGCGCCGCGCTTTCCCGCGGACAGCGAAAACGGGACGGCTAACACGGCCATGACCAGTGTGACCAGGGGAAAGGCAAATTTTTCCTGGAGTTGCACCTTGAGCCGCACCACGTCGAAGCCGCTCTGCTGCAGGTCGCTGATATAGCGCCGCAATTCCTGGTAGTTCATTTCCGAAGATTGCCTCACTTCTTTCTTGAAGTAGCTAGGTGCCTCACTAAGGGCGGCAAACGTAGCCACATCGAAAGTGCGGTAGTCCTCGATGGCGGAACCGCGCAGACTGCGCTCCCATCCGCGCTCGCAAACCCAGCTGTTTAAATGGTCTTCCCAATGAGCCCGGTCGGCGTAAATCCGGTGGGTCAACTGAAAGGTCGCGGGATCAAATTGGAACACCGACAGATTGCCGAACTGATCACGGTCGGAATCGAAGAACTGGTAGTAGTAGATGGAGGAGTGCTGCCCGAAAATCCATTTGCGGTCGGGATTCAGGTAGGTTTGGGGGGGCTTGCCTTTGATCAGGTTGCGGAGCGCGTCCTGCCGCTTGTTAGCTCGGGGAAGATAAAGCTGGTCGAAGAAAAATAGGCCTGTCGCCAGCAGGATGGCCGCCACCAACACGGGCACGATGATGCGATAAATGCTGACCCCAGTAGCCTTGATGGCGGTGATTTCGTTGGCGCGCTGCATCAGGCCAAAGGTGATGAGCACGGCCAACAGGATGCTCAAATGCGTGATGTTGTAAAGAAAATAGGGCGTCACGTTCAGCAAGTATTCCCCTACCACCAGCAGCGAAGTCTGGTTACGCAGGATATCTCCCAACAGGTCGAACAGAGTAAATACCAGCAGCAACATGAGAAACGCGGCCAGGATGAGCGCCAGATAGACGAAGAAATCCCGCAGGACATAGTCGTCCAGAATCATGGGGAAGCGAGCGCTAAACACCCGCCGCCGGCTGGCTGCCCGCTGGAAGGCATCCTCCGCCCGGGGGCGGAGCAGATTTTTTCCGCCTTCTCTCAATTTCGTTTTGAACGGATTCCATCGCCCGTGCCATGAGGCGATCTCCAATGGTTTGCGTTCCGCCCGCCACAATAGAAACGCGCCGCCCAAAAAGAAAACGATGTTCGCCAGCCAGGCACCCAACGCGGGTGAGACTTTCCCCTGACGTGCCAGCGAAACTCCCACCAGCGAAACCGAATAGTAGACAAACACCAACAGGATGGTGAGGACGAAACCGCCGGACTTGCCGCCTTTCTTCGACGAAAGACCGAGGGGGATGCCTACCAGCGCCAACACAACGCAAGCTGTGGGTATAGCGAAACGGCGATGGAACTCGATAAAGTACCAGCGCGCCGCAACCGCATCCGTCTTGCGTGCCTGCAGCGGCAATTCCCGCGTCCCCAGTTGCGCCATCGGCGCTGGTTCCTGCTCCTGTTTGCTGTCGGCCTGAGGTATGGAAATGGGTATATCAGTCCGCTGAAAAGTCGAAACCTGGTAGTGGTCAGGAGATTGGGGATCGGTTTCGTGAGTTGAGCCGTTGCTCAGGTGAAGATGCAGCCTATCTGTCCCTTCGCTGACCAGGATGCCCTCCCGTGCCAGCGTGATGCGGGGCGAAGAGGGTGTGCTGACATCGGCGATGAAAACTCCCTTCCAGATGGCCGCGCCCTGCGCGCTCTTCACGTCCTGCACGTAGAGCACGAGTTGGGGGAAACCCTCGTAGAACACCCGCGGTTGAACTTCGAACGACACCTGCGAGCCTTTCAGGCGCTCCTCCAGTCGGCCCAACGCGGCTTGGGAGTGCGGCGCCAAATACAGTCCGTTGGCCAGGGCCAGCAACCAGGCCAAGGCGACAAAGATGGAAATAATTCGCAGGAACGTCCACACTCCTATGCCGCTGGCTCGCATGGCGGTGATTTCGCTGTCGGCGGCAAGCCGGCTCAATCCGATCAAGATGCCCACCAATACGCCCATAGGAATGGTGTACGTGAGGGCGACTGGCACCGTGAACAACAGAATCGCGACCACGCTGGGGAAAGGAGCACTATTGCGCACTACCAGGTCGAGGATGCGGCCCAGGTCGCGGGTAAACAGCACGAAGGTGAACACCGCTGCCCCAATCACGCCATGCGAGATGACTTCGCCCAGGATGTAGCGGGTCAGGATGCGCATCGATTTGAGGGCCTGGTTTGAAACTGTATCACTAGGGGCCAAAGTGGATCCTTGAAAGGGGAGATGAATGGGGTATAACCTCCCCACTCCGCTGTGTGGGGGGAGTCGTTAGCTGGCTGTGGCCTATGACCGGCAGAAGCGGTTACCCGGCATGGGTAGAAGCTACATGGCCACAGTTTCAGGTTCAAAGCCTGCTCTCGGTTTTCGGGTGTTTTGCATTTGGCAATAGTCGTGCTGCGGAGACGAATATCTTCGTCCGACCCCCTCAGGCGAAGAGCTTAAAACGGCCCTCCCCCTTTATGAAACGTCACACGCTGCTGTGCGTAGACGATGATCTTGGACTTCGCGAGTTTTACGAAGCACCGTTCGGCAGCCAGGGATATGAAGTAATCGTGGCCGATGGTGGTCCCCAGGCGCTTAAGCTGTTTCATTCCAAAAAGAAAGAAATTGATGCCGTCATTGCGGACTATGACATGCCCGGGATGAACGGCGCGGAACTGGCTGCGGAGCTAAAGCGCTGTGCCCCAAGGCTCCCGGTAATCATGATCTCGGGTTGCACACCCGTCCTCGAAGAGGCGTCCCATTTCGTGGATGCGGCGATGGAGAAAGGTGCCCCGGTCGATAAGATCGTGGATCGGGTGAAAATTTTACTGGCTGCGCGTCGGGCCGATCCGACCCCGATCCCCCTGTCACGATACGTGCCACTAGGGTCGGCGCTAACCGGGGTGGCCACGGTTGCCTTCTTCCTGGCAAGAATCTGGGGCTAGGCCTGCCGACATAGCGGCACGAGTGCCGATTATTCGGCTTTCAGGAACAGTACAGCCAGCGGTGGCAATGTCAACCTGAGAGAGTCGGGCCGTCCGTGGGCAGGTCGTGGCTCAGCTTGGACCCCTCCCAGATTGCCCAGGCCGCTGCCGCCATATTCCCGGCCATCGCTGTTCAGGAGTTCCCGCCAGAATCCACCCACAGGCACCCCCACCCGATAGTTCTGCCGCGGCACAGGGGTAAAGTTGCACACCACCAGCACCCGGTCTCCGGATGATTTCCCCTTGCGCACCAGGGAAACAACGCTGGCGGCGTTGTCATTACAGTCCACCCATTCGAATCCGGCGGGATCGCTATCGAGCTCGTGCAAGGCGGCTTGCTCGCGATAGAGCCGATTCAGCTGCTCCACCCAGTTCTGCACTCCACGATGCACCGGATACTGCAGCACATGCCATTCCAGACTGGTATCGTGCGCCCACTCACGCACCTGCCCAAACTCGTCTCCCATGAACAACAACTTCTTGCCCGGCTGCGCGTACATGTATCCAAAGAGCAGGCGAAGATTGGCGAACTTCTGCCACTCATCGCCCGGCATCTTGCCGATGAGCGAACCCTTGCCGTGAACCACTTCATCATGCGAGAGCGGCAGCACGAAGTTCTCGGTGAAGCCGTAGAGCATGCGGAACGTGAGCTGGTTGTGGTGGTATCTGCGATGGATGGGATCTTGAGAGAAATAGGCCAGCGTGTCGTGCATCCATCCCATGTCCCACTTCATCCCGAAGCCGAGGCCGCCAACGTAGGTCGGCCGCGATACCATCGGCCACGACGTTGATTCCTCCGCGATCGTTTCTATGCCGGGATGCTCCTTGTAAGCTTCTGCGTTGAACCGACGCAGGAAATCAATGGCCTCCAGATTTTCCCGCCCGCCGTACTTGTTGGGGATCCACTCGCCGTGTTTACGAGAGTAGTCGAGGTAGAGCATGGAAGCGACCGCGTCCACACGCAGCCCGTCGACGTGATACTTGTCCAGCCAGAACAGGCCGCTCGCCAGCAGAAAGCTGCGCACCTCGTTGCGCCCGTAGTTGAAGATGTGCGTTTTCCAGTCAGGATGAAAGCCCTTGCGCGAATCGGCGTGCTCGAACAGGTGCGTGCCGTCGAAATAGGCCAGCCCGTGGGCGTCGGAAGGGAAGTGGGACGGCACCCAATCGAGGATCACGCCAATGCCGCGCTGGTGCAGGAAGTCCACCAGATACATGAAATCCTGCGGCGTGCCGTAGCGAGCTGTGGGCGCAAAGTAACCCGTGGTCTGGTATCCCCACGAGCCGTAAAAGGGATGCTCCATCACCGGCAGCAATTCGACATGCGTAAAGCCCATACGCTGAACGTAGTCGGCCAGCCGCGGCGCCAGTTCGCGATAGGTCAGCGGACGGTTGTGCTCTTCCGGCACGCGCATCCAGGAGCCGAGATGGACTTCATAGATGGCAATCGGGGCGTGCAGGGAATCTTGCTTCGCCCGTTTTTCCATCCACTCCCGGTCAGCCCATTCGTAAGCCAGATCCCATACGACTGAGGCGGTGCGCGGCGGCTTCTCGTGGAAAAAGCCAAAGGGATCGGTTTTGTCCCCCACATGTCCATGATGTTGCGAGGCGATGCGAAACTTATAGAGCGCGCCCTTGGCGACCCCGGGCAGAAATCCCTCCCAGATGCCGGAACTGCCGCGGGCCTGCAGCTTGTGGGAATGATGGCTCCAGTCGTTGAAGCTGCCCATGACGGAGACTTCACGCGCATTCGGCGCCCACACGCTGAAGCATGTGCCTTGCTCACCACCGGCCGTGATGACGTGCGCTCCCAGCTTGTCGTAAATGCGGTAGTGGCTGCCTTCGTTGAACAGATAGAGGTCCTGGTCGGTCAGCAGGCTGACGCCGTGGCCAGGAGAGGGGGTTGGCGCTTCTGCCACTGTTTTCGTCATCGCCTCGGTACGCGTATACGCCGCATCGAGATAGTGTACCGGAAAGGGCTGATTTTGAGACGCTGCGGGGTAGTAGGTCAATTTGGAGGCTGCCCTCAGTTTCGGGCAAGCCGACTGCACGACCAAGCGGTGGCGAGCGACAGTTTCCGAGTGGGGCGACCATCCATCCGGAACTTTGTTTGTCACTTCCCAGAACGCCGTTTATGGATAGTTTCCGTGTTGCTGACGATTCGCCAGGAACATCGTCTGTGGCTCTTAAATTGCAGTGGAGGCAGCAATGGAGCAAAGTGAGCGTGCGGCCCAAAAACAGGGACGGACTCGACGCTAGCGGCTGTGGTGCAGGAAACCAGATGACCATGACGGCTCCGATGGACCGCGACAATGAGCGCCGCTAAGAGCCACACTGAACAGGACCAATGTCCACATGGAGCATCCACGGCGAGCGGGGTCCGTTAGGTCGGCGCAGCGCTCGGCGCGACGCGTGCATCTGTAGCAGGAGCGCAGGGCGCGGTCTCGACACCCACCAGGCAATCATCGTGATACTCGACCCGGAACGGGATCATCCCGAAAGGCGTATTTTAACTAGGTCATATATATCTTGCTACGATATGCCACAGAAGTGAATGAAGTGAATACTGCTGTGGTTCAAGGCCCGCCGCGCGCGTCACCGCATCTCCATCGCTTAGAAATTGCCGAATGCGGTATCGAAGTTCGGCGAGCCCTTGATATTCCTCCGTCGTGATCTCCTTAAGCAAGCGTGGTTGACGATACCCAGACAAACTCACAATCCGACAACGGAAAGCCCATGAGTGGGAAGCAAAGCAAGGCCTGGAAAGAGCTGGGAGATTTCACTACAACGGCCCGACTCTTGCCGATATCGGCGCTGGCGGTGGTGATCGGGGTGCTGGCCGCGTTCGTTGCGCTGGCGTTGCTCCGCCTGATTGGACTATTTACAAATTTATTTTATTTTGGGCGATGGAGCGCAGCGATGGTTTCGCCGGTCGGCAACCATCTGGGAATATTCAGCGTGCTCATTCCGATCGGCGGTGCACTGATCATAGGCGTGATGGCTCGATATGGTTCGGAGCGAATCCGAGGCCACGGGATTCCGGAGGCGATCGAAGCGATTCTCATCAACGGCAGCCGGGTGGAACCAAAGGTGGCCTTGCTGAAGCCGATTTCCTCGGCAATCTCGATTGGATCGGGCGGGCCGTTCGGCGCGGAAGGTCCGATCATCATGACTGGCGGCGCCTTGGGCTCGATGATCGCGCAACTGTTTCATCTGACGAGTGCCGAGCGGAAGACACTGTTGGTGGCAGGTGCGGCCGCCGGGATGTCAGCGACATTCGCTGCTCCGGTCGCGTCGGTTCTTCTGGCGGTTGAGTTGCTGCTATTTGAATGGAAGCCTCGAAGCTTGATCCCAGTGGCTTTGGCCAGCGCGATGGCAGCGGTGCTGCGTCGCTATCTTCTGGGACTCGGGCCGCTGTTTCCAGTGCCGGTTCACCCGCTGTTCATAGGGCCTAAAGGACTGCTGGGATGCGTACTGGTGGGTCTCTTGGCTGGAGGACTGTCGGCGCTACTGACTATGTCGGTGTACGCGGCAGAAGACGCCTTTCAGCATTTGACCATCCACTGGATGTGGTGGCCTGCGATTGGCGGTATAGCCATTGGCCTGGGAGGCTTGATTTTCCCGCAGGCCTTGGGCGTCGGGTACGACACCATCGGTGGACTGCTTCAAGGGAGCGTGACGACACACGTGATTCTTGGAGTATTGCTCGTGAAATGGTTCATCTGGGCGGTGTCGCTCGGTTCTGGCACATCGGGTGGCGTTCTGGCGCCGCTATTGATGATGGGTGGTGCACTCGGTGGTCTCGAAGCAATGTTTCTTCCTAACGAAGGCGCTGGCTTCTGGCCACTTATCAGCATGGGCGCAGTGCTGGGTGGCACCATGCGCTCTCCGTTCACCAGTATCGTGTTCGCATTTGAGCTGACGCATGACGGGAACGTTTTTCTGCCGCTTCTCGTCAGCAGCGTGGTCGCTCATGCATTTACGGTGCTCACGTTGAAACGGTCGATTTTGACGGAGAAGGTGGCACGTCGCGGTTACCACCTGAGTCGTGAATATGCGGTCGACCCGTTGGAGATTCTCTTTGTGCGCGAAGTGATGCGGACGAAAGTTGTGGTGCTGTCTGCAACGAGCACAGTGGGGGAAATGCACCAGTCGCTGCGAACCGATCATCGGCAAGCTCAAAGGCTGCTACCTGTTGTGAGCGGGGATGGCCGACTTGTCGGGGTGCTGACACGCGGGGACATCCTTGAGCGAACGGAACAGGAAGGAAATATAGTATCGCTACGTACCATTGGAGAGCTGGTGCGAAAGGAAACTGTAAAGGCATATCCGGACGAACCATTGCGCGTAGTGGTGTACCGGATGGCGGAAGGGGGAGTTACGAGGATGCCGGTAGTTGAGCGTGGCAGCGAAAAGTTTTTAGGGCTCGTTTCGCTGAACGATTTGCTCAAGGCGCGCGGGCGGCACCTCGAAGAGGAAAGTAGGCGCGAACGGACGCTGAAGCTGCGGTTTCTCCTTCCGGGCGGTCGGGTTGTTCGAGACACAGAAGGGCCTGCTGTCGAAGCATCCGAAGAAGAGTGAACACAGAGATTTCCGGGAGTGTGCCGCACAACTCTCTACGTACACGTCCAACACCACGCATATTTATATCCCCTGGCTACAGGAAGTACACAAGCATCGCACAGACAACCAATCCGAGTGGTTGTCGGAGCGGTGCGATCAAGGCCGAAATCGTGCCGGAATCTTATCGGAATCCCAGGGTACCGAAGGGCGAGCGATTGCTCTGAGCAGTCCGCTACCCGGCTTTAACCATCGGGCTGTTAAGAATGCGAGCATAGTTCCTAAGCCGACCGAAGTTCTCTAACGGGCCTGCAGACCACTATCCTGATCGTCTCAGTGTGCGCTGATAATCAGCCAAAACGCCATCCATGCGATCCCTCTTAAATTAGAGAGCGCCCGTCCATGCACAGCATCGCTGGAATCATCTAGTGTTGCGATTACTGGCGAAAACAGCAATAGCACTCACGACGGAGAGGTAGCTGATCCGGATTCTGGTCGTGTCACGGCAATCCGGAAAGGATTCCGGGCCAGAAGTCGGCTTA
>Ga0099828_10003378_pt1 | contig 11148 bp, 7 predicted proteins | sample CZO8metaG_2_FD_79338 | JGI IMG/M metagenome (GOLD analysis project Ga0099828, IMG submission 79338) | Vadose zone soil microbial communities from the Eel River Critical Zone Observatory, Northern California, USA - CZOApr15con2H1.8 metaG | ecosystem: Environmental > Terrestrial > Soil > Vadose...
AGCCCGGCTCACGGTTCTCGACCTTGGAGATGGCGCGGGCCAAGGCCCGGGCATCGCCCGAGCGCAATTTATCGATCAGAAGTTGGTGGTCACAATCCAAGCTAATTAGTGTAAAGCAGATAAGGAACGGATAGGCCAAGGAACCGATAGCCCACGAAAGGAAGGCAGTTCGCCCCTGGACACGTGCCGCCGTTATGCAGTAAGGCTAGCTGCCAGCTACTGGGCTTTGTTCGCGTGGCAGGTGTGGCTAAGAGCTAAAAGCTAAGAGCCAAGAGCTAGTCCTTCAGCAACTGCCGCGCAATCACCAGCCTCTGAATCTCGCTGGTCCCCTCACCGATCGTGCACAGCTTCACGTCGCGGTAGAACTTCTCCGCGGGATAGTCCTTGATGAACCCGTAACCGCCGTGGATCTGTACACCTTCATTGGCGCACTTTACCGCGACTTCGCTGGCGTAGAGTTTGGCCATGGAAGATTCCTGGGTCGTCTTCATGCCCGCGTCTTTCATGGACGCCGCACGCATGGTGAGCAGCATGGCCGCGTCGATCTCTGTGGCCATGTCAGCCAGCTTCCACTGGATCGCCTGAAATTCACCGATGGCCTTGCCAAACTGCCTGCGTTCTTTCGAGTACTTGAGTGCTGCTTCGTATGCCCCTTCCGCCATGCCCAACGACAACGCCGCGATGGAAATGCGGCCACCGTCGAGCACGCGCATGGCGTCCGGGAATCCCTGCCCTTCTGCGCCCAGCAAGTTTTCGGCCGGGACAACGCAGTCTTCGAAGATCAGCTCGGCCGTATCGCTGGCGCGGAGCCCCAGCTTGTTTTCTTTCTTGCCCGGACGGAATCCCTTCGCGTCCTTCTCCACGATGAATGCCGAGAGCCCGTGCGTATGCGCCGTGCGGTCGGTGACCGCCAGCACGACGATCACGTCCGCGTAATGTCCGTTCGTGCAGAACGTTTTGGTTCCGTTCAGCACCCAATTACTGCCGCGGCGCACCGCGGTCATGCGCGCGCTGCCCGCGTCCGATCCCGAAGATGGCTCAGTCAACCCCCACGCGCCGATGAATTCCGCCGTTGCGAGCTTGCTGATGTACTTTTTCTTCTGCGTCTCATTGCCGGCAAGAAAAATATGGTTCGAGCACAGCGAAGTGTGCGCGGCCACGATAATGCCGACGGAACCATCCACGCGCGACAGTTCCTCGATCGCGGTGACGTACTCGACGTATCCCATGCCGGCGCCGCCATACTCGACGGGGAAAATTGCGCCCATCAGCCCGAGCTTGCCCAGTTCCTTGATCGTGGCCAGCGGAAACTCGCCCGCCTCGTCCCACTTCATGACATTGGGGCGGATCTCGCGCTCGGCAAATTCCCGCACAGTCTTCTTCAGCTGCAGCTGCTCGTCGTTGAGTTGGAAATCCAAGCTCCCTCCGGACACTTCGACCGCCGCGTACGTCGACGATGCTCCCAAGAAATCAGGTCGCGGCGGCCAAGTTTTGATTAGAACATAGCAGCAGAAGTGGGCAAAGTTACCTCAGGCAGGCGAATAAGGAAGCACGAATACCCGCGTGATCATTGGGTATTTCGAGCGGCAAGGCCTCCGAGCCAACCGACCGGATGGTCTGCAAAGAACGCGTATCGGGGGATGTTGCTGGGCGCGATCGCTAGAGGGGCGCCACTTCATCCGCCAGAATGAAGCGCTGGAACACCTCATTGGAAAGCAAGCGTCCGCGCGAAGTGAGGCGAAGGAGATCTTCCGTACGCTCCATAAGTCCATCCTCGACAAGCTCTGCAACCACGCTGCGGAAATTCTCGATCGCTTGCTCGCCGAACTTGGCGGATAGGTCCCGGAGGCTGACACCTCGCGCGAGGCGCAGTCCAAGGAAGAACCCATCTTTCAACGCAGGCTGCCGCGACACACTGGTCCGCTGCAAAGGCGTTCCGGCAATGAAGAGTTCCAGCGAATCGGCGCTGGCGAATCGCACGGCTTCGTGATCAGGCGTGGCAGACACCAGCATCGAATGCGCGTCCACGCCAAAACCCAGATAAGGTTGCCGCGTCCAATATTTCAGGTTGTGCCGCGACTGGAATCCGTCGCGCGCAAAATTGGAGATTTCATACTGCTCGATTCCAGCTTCCTTGAGCTGCTCGCAAGCCGCGAGATAAAAATCAGCGATGGCATCGTCGTCCGGCACAAAGTGCGCGTGATAGCGGGTGCCACCCGCCATCAGTTCGCGTCCCAATCGCGAATCTTCATCCACCTCGAGCATGTAGACGCTAACATGCTGAGCGCCGGTTGCGATGCTCTCCGCCAATGACATCTGCCAACTCTCCGCCGTCTGATGGGGGAGACCAGCGATCAGATCAATGTTAATGTTCGAAATCCCCGCCGCCCGCAGGCGGGCAATATCCTCGAGCACGGTCGCGCGCTTGTGCAGACGCCCTACCGCCGCCGCTTCCCTGTCGACAAACGACTGCACGCCCAGGCTGACGCGATTCACCCCACAACGACGCAACCCATCGAGCACATCTGGTGCAAGGGTTCCCGGAGCGCACTCTACAGTGATCTCCGCATCCGACTGCACATCGAACTGCGCCCGCACCGCTCTAAAGATCTTCTGCAGCTGATCGGCTGAGAGCACCGTGGGCGTCCCTCCGCCAAGGTAGATCGAATCCACCTCACGCTCAATCTTCCCACCAACTTCCTCCGCTATACGCGCAGCGCTTTCAATGTCACTACATACGCGGTCCACGTAGCGCTCAAACAGCACCCGCGAGAACACATCGGAGGCGAAGTTGCAATAACTGCACTTGGTGCGGCAGAACGGAACCGAAATGTAGATGCCGAGGGCCACTCCCCTGATTATCCCACCCCGAAACGTTTTCCATCCTCCCGGCTGCCGGAGCCATCTATTTGAGGTACCCTGTTGGTAGCGCAGTCCGCGCCGCCCACCTGCCGCTCAAAAAAACGATGGCTCACGAAGAAGAGGTACTAGGCAAAGCGTATGACAGCCGCCTGATGCGGCGGTTGCTGACCTATCTGCGGCCGTACCGCTGGCAGGTGGCAATTGCATTGGGCTCCATCGTTCTCAAATCCTTCGCCGACGTGCTTGGGCCCTACCTCACCAAGGTGGCGATCGACCGCTACCTGGCTCCCAACAGGGAGAGCGGGGCGGGCATGTGGCACTGGCTCAGCCCTCGTCCGCTGACCGGGATCGCGCAGATTTCGGCAATCTACATTGGACTTCTGGTCTTCAGCTTTTTGCTTGAGTTCCTGCAGACCTATTACATGCAGTGGACGGGCCAGAAGGTGATGTTCGACCTGCGCAGCCAGATCTTCCGCCACCTGCAGCGCATGCACGTCGCTTTTTACGATAAGAACCCGGTGGGGCGCCTGGTGACGCGCGTCACGACCGACGTCGACGCATTGAACGAAATGTTCACTTCCGGCGTGGTTTCGATCTTTGAAGACCTGTTCGTGCTCGCCGGAATCATCGGCATCATGCTGTGCATGAACTGGAAGCTGGCCTCGATCACCTTCGCCGTTCTGCCGCTGATCATTTACTCGACCAAGGTTTTCCGGGACAAGGTTCGCGACTCCTACCGGCGTATTCGCACCGCCATCGCGCGCATCAATGCCTTTCTTCAGGAACATGTCAGCGGCATGGTCGTACTGCAACTCTTCAACCGGGAGCGCAAAGCCTACAACAAGTTCTCCGACATCAATCGCAGTCACATGGACGCGTTCAAGGATGCGATCATGGCCTACGCTGTCTACTATCCCGCGGTCGAAATTTTTTCGTCCATCGCGATTGCCTGCGTGATCTGGTTTGGCGGCAACGACATTATCCGGAGCGCTCCTGTTAAAAGCGTCGCGTTGGAATTCAACGGGCACTCGCTGCTGGCAGTTCACGTGGTTGAGACCGTTGCATCACTGGGCGTTCTGGTCGCCTTCATGCAGTACGCGCAGCGCTTTTTCCGTCCTATCATGGACTTCAGCGAGAAATACAACATTCTCCAATCCGCCATGGCGGCCAGCGAGCGCATCTTCAAGCTACTGGATACTCCCGTGGAGGTAGTTTCCCCCGCGGTGACCACGAAACCCGAGGGCCCCGGTCGTATCGAGTTCGACCACGTCTGGTTCGCATATCGAGATGTACCGGCGACCGGTCGCTCCGAAGTTGGCAAGGACCAGGTGGCTGGCAGTACCCATGTGGGGACGGGCACTCTTGCCCGTCCAGCCGAGCGAAGCTCGGCTAGCTCTTCCTCAGGCAACGGCAATGTGGCCGCGGACGAATCGGCTCCCGACTGGATTCTCCGTGATGTCACCTTCGCCATCGAACCCGGAGAAACCGCCGCCATCGTTGGCCACACCGGCGCAGGCAAAACCACGCTCATCTCTCTTCTGCTGCGTTTCTACGATGTCCAGCGGGGAGCCGTGAGGATCGATGGCGTCGATGTCAAGGATATGGACATCGTAGATTTGCGAAGCCGGTTCGGCGTGGTCCTTCAAGACCCATTCCTGTTCAGCGGCACCATCGCCGGAAATATTCGCTTGGGCACGCAACGAATTGGGGACGACGACATTGAGAAAGCCGCCGAAGACGTGAACCTTGCCGACTTCATCCGCGCACTACCCAACGGCTTCAACGAGGAAGTCCGCGAACGCGGATCGACCCTCTCCACCGGCCAGAAGCAACTCATCTCCTTCGCCCGCGCCCTGGCGCACGATCCGAAGATTCTGATTCTGGACGAAGCTACCTCCAGCGTGGATACCGAAACCGAATTCCGCGTGCGCGACGCACTGAGCCGCATGGTGGAAGGGCGCACGTCGTTGATCATCGCGCACCGGCTCTCGACGGTGCAGCGCGCCGACAAAATCATCGTCATGCACAAAGGCCAGGTCCGCGAAATGGGCACCCACCAGCAACTCCTGGCGCAGCGCGGGATTTACTTCAAGCTGTATCAGCTCCAGTACAAAGACCAGGAGATCAGTGTGGCGCGGGCGCCCTCGCCCGCGGATGGGTCAGGCGGCATCCAGCAGCCTGAAGTCACGGCAAGCGCGGATGACTAGGCACGCTCCGAATTGAGCATCAAAGAAATTAACACCATCCCCTCCGGATCCGTATATTCCACTTGTCGGCCGCGGCCCTTACAATGCACTCTTGCGAATCCTGATCTCAGCCGGCGAAGCTTCCGGGGAAATGTATGGGGCGCAGCTCATTGAAGCCCTTCGGTGCGGTGCCGAGCGAAAACTTGCGGAGCTTCGCTCCGCTGGACCGCCGGGGGCGGCTGTCCCCACACAAGATTCAACCTCCACGAAAGATGCGATCATCTCTGCCAATGTGGGGACAGCCGCCACCGGCTGTCCAGCCGACTCGAAGAGTCGGCTCGAATTCTTCGGCGTAGGCGGAGACCGCATGCGGGCCGCGGGCTGCGACACCGTCGTCGACGCGAAAGACCTCTCCGTCGTCGGCATCACCGAGATCCTCAGCCATCTGCCAAAAATCTACGGACTCTACCGGCACCTGATCAAAGAAGCCGACAGGCGCAAGCCTGACCTCGCCATCGTCATCGACTCTCCTGCCTTCAACTGGCGCGTCGCCCGGGAGATGAAAAAGCGTGGCATCCCCACGGTCTACTACGTTGCACCACAGTTCTGGGCGTGGCGCCAGGGACGCGTCCGCCTGCTGCGCGACTACATCGACAAAGCGCTGGTGATCTTTCCGTTCGAAGAAAAGTTCTATCGCGACCACGGCGTGGATGCGACTTTCGTCGGCCACCCTCTCGCCGATGTGCCGCGCCCGGCCATCGAGCGCAACGACTACGCCGCGCGCTTTCATCTTGAAGCCGCCAAGCAGTGGATCACGCTCATGCCCGGCAGCCGAGTCAAAGAAGTACGCATGAACCTGCCCACCATCCTCCAGGCCGCCGCGCAACTTGGCAACGCCTACGAGTTTCTGCTGCCGGTCGCGCCCACGCTCGACCGCGCCTTCCTAAAGAGCCTGATCGGACAACAAAACATCACGCTGGTTCCCGAAGCCATGCCTGCCCTTTGGCTCTCCCGCGCCGGCATTGTAGCCAGCGGCACGGCGACCGTGGAAGCCGCAATGATGTCGACGCCCTTCGTGATGGTTTACCGCGTTAGCCCGCTCACGTATCTTCTGGGCAAGCCTCGGGTGAAGGTCCCGCGCTTCGCCATGGTCAACCTGATCGCCGGAGAAGAAGTCGTTCCCGAACTAGTGCAGCAAGACTTCACCACCCAGAACGTCGTCGCGCGACTCCAGGAAATCCTGCCGGACGGCCCCACCCGTGACCGCATGCTGGAAGGGCTGGCACAAGTGCGGACCCGCCTTCGCCCTCCGGTGGCCGCTGGAGAGGCCGCCCAGCGCCCAGCCGACCGCGCCGCAGAGATTATCCTCAGCCTTCTTAGCCGTTCGCGTGCTGGAAGCTAGTGGCCAGAAGCTGGCAACTCATGGCTAAGCCTTGTGCTCCCAGCATCTTTTGGGTCAGAATCCTCATCATAGGGAATGGCGGTTATTTCCCGGGAGACTCTCCTTAATGCAGATTCAGTTCCGGCGCGCCGTGGGCGGCCTCACGACTTCCCTTGCCTTATTGGTACTGTTTTTGGTCGCGATGCCCTCATGGGCCGCGGAAAAGGCCCACCTCCGCGTGGATGACTATCAGATCGAAGCGGAACTAATGCCCCATCTCCACCAGCTGGCGGCAACCGCGAAGGTGAAATTCACCGCCCTGCAGGACCTGAACGTCGCCGTCTTTGAGCTGCATAACGGACTGCGAGTGACCAAGGTATTGGATGCGAACAACAAGCCGCTGTCGGCCGAGCGCGTGACCCAGGATTCCACCGTTCGCGTGCCTCTGCCTCAGGGCCTGCAAAAAGATGCTACGACCTCGCTGACCTTTGAATACGAGGGCCAGCTCGAAACCGCCGACGACAGCCCGGTACCGGGTCTCAAGCTTGCCTACATCGGCGACGACACCAGCTACCTGCTGTATGCGGGACGCTGGTTCCCGGTCAGCGGTTACGGCCTCAACCGCTTCACCTCGACCATCAGTGTGAACGTTCCCTCGCACATGCTCGTGATCGGCAGCGGGAAATCGACCGTAAGCGACAACGCCGCGTCGAAGAAGTCCAGTTCCAGCGGCCTTCCCACTAAGACCTTCACCTTCGTCTCCAGCAAGCCAAGTTTTCCTGGCACCATCGTTGCCGGAGTCTTCCAGGAACACAAAAGCGACGAAGCCGGTCTGGACCTGCACGTCTTCTTTAAGCCAGCCCATCAGAATGTTGCACCTACTTACGCGACGACTGCGGTGCAGGAGTTCACCTACTTCATAACGTTGTATGGCACCCCCCCGTCATCCAAGCTCAACGTCGTCGAGTTGCCCGCCGATACGGTTCCCTATGTCTGGGCTCCTGAAATTGCCAGCCTCGCCAGTTCCTCGATCACGGAGAAAACTAACTACCGCCTGCTCGCCAATGCCATCGCACATCAGTGGTGGGGTGTTTCGGTGAGTCCTGCGTCCAAGGACGATTGGTGGTTGACCGACGGTTTTTCGCGATACTCCGAGGCGATGTATGTCGAGAATGCGGCCGGAGCGGCAGGTCTGGAGGAGGCGGTAAAAGACATGTCGGTAGGGGCTCTGGCTTATGACACCGTGCCGCTTTCGAGTGCCAGCAAGCTCGATATCTTTTCCACCGAGTTCCAGTCGCTGGCCACCGACAAAGGCGCGATGATCCTGCACATGCTGCGATGGGTGCTCGGCGAGGACAAATTTCTCAAGACCATGCGCGAGTTCGCTACGCAGTTCGCCGGAAAATCCGCCAGCATGGACGATTTCCGCAATATCGCCGAGAAAAACTATGGCGAGCAGCTCACCTGGTTCTTTTCTCAATGGCTCGATTCCACGGGCGCGCCCGAATTCAAGGTCAAGTACACCGTGTACCGCCTGGGCAGTAACAAGGGCTTTCGCGTAACCGGACAAATCGCGCAGGACCTCGACCTGTTCCGCATGCCGGTCAGCTTGAAGATCGACACCGACGGCAAAACTGAAGAAAAGCGCATCGAAGTCGTCGGCACCAATTCCGCTTTCACGGTTGAGACCTTCGGCCGTCCACGCCGCATTGCCGTGGATCCCGATCACCATGTGCTGACCAATTCTTCCGATGTAAAGCTGCGCTCGTCCATCCTGCGGGGGCAAGCGCTGCAGCAGCAGGGAGACTTGTCCGGAGCTCTGGCGGAATTCAACAAGGCGCTCGACATCAACAAGAACAGTTCCCTGGCGCACTACCGCATTGCGGAAGTCTTCTTTCTTCAAAGAAACTATCAATCCTCGGCCAACTCCTACCGCGCCGCTCTAAACGGGGATGGCGAGCCCCGCTGGACCGAAGTCTGGAGCCACCTCCAACTGGGCAAGATCTTTGACATCACGGGCCAGCGCGAACGCGCCGTGAACGAATACCGGCAGGCTGTCCAGACCAACGACAATACCTTCGGAGCTCTCGAGGAGGCCCGAAAGTATTTGCAAAAAGCCTACGAGCGGCCGAAGGAAAAGCAGTAGTCAGGCGCTCTACCAGCGAACACACCGGCGTCATCGGCCCAACGATTTCTCTTCGCGCCCGATCAGAGCTCTGATATGGTTCGCGGCAAGGATTCCGCCACCCCGTGGCTGGAACCCCTCTGGCTTGGAAAGGAGAAACGCATGTTCGCAAAACTGATGAGAACCGACCCACACAACCTCACCCTGACCACTCTGAGACTGGTCCTCGGAGTAGTGTTCTTCGCTCATGGCGCGCAAAAAGCTCTGGGATGGTTTGGCGGCTACGGATTCAGCGGAACCATCGGATTTTTCACCCAGCAACTGGGCATCCCCGCGCCTCTTGCCTTTCTCGCCATTTGTGCGGAGTTTCTCGGCGGGATCGGGCTCATCGTTGGCTTTCTCACCCGGGTAGCGGCGTTTGGGATTTTCTGCAACATGGTCGTAGCGGTATTCATGGTCCACCATCGGTTCGGATTGTTTATGAACTGGGGCGGCACCCAAAAAGGTGAAGGAATCGAATTTCACCTGCTGGCTCTTGCCATGGCGGGCGCGATCATGATCGCCGGGGCAGGGGCGTTTTCCATCGATGGGTTCCTTTCAGGCAGCGCCGCGCCAGACCGACTGCGATAATTGAGCCCGCAGGATATGCTGCGGCGCACCGGCAACGGTACCGCTGTCGGTCCAGGAAAACCCCCGCCCTTTAGCTAACCTTTTTTCGCTCTGCGGGGTCTACCTCTTATCAGCGGCAGGGAACTTCGCATAGCCCGGCTGCGTATCTCTGATCAGATGATTGGGCGGGATTGAGACCCCTCGCCTGACGTTACCCGGGCCCCCCACGCTCCTCCCCGGAGGCGTGGGGGCCGATTCTGTAAGTACAGCCTTATGCGAATGCTCCTCGACATTGTCCGGCAGTCGCTGTCCACGCTCTGGGCGCATAAGATGCGCTCGTTCCTCACGATGTTTGGAATCGCCTGGGGCGTGGGCTCGCTGCTGCTTCTCGTGGGCCTGGGAGAGGGCTTCCGCAGCGGCCAGGAAAAGCAATTGGCCACCCTCGGTCAAAATATCATGTTCATGTTTCCCGGGCGCATTCCCGCGGTCGAAGGCAGCACGCAATCCGGCCAGCTTTACTACTTTACTTACAAGGACTATCTGGCAGTCCGGAACAATGCCAAGTTCGTGGGAGCTCTGTCGCCAGTCTTGAATCGGGAGGACATCCGCGCCGTCAGCGACTACGGCTCGACCAATGGACAGGTTTTTGGCGTGGCTTCCGACTACAACCAGATCCGCAACGTCCCCGTTGAGCCGGGCCGCTGGTTCAACGAAAAGGACAACACCGCGCGCCGTCGCGTAGCCGTGGTTGGATGGGAGTTGCTGAAGAACACGTTTCCGGGACGGCCAGCGGTTGGCTCGACAATTCTGCTCAATGGCGTGAGCTTTGATGTGATTGGCGTGGTGGCCAAGGTGGGCCGGGACGGCAACAACGGCACAAACTCGCGGATATTCATCCCCATCGAGACTATGCGCAACCTGTTCCGCCTCACCAAGTCGAACTCTGAAGACGCCATCTCGTTCCTGAACTATCAGCCCATTCGTAAGGAACTCCACACCGAAGCCAAGAACGAGATTCACCAGATTATCGCGCTGCGACACGGCTTCAACGCGAAGCTGCAAGACGCCTTCGAGGACTGGGACACCATCGAAAACATGAAGCGGGTCGGCCTGATCTTCGACGCCATGGACTGGTTTCTCGGCGTAGTCGGGGTCGTGACCCTGGGACTGGGGGCCATCGGCATTATCAATATCATGCTGGTCTCGGTCACCGAGCGGACGAAAGAGATTGGTCTGCGCAAAGCTCTGGGCGCAACTTACCGCGCCATTCTCACGCAATTTTTCATCGAGGGAGCTTTCCTCACTGCCTTTAGCGGTGGCATCGGGCTGGCGGCTGCAACCGGCTTTGTCACGCTTCTGGCCATGTTGCCTGCACCTGAGGGATTTGATACTCCACGCATCATTCCGGCGTCGGCGCTGGCCGCCATCGGATCACTAGCAATTGCAGGCATCGCCGCCGGCCTTTATCCCGCGCGGAAAGCGGCTTTGCTGCCTCCTGTGGAAGCTTTGCGCCAGGAGTGATGTCGCTGTTACAGGATCTATGGCCTTAGCTAAAAGCCAAGAGCGTTAAACCATGACAGCCGAACTCGCCAAACAGGCATACAACGCATTGCGCTACAACCGGCGGCGCACTCTGTTGACCATGTTGGGTATGGCATGGGGAATCGCTACGGTCGTCCTGCTGCTTGCCTATGGCGCCGGTTTCGAACGCGGACTATGGTCGGCATTCCGCTCCTTCGGGACCAACCTCGTATTCATTTTTCCCGGACGCACCGAACTGCAAGCTGGAGGTACGAAGGCCGGAACGCAAGTGCGCTTGACGGTCAATGACCTCGACTACATTCGCGCCGAAGTACCACTGTTGAAGCGTGTTTCCCCTGAAGTGGCCAAGCAATGCCTTACCGCCTACGGCACGCGCAGCGCTACCTATGGCGTCAGCGGAGTCTATGCCGCCTACGGGCACATGCGCCGCATGGAAATTGCGG
>Ga0099828_10003380_pt1 | contig 11147 bp, 9 predicted proteins | sample CZO8metaG_2_FD_79338 | JGI IMG/M metagenome (GOLD analysis project Ga0099828, IMG submission 79338) | Vadose zone soil microbial communities from the Eel River Critical Zone Observatory, Northern California, USA - CZOApr15con2H1.8 metaG | ecosystem: Environmental > Terrestrial > Soil > Vadose...
TCGCCGGTGCGATAGAGCCGCTCGCCCGGTAGAGCCGCGAGCGTCACGAAGCGGTCTTCGGTCAACGCAGCATCGCCGCGGTATCCACGTGCGACACCGGCACCGCCGATGTAGAGCTCGCCGGGAACGCCGGCGGGAACCGGGCGGCCGTTGGGATCCAATACATAGATCCGGGTATTCGCCACTGGCCGGCCGATTGGCACCGGCTCCTCGTCTGGCCCAACTTTATGCCGTAGCGACCAGATGGTGGTTTCCGTCGGCCCGTACATGTTCCACAGGCTGGCGCCGCAGCGGAGTAGTTTCGCCGCGAGATCGGGTGGCAGAACCTCTCCTCCGCACAGGATTTTGAGCTTCTTGCTGCCTGACCAACCCGCCGCGAGCAGTGCCCGCCAGGTTGCCGGCGTCGCCTGCATCACCGTGCAACCCGACAGGTCGACCAGCGCCGCGAGGCGGAACGGATCGGCCGCTTCTTCGCGAGTGGCGATAGTCACCCGACCGCCGGTGACGAGCGGCAGGAACAATTCCAAGGCCGCAATGTCGAAGGAAAGCGTCGTCACCGCGAGCAAGCTGTCATCGGCGCCAAACCCGGGCTCGCGCCGCAGCGTCGCCAGCAGATTCACCAGCGAGCGATGGCTCACCTCGACTGCTTTCGGCTTGCCCGTGGAGCCGGAGGTATAGAGGACATAGGCGAGAGACTCGGCATCGACAGCACCATCGAGCGCTTCGGCCGCCTCGTCCGCCCCGCCAAGCACCTCGTCGCAGAGGACAATGCGCACATCGCATCGCGGTAACCGCGCGGCGAGTCCCCGTTCGGTCAGCACGACCGCGGGAAGGGCATCATCGAGGAGCTCGGCGAGGCGCGCTGGCGGCAAATACCCGTCGAGCGGCAGATATGCGCCCCCCGCCTTGAGGATCGCCAGCAGGCCGGCAAGCATTTCGAACGATCTGTCCACCGCAATCGCGACCAGGGTCTCCCGCCCCACCCCGGCACGCCGCAAGCGCGCGGCCAGCTGAGTCGCGCGCCGGTCGAGCTCGCGATAGCGCCATGTGCGCCCGTCAAATTCGACCGCGATCGCGTCAGGTGTTCGCCGCGCCTGGGCCTCAAACCATCGGTGCAGTGTCATTCGTGGATAGTCGCGCTCGGTGGCATTCCAGTCGTTCAGCAATCTGCGAGTTTCCCGAGGCGTCAGCAGCGGTAAGCGTCCGAGCGTGCATTGCCGATCTTCGACCACCGCCTCAAGCAGAACCGTCCAATGGCCGATCATTCTCCGGATGCTTGGCGCGTCGAATAGATCGCTGCTGTAGAGAAACCGTCCGATGATGCCGTCAGAGCGTTCGTCAAGCTCGAGATAGAGATCGAACTTCGCCGTTCCAACGGTCACGTCCATCTGGGTCAGGTCCCAGCCCTCGGCGAAGGCCGGCGCCGGTGGCTCGATCGAGAACAAGACCTGGAATACCGGATGCCGGCCGCTATCGCGCTTGGGCTGCACCTCGCGCACCACACGATCGAATGGAACGGAGCTGGCGTCCAGCGCCCCCAACACCGCGTTTCGCACTTCGATGAGGTATTCGCAGAATGAAGTTCCGGCGGACGGCTGCGTGCGTAGCGCGACGCTGTTGAGAAAATAACCGACGAGACCTTCGAGTTCGGGATGGCGACGCATGTCGGTGACGCCACCGATCACGATATCGTCCTGTCCGCTGTAGCGGTGAAGCAACGCCTTGAACGCGGCGAGCAGAGTCACATAAAGAGTGACACCCTCCTGTCGTCTCAGCGCCTTCAGCGCAGCGGTCAATTCGGCCGACAGGCTGAAAGTCTCCATCGCCCCCTGATAGCTCGGCACGGCGGGATGCTGCCGGTCGGTCGGCAGCCGAAGTGCCGGCAGCTCGCCCGCGAGCTTGTGACGCCAGTAATCCAGTTCGCCCGTCGACGCGTCGGCCGCCAGTCGGCGCTCTCGCCACAGCGCGTAGTCGCCATATTGCAGAGTCGGCGGGGGCACATTGGGCCGGCGTCCTTGCGCAAACGCGGCATAGAGCGCGCTGAGTTCCGGCATAACGACGCGATAGATCGAGACCCCGTCAAAAATGATGTGATGGAGAGTCACATAGATCCGGTGCGTTTCCTGCGCGAGGCGCAGCACCCTGGCGCGCAAGAGCGGCGCCTTTCTGAGATCGAAAGGTTTACGCGCATCGACCGCGGCGATGCGCAAGGCAGCCTTCTCGCGTTCAGCCTCAGGCAAATCAGTCAGGTCGACGAGCTCGAGCTTGACGCGCAACTCCGGATGCACGATCTGCCGCAATCTGCCATCAGCCATCTCGAACGACGTTCGCCAGATTTCGTGCCGCCGCAGAATTTCATTGAAGCTCTGTTCGAATGCCGGAAGATCGAACGATCCGTTGCGATGGATCGTAATCGCCTCGTTATAGAGCGGCAGACCGGGCGCCATCGAAGCGTGGAGCCAGACATCCTGCTGCTCGGCCGAAATCGGCGGGACTTCTCCCATTTGCCGCGGCTCGACCCTTTCGCCCCAGCGGCGGCGGAGCGCGCCGTCGCCGCGGAGAAATCTTTCCAGGAGCAGACGCTTGCGTTCCGAGAGGTCAGCGGCGGTGATCATGGGTCGGTTCCGCGTCGAACGACACGGGCAACGAAGTCAGCCCGCGTAAACCCAAATTCTGGCGCCAGATGAGCGGTCCGGGTTGGAGTGCCAGCCCATGCAACCGGCGAAGCAATGTGGCGAAGGCGATCTGACCTTCGATGCGGGCGAGCGGGGCGCCGAAGCAGAAATGCGCCGCCCAGCCGAACGCCAGGTGGCGATTGTTCGGCCGGGTCAAGTCCAGTCGGTCGGGATCGGCAAAGCGCTCCGGGTCGCGATTGCCGGCCGCCATGACGGCCATTACGGCATCGCGCTTGCGGATCTGCTGCCCACCCAACTCCATGTCGTCCGGGGCGAGCCGCGCCGTATGCTGGCTCGGGCTCTCGTAGCGCAACAGCTCCTCGACCGCGGGCTCGATGATCGACGGGTCATCGCGCAGTCGCGCCAGGTCTTCCGGGTTCCTGAGCAGTGTCAGCAAGCCGTTGCCGATCAGGTTCGTCGTCGTCTCTTGGCCGCCCACCATGGTAACGATGGTGTTGGCGATCACCTCCTCTTCGCTCAGCCGCGAGCCCCCGATTGAAGCAGTCATCAGCAGCTGGATCAGCCCCTCGCGCGGCGATCGCGCCTGATCGCGCATGGCGGCCCGGAAATAGGCTATCATCTCCGCCACGCTGTGCAGGACGCGGCTGACGCGATCCGGGTTGTGTTGAAAATTCCCGAGCATCTCGGCAAAATCGGCCGACCAGCACTTCAGTTGCTGATGATCGCTCGCCGGGACGCCCAACAGCTCGGCCGTGACGATGGCTGGCAGCGGATTGGCGAAATCCGCGATTACGTCCATGCCGCCTTGCGGGAGTACTCGATCGATGAGTCCGTTGGCAATTTCCTCGATGTGCGAGCGCAGCAGCTCCACCCGCCGCGAGGTGAATGCGCTGGAGCACAGGCCGCGCAATCTGGTGTGGCCTGGCGCATCCATGAACAGCATCTGCCGTACCATCACTTGAGCGACCGGCTCCAGCGCGCCCATTCCCATTGCCGTCAACTGCTCAGGCGTCGGCGTGCGGTCGGCGGAGAATTTGTGCAGGACGGCGATTACCTCGGCATAGCCGGTGACTACCCAGGCGTGCAGAAAGGGGTCCCACAAGACGGGAGCACGCTCGCGCAGCCTGCGGTAGAGCGGATAGGGATCGGCCAAGATCTCCGGATCAAGCAGCTGATGGAGGCTCGGCGGCGGATCGGAGCCCCCCTTCACTCGGGCAGCAAGAAAATCCACGGTCATCTCAGCGCCCTCGCAGCGACACTAACCCGCCATCCACTGCAGCGCCTCGTCATCGCTCATCGAGCCGAGTTTCTCGATAATCTGCTGCTCGATTTTGGCTGCGAGATTCGCCACCGTCTGCGCTTCGAACAAATCGCGCAACGTCAACTCGGCGCCAAACGCTTCGTGCACCCTCAGCACCAGCTGAGTGCCGAGGAGCGAGTGCCCGCCCAGAAGGAAGAAATTGTCGTCGGCGCCGACGCGCGCGATGCCCAAGAGTTCGGCCACGATCGTTGCGAGGCCTCTCTCGATTGCCGTGTCCGGAACCCGATAGCCGGCATCGGGCAACGAATTTGCCGAGGCCGGCGGCGGCAGCGCCGCCTTGTCGAGCTTGCCGTTCGCCGTCACGGGCAGCGAGGCAAGGCTGACGAAAGTAGAAGGAAGCATGTATTCCGGCAGACAGGATGCGAGAAAATCGCGAAGCTCTGAGGCTCCCGGCTTCTCCCGCGCCGCCGGCACGATATAGGCGACGAGCCGCTTCTCCCGCCAGTCGCCATAACCGACGACTGCGCTCTGCGCCACCAACGGATGGCGATCGAGCGCCGCCGAGATCTCGTCGGGCTCCACGCGATGACCACGTACCTTCAGCTGGTCGTCGCAACGGCCGTGGAAGGCAATCTCTCCGTCGGGCAACCAACATCCGAGGTCGCCGGTGCGATAGAGCCGCGCGCCGGACTTCTCCGGCCGAGAGACGTCCGTCACAAACTTCTCGGCCGTCAGCTCGGGTTGTTTGCGATAACCGCGTCCGACGCTATCGCCGCCGATGTATATTTCGCCGATTTGACCCGCGCCGAGCTTTCGGCCCAGCTCATCCCGGATATGGATCTGCGTGTTGGCGATCGGCCGCCCTATTGGTGGCAAGACGCCAGCTCCGCGACCCGGCGAAACCACCGCCGAAGTCGCGACAACGGTACATTCCGTCGGGCCGTAATTGTTGACGACGGCAAAAGGCAGCCCGGCGATCGGCCAGGTGTGGAGCGTGTCGCCGCCGGTCAGCAGGAAGCGTAGCGCCGTTTCTTCCGGCCACGCCGTCGTGAACAGCGTTTCGGCCAGAGTCGTCGGCACGATGGCGATGCTGATCCTCTCTTTGACCAGCCATTGGCGCAGCGATTCGGGTGAGGTACGGACGGTCTCGTCGGGCAACAAGACGCAGGCGCCGGCGGTCAGGTAGGGCCAAATCTCCCACACCATCGCATCGAAGCCCAGGCCGGCTAGGTAGCTGGCGCGGTCAAGCGGTGTCACGCCAAAGACCTCGCGATGCCACGAGATCAGGTTGAAGAGGTTGCCATGAGTGATTTCCACGCCTTTCGGCGCACCGGTCGAGCCCGAGGTGTAGATGATGTAAGCAAGGTTGTCGGCGCCGATCTCGGCGTCGGCACGCCGTCGCGAGCCGAGTCGGCGACCAGATTTTCTCTCGAAGCTCAATGCGATCCGGCCGTCGCCGGATAGCTGGCCGGTGCTCGCAGGGGCCGCGATCACAACCGGAGCCCGAGCATCATCAAGCACCTTGCAAAGGCGTTCCTGGGGCCAGGCCGGATCGAGAGGAAGAAAGGCGCCACCGGCTCTCGACACAGCCAGAATGGCGACGATCTGATCGAAGGATCGCTCAATGCAGATACCAACCGGTATGTCGGGTCCGACACCGACGCCGGCTATCTCCTCGGCCAGAAGATCAGCCTCCGTCATCAGCTCCCGATAGGTCATGCTCGCCGAACCGGCGCGCAGTGCTACGGCATCGGGGGTTGCCTTGGTGGCCGCTGCAACCAGAGCAGCCACGGAGCGATACTCACCGTCATGGCGGTCAGTGGATTGAAATCTTCGCGTCAGAGCCGAGTTGCGGAATTGTCCCTCTGTGCGGGAACGCCGCGTGAGCCAATCAAAGGTCGTCATTTGCCGCTCCGAAGGACGGATCTGACGCGATATCAACACCTTCTTTTATCACCGTGTTCGCACCGTCCGTTGTGATCAAACGGGGCTCGCTGCCGCGCCGACACTGCAGCGGCAAGTCTGGCGGAGCGCCCATGGTTGCACGGCAGCCATCATTCGCTGTATGACGGCGCGCCACCGCGACGCCGGGTTAGCACAGTGGTAGTGCAGCGGTTTTGTAAACCGAAGGTCGGGGGTTCGAGTCCCTCACCCGGCACCAGCACCAAAGGAAAACCCAGGTAATCCCTGGAATCCGCAGAAACAAAGGACTTCCTGACCCCTATGGTGGTACAAAGGGGTGGTACAATGGGTCAAGGAATGCCAGAGCCGTTCAAGCATCGGAAGTCAGGTGTCTACTACTACCGCAGGGTGGTCCCTGCCCCACTGCGCGCCACCATCGGACGTGGCGAATACCGGATCAGTCTCGGGACCAATGACCTAGCGGAGGCGAAGCGAAAGTATCCGGCAAAGGCTGCAGAGGTGGACGCGATGCTTGCCCAAGCGGCAGGTGGTCCCGTAATCCTCACACCACAACAAATCGTCGCGCTGGCCGGTCTCTGGTATCGCAGGGAGCTTGAGGACAACGAGGCGTCCCCTGGTGATCCCGAGGACCGCGACCGCGAGCTTGATATTCTTCAAGCGGCAGACGAACGCGGCGAAGCTCGCGAAGCGGTAGCCGGTGACGTTGGCGAGCTTCTCGAACGCGAGGGCTTGTTGATCGAGGCGGGCTGCCGAGCGGAACTTGAGAGACGGATATTCTGGCTCAAGGTGAACCTGCTCAACACCCTTAAGCAACGCGCAGGCGGCGACTACAGCCCTGACCCCAAGCTGACTACCTTCCCGGCTTGGAAGGCCCCTAGCGGTGCTCCTGGGGCGAAGGCCAAGGCATCGGGAACAACCTTCTCTTCCCTCTTCGATGCGTGGAAGGCAGAGCGCAACCCGCCTGCTCGCACCGTCTACGAGTGGGAGCGGATGTTGAACCAACTCAAGGAGCATGTTGGGCACGATGCCCACCATCCGCGACATGTCCAATGACATCCTTTTCTACGTGATCATCTCCGAATCGCTTGGCGCGTCAGTCTCGGTAAGCACGGCCGGCAGGAACCGGAACGCCTCGTTCTTAGGAAGGCTCTGGAACACCGATGGCAAGCTGGACGGCCGCGAATTTACGCTCACACTGTTCGAGGGCAACTTTAGCGCGGAGATGAAGAGGCGGGACGAACTGCGCAGCCGTTTTAGCCGAGATCAAAATCCCGTCGAGCCGACGATTGTTCCAGACGGCGCGATCGGTGCAATAGAGGTGACCTCTCGAATGGAGGCGACGAACTGCTTCGGTCCCGCGGCCTGATCGAAGTCAATGTCCGCAGCCTCGAGCCAATTGTTGATCCGTTGAACTTCGTCCCGATAGCGACGGGTCATCGGCGTGTCGTCGTAGGGAAGGAACTCACCCTTGTCCCACCGATCCAAACGGGCACGCTTGAGGATGATCACCTCTTCGGTGTTGTCAGTCCCAAAGTCATCGAGCGAAAGCTCCAGGCTGCGGATGCGGCTGATGAGCCGGCTTCACGAAGAGAGCATCAAAAGGGAAATTGAACTGTGTTACGACGTTTCAAACGTGACGCTAAAGTACCCGATTGATGGAAGGCCTTGACCGCCGCCATCGACCTCTACCGCACCGCCAGCATCCTCGTTCAACAGTAGCCGCCGACGTCCTAGAATGAGATGTCGTCCAGGCCAATTACGCTCTCTTTCGCTCAATCGCCGCTGATCGCGGTAATTCGCACGCATCCTTCACATGCCCCGGCCAGAAGTGGTTCAATCATCTCCAGAAACCATCGATGAAAAGATCGGGTCCCGTGGTTGCGCGATCGAGCGGTTGCCGCAGAGCGAGAAATCAACGGCGGTCCCGCCCTGCACTTCTGAGTACTTGGCTTTCTATTGGTTCGGCGCGGCGGGAAGGCATATCACCTGCGGCCGTTTCCCGGAAACTGCACAATGCTTAAATCCACTCGTCTCCGCGCCGCACGGCAAGGCGCCCTGCGTGCAATGGTTCGCGGCGCCGCGCTCGTCGCCGGGATCTCCTGCGTGACGCAGAAGCGCGGGGGGCGGTCGTGACCGCCGGCCATGACGTGACGCCGTTTCTCATGGTCGGCTACGTCCTAGAAATTCATCCTCGATCCGTCGTTCCCGGTAACGCGCTGTCCACGGGCGCGACAATGCGGGTCAATGGCATCGATGCGACCATCCCGAAGGATGCCGTCGCCTTGCTCCCCAGCCTCTCCTCACGCCGTGTGAGATACCGGGGAAAGTCGCTTCAATGGTTGTTATGCCCGCCATCCTTAATAGGGACTACAAATGATGAATTGGGTGGATCTTGATCTATCGATGTTCCACGCCATTAATGCTTATTGCGGCTGGAACTGGACGCTCGACCACATTCTCGGCTCCCTTCAGGGCAACAGCCTTATCGGGGGCGGGCTCTACCTTGCAACGTTCTGGGTGCTGTGGTTTCAGCCGGCAGAGGACCAAATCCGGCGGCGCGAGGTCCTCATCACCCTCCTCCTCGCGGTGATGCTTGCGCTGATCGCCAACCGGGTGCTTTCCAGTCTGTTGCCGTTCCGTATCCGGCCGATGTTCAATCCTGGCATCGGCTATCGGGCGCCGATTTACGACCACCCCCCTTTCTACGACTTGGAGAATTGGAGCGGATTCCCCAGCGATTACGCGACTTACTTCTCCGCCCTGACCACGGGCTTTTGGTTCTTTTCACGGCGGTTGGGGATCTTTTTCACTCTCTTCACCATTTTGTGCGTGCTGCTGCCGCGCATTTATTTTGGCTTGCACTACCCGAGCGACGTGCTGGTCGGGGCGCTGATCGGCATTGGCGTTACCCTCGCGGTCGAGCGCGAGCGCGTCCGTAAGCTCGTGGCGTGGCCGGTGCTCACTATGGAACAGAGCGCGTCAGTCTATTTCAATGCCCTCATGTTCCTCATCGTCTTTGAGACGGCCAACGTCTTTGGAAATGTGCGCCGCGTCGGTACGAGCGCCTTCCATCTTCTGCAGCACTACCATTATTTGTAACCTCCTCATTAGATTGCTTCCTCATGCTTCCCGATGCCGAAGGTTACCTTCTTGCTCGCCTTGATCTTGATCCGCTCGACGTCCCCGGGCTACGCCCTATGCTTGCCGCACGCTTCCTCCTTCTGAAGGATGCTCACCTAATCCCTCACCTGGTTGCTTACGCGAATCTGACGATAAAATTACGGGAACCTTTCCAAATGTAGCTAGGACCGGATGCGAACTACCCCGATTGGGCGTGGCCGGTTGGAAAGGTGTGCTGCGGGCGGTTTGAGGAATTGACTAGCGATGGGTGGCGAAGGCGAGCGAGTGAACTGACGAAGGCCGTGCGCCTTCATAGCGAGAATCTCGCTTCGGCATCGGTGATAACCGCCGTTTTTCTGCAATGGGCTACCCCATCAGGCTGCGGATAAAACCAACCTCGGCCGACGTCTTCATCGTAACTGAAGTGTCACTAACGGCACCTCGGCAGAGGGTAAGCCGCCGACATAGAAACGATTGGCGATCCCTCCGCGAGACCGGGTGGTGCTCGACGGATAAAAACAATGATAGCCGAGGAACGCCTGCTCAGCATCATCAGCGCCGCCGACGCTGACGACCGTGAAGATATCGAAATCCGCACGTTACTGGTCATCGCGTTGAAGGAAAGCGGTATCGACTTCACGGAAGAACCGAGAGGGCCAATCGGCACAGGCTGGCGCGCCGCATTGCGTTTGTCGCCGTTCTTCTGGTGCAGAGAGCGCCGGCATCGACCAACGCTTCGATGATAGAGCCGATGCTCCACGTTTTATTTGCCGTTGGTGTGGCAGCGGTAATCGCGGCAGTGCTGATTTTCTTGCATCTACGAGATTGAGGGAACATCGCAGGCCACATCGAACCCTATGGGCCTGCGCGGCTTGGGAAACCGGAACGCCAATTTGAATATCGCCAAGCGCTAGGGTCGCTCACGCTGTTGCCGGGAGTCCAAAGGGGTGGTACAAAGCCCCTCCTTCAACCGGTCAAGAAGTCCAGCATTTCTGCGGGTTTTAGCGTTTCGGTACTGGTTCCCTCACCCGGCACCAGCCTCAGGAAAGATCGGCAGGGATCGCGCGCGGCCGGCCCGAGATCGGGCCGACGCCGTCGATTAACGGCGGGGGTCGATTAGCGGCGCGGACAACCGGCGACGGGCGGACCGTGATAGTCGGAGCCGCCCGGACGGTCCTGATGCAGCGTATCCGCGCACAGTACGCGGGTCCGCCTTGTGCCGCGTGACGCCATCCGCTTATCCGCCGCAGCCGAGCGCCCGGCATATTTGTTGACCTCGTTCAGCTCGGCAACGCACTTGCTCTCGTTGCCCGCGCTCTTCGCCGCATCGAGATGGGCCTGTGCCTTTGTCGTATTCGGGCCGGGCTTCAGCCCATCGACGAATTTTTGCGCGGCTGGGATATCTGCGCAGGTAATGGCGCCAGCGGCAGGCAGCGATGCCAGGCAGAGAAAGGCGGCTGTCGCAAAGATCACGCGCATCGTGGCACTCCCCCGGTATTCAACCGCTGGTAACCACAACGCCGATCACGCTGAATTGTTCCCCTCTAGGGTGTCAGCCTGGCGGCTGGCGCGGATCACATTTTTTTATGAAGTAGTGACTGAGATCACTGCCCGCGCCGGAATCGCAGCATTACAAGGGCACCGTAAGAATGTTGTCCTGGGGCATGGTCATGCGCGACTTTCAAGCGGATTGGAACGAGTGGAGCCTGATCGAGCGGCTTGCCGCCATGTTTCTCGTCATGTTGGCGAGCTTCGCGGTCGGCGCGCTCGTCTATCTCCAGACCTGATATCTCCAGATGTGAACCGACGTTCGGTTCGCGGCCCACCTCCTCGCGGCTACGCCTCGGGTATGCCGCTGTAATAGGCCGGGCGAGCCGAACCCGTCCGGAACTCCCGTTGCCAGCGCCTCGCCATTCTGCTGAAATCGCCTGACAGACCGATGTCGAGGACATCGGGGCCGATCGTTCCTTCGTAGATCGGAAAGGACCAGCTCTTGTCGCCGACAGTCAGTTGGCCGTTCTTGAGATTACTGCCGGTCTTCGCGTCCATGATCGTACCCTCGAGCCTATGGTCGGGCGGCCCCGCGACGCGGGAGTTGCTGATCGCGGCCGACGCCCGGCGGATCGCGACGATGAACGGTGCGCCCCGGTTGCGGTGCTAGCCCATCCCGGTTTGCACCGCAAGATGCAGGGCATCGATGGCGGCCA
>Ga0099828_10003381_pt1 | contig 11146 bp, 8 predicted proteins | sample CZO8metaG_2_FD_79338 | JGI IMG/M metagenome (GOLD analysis project Ga0099828, IMG submission 79338) | Vadose zone soil microbial communities from the Eel River Critical Zone Observatory, Northern California, USA - CZOApr15con2H1.8 metaG | ecosystem: Environmental > Terrestrial > Soil > Vadose...
GAGCGCTGAGGGTATGTTGAAGGGGATTGAGTTCGCGAGACGGCGCGACTGGCCCTTTCTCGGGACCTGCGGGGGGTTTCAGTACACCCTCATTGAGTGTGCGCGCAACGTGCTGGGGATCAAGGATGCGGACACCGCAGAAAATAATTCTGGATCGAAAAATGTCATTATTTATCCGGTGGAATGCGCAGTGTCCAATCGGGCGCCGGGGGCACCCAAGCTATCAGGGGCGGGGCCGGAGATTCGCCTGCGGCCGGGGTCGTACCTTCAATCGCTCTATATGGCGGACACCGTGGTTGAAGAGTTCTTCTGCAATTTCGAGGTAAATCCGGAATTTGAATGGTGCGCGATTGAAGCCGGCTTTCCCGTCGCGGCACGCGGTCCGAAGCGCGAGGTGCGCGCGATAGAATCACCAACCCATCGGTTTTTCCTGGCAACACTGTTCCAGCCGCAGCTTTCGTCGAAGCCGGGAAAGCCCCATCCGCTCGTGTTGGGATTTGTGCAGGCTGCGACGGATTGGAAAAGGAAGAGGCTGGACGAGGGTATCTTGGCGTAGGTGGGTTGGCAGCGTGAAGATTTTGATCACCGGAGCGGCTGGCAACCTCGGTTCCAGACTAGCGCAGCATCTTATCCCTGGGCCCCACCAACTGCGCCTTTTGTTTCACAAATCTCCGTTACCCTTCAGCGTTTCTAGTAGCGCGAACGTCTCGATATACCGGGCTGATCTTGCGCTACCCCACACGTTGCCAATGGCCTGCGAGGGAATCGATTGTATCGTCCACTTCGCCGGTGTTTTGTTCGCCCCTCTGCCAGAGAAATTTCTTCCGCTTACGAATGTTGGTTATGTTAAGAACCTGGTGGAAACCGCGAAAACTGCCGGCGTGAGGAAGTTCATCCTCATCAGTTTTCCCCATGTTGAGGGCGAAACTACTCCGGAGCACCCGGCACTTGGCCGACTGGATGCGTCCCCAAGCCCGCTTCACTTCCGTACTCGCCTCGAAGCCGAAAGATACCTCTTCGAAGCGTGTAGAGGCAGTTCTATGATCCCCCTCGTGTGTCGGTTCGGCATAGTCTACGGCAGCGGTGTCAAAATGATCGAAGGCGCGCGCTGGATGCTCCGCCATCGCCTGATGGCAATCTGGAAAAAGCCGACTTGGGCTCACCTGATTGCTTTGCCCGATTTCCTATCTGCGCTTCAGGCGGCAATTGAAAAGGAAAATGTGAGTGGCATATATCAGGTCTGCGACGACGCGCCGCTCACACTGCAAGATTTTCTCGACCAATTAGCGGAGCACTATGGCTGCCCGCGTCCTCGGCGGCTACTCGCGTGGATGTTCCGGTTTGCCGGAGCCGGTTGTGAACTCTTCGCGCTTCTCTTTCACACGGCGGCTCCTCTAAATCGGGACATCGTGAGGGCCGGCATGACCTCCTCTGTCGGCACCAATTCCCGGATGAAGCGTGAATTACTACCAGCCCTTGCCTATCCGACGCTCCGCGATGGGATCCGCTTGCTGTAGCGATTGCTCCCGTGCTACCTCATGGAGAACCGCGACCTGCAACCCCCTTTCCTACTCCACCATCTTCGCGATGTGCACATCGAATCCCGTCTTAGGGAGCAATGACGTCAGCTCAAATACTTTGAACTCATCGCCGGTGATTTGGGTGTGCCGGTAAATGCCAGGTTCGCTCTCGACCGTTTCGCGCTTGCCTTCCATGTCAGCAAGAAAGTCCTGAGCGGCTTTCCTACTGACTTCTGCACCTTTGGCGCGAGTCACGACGGCTTCCGCAGCATAGGAGCGGATCAACTTTGGCCAATACTTTTCCAGCAGGTTCGTGCTGGCGAAGATGTCCGCCCAGATGATCTGGCCATTCATCGCCACTACGACTCCAACCGCGTTGCGGTCGCGCAGTTGTTTGATCAGGCTCTCATAATCGCGCCGGATGGGCTCAGCCACGGAGTCTACCTTCTTTTGCACCTCTGAATTCTGCATCACCCGAGCGTACGAACTGGTTTCGGCAACCTCACGCGCGGCTGGAGCCGGAACCAGCCCGCCCATTGCCACCTGCGAATCTCTTACCTCGGACCACACCTTTGCCTGGTCCTTATCAACCATGGCCTTGGCTCGAACTCTTGGACTGACCATTGCCAGGGCTCCGATCGATCCGAATTTATCACTGGTCGCGACCCAGCGCCCTGGTTCCACGCAGAATACGCTGAGATCGATGGGATCGCTCTCCGCTGGCACGATGCGGTCTTTGCCGATCACGCGGTCCTGCTTGCCTCCGGTGACGATCTCGCCTGCCAGGAGGATGAGTGGGCGCTTCGAATTGTTCACCAGCACCAGCCGATTAACCTGGGCGCCGTCCACGGGAACGGGATGCATGCGGCGTCGCATCAGCGGCCGAAGACCACCAGATTCAGTTACGAGCACTTCGCCCGAGCGCAGGCCTTCATCGAGCGTAAGAAACTCCCCCGTGTTATAGGATTTGGCCGCCACCACGGGAAAAACCGTGAGACTCCCGTGACGGATGGGCTCTAGAACCTTGTAGTCCGAACTTGAAGGCATTGGGCCGGCCTCAGCAGGCCGCCACGCCGCGAATGCCAGGCCGACAAGCAGCAGCTCAACAAACGCGAACACCACCTTGGAGTTCATAAATTCCTCCTACATCTTTAGAGACACCGCATAGGACACCCCAAGCGCCTGAGCGAACGCTGGGCCGGGGCATCTTTTTCCCCACCCTGACTAATTAAGGAACGCCAGATTCTTATTTCTTGCGTCTAAAAAATTGATAGCATCGCCACTGGCCCTACCGCGCCATGACAGATAGTGCCCAACCCGCGATAGCATTTTCCGCCGCGATCGATTCTCTTGCCGCAGAGCTCTATAAGAAGAGCAGCGGAGAAAGGTTTGGAATTACCCGGCAGGAGTTCGCCAGCATTCTGGGCGAGATCGGGCAGAAGTACCTGACTGCCGATGCGGGTGAGGTGGACGCCCGCGAACTTTACCTCAACCTGCGGGTGGAAGAATTAGTCTTGGCTCGGGCCTGCGCTTCCGGAAACGAGCACGCGTGGGAGACTTTCCTGCTCCGTTATCGCGAGAAGCTGTATGACACGGCGCTGCACATCGCCCGGGAAACTTCCGCTGCCCGCGAATTGGCTGACTCGCTTTACGGCGATCTTTACGGAACAACCACCCGCGATGGAAAGCGCACATCGAAGCTGGCCTCGTATACGGGGCGCGGCTCGCTCGAAGGCTGGTTGCGCACAGTGCTGGCGCAGGAGTACGTAAACCGGTATCGCCGCCAGCGACGGCTGGTCAGTCTGGACGAAGAGAGTGAGGATGGCGTGCAGTTCGCCGCTGCCGAACCCGAACCATCCGCCGCTGTTGATCCTCGAGTTGAGAGCGCGACCGACGAAGCTCTGGCCGGGTTGCCATCAGAGGAGCGGTTCATTCTTGCGTCTTATTACCTTGACGGGCATACGCTGGCGGAGATCGCGCGCATACTAGGAGTGCATGAGTCGACAATCAGCCGTAAGCTGGAGAAAGTCGCCAAGTCTTTACGCAAACACATCCTGGCCGACCTCGGCCGGCGCGGCATGAGCCGCCGCCAGGCCGAAGAGGCGCTTGAGGTGGATGTTCGTGACCTTAGGGTAGATATTCGCGAACGGCTGGCGCAAGATTCGACTTCCCAAACGTTCCCTGAGAAGAAAGTGGCCCCGGCGGGCGACGGTTCCGGATGAGAGTACGCGAGGAGCGTCTCGGATCAAGTCTGTACTGCAGGAGGTATGCGCGCCTGCAAGGAACGATTGATAGAGCCCAGCACTTCAGTGCTGGTTAGGAACAGGATCCGACCAAGTCCCGTGGAGCCTGCCCTGAGAGCAGTCAAAAGGGGACGAAGGAAGACTGGATGTAATGCGAGACCTTCCCAAAATCGTGCGCGACCGGTTGAACTCGACCTCAGCCCAGAGCGGGAGCCATCCCGCGCTGGGCCACCCTGATGCCGACCTGCTCACGGCTTTCGCCGAACACTCGCTGCCGGAACGTGAACGCGAGCGCCTCATTCAGCATCTCGCGAATTGTGCGGAGTGTCGTGAAGTCGTTACCTTGGCGCAGCCTCAGCTAGAGCACGTCACCTTAGTTCTGCACTCTCCTGGATGGTTGAGCTGGCCGGTGCTGCGCTGGGGCACAGTCTTGGCGTTAGTCGTAGTTGTAGGCGCGGCGGTCTTTCTACGCCATGACAGCAGACCTGCCAGCCAGCCTTACAAGGTTGAAATGGAGACTCGAACCGCGAGCCGTGATCAGTCCAACCAACCAGCAGTATCGGGCACCCTAGCGAAGCAACCAGGCGTAACGGAAACGCCGACAAATGAGCTCAAGAACACACTCGACTCTCGACGAGAAAAAGACACGGGCTCGAAAACCGCCACCGTTGATTCAAAGATGCGGATAAAAGAAGTAGACGGTGGGAGCAGAGCGGACAAGATCCCCGCACCTTCTACCGATGAGTTGAAAAGCAATTACGGGGTTGCGGCACCGGCGGGGGCGGAATTGGCGGCAGCACCTCCCCCTGCGCTGCTCGATAAAAAAGCCGACCAGGAAAACCGACAGGCACAAGATAAACAAGTCAAACCGTACAGCGCCGCAAATGCTGTCCAGGAAACGGTCACTGCTAACAGCGCTGCGCCTGCGATAAAAGCCGAGGAAGTCGTGCCTGGCAAAGCCAAGGAACCGCTGTCAAAATCAAGAACTGATGAGGGAGCTGGCACTGCGGGTGGGAGCATTGGCATGCTTAGTCGTGCCGTGACGGATTCTGCAAGACCGCAAAATCGACGCGTGGCTTTCCAGAATCTAATCCTGCCGATTCCGCGCTGGACCATTTCCGTCGACGGCTCTCTGGAGCGCTCATTGGACGCAGGAAAGACCTGGCAAAAGATCACCGTGGATGATCACGCCGCATTCAGGGCTGTTTCCGCACTGGCTCCCGATGTCTGGGCGGGAGCCGCGGGTGGAGTTCTATATCATTCGGTTGATGCGGGCGAGCACTGGACCCGCATCAAACCTGCTGTGAACGGGTCCAGCCTCACTGCCGATATCGTCAGCCTCGAGTTCACCGACCCGCAACACGGAAAACTCACCACCGCCAACAGTGAAACCTGGACAACTACCGACGCCGGCCAAACCTGGCAGAAAAACTAACATCGGCAAAACCCGACATCGTCCTTGCTGTAAAGAGTCTCAATATCCCGACTTTTTTCGCCATTCCGAACCGAAAAATCTAAGCTGCTTCTGCCCGCTCGCAATGTCCCGTGGCCGAGCCGGTTCGTCTCACCGTCTTTTGGATGCTGTGCAAAAAAACCCAAAGCCGCTGCAATCGCGCCGACAGTAACCACTGCCCGGCAAGAGTATCAATTTCAGGGCTTTACTTATTTATTCTCAATGCAATAGCCGGTGTCGGCGCTTGTGGTTGGATCGCATTGCGCAGTTACCTCGGTACTCATTTCGAAGGGTTACTTGGAAGAAAGAATGGAGTACCGAAGTGACGTTTACACATTTCGAGGGTGGGCCTAGTATCAGTTGTGGTTTGGCAGTTCTGGGGGAGGGCTGCCGAGGCGTCCTAAACTGAAAAGTTTAGGACGCTTTTTTGTGTTGTGACTGATATGAGGGCCTGCTGAAGAAACCGGGGCGGCCACTGAAAACCAAGAACTGAGAACCCAAAACCGAGTACCGAGAGCTGGGAAACTGAGAAGTGCTTCTTGCGACCTTCGCTGCTGTAGCGCATCTAATGGAAGTGCTAGGATAATGACGGGAGCACTGATGCGCATCTCGCCAAAGGGCTGAACGCCAAGTCCGGCGAACATGCGGGGCAATTGGAGGAACCATGGCCGGCAACGGAATCTTCGAAGTCACCGACGCGAACTTTGATCAGGATGTCTTGAAATCAGACCAGCCGGTGCTGGTGGACTTCTGGGCCACATGGTGCGGTCCTTGCCGTGCGATCGCTCCCATCGTGGACGAACTCGCCCAGCAATACCAGGGCAAGGTGAAAATTGGCAAGATGGATGTGGACCGCAATAGCGCCACGCCGATCCGCTACGGAGTGCGCGGCATCCCCACTCTGCTTGTGTTCAAGGGTGGCCAAGTGAAAGAACAGATTGTCGGCTACGTTCCGAAGGAAACCATCCAGAAGGCTCTAGATAAGCACTTGGGATAAATAGTCGCTAGTCGTCGCTCAGCCAAAGATGTCAAACAGTGAGCTACTCCGAAAAATAAGAGAGAAGCTCGATATTTAGTATTTTCTAAGAACTCCAATCACTCTTCCCTGAATCTCTACCGAGGCCGCCGGCACGATGATCGGCTGCATAGTCACGTTCGACGGCTGTAGGCGAATATTGTCGCCCTCCCGGTAAAAGCGTTTCAGCGTGGCGTCACTGCCATTCACCAGCGCAACCACGATATCGCCGTTGTGGGCGATCTTGGTTTTCTCCACCAGCACGTAATCGCCATCGAGAATGTGTTCGTCCTGCATGGAGTCGCCACGCACTTCAAGAACGAACACCTCTTTCGATCGCACGAAGTCAGCGAGCGAAATCGTCTCCGGATTCTCTACGGCTTCGATCGGCTGGCCTGCGGCTATTCTGCCCACCAGCGGCAGAACCATCGCCGTATTCACCGACATCGATTGCTTCAGGCGCCCCTTGGGCGGAAGCAGATCAATCGAGCGGCTACGGTTGTAATCCCGAGTGAGCAGGCCCTTTTTCTCCAGATTCGAGACATGCTTATGCACCGTAGCCAGCGAACTGAGCCCGAGTCCTTTGCCAATTTCTTCAAAGGAAGGTGAGTATCCCTTCTCGGCCACGAAGCGCGATATCAAGTCGTAGACCTGCCGCTGTCGTCGAGTGATAGCCATAGCCCAATTTTCAGCGAATAAAAGGCGAATGTCAAGTGCTTGGGCAAATAACCACTAATCTCGAGTCTCGACCCGTGATTGTCGAATGTTTGCGAATCATCAAAACGGCCTTCCTCCTTCATCCGTGGAAGAAGCAAGAATACTGGCGAACAAGATCAATGCCCCACTGTGCTCTTTCGGACTTCTACCACGAAGGTCAATGTCGCGTCACCGACTCTGCCTGTGATCTCCCAACAGCCCTCGCTGGGGAAGTAGACGCCGCTCGCCTGAAAGCCAGCGTCGCCGTACCCTAGTGGGACGGAGGATCTCATTGGGCCTGCAGGTGCGTCGGATCGCCGACCCGTTATGATCAACCGTCCGCACACCCCCCTCCACCATGCCAATTTCGTGTGTAGAGAGCCATCCTTCTCAGGGGTGACCAGAAGCTTCCCGTCAGTCGGGAGTACTGTCCACAGCTTTCCATTTCCATGATTCCCGCGAAACCCGCCAGGCCATACCCTTCCCGGACATGATGGCGGCTCGCCAGGGTTCTGGCTCCCATTTGGCAGCGTGATAGCGCACGAAGAGGATGCTGCTGCTTCAGCTATGTTGTGGGACAGTTTCGGCGTAGTGGTGCAACTAACTAACACAAATAGGAGTGACCATAGCATAGAAGCCCTCGGTAATTCAGGTTCCGCACCGATTTCATTTGTAGGTCTATCTATTACGAGAACCGCCGTTGTTTCCTTACTTCCGCCGCAGCGCAATCTAACCAGAATCTACTAACCTGAGAGCGGCCGCGTGATCGCCCCTTGTGAGGCCGACGATACCAGGGCCGCATACTTGGCAAACACTCCACTGGGATATCGCGGCGGCATCGGTTTCCAGGCCGCAAGGCGCTGACGCAAGGTGGAGTCGCTGAGTTCAACTTCCAACGTGCGCTGGTTTACGTCGATGTGGACCATATCGCCTTCATGCAATGCTGCAATCGGCCCACCAAGCGCGGCTTCGGGAGCGACATGTCCGATCATGAGCCCGCGCGTGGCGCCGCTGAAGCGCCCATCAGTCAGTAGGGCAACGCTCTCGCCCAATCCTTCGCCGACAATCGCCGCCGTCACGGACAGCATCTCTCGCATGCCGGGTCCGCCCTTCGGTCCTTCGTTGCGGATCACGACCACATCACCCGGTTGAAGTTTTTTGCTGGTCACAGCTGTCATTGCGTCTTCTTCAGACTCGAACACGCGCGCCGGCCCGCGTTGCGTGAGCCGCTCGTGCCCGCTGATTTTGGCAACGCAGCCCTCCGGAGCGAGATTTCCGTGTAGGATGACCAGTCCACCGGTTTTCTTCAGCGGACGATCAAGCGGCGTGATCACCTGCTGTCCGGGTGTTTCAACTGCCGCCTTTGCCTCTTCCGCAAAGGTCCTCGCTGTAACTGTAAGCGTTGAGCCATCGGCGCAGTTTCCGTCGAGCAGCCGCTTCGCGATCACCGGAATTCCGCCAGCCTCGTCCACATCTGCGGCGACAAAACGCCCGGCGGGTTTCAAGTCTGCCAGCAGCGGCGTGCGCTCGCTGACTTTCTGGAAATCATCCATTTCGAGCGCCACGCCTGATTCTCGAGCAATTGCGAGCAAGTGCAAAACCGCGTTGGTCGAGCCTCCGGTGCAGGCAACACCCGCGATGGCATTTTCAAAAGCGGCACGAACCAGGATGTCCTTAGGAACAATTCCGCGCTTCAGCAGATCAAGCACGATCTCGCCACAGCGGAACGCAACCTCATTTTTGCGCGGATCCATTGCAGGCACGCCGTTGAAGCCCATCGGCGATAGGCCGATTAACTCCATCACCGTCGACATCGTGTTCGCCGTGTACTGGCCGCCGCACGCTCCTGCGCCGGGGCAGGCAACGTTCTCCAATTCATTTAGTTCGGCATTCGTCATTTTTCCCGCGGCATTTGCCCCAACTGCCTCGAACACATCCTGGATGGTGACATCTTTCCCGTGATAGCGGCCCGCCGCGATGGTTCCGCCGTACAGCACCAGTCCCGGAATATTCAAGCGCGCCAGCGCCATGGCCGCCGCGGGGATTGTCTTATCGCAGCCGACCACGCAAACCAGCGCATCGAACATCTGACCGCGACAGACCAATTCGATAGAGTCAGCGATGATCTCGCGGCTGACGAGCGAGGCGCGCATGCCTTCTGTGCCCATGGTCTCGCCGTCGCTGATGGCGATGGTGTTGAACTCCATCGGCGTGCCGCCAGCGGCCCGGATTCCTTGTTTGAGTTTGGCGGAAAGCCGGCGCAAGTGAAAGTTGCAAGGCATGGTTTCGATCCATGTGTTGGCCACACCAATCAGCGGCCGCTCGAGATCGCTGTCGGAAAATCCAATCGCCTTGAACATGGCACGGGCCGGGGCTCGGTCGCGCCCGTCGGTAATGCCGCGGCTGCGATGTTTGAGATCCATAGGGAGAGAGATTACGACATCGCGAGGGCTTTCGGTACTCAAGCATTCAGCTGGCGCGAATCTTTCCAGACCATGCTTTTTGCATCTGGTGATTCGTGAACCCGATCGCGGAAGCTGGCAATGCACAAGTAGGGACAAGCGCCCTCGCCTGTTCGGGCGAGCAATGCTCGCCTCAAATTCTAATCGCTTAAGGCGTACCTACGATTCCCAGAATCTGCCGGGCTGTGCTCGGCCGCCCAGACGAGGGAGTCCACGTGTACATTGCTAAAGTTGATGATTACGCCGACGCCTGTTGAACCCGGCCGTCTGCGGGTGCTACGGCGGACGCCGGCGGGTGCGGTGCGCCCACTGCCCAGGACCCATGCTGCTGATCCCACGATTCCCTAATCGGGGTGCCCGGGCGTACGTCTATCACATCTACAATCGCGTGCCAGTCACGGCAGAGCTGGCCTACCTGCTTCGCATTCACATCAAGCAGCAGTGTGACTTTGTGCGTGTGCTCGGCGGGCTCCGCCTGAACATAAGGAAGGTCGATCCCGCGGCGTGAAGCAGCCGTCAGGATGCGCATCAAAGTGCCTTGCGTGTTGCGATAGCGTATGTGAAAAATATGCATGATTTATACCCTCGCGTCTCTCAGTACCCGTAAACCGTGTTTCGTCAAAACTCAATCATTCTTCTTCCAGCATCATTTCCGACAATGCTGCGCCCGCCGGCACCATGGGAAATACATTGGCCTCGGGATGACATTCGAAGACCAGCAACTCCGGCTCCGGCGATTTCAGAAAGCCATCCAGCACATCAGCAGTCGAAACTGACAACGAGATGTCGCTGACTGCCTCCTCGCCGAATGCCTGGGCGTGAATCTTGTACGCCTTCCCGATCTCGACGAAATCCGGGTTATCGCTGAGGTCGGTCTCGGCGTAATTGCGGTCATAAAAAAGCTGCTGCCATTGCCGAACCATGCCGAGATATTTGTTATCAACGATCACAATTTTGATCGGCAGGCCAAGGCGCCGCACTGTGGCCAATTCTTGAATGTTCATCTGAATGCCGCCGTCGCCCGATACGCAGAGCACGGTGGCCTCAGGCTTGGCCAACTGCACACCAATTGCAGCCGGTAGGGCGAAGCCCATAGCGCCAAGTCCGCCCGACGTAATAAAACCCCGGGGCGACGACGAACGATAACGCTGCGCCGCCCACATCTGGTGCTGGCCGACATCGGCTACGATGATGCTGTCCGCGGGTAGACGACGGAACAGCTCGTCAAGAAATCGCTTAGTAGGCTGAGCCAGGCCAGTGGGTTCGGGTTCCGCCCGATCCCGCCCGCACGCAACCGCGCGCCAGGCGCTCCAATCAGGCATGGGGGCCCGGTTCAATTCCTCCTGGAACCCGGGAATCGTTTCAGCCAAATCGCCGATCACCGGCAACTCGCAAGGACGCACACGGTCGAGCTGTGCCGGATCAATTTCGAAATGTACGATGCGGGCATCGGGCGCAAACCGTGACGGATCGCCGGTCACGCGATCATCCAGCCGCGCTCCGAATACCAGCAGCAGATCGGTTTCGTGCAGCGCCATGTTCGCGGCGCGCGTGCCATGCATGCCGACCATGCCTAAGTAGTAAGGCGCTTCCTGCCAGACCGCTCCCAATCCATGGACCGTAGCGAAAGCCGGAATCTGTAGATGATCGAGCAATCGTCGCAGTTCACTGACCGCGCCCGACAGCTTCACACCCGCGCCCACCAACGCCACCGGCTTTTTTGCCTGTTGCAGCAGCGCGACAAGCGTGTCAGTGAA
>Ga0099828_10003384_pt1 | contig 11143 bp, 9 predicted proteins | sample CZO8metaG_2_FD_79338 | JGI IMG/M metagenome (GOLD analysis project Ga0099828, IMG submission 79338) | Vadose zone soil microbial communities from the Eel River Critical Zone Observatory, Northern California, USA - CZOApr15con2H1.8 metaG | ecosystem: Environmental > Terrestrial > Soil > Vadose...
CAGGGCCGCGCAGTCAGGGCCGCGCAGTCAGGGCCGCGCAGTCCGAGAGCGAAGTCCGAGGCCGCGCAGTCAGGGGCGCGCAGTCCGAGAGCGCAGTCCGAGAGCGCAGTCCGAGGCCGCGCGGCCCTAGACCGGCAAGCAGGATAGCGGGTCGTGGCCGGTCAGCCCTGCTTCGTCTCCCAGAAGATTTTCCCGATGTCCTCGATCTTGGCGAGCAGCTTGTCGGCCGTGGCCACATCGGTGCTGCCCTTCGTGCCGCCCGCCCCGGCCAGCTTGGTGGCCTCGTTGAACAGCTCGTGCAACTGCGGGTACCTCGCGAAGTGCGGGGGCTTGAAGTAGTCGGTCCACAGCACCCACAGGTGATGCTTGACCAGGTCAGACCGTTCCTCCTTGATCAGCAGCGCGCGGGCACGGAACTCGGGGTCATCGTTCTGCTGGTACTTCTCGCAGATGGCGCGGACGGACTCGGCCTCGATCCTGGCCTGGGCCGGGTCGTAGACGCCGCAGGGAAGGTCGCAGTGAGCGTGCGCGGTGGCGCGCGGCTCGAGGAGACGTGCGAGCAGCCTCATTGATCTCCTTCTCTCATGTCAGATCATGGATACCGGATTCCGACAGTACCCCGTAGCGGGGACCGCGATCAGGGAGGGCCCGATGCGCTGGCCGCTATGGCGAGTCGCGGTAGCTGAGCTGTCCATGGCGCCCGCGCTGCTGCCTGGCGACTGGCTGCTCGTCCGCCGGTGCGCCCGCCCCGGCCGGCCGCGGATCCGCCCCGGTCAGGTAGTAATAGCCAGCCACCCCGGCAGGCCGGACCTGCTGCTCGTCAAGCGCGCCACGCGGCGCGACGCGCACGGCTGGTGGCTGGAGTCCGACAACCCGGGGGCCGGCGCTGTGGACAGCCGCATGTTCGGCGTGGTGCCGCCAGGGCTGATCGAGGGCCGGGTGCTGCTGCGCTACTGGCCGCTGCGCCGCCGAGCCGGGCCATGACCAGCGAGCCAGGCCGTGACAGCCCGGAGGCCCCATCCCGCGTTTTCCGGGACGGAGCCTCCGGCACAAGCTGCCTGACCGGCTCTGGGTGGCTCGGCGGAACCGGTCAGTGCGGCCGGCCTCAGCCGGCAGCCGTCGGCGCAGTTGGCGCAGCCTGCCTGCCGACCAGGTCGAGCATCTCCTCCTTGGGCACCTTGGTGGCCATCGCCCAGTAGTAGATGACCAGGCTGAACGCGGCGACGACGACCATGTCCCACCAGAACGGGATGGTGCCGGTGTTGACCGGCGCCGCAACGGCGCCTCCGCTGTACTGGCCCAGCCAGGAGATGATGCCCAGGCCGATCAGCCACACCGGCAGCCATTGCGCTGACTTCCAGTCCAGCGGCGGCCGCTGCTTGTCGGACGCCATCGAGATGCCGATCAGCACGTACCCGATCACCAGCACGACGCCGAGCTTCCAGATCACCTCGAAGCCCGACCAGTAGATGAGCAGGTTGGCGACGATGAACGCGACCGGGGCGAGCACCGCGGCGCCCGGCAGGCGGTACGGCCGGTCCGCCTCCGGCACCTGCCCGCGGAAGGCGCCCAGGGCGAGTGGCGCGCCCGCGTACATCAGCACGCTCGCGGCGGTGATCAGGCCTACCAGCGAGTGCCAGCTCGGGAACGGCAGCAGGAAGAACAGCCCGAACAGGAACGCGAAGAGTATCCCGACCCACGGAACGCCGGCGGCGCTGGTCCTGCCGAATATCTGCGGGTAGTACCGGTTCCTGGCCAGGCCGTAGCTGACCCGCGAGGTTCCGGTCACGTAGATCAGGCCGGTGCCGGACGGGGAGATGAACGCATCGACCCGCAGGATGGTCGCCAGCCAGCCGAGCCCGACAACGCCCGCAAGACCAGCGAACGGCCCGGCGAGGATGTTGGCGTCGGTGATGTGCGCGAACCCGTGGGTTAGCTGGCTCGCGGGCATTGCGCCGATGAACACGACCTGCAGCAGGCAGTAGACCAGGGTGCCGAGCAGGACCGATATGATGATCGCCCGCGGCAGGTTGCGCCCCGGGTTCTTGATCTCGCCGGCCAGCTGGTCGGCCTGCTCGAAGCCGGAGTAGGCGAAGACGATGCCGCCAGACGTGATGGCCACGGTCAGGCCCTTGATCCCGCCCGGCATGAAGCCTGCCCCCCCGGCGGTGAAGTTGCCGCCGTGGAACTTGAACAGCAGCACGATGATGGCAACGATCGGGACCGCGACCTTCCACCACGTGATGACGTTGTTGACCCTGGCGAACTGGCGTATGGCCAGGAAGTTGACCGCGGTGAAGACCGCCATCAGCACGATGGTCCACACGAAGCCGATCCCGGTGACGTTGCCCACACCCGCCGCGTTGACATGGTAGAGGCCGTGCCAGTAGTAGGAGGCGTACGTCATGAACGCGAAGCACTCGACCGGCGCAATCGTGACCGCCTGTATGTACGAGAAGAAGCCGAAGTTGATGCCGGCCACGCTGCCGAACGCGAAGTGCGGGAACCTGGCCGTTCCGCCGGAGACCGGGTACATGGCGCCGAGTTCGGCGTGGCAGAGGGCCAGGAGGATGACCACGACTCCGGCGATGGCCCAGCCCAGGACGGCGGCGCCTCCCACCGCCTGCGCGGCGAAGAGCGAGCCGAACAGCCAGCCCGAGCCGATGATCGACGTCTCCGACGCCCAGGTGGCCCCGACCAGGCCCAACTCCCGTTTGAGGCCGACGTCTGCCGGTCTGGTAACCGTGGCTACAGACTCAGATGCCATGATCGAACCTTCTTTCGGGTCCGCATTCGTAGGCCATACGGCCGCGAGTACGGCTCATGGTAATGATCGTCGCGGGCAATGAGAAGGAGCCACTTGGCGTCATTTCGGTAACGCAGGCCGGTGCCGGGCCGTCGGCTGGCCCGGTCGCCGCAGGTCATCCGATGAGATCGCCTCGTAATACGGGCCCGGACCGAGCCGGCAATCCGCCGCGCATTGCCCGGCGAGATCGGCTTGTGATATTGGGCCGCGCCGGACCGTACTCCGCCGGATCCGTGGCGGTGCGGATCCGAGTGGGTGATCTCGATGGGCGTCTCGCCTCAAGGTTCCGGCCGGCGACGGCCGTCAGCACCTGGGCTTCCTGGCCCCATTGCCCGAAATGCCGCCCGCCAGAACGTTAACCCCGCGGCAGTGGAGGCAGGGTCGCTATCCCCGTCCGCCGCCGGGCGTGCCCGGATTTCAGCGGTAATCGGCCGAGGTCAGCCTGCCGCGCTGGACGCCGAACGGGCAGTCCCGTCGCCGCCTCTGGCCCGCAGCGTGGTGACGTTCGCCGTCCCGACGCCGTGCTCGGCGCAGTAGCGCCTGGACCGGTTGGTGCTGGCGTCGATGAAGACGCCGCGGCAGGAGGCCAGCGTGCAGACGCCGAGCCGGTCCGCGCCGAGCTGGGTCACGACTGTCGCCAGGCCGAAAACCGCGCCGGCCGCGTACCGGTCGGCAACCGAGCTGCCGTCGCTGAGATGAAGGTGCCAGCGCTGGTTGTCATGCCCGGAGAGCACCGGCTGAACCGGGTGGCGAATGAGCAGCGCGTTCAGCCGGTCGATCGCCGTCGCCTCTGCACCCTCAGCCAGGGCCATGAAGATGCCCGTCAATTCGGCGCGGAGCTGGCGCAGCGCGGCCACGTCGTTACGCGTGATCTGCCCATGCAGATGAGGGCGGTCCGCTACTAGGGCGCGAAACGCCTCGGGGCTGCTGAGCGATTCTTCGCGGCCGTCGCAGCTCTCGGCGGAGTTGACGAGGCGCACCGCTAGCTCAGCGTAGGAGGTGAGATCCACGGAGATCCTTCACCCGCTGGGGTATCTTGGGCCAATTGCCCGCACCGAAGTATGGCACACCATTCTCCGGGCAGTCTTGCCTTCCGCAGCGCCCGCCTCATCAGGCGTCACCCGGCCCACTCACGGTCCCCTGGCCCACCCACTGTCCTCCGGCCCATTCACTGTCCCCCGGCTCACTCGCACCCGGCTGCCTCACTCGGCTAAGGTCCACGCATGCTCGCTGTTAGCGCCGTCCGTATCGAACCCGACGACCCGATGGCCGGCCTGGTGATCGGCGAGCACGCCGATCCGGCGCCGCCAGCGGGCTGGGCAACGGTCTCGGTCAAGGCCACGGCGCTCAACCATCACGATGTCTGGACGCTGCGCGGCGTTGGCATCTCCGCAGACCGGCTTCCCATCATCCTCGGCTGTGACGCGGCCGGCCTTGACGAGGACGGCCGCGAGGTGGTCGTCCACGCTGTTGTCGGGGACGCGGAGGCGGGCGGCGGGGACGAGACCCTTGACCCGTCCCGTTCGCTGCTCTCGGAACGGTACGACGGAACGTTCGCCGAGCGGGTCGCCGTGCCGCGGCGCAACCTGCTGCCCAAGCCAGCCGGCCTGTCCTTCGCCGAGGCCGCCTGCCTGCCGACCGTGTACCTGACCGCCTACCGCATGCTGTTCGGCAAGGCCGGGCTGCAGCCGGGGGCAACCGTGCTCGTCCAGGGCGCCGGCGGCGGAGTCGCAACGGCGCTGATCCTGCTCGGCCGGGCTGCGGGCTACCGGGTGTGGGCCACAAGCCGCAGCGAGGCCAAGCGCGACCGGGCCATGGAGCTCGGCGCCGATCAGGCGTTCCCGCTGGGTGCCCGGCTGCCCGAGCGCGTGGACGCGGTCCTTGAGACCGTGGGCGAGGCCACCTGGGCGCACTCGCTGCGCGCGCTCAAGCCGGGCGGGACCATCGTGATCTGCGGAGCGACCAGCGGGTCCATGCCGCCCGCGGACCTGTCCCGGGTCTTCTTCCTGCAACTATCCGTCGTCGGATCGACGATGGGGACGCGGGATCAGCTCGGATGGCTGCTGCGATTCTGCGAGCAGACCGGTGTCCGCCCGAAGATTGACCGCACCATGCCGCTGGCCTCCGCCGCTGACGGCTTCGCCGCGATGATCTCTGGCGAGCTTTTCGGTAAGGTTGTCTTCACCCTGTAACGGCCAGCCAGCGCCCAAAATGCCTGGCCTCGGCAGCCCCGAATCCGCCTGCGAACCTGTTGAATATGGCGTTCAACGGCACCCACGGGCTGTTGCAGAATCGACATCGAGAGAAAACGATCTCCGCCTCAGCCCCAAGCCCGGACATCTTGCACCAAGATCTCCCCGCATCAAGCCCGCGATCCGCACAACATCCGCAACTGTGCCCCACTGCCCGGCAGTAGCTAATGATTCCAATACAGTCCGCCCAACCCGCTCATCGCCACATCGAGCGGGTTGCCGACTGGCAGCGGCGAGCACGGACCGGCACGGTGTGGATCCGCCAGGGCGGCGTCAGTCGTCGCTGTCCTTCCCGCTGCCGCCTTCCTCGCCGGCGTCCCCGCGCGCCCCGCCGCCGAAGATCTCATCCTTGATCCTGGTCAGCGTGTCCTCCAGGATGGCGCGCAGGCCGGTGACGGCGTCCGTGCCGACGGCCTCGGTGTGCCAGGCCGCAGCCCGCAACTCCCTGGCGAACTCCAGCGCCATTCGCTCGAGGTCGCGGAGCATGCCGAGATCAGGCCGGCCGGCTGACGGCGCCCTTCCCGGCCGCCCCGGCCGTCCCGCCCGGCCCGGCGAATCAAGCCAGCCGGGCCAGCCAGGACGGCCGGTCCAGCCGGTCCAGCCTGCCCAGTCCTGCCAGGCTGGCCAGTCGCCCCGGTCAGTGCCGCGGCCGGCCCGTCCGCGGCCGACTCCGGCCCGTGCGCGGCCAGCGGCCTGCCGCTCGCCGCCGCCGGGCTGCCGGGCGCGGGATTCGCCATGTAGCTCATCACGCGCCTGCCTGGCGCTGTCGTGCACCTCCTCGCGGGCGCGCTTGGCCTTCTCCCGAGCCGCGTCTCGTGCCCGCTCCTTGCCGTCCCTTACCTCACGTGACGCCCAGGTAAGTTCCTCGCGCAGGTTCCGCACGGTGTCCCGGACATCCTCGGTGACCTCGCGGGCGATATCCCTGACTGACTCGGTGATCTCCTCTTCAAGGTCCGCCAGGTCGTCGAGCCTGGCCTGGATCTCCTCGCGTCCCTTGTCGGTGATCCGGTACACCTTCCTGCCATCGACTTCGTCGTGCGTGACCAGGCCCTCTTCCTCCAGCCTGGCCAGCCGTGGGTAGATGGTGCCAGGCGACGGGGCGTACACCCCCATGAACCGGTCCTGCAGCAGCCGGATGACCTCATAGCCATGCCTGGGGGCCTCATCCAGCAGCTTGAGTAGGTAGAGACGGAGCCGTCCGTGCCGGAAGACAGGGCTCATGAGGCATCACCGGCCGGGCTGCCTGCATCGTCATTAGCGCAGGGCTGACCTCGCTGGAGCAGGGTGACGGGCGCCGACAGGGTGGTCACGGTCATCCTGCCCGCGCCGGCGCCGAGCGATCCCGCCACGGTGTTGGAGCCCGGGCTGCGGGCGGACTGCAACCCATCGAACCCGGTCCGGACCCGGCCGGAGGTGGAGCGCAGGTCGACCTCGGCGCTGGCATCGGCCGGGAGCCGGACGGCCACCTCGCCGGAGACCGTGGTGACCCGCAGGCCGCCACCGGAGCGGAGATCCACGTCAGCAGTCACCTTGCCGCTGACCGTCTTCGCATCCAGCTCCTGCACCGAGCCTCCAGCTAGCGTCAGGTCCCCGGAAACCGAGTTGAACGTGACCCCGCCGTCCAGCCCGCGTGCCTCCAGGTCGCCGGACACGGTCTTGGCGTCCACCTTGCCGATGACGCCATCCAGCGTGATGTCCCCGGAGACGCTCTTGACGGAAACGTTGGCGCAGATACCCGACACGATAGCGCTAGCATTCACGACGCCGAGCTGCGTCGGGCAGCCCGGCGGCACGGTGACGGTGACTTCGGCCGAGTGCCGCTGCGGGCGCAGCCACCCGAGCAGGCCGTCCCAGGTGAGGTCCTCATAGGTAATGGTGAGTATGCCGGCCTCATGGCTGACCAGCAACGGCTGGCCCGCCAGGTTCGCGACGTCGACGGCAGGCGCGCTGTCCGAGGCGAGGACCGCGACCGTGCCGGAGATAACCCGCACTCGCAGCGCAGCTACGCCGTCGAACTCGACAGTCTTCGGGGCGTCGATGATCCAGCGCGGCATCGTAGTCCTTCTCTCCGTGGCCGCCCGGCGCTGCGCGCAGCCGGGCTCCGTTCCTTGAATGCTTCGATAATGACGATATATCGTGTCGCCGCAAAGTCAAGATGTATCGCGAGTAGTCCCCAGGTCGGGCCGGATCGCGCGCTCCGGCCGGATGCTACTCCTCGTCCTCGTCAAGACGCGCTAGCCAGCTGGCCAGCCGATCGACCGGCACCTCGGCATCGGGGCGGATATCCACGAACTCGCGCAGCCGCTCGGCTAGCCAGCCAAGGGTAACCTCGTCGTCTCCGCGTCGGCTCGCGAGTTCCTCGATGCCGCGGTCAGTGAAGTACATCGGCTAGCGGTCTCTGCGCAGTGCCGCATCGATGAGCCCGGCGTGCTCGGCTGCGTGCGCCTTGGCTGAGCCGCCCGCCGGGGCCGAGCTGGCCGGCAGGGAAGCAAGCCGGATTGGCCGGCGCAGTAGCTCGGGCAACCGCAGCGCAATGTACGGCCAGCCGCCCATGTTGGCCGGCTCCTCCTGCACCCAGCGGATTTCGGTGGCGCCCGGATACCGGGAGAGCTCAGCGAGCAGTTCCTCGGCCGGCAGCGGGTACAGCCGCTCCACCCGCACGATCGCGGTCTCTGACAGCCCGCCGGCCTGCCGCTTCGCCGCCAGGTCGTAGTAGATCTTGCCGACGCAGAGCAGCACCGTCCGCACCGCCTCGTCGTCATCGCCTGGCAGCTCGCCGAGCACGGGACGGAAGGAGCCCGCGGTGAAGGCCGCCACCGGTGATGTCGCCGTCTTCAGCCGCAGCATCGACTTTGGGGTGAACACGATCAGCGGCTTGACCCGCGGCGACAGCGCCTGCCAGCGGAGCAGGTGGAAATAGCTGGCCGGCGTGGTCGGCATCGCCACTGTCATGTTGTCCTGGGCGCAGAGCCCGAGGAAGCGCTCGGTACGCGCGGAGGAGTGGTCGGGTCCCTGGCCCTCGTAGCCGTGCGGCAGCAGCAGCACCAGGCCGGAGTGCTGCCCCCACTTCTGCTCGCCCGAGCTGATGAACTCGTCCACGATCGTCTGGGCGCCGTTGATGAAGTCGCCGAACTGAGCTTCCCAGCACACCAGGGCGTCCGGCCTGGCGACGGAGTAGCCGTACTCGAATCCCACCGCGGCGAACTCCGATAGCAGCGAGTCGTAGGCGTGGAACCGCGCCGTCGCACTGTTGAACTGCCTGAGCGGGATGTACTCCTGCCCGGTCTTCCTGTCCACGATGACGGCATGCCGCTGGCCGAACGTGCCGCGCCGGCTGTCCTGCCCGACCAGCCGTACCGTGTGGCGGTCCAGCAGCACGGATCCGAACGCGAGCAACTCGCCGGTAGCCCAGTCAATGGCATCCTGCTCCACCATCGTCGCCCGGCGCTGCAGCAACGGCAGCAGGCGCGGGTGCGGGGTGAAGCCGTCGGGCACGTTCAGCTGAGTGTCGATAATGCGCTTGATGGTCTCCTCGGTGATCGGCGTGGGGGTCTGCTCGTGATCCACGGGCGGCTGCGCCTCCGGCAGCGGCTTGACCACCGCGCCGGGTTCGGCGGGTGCGCCTGCCGCGGCCTTCGTCTCGGTGAAGGCGCGCTCGAGCTCAAGCTGGTAATCCCGGAGCGCTTGCTCGGCCTCCTCCATCGTGATGTCACCGCGCCCGATCAGTGATTCGGTGTAGAGCTTGCGCGTCGACCTCTTCGCATCGATCAGGTCGTACATCAGCGGCTGAGTGAAGGACGGGTTATCTGCCTCGTTGTGCCCGCGCCGCCGGTAGCAGATCATGTCGATGACGACGTCCTTATTGAACGCCTGCCGGTAGGCGAACGCGAGCCTGCCGACCCGGACGACCGCCTCCGGATCGTCGCCGTTGACATGGAAGATCGGCGCCTGGATCATCCTGGCGACATCCGTCGAGTACACGCTCGACCTGGAGTACTCGGGCGCCGTGGTGAAGCCGACCTGGTTGTTCACGATGATGTGCACCGTGCCGCCGGTCCGGTAGCCGCGCAGCTGTGACAGCTCCAGCGTCTCGGCGACCACGCCCTGGCCGGCGAAGGCGGCGTCGCCGTGAATGAGCACGGCCAGCACGGTGAATCCCGGCTCGCCCCTGTCGATGACGTCCTGCTTGGCCCGGACGACGCCCTCGGTCACCGGGTCGACCGCCTCCAGGTGGCTCGGGTTGGCCACCAGCGATGTCTTGATCGCAGTGCCATCGCCCGCCTCGTACACGCCGTCCGCGCCCAGGTGGTACTTCACGTCACCGGAGCCGTGCGTGCTGCTCGGGTCCAGGTTGCCCTCGAACTCACCGAAGATCTGCGCGTATGACTTGCCGACGATGTTCGCGAGCACGTTGAGCCTGCCCCGGTGCGCCATGGCGATGACGGCCTCGTCCATCTGCCCGCGGGCAGCCTCGGTGAGCACCGCATCGAGTAGCGGGATCAGCGACTCGGCGCCCTCCAGCGAGAACCGGCGCTGGCCGACGAACTTCGTCTGCAGGAACATCTCGAACGCCTCGGCGACGTTGAGCCTGGACAGGATGCGGATTTGCTCGTCATGGTCGGCCCGGCCGTGCGGCCGCTCGATGCGCTCCTGCAGCCATGCGCGTTCCTCCGGGTTCTGCATGTGCATGTACTCGATGCCGACGGTGCGGCAGTACGAGTCGCGCAGCACGCCGAGTATGTCGCGCAGCCGCATCCGCGGGCAGCCTCCGAAGCCGCCGGTGGCGAAGTCCCGCTCCAGGTCCCAGAGCGTCAGGCCGTGCTCGTTGATATCCAGGTCCGGATGCTTGCGCTGCTTGTACTCCAGCGGGTCGGTGTCCGCCATGAGATGGCCGCGCACCCGGTAGGCGTGAATGAGCTCGTGCACGCGGGCCGCCTTGCTGAGGTCGTCCTCGTGCCCGGCCGGGATGTCCTTGACCCAGCGGACCGGCTCATACGGGATCCGCAGCGCCTGGAAGACCTCGTCGTAGAAGCGGTCCGCACCGAGCAGCAGGCGGTGGATCAGGCGCAGGAAGTCGCCGGACTGCGCGCCCTGGATGATCCGGTGATCGTAGGTGGACGTCAGCGTGACCGTCTTGCTGATCGCCAGCCTGGCCATGGTCTCCTCGGACGCGCCCTGATAGGCGGCCGGGTACTCCATCGCGCCGACGCCGACGATGCATCCCTGCCCGGCCATCAGCCTGGGCACCGAGTGCTCGGTGCCGATGGTGCCCGGGTTGGTCAGGCTGATCGTGGTGCCGGCGAAGTCTTCGACGGTGAGCTTGCCGGCCCGCGCCTTGCGGACGACATCCTCATACGCCATCCAGAACTGGCGGAAATCCATGCCCTCCGCTGACTTGATGCTCGGCACGAGCAGCTGCCGTGATCCGTCATCCTTGCGCGTGTCGATCGCGAGACCGAGATTGACATGCTCGGGCTCGACAAGGACCGGCTTTCCGGCCGCCTCGGCATAGGAGTAGTTCATTTCCGGCGCGGCGGCCAGGGCCCTGACCACGGCATAGCCGATGAGATGGGTGAAGGAGACCTTCCCGCCACGGCCCCGGCTCAGGTGGTTGTTGATCACGATGCGGTTGTCGACAAGCAGCTTGGCCGGGACGGCGCGAACGCTGGTGGCGGTGGGGACAGTGAGGCTCGTGGTCATGTTCAGCGCCGTCCGGGCGGCAGCGCCGCGGAGGCGGACCTCCCGGGCGCCTGCCGGCGGGGCAGGCGCTGCCGGCCCAGCCGCTGCCGGTGCTGCTGGCGCGGCTGGCGCGGGCGGGGCAGCTGCTGCTGGTGCTGCCGATGATGAGCCCGCCGAGCCTGAGCCCGCCGACGGCGGGGCAGCGAGTGGCTGGTCCGCGGGCACCCGGGGGCTGTCCTGGCCAGTGCCCGCGCCCGAGGCTGGCGCTGCCTGTACCCGGGGGCCGTCCTGGCCAGTGCCCGCGCCCGGGGCTGGCGCTGCCTGTACCCGGGGGCCGTCCTGGCCAGTGCCCGCGCCCGGGGCTGGCGCTGCCTGTACCCGGGGGCCGTCCTGGCCAGTGCCCGCG
>Ga0099828_10003391_pt1 | contig 11138 bp, 19 predicted proteins | sample CZO8metaG_2_FD_79338 | JGI IMG/M metagenome (GOLD analysis project Ga0099828, IMG submission 79338) | Vadose zone soil microbial communities from the Eel River Critical Zone Observatory, Northern California, USA - CZOApr15con2H1.8 metaG | ecosystem: Environmental > Terrestrial > Soil > Vadose...
AGTAGCTGGGCAGGCTTCATTCCAATCATCTGACCTTCTCTCCGAGTGCCTTCAGGATAAGCCACTTCGGTCATTCGGGACGATCCGGCAATTCTTCCTTAATGCGGGATTCCAGATCGGGCCACAGGCGATTGAGGAGGTAGGTTACGGTTTTGTGGACGGGATCAGAGACGTTCAAGCTTGGTTCGATATTCTCCAACTGCTGCTTGATCATGTTTGCGTAAAATGCGGTTTTGCTCATCGTTAGCTCTTAACCGCGATCACACAAGCACTTTCAGTTGGATTCCGTGAAAATCAAGCGCGCCCAAAAAGCTTTGCGAGCGAAAACCGAGACCGAGGCCATCGAGCGTGCGTTGGATCTGGCGATTGCCGAACACAAGAGCAATCGATTGGCTCTCGAAGCCACCGAGCGCTTTGTCAAGAGTGGCATTGACATCAAGGACGTATACGGCACGTTGGGTGGTTAGATGCAGCCCGCCCTGTTCGACTCTTCCATTTACATTACCGCATTACGGCGAGGAGGTGATGCGGTCCTGGCGCTGCGCCGGTTCGCTATTGATGCGCCCCCCTGGCTCAGTGCAGTGGTACTCGAAGAACTCTATGCCGGCGCAGCCGACCGCGATCGTCAGATTGTAGAACGCCTAGAGCGAGATTTTGACAGGGCGAAGCGAATCCTGGTTCCGAATCTTAGTGACTGGACTCAAGCCGGCAGAGTGCTTGCTCGCCTGGCGGCCAAGTATCATTACGAAAAGATCGGGCAGGGACGTTTGACCAATGACGCACTGATCGCAGTGAGCGCGGGGCGACTGGGCGTCCGGGTGATCACAGCCAACCAACGAGATTTCAAGAGGTTCGCCGAGTTTCGCCCCTTTCAGTGGCAAGTGACGGTGCTTTAGTACACATCAGGCGTTAGGAATTTGACATAACCTGTTAGCGCGGACGCGCAAACGCCTGCTTGCTTCAACGATCAGGCCTTTTTCAGTAAGCGGGTAATCCAGATCAAAATCACCGCACCGACAAATGCCACCACAATGGAGCCAATCATGCCGCCGCCCGGCCAGATTCCCAAGAGCCCGAAGACCCAGCCGCCCAAAACGCCCCCGAGAATGCCTAGAATGATGTCAACAAGTACGCCGTAGCCACCACCCTTCATAACCTGGCCAGCGAGCCAACCCGCGATCAGTCCAACCACAATCCATGCGAGAAATCCCATACTGACCCCCTCTGGGTCCGCTTTGAGCGGTCAGGCCCGAAATGTACACCTAGCCCCGCCAATACTCAAGTGTCGCCAATTAGCTCCGAATCGCGACTAAACAAGCTGGTCCGTCAGACATCAGCGTCACGTGCTGATCACCAAGCCTACGGTTTTGCGATTCTCTGGCTTCGAGGAAGAGATCAAGAATGTGTTTGATGGGCCCGATCCACGGAGCAGCAGGCTAACTTAGATTCCTGAAAAGGACCATCTCAAAGAGCGGGTCTTGAAGCGGCGCTTCACTCTACGCTCCAGGAATAAGGTGCTGGAAGCTTCTGCTCCTTGCGGAACTCACGCATTTGCTTCTGCTGGTGACGTCGGATCCTGAGATCGGATTTTGGCTTCGCCGTGCAAAGCAACACGAAGCCAGCTTCACGGTCCGCGGGAAAATAAACCAGCGAATCCGACTGGTCGACTTCTCCTCCATCTTCAAGTCGCCCTGCACACGTCAGACAATAGCCCTGGTGGCATAATGCGGGCAAAACAATACCTGCTTTAAAGGCAGCGTCCCAAATGTGCTCTTCACCATTGACCGGGATGAAGCGCTTCTCCTCATCAGGCAACAACACTTCGACCCGATACGCTTCAGCATGTTGCTTCATAAGGTCCGACAGTAGTCCTACCTGGCGGCAAAGCCAAGTAGGACTACTCAGGATGTTTACGGATTGTAGAAACTGGCGTTCTTACTGTAAGGAGCGTGTCCGGGTTCGCCTCGCCGGAAGTGGCCGGAGGGAATGCTTTTACCGTCGCGCTCATGGGCTAGCAATTCGATAAACCAGGCTTCGTGCTCGATTTCCTCGTTCAGGATGCGTGATGCCATGTCGTAGGTTCGTGGGTCTTTGCCGAATGTCAGGTCGCAAATCTCGATCCAGCTACGAATCGCGCAGCGCTCCGACTCCAACAGGAGAGTCAGAATGTTTACCGCGGTTGGCGGATCCGGCAGCTTTGCCGCGCGACACCCCGCTTGGTCATGGAAAGCGGGAAGATCGTTCGGCAATTCGCCGCCCAGTTCATATATTCGGGGTACGATGAGTTCCCAATGGGCCCGGTCCTCTAACCTCGCATCCTCGCAAATCTCTTTGTAGTCCTCGTGCCCCGCGAGATGCATTCGAAGAATGGTGTAATAGTAGTACGTGCTGGCAAATTCTGCAGCCGCGTTCGCAATCAGCATTTTGATTAATTTTTCAACGTCGACGCCTCGCGCCCGGATGACTTCAACTCCGACCCGCTGAGTAACATCGCCCGCTTTGACAACCGGAACATTCTTCCCTTCAGGCATAAAACCTCCTTGTGCCATCACTCTAGCGCTTCATCCAGCCATAGGTCTAAGATATAGTGGCTATTCGACGTATAGAATTTTCCTCTGACTCAGCCCAGAGAAGTCGACAACTTCGTGGCCAAACGAGTGAGGGTCAGGAGGAGTCAACGGTGCAGATTCATCAACTCCGCTACTTTTGCGCGGTGGCGAGAACGGGAAGCTTTACTCGCGCCGCACAACAGCAACACCTGGCGCAGCCCTCCTTATCACAACAGGTTCGCAAGCTAGAAGATGAACTTGGAACCAAGCTGTTTGATCGCCTAGGTCGGACAGTGAGGTTGACACAATTAGGAAAAACATTCCTGCCGCGTGCCGAGGCAATCATTCAGCAGGCCACCGCTGCCAAGACGGAGATCCAAGAGATGGCGGGGGCGGCGCAAGGCAAGCTTGTGATCGGAGCCATTCCCACGATTGCGCCTTACTTCTTACCTTCGCGCCTGGCGAGTTTCGCGCGAAGGTTTCCGCGCGTTCAGATAAGCGTCATAGAAGAGGTGACCAACGAACTTGCCAATCTCATCCAACAAGGCGTAGTCGACCTGGCGCTGCTTGCGCTTCCTGTTCCTGCTACGCATTGCTACTGTCACGAACTCTTTCGTGAGCGGCTTTACCTGGTCGTTCCGCGAACCCACCGACTGGCGTCGTTGAGCCGAGTGCATCTGGCACAAATCGAGCGAGAACCGTTTTTATTGCTTAAGGATGGCCACTGCTTCCGAGAGAATACCCTCGCCATCTGCGGACGTGCGCGGTTACAGCCGAATGTCGTCTTTGAAAGTGGCCAGTTCAGTACCATTTTGGCTATGGTGGCGGCCGGTACTGGGGTGTCCGTGGTGCCGGAAATGGCGGTCGAGGAAAAGCGAGGATGCCGATTCATTCCACTGGCGGATGAGAGTGCTTACCGTCGCGTCGGAATCTTGCAACTCAGACAACACTTCCGCAGTCGTGTTCACCATGCATTTCTTGAACATCTGCAAGCGAGAGAAAAGCGGCGCGGTACGCCTCCTTTCGTCGCGCCGATGACCTCGTAACAATCGGTGTCGGTTGTGGCAGACGAGCAGAGATTCTCTCTCGCAAGAGACAGAAAACCCCTCGCGCGAGATGGGGACGATACCAGATTTTTCGCACGCGGCATGTTCGGATCCTCCTACGCCCTTTCCTGGCCGCTTAGGGGGGACAACGTTACCAGTGGGGCCGGGCCGCTGGAGACGGTCAACGCGAAATATGGTTCTGCTTCATTTCATCGAAGGATTTGGCGGTGAGCGCTTCAGAGTGAACGTGCAGGGCGTCGCCAGCCTGCTAGGCCTCGGCCCAGACTATTTGTGCACTATAACCCCCGGCCATGCTCCTATGCTCGCAATCAGCCAAGAGGCGTCAATTCTTACTTGAAATATATTCCGCGACAATCTCCCAGCGCCGTTTGGCCACGAGTAGACTCAGCCCATCTGTTGCTCCCCGTTTCCTCTGGGAGTAGCTCACGAGCCGAATCGTAAGCTGGTTTCGAGCCCCGCCTCATCAAATCCAGGGGGCAGATTTCCTCCACTGGGGCTTTCCTGTGTGTTTCACATCAAGGGTTATGTGGCCGATGCGTGCTGGATGGCTTTCAGCGGATGGCTCGAACAACTCGGTACTCGTGAAACAGTCTGAGTGCGTCATGAAGCCCTGAGAAGAACCCCGCGGCGAACTGTGACAAATACGCTGTCTGCCGGGTCCGCCACCCACTCCCATGCCTTGCACCCGTTGTCCCGCAGCACCGTCCGAGCCTCACCATATTCCACCAGACGGTTCAACACGGTAGTGACCGATGCCAGCGGATTTTTGTGCCGCAGCAAAACTGGCGGAATCCGCTGCTCAATCTTCTCACACACTTCGCGAGCGCCCAGAGGGCAATCCGCTCCCATCAACACCATGCGGCAAGCCTTGGTGAACCCGGGTTGGCGGCCACCGCTCTTGCGGTCCAAAAGCTCCAGCAGTTCCTGGCTCAGCACTTCTTCACCGAACAGGTTGGCCAGTCCAATAATGGTTTGCTTCGCTGCACCGATGCGTTTCATCACATCGGCCCGCTGGCGCATGAGCTGGCGCAGTTCCTCATGCGCCGCCCTCACTACTTGCTGCACGTGTGGATCATTGCTGCGGGGAAGGCCATTGCTTCCACCGCCGTTGCTATCATTTCGTCCCATGTCCATGACCTGCCCCTCCACCGAGCACCCATCTTCTGTCTGCGAGTCGTCCAGAACTCCGGTTCTGTGCCACACCATTCCTTGCCCTCTGTTACGCGATCACTCGGCCGATAGTTCAATCAAGAGTGAATCAATCTCGCGATTCAGGCGTTCCTTCAATTTGCAGCTCGCGCTCGTCCTCTGCCGGCTTAGACGTCAATGAAAGGTTAAGTCGAAGATTTGTAAAATCGAGCGCCTGCCTGCTGACATGTTAGTCACTCGAATGCCCTAATAGACGCTGCAGACGACGGTTTAAGCGGGTTTGCGTATTTTCATATTTTCAGCCTGGGATGAGCGTCCAAAGTTGGGATTTCGTGGGATGTTCTGGTGACCAGCCGGAATTGAGGGCTTCGCTCTCGCCATCGCAATGGTGCAACCGACTTTCTTCGCAAGCTCCGAACGAATGCCTGCCTTTCACTCGATTGGCAATTCCCTCTCGAGTCGCCGAAGCGCAGCCAACACGTCCGCCGCCTTGTATTGATCCGGGCACGTCACAACAACTGGATCGCTCCTACGAAGCCTCCTCGGAGATAGTCCCAGGCGAGGATACTTTACTGCTCGCCAAAACACGCAGAACACTGGCAGAAATGACAGGGCGCTCAAATCCAACTTGGGTCCAAAGATGGTTCACGTGAGCTTTTACTGGCCTAGAGCGCCGCAGGAGCGGGCCGCGTCTATGATGGCAAACAGTTCGAAGCAGGGCCTGCCGCCTTGAGGTAAACTTCGTTGCGATGTCGGGAACCCTCACCAAGATGTGGCGCGCAGGTGTCGACGCGGTTATTGCCGTCCAGGTTGCGAGTCGAAAACAAGGATCACAATTTTCGGGTTAATTTGTCGAGTAGGTCGGTCCCATGCACACCAATCGAATCTGGCATAGAAGTCATGCGTTCGTGCTTGTTATATGTTGCCAGTTGTTAGCGCTGCGGCAGTCCACCACGCCGCCATCGCAGTCGAACTTGCCGGCGCAACAGCAACCGAGTCCAAACGTGCCGCCGGCCGCCAACGAGCCTGCGACGCAGCCGCCAGCAAATCAGCCTGGCCAGATGGATCCGTCCCGCGCCAAAATTCGCAAGACTCCTCGGGAGCAGGCTTGGCAGTTACTCGAGAGTGCGTGCGCAAGCGACAAAACCATTAATCGTGCAACCGCGATCCTCGTTCTGGGTCTGATCCCGAATAACGCCAAGAGCGCTAGGCTAGCTGAAAAGGCGCTGGCTGATGACAAGGCAGAAGTGAGATTGGCAGCCGCCGCGGCGTTGGGAGAAATGAAGTCGAGGGCCAGCATCCCCAAGTTGAGAGCAGCGTTCGGCGATCAGGACCCTTCAGTTGTGCTCGCAGCCGCTCACTCCCTCGACCTGATGCATGACCATTCAGCCTACGAGGTGTACTACGAAGTCCTGAACGGCGAGCGGAAGGCGAAAAAAGGCCTCATTTCATCACAGGCGTCTCTCTTCCACGACCCAAAAAAGATGGCAGCACTGGGCTTTGAAGAAGGTATCGGTTTCATTCCTTTTGCTGGCATCGGATGGGGAGCTATCAAGGCGATCGCCAAGGATGACTCGTCTCCAGTCCGCGCAGCCGCCGCCAGAGTGCTGGCCGGGGACCCCGACCCAGCCACGACCAAAGCACTGACCGATGCGGCAGGGGACAAAAGCTGGATAGTGCAGACCGCCGCACTTGAAGCTCTGGCGAAACGAGGAGACCGATCGGTGCTCAACACAGTAGAGAAATATATGTCCGATGAAAAGGACACAGTGAAATACACTGCGGCTGCCGCGGTGCTCCGACTTACCGCGATCAGGGAGGCTGTCAAATCCGACGGTCATCATTAGCTCGCACTCACTCAAAACATTCGTCGGTTGCACGCAGATTGTTCCAAGAGACGGTTTTGGCGACGGCGTCCCCGGCGGCAGCGGAAATCTTCAAGGGTTGGCTCAAGCCGGGTGCAGAGAGATATAGGAAAAAACCGAGGAATCAAGCTTCCAAGTTCAACGAAAAGCCGGCGCGGCCTCAGAGGCAAAAAACGTGCCTCCAGCGAGAAGACGTTCTATCGCCCGAATGAGATCACGTGCCGCTTGAGATTTAAGAACCAAACCCTGAGCTTGAGCTTGGCGAGCTTCGATAGTCAGCCTATCGGAGTCATGCATCGTGAACATCAAGATGCGGCACCCGAGACCCAGTTTGGCAATTCGTCGCGCCGCTTCGAGTCCGCTCATTCTAGGCATTGTTATGTCGAGAACGATGATGTCTGGCTTCAAAGTCTTTGTGACCTCAATCGCTTCCTCTCCGTTGGTGGCTTCACCGCAAATTTCCCATTCGGATCGTGATCTGTCAATGAGCGTGCGAATACCTTCACGCACGATCTCGTGGTCGTCCACAATCAAAATCCTGGCAGCCATTCAATTTCTAACTTTCCCGCTCCTGCGCTGAGGCAGATGACGAGGGTCCACCCGCTGGAACGATTGCACACACCGTCGTGCCCCTCTCTTTCGAAATAAGTTCCAGCCTGCCACCCAGCTGCCGCATTCGCTCGCTCATGCCCCGCATGCCAACTCCGAGCGCACCCGTCCAGTCTTGGCCAGATTGTTCCAAAAGCTGTGGAGAAATGCCTTTCCCCGCATCTTCGATCTCTAGAACAGCCATTCCTTCCCTGATCGACAATCGAATGTGTGCCGTCTGACTCCCAGAGTGCCGGTGAACGTTGGTAAGACTTTCCTGAAGGACACGAAACAATGCCAATTCCGAGTCGCGTGGGAGTCGGCCGAAGTCCGTTTGAACATCGAAGGCGGCCTTGATTCCGCTGCGAGCAGAAAATCCGTCGAGGTACCAGGGTATCGCCGATTCCAGTCCCATCTCTTCCAACATAGGAGGATACATAAGATAGGAGACTGTTCGGACTTCCTTGATCGAATCCTCCGTCAAGCGAATGCATTCGTCGACGTCTTGAGCGGCTTCGCCCTCCTTCTGTCCGATGAGGGATGCAACTGAATCCAACTTCATCTTCAGCACCGCGAGATACTGTCCGAGACTGTCGTGAAGATCCCTTCCGATGCGCCTCCGCTCTTCGTCTTGGGTGCGAAGCAGGTGCAGCGACAATTGCCGCAGCGACTTTTCCGAATTGTGCAATTGCCGTTGGGCATCTCGTCTTTCAGCGACTTCTTTTTGTAGTGCCTTCTGCGTCTCCATTCTTTCCGTAAAGTCTCGGGTAACTTTCGCGAAACCCAGCAGCTTACCTGCCTCATCTCTCAAAGCCGTGATGATAACATTCGCCCAAAAGCGCGATCCATCTTTGCGTACCCGCCAGCCTTCGTCCTCGAACCGTCCCTCCTTTGCCGCTATCACCAATTCCCAGTCGGGCTTGCCATTTCTCACATCCTCCTCTCGATAGAAGCACGAGAAGTGCTTCCCTAGAATCTCCTGGATCTTGTATCCCTTTATGCGCTCCGCACCGGCATTCCAACTGCTGACCCTGCCATCAGGGTCTAACATGAAGATCGCATAGTCTTGTACAGCTTCGACGAGCAAGCGGAATCGTTCCTCAATTTGTCGCAACGCCAGCCGTTTTTCGAGTACCTGAGCCCTCTGTTGTAGCTGAGCGATGCTGCGAAGGCGTTCCGGTTCGCTGCCTAGTCCCAGGTAGCTCTCACTGGGAACCACGCCCGAGTGTTGATCACACATCTTTAGAAACGGTTCAATGTGCCCCTCACTGTTAAAACCCGTGATCGGGTACGCACAAAGAAGAGAGAAGGAATGGCTCTTAGCCAGGTCGTTCCAAAGTTGCTCAACCCGAATGGCTTCCAGCGGCTTTCCCTCAGCCCACAGCAGCGCGACCATCTCTCCAAACACCGCAATCGGGCGCTCTTTGTGACCAATCGCGATTCGGGCTCGCGTCAAAACTCCGCCGATGATGTCGTTAAAGCGCATCTCGTCCACTAAGCCGTTCACCATGATTTTCGGCAAAGTTTCGGTCGCGTCCAGGTTGACGTACCGTCCCTGCATGGCCGCTTTAGCCGTGTCCAGTCCGTGGACTGACAACCGTCTCTCAAGCTCTGTACGATGGGACGTTGTCGCGATGACCACGGCAGGATCACCAGCCGCGAGCGCTCCGCCAACGAATCGACTCAGTACATCGATGAGGAAACCGTCGTCTGTATACAACTGAACAACATGTCCAGTGTGATCGTGGCTGGGCGTCGTGTGCGCGAGAGAAGGGATCAGTTGAATATAGGGATCGGATATTGCAATACTCATTTTCTGGATCTCCCTCGCGGATGAAATAATAGCCCTCAACAGGATGAGAAAACACCTTCAAAATCATGCTCTTAAAAAGAAAGTGAGGTCCATACCGCGAACACTGTACTTTAGAAAAGAGTTTGGCCTAGGCAGCAGTGATAACTCGACCTTGAATTCTTGTTGAGCTTTCAATCTTACCAGCAATCCAGTTTTCCCAATTTCCAGCCAAGACGCTGAAAACCCCTCAACATCCGGCCAAATCCCGCAACAAACGTTGCCGAGGGCCGGTGCAATGGCAAGCGCCGTGGTTTGTCTCTGAACCTGTCTCACAATCTTTTGCGTAGCTCCCACATGAGCACAGAAACCCACACCCACGCCAGACTAGCACCGCTCCATACGAGCCAGGCAGAATGGCTGGGCGCTGCTCGCCAGACCAGCACCGCGAAAACAGCCAGGCCGATACTACCCATCGCGGAACCTGCAGCCTCCACGCTCACCGCGTCTGCGGCTCGCCGGGCGCCTGTCAATCCCACGCGATCCTTCTTTTGTTTCTCATGTTTCTCGATCAGTGTCGCGCTCGCAGGAAATATCGCAGGAAACGCCAGGAATAGTCCGCCGACTACGGGTCCGAATGCCTTTGCCATGATTCCGGCGACAACTGTGACTAGTCCCCCGAATAAAAATCGCACAACATATTCCTGCCCCTTGGTTTCGGCCAAAGCAGAAAAATTGACTCTGATTTTCATGGAAGAACTATCGCAACCAGACGTACCAGAGACCGAAAGCAGTAACCAACCACATCAGAATTGAAGAGGTTGTTACCGCGAGAGCCTTCCACTTGTAGCACCTCATCAAGCAGCTAACGCAAGAGGCATAAACGAAGAAGGCTATGGCTCCCGCGATCATGGAGCGGGCTTCTGTCGCAGCGTACCACTTACCGTCGCTAACCACCGCCAGCCCGAGCGTCGCCAGGGCAACGGACGGTGCGGCTCCGAACAGGCCCGCAAAGCTCTTTGGCTTGAACAGATCGCCCAGAACTGCGAAGCACGAGACAACAATACCGCCGATTAGGAAACGCACGAGTATTTCTTTCATGTGACTTCACGGATTCCTGCGTCACCGCATCCCGGACTTAACCAGCTTGCGGGCTTGATTGGGACCCTTCACACCTAACACGCGGTATTCTTTGCCTGAGAGCCTGTGGTAGTTCACGAAAAATTCTTCGAGCTCCCGCTCGAATTGCTTGCCCAAGTCATCAACGGTTTTGATGTCGGCCCAGCTGTGAGCATCTTGTTCAACAGCAATGATCCGATCATTGCGCACTTTATCTTTCTTCTCAACCTGCACACCTTCAATCACCCCAATAGGTCGACATGTGAGGACACATCCCGGAAACGCAGGCTCATCCATCAGCACCAGCACATCGATGGGGTCGCCGTCCTCAGCCTGGGTCGAAGGAGCAAATCCGAAGTCATAGGGAAATGTCATTCCGGCAGGCAGCACCTTTTTCAGTTCAAAGACGTGCTCATCGGGATCAAAGGCAAACTTGTTGCGGCTTCCCTTTGGAGTCTCAATTACGACTCGAAGCATCTTCCTGTCATCAAGATCGAAAGGCTTGAGTCGAGAGGGGTCAGCCAGCGATTTTCCACTCTTGCCGTTTTTGTTTGTCATCTCACTTCAGCTTGTACGGCGAGTGCCCATCGGCCGTCGCATGTCAAACCAAAAACGGTCAATGCTGAGTCGCCCTCTGGAGAAGGAGAGAGGTTGATCAGAACCGTAGCCTGCTTGACGCCGCATTTCTAACTCCGGTCGGGAGGGGTTCTTCCTGCCTATTAACTCCCTGCAAGTAAGGGATCAAGCGCAGCCTTGGCTCAAGCTGCGCGAGTTCCCGTCACGAAATGCAGGATCAGCGAAATCACCGCAAACACCAGCAACAGTTGAATCAGCCCGCCGGCTACGTGGAATACTGTAAAGCCGCCAATCCACGCGACCAGCAGAACGGCGAACACTATCGTCCAGATGCTCATAAAGTCCTCCTAAAGATGGTTCGTACAACCGAAACTGAGATGAGACACATATCGCAAGTGTTGCTCCGTTGAAGCCGAAGCGGCGAGCACTGACTCAC
>Ga0099828_10003395_pt1 | contig 11135 bp, 10 predicted proteins | sample CZO8metaG_2_FD_79338 | JGI IMG/M metagenome (GOLD analysis project Ga0099828, IMG submission 79338) | Vadose zone soil microbial communities from the Eel River Critical Zone Observatory, Northern California, USA - CZOApr15con2H1.8 metaG | ecosystem: Environmental > Terrestrial > Soil > Vadose...
ATATCTGCGGGGGCGCGACGGCTGGGGCGGGGGGATAGGCCAGTTTGCTTGACTCCCTCTCCGCCCTATCTCTATAATGCCTCCACAGGGAATCCGATCCCCTCTATCGAAAATTCCCTCGAAATTAAGCGGACTTGTGGTGCTATGAACGTTTTATTCTTCGAGGTCACGCTCCTCCTTTATTTTTTGGGAACCACTCTGTTTCTTATCCAACTGGCCGGCCGATGGGAAAAAGGCGCGCAGGTGGCGTTCGCGGTAGCCGGTATCGGCTTCTTCTTTCACACGCTCGCGCTGGTGTCCCGGATGATCGAAGGGGGGCATATTCCCCTGACATCGATGCACGAAGCGCTGTCTTTTTTCTCCTGGGCGCTGGTGCTTGTGTTCCTGGTGGTCGAACTGCGCTACCGGATTCATATCTTGGGTTCATTCATCCTTCCGCTCGCCTTCATCTCCCTGATTTCGGCGGCCGCCCTGCCCAAGGAGATCGTGGCGCTGGAGCCGATCTTCCGCAACGTGTGGATGCACGTGACGTTTTCACTGCTGGGCACCGTCGCGTTTGCGGTCGCCTTCATTGCGGGTTTGATGTATCTGATCCAGGAGCACATGCTCAAGTCCAAGCACCTGGACGGCCTGTACCGCAAGTTGCCGGCTCTTGATTTCCTCGATGAACTCAATGGCAAGGCGATTTCTTTCGGGTTTCCGTTGCTCACGCTGGGGATCATCACCGGTGCCCTGTTCGCGGAGTTTGCCCGGGGGTCGTTTCTGAACTGGAACGCCGAGCAGATCGGTGCGCTGGGGACCTGGCTGTTTTATCTCGTCGTGCTGTTGGGCCGGGTGACAGTGGGCTGGCGCGCGAAAAAGGCGGCCTATTTGACAGTCGTCGGGTTTGCGGGAGTGGTTTTTACTCTGGTGGGCGTCATGCTGAAGGGGCAGCATCCCTTTGCGTAACCAATGAACATCATTGCGCTCGGACTGAACCATCGGACGGCACCGGTTGAGTTGCGGGAACGGCTCGCGGTGACTGAGACCCGTCTGCCCGAGGCGCTGGCACGCCTCAAGCGGTGGCCCGGGATCGATGAGGGTGTCATCCTGTCGACCTGCAATCGCGTCGAGTTGTACGCGGTGGCCAAGGACACGGAATACGGGTTGGAGTCGCTGAGAGTATACCTGGTCACGATCGACTCCGACGTGAGTCCGGAGCAGATCGAGCCCCACCTGTATCGTCTTGAGGGCGCTGACGCCATTCGGCATCTGTTCCGGGTCACGGCCAGTCTGGATTCCATGGTGGTCGGCGAGCCCCAGATCCTGGGGCAGGTCAAGGATGCATTCGAGGCAGGGCTGGCTCAGAAGTCAACAGGGGTGGTGCTGAATAAGGTCGTCAAGAAAGCGATCTCAGTGGGCAAACGGGTGCGGACAGAAACCAGGATTGCCGAGAATGCCGTGTCGGTGAGTTATGCGGCGGTTGAGCTGGCCAAGAAGATTTTCCAGAACCTGGCTGAGAAAACGGTGTTGCTGGTCGGGGCTGGAGAGATGGGCAAGCTGGCGGCTCGGCATCTCATCAGCGCGGGCGTGTGTCATGTGATGATCACCAACCGGAACCACGACCGGGCGCTTGATGTCGCCAAACGGTTCAACGCCCTACCGGTCCCCTTCAACGAGTTCCATCATGAAATGGCGGGTGCGGACATCGTGATCTGCGCAACAGCCGCGGACTCTTTCGTGATCAACCCCGACGATGTTCAGCGGGCGCTTCACTCCCGCAGAAACCGCCCCATGTTCCTGATTGACATTTCCGACCCGCGCAATATCGATCCGGCGGTCGGCGCGCTCGATAACGCGTATCTCTATAACGTCGACGATCTCCAAGGACACGTCGTCACGAATATGGACCAACGGCTCCAGGAGGCCCGCAAAGCCGAAGAAATCGTCAGATCGGAAGTCCCTTCCGTGGTCACGTGGCTGAAGTCGCTGGAGGTTGTGCCCACGATCGTAGCGTTGCGGCGCAAGGCGGACGAGATCCGGCGGTGTGAGATCGAACGGATCTTGGCCAAGCTGGGCGGGCTTTCTCCCCGGCAGCGTGAGCTGGTGGAAGAACTGGCTACGGCGATCACGAACAAGCTGCTGCACAGCCCCCTCATCACGTTGAAGGCTGAAGCCGACTCGCCGAACGGCTCCCTTTTTGCGGAAGCCGCGCAACGCTTGTTCGACCTCGAGAAAGAATTGGAGCGCATCGCGAAAGAGTCGCCGTCTGGGCAGGAGCGCGGATGAGCGCCGCGCCGCGGCCTCAGGTCTTTACCTGCCCCCGCTGCAAGGAGACTTACTGGGGCGGGGCGGACGAGCGGCTGCCCGATTGCCCGCACTGCGGGTATGACTATCGCAAGAAGGAAGGGTTCAGAATTGACCTCTTGTTTCTGATGGTCTTGATCATCGCGATGGTCGGCTTTCTGTTGCTCACGTCGAGTTATAAGAGCGGAACAGCCGGGTCTTCGATGCCCCAGGCTGTGCCAGGGGACCTCCCCGAAAAACTTCCCGGACGGTAGGGGAGCACCAGGCAGGCGTATGACGCAAGCGGTTCGTGAACTCATCATCGGTACCCGCAGCAGCAAGCTCGCCCTTTGGCAAGCCGAGTGGGTTCACGCGAGGTTGCGGGAGCTGGAGCCGGGGCTTTCGGTTTCGCTGAAGCGGATCAAAACGACCGGGGATAAGATCCTCGACACGCCGCTGGCCGCAATCGGCGGCAAGGGCCTGTTCATCAAAGAGATTGAAGACGCGCTGCGGCGCGGCGAGATCGATCTGGCCGTTCACAGTATGAAAGACGTCCCCACGCATGTGCCGGAGGGGTTGGAGATTCTGGCGATCCCCGAACGGGAAGACCCGAGAGATGTTCTCGTCAGCCGAGGCGGGATTGCATTCGACCGGCTGGGAGCGGGGGCACGAATCGGCACAAGCAGCTTGCGGCGCCAGGCCCAACTCCTGCATGCCCGTCCTGACCTGAGCATCCAGATCTTGCGGGGGAATGTGGATACCCGGCTGCGCAAGCTGGAGGCCGGTGAGTTCGAGGGCATCATCTTGGCCGCCGCGGGGGTTCGGCGTCTGGGCTGGACCGATCGGGTGACCGAATATCTCTCGCCTGACGTCTGCCTGCCGGCCATCGGCCAAGGCGCCTTGGCCCTCGAAGGTCGTGCGAGTGATGCGTTCATGCGGGACGTCGCGGCGCGTTTGGATCACCAACCGACTCGGCTAGCCGTGACGGCCGAGCGTGCCCTCCTCGAGCGATTGGAGGGCGGCTGTCAGGTCCCCATTGCGGCGTACGCCACGATCTCGGGTGAAGCCCTGACGATGACCGCATTGGTTGCCAGTGTGAATGGGCGCCGTCTGATTCGCGATTCGATCCAGGGCCTTGCGCAGGCGGCGCACCGACTCGGAATCGAGCTGGCCGAACGGTTGCTCGCACAGGGTGGTGATGAAATCCTCCGGGAAATCTATGGGGCCGCGCCATCATGAAGACGGGCAAGGTCTATCTGGTCGGAGCAGGACCCGGAGATCCGAAGTTGCTGACCCTTCGCGGAAAGGAATGTCTGGAGCAGGCCGATGTGGTCCTCTATGATTATTTGGCCAACCCAATCCTGTTGGAACATGCGCGGCCGGAAGCCGAGCGGATTTATGTGGGCCGGCGGGGGCGCGGAGAGTACGGTGATCAGCAGGAGATCAACCGGCTGATGATCGAACATGCTCGGGCCGGCAGGGTCGTGGTGCGACTCAAAGGAGGTGATCCCTTTGTGTTCGGTCGGGGTGGCGAAGAGGCCGAGGCAGTCGCAGAGGCGGGGCTCCCTTTCGAGGTCGTGCCGGGCGTGACCGCCGCCCTAGCGGCCCCCGCGTATGCCGGGATCCCGGTCACGCACCGTACGCTGGCCTCCAGCGTGGCGTTTGTTACTGGACACGAGGATCCCCTGAAGCCGTCGCCCACGGTCGAATGGGACCGGCTGGCTTCGACGACCGGCACCGTCGTGTTCCTGATGGGTATGAAAAATCTCCCCTCGATCGTGGCGCACCTGACGGCCTCCGGTCGTCCGGTCAGCACCCCGGTGGCCTTGATCCGGTGGGGGACAAGGGCGGAGCAGCAAACAATCATCGGAACCCTGGCTGATATTGTGAAGAAGGCGGAGGCGGTCCGACTGGAGCCTCCCACCGTTATTGTTGTGGGGGAAGTCGTGCGGCTGCGCGAAAAACTGAACTGGTTTGAGAGTCGGCCATTGTTCGGGACGACGGTGCTCGTCACGCGCCCCCGTGAGCAGGCAGGAGAGTTTGCCGATCTGTTGACGGCGTACGGTGCTCACGTGATCGCCTTTCCGACGATTGCGATCATCCCGCCGGCCGATTGGGGACCACTCGATCGGGCCCTTGCGGACCTCGCCGGGTACGACTGGATCGTCTTTACGAGCGTGAATGGCGTGCGGTTCTTTTTTGAGCGCCTGCGCGCTCTCGGACGGGATGTCAGAGCGGTGGGCCATGCTCGGTTCTGCGCCATCGGTCCTCGGACGGCCGAGGCCCTGGCCAGTAGGGGATTCAGAGCCGATCTGATTCCCGCCGAGTATCAGGCGGAAGGCATCCTCGAAGCCTTCAAGAAGGAAAACCTGAAGGGCGCCCGCGTGTTGCTCCCACGGGCCGAAGTGGCTCGAGACCTTCTGCCGGATGAACTACGCGGGAGGGGCGCGACGGTGACGGTGGTGGTCGCCTACCGCACCATTCGCCCGGAAACGGATGCGGAGTCGATCAAAGCGCAACTCCAACGGGGTGCAATCGGCGTGGTCACGTTTACGAGCTCGTCCTCGGTACGAAACTATGTCGAGCTGTTTGCCGATCAGCATGACGCGTGCGCGCTGACGGCGAACGCAGTGGTGGCATGCATCGGGCCCATCACGGCGGAAACCGCGGAGTCTTTCGGGTTCAAGGTGCGGGTCCGCGCGAAGGAGAATACCATCCCGGCGTTGGCGGACGCCATTGTCGGACATTTTGCGCATTCATCGTGCGATGTGTAGGCGTGCCTTAACTGAAGGGAATACTGGAGGTATTGACTATCCCGTCCCTTTTGATCGAAGGGCCGGGTCCAGCAAGCTAGGAGAGGAGGAGCAGCATGGTGCCGGTTAAATCGGTGATGATCCCGGTGGAGAAGATCAGAAAGGTGGACCGGGAAACGTCAATCAAGGCGGCGACGGAGCAATTGCGGGATTTCAACATCGGGAGCCTGTTCGTCACGAAGGGCAGTGACATCATCGGGATCCTGACCGACACGGATATTGTCCGCCGTTGTGTCGCAGGCGGTCTGGATCCGGTCCGGGCCACCGTTGAGCAGGCGATGTCGGCCCCGGTGCTGATGATCGACGAGAACAAGACACTCCTGGACGCGAACGATCTGATGGCCAAGTCCCACGTGCGCCATTTGGGCGTGTCGCGAAGCGGGAAACTCGTGGGGATGCTCTCGGTCAGGGACCTGGTGGTCTTCTTGACGAACTTGCCGCGCAAATAGGACACGACGATGGCCTTTCCCCAAGACCGCCTGCGCCGCCTCCGGGCGACCGATGGCTTCCGCCGGATGGTCCGCGAGACGCGACTGTCCGCCGACAACCTGATCGCGCCATTTTTCGTGATGGGAGGGCGCGACGCGCGCCATCCGATCACGTCGATGCCCGGGCAGCATCGGCTGTCGGTGGACCATCTGATCAAGGAGGCAGGGGAAGTGCATGCCTTAGGCGTGCCCGCCATTCTGCTGTTCGGAATCGCCGGTCGGAAGGATGAGAGCGGGAGTGAGGCGTGGGCTCCTGACGGGATCGTGCCGCAGGCGGTCCGCGCGGTGAAGGACCGGATCCCGGGGCTTGTGGTGATCACCGATGTCTGTATCGACGAGTATACGACGCACGGCCATTGCGGGGTGGTGAAGGATGGCCGGATCGTGAACGATGAGACGCTGGAGTGCCTTCAGAAAATGGCCCTCAGTCATGCGCGCGCGGGAGCCGACATGGTGGCGCCTTCAGACATGATGGACGGGCGGGTGGCCGCCATCCGTCGAGCGCTGGACAGCGAAGGCTTCGCCGAACTACCGATTCTTGCCTATGCCGCGAAGTTCGCCTCCTGCTTGTACGCGCCGTTTCGAGAGGCGACGAATTCCAGCCCCCAATTCGGGGACCGCCAATCCTATCAGATGGACCCGGCCAATCTTCGCGAAGCGCTTCGGGAAATCGAACTCGACATTCAGGAAGGGGCCGATATCATCATGGTCAAACCCGCACTGCCGTATCTCGACGTCGTCCATGCGGCGCGGCAGGCCTTTGACCGGCCGATCGCCGCCTACCAGGTGAGCGGCGAATACAGTATGATCAAGGCGGCGGCCCAGCTCGGGTGGCTGGATGAACGCCGGACGATGCTCGAGACCCTCCTGTCCATCCGCCGCGCGGGAGCCGACCTGATTCTGACCTATTTTGCGAAGGAGGCCGCACGGGTCTTGCACGAATGAGGGTGCTGCAGAGCCTCCAGGACGGCGCAGGACTGCCCTACCCTGTGGTGACCATCGGGAATTTCGACGGCGTACATGCAGGACACCGGGCCGTGTTGAAATTGGCCAGGGAGCGCGTGCAGGCGCGACACGGTACCGTCATCGTGCTGACGTTCGAGCCGCACCCGCTGCGCGTGTTGGCCCCGGGTGTGGAACTGAAATTTCTCAGCGAGCCGGAGGAAAAGCTGGCCCTCCTTGATCAGGCCGGTGTCGATGTCGTGGTGCGCCTGCCGTTCACTCATGACTTCGCCGATCAGACTCCTGAAGAATTCATGGTTCAGGTCCTGCGGGACGGGCTCGGAACCCGGGAATTGTATGTCGGCCAGAACTTTCGTTTCGGCAAGGCGCGCCACGGCACCATCGACACCTTGAAGGCAGCGGGCCCGCGGCTGGGTTTCACCGTCACGGTCATCTCGCCGGTTATCATGGAGGGCGCGCCGGTGAGTTCGACGCGGATTCGGGACCTCGTGCAGGCCGGTGCCATGAGGGAAGCGGCCCTCCTCCTGGGGCGGCCCTATCTGCTCCGGGGTACCGTGATCGAAGGGAGCCGACGGGGAGGTGCGCTCGGTTTCCCGACCGCCAATCTGCTTCCGCCGGAGGGGCGCGTCCTCCCACCTGATGGAGTCTATGCAACCCATCTTCGGATGGGAACGCAGGAGTGGGGCGCGGTCACGTACGTCGGCACGAGGCCGACTTTCGGGCAGGGAGCGCGGATGATTGAAACCTATCTGCTTGATGGGGATCAGAACCTCTATGAGTATGAGGTCACGGTGGCGTTTCATGAACGGCTGCGGGGCGATCAGACCTTCGAGTCGGCCGACTTCCTGGCGCGGCAAATTGCGGCCGATGTCGACCGTACGCGCATGATCCTTCGCGGATTGTCCGGCGCGCAGGCCCGACCTGCTGTATCATGATGGCTCACATGGCTGTCCGACACGATACGTCCCCGCATCCCGTCCTTCGGCAGGTCGTCGAAGTCGTTCGGCGCAAGAGACTGGTTCGACCGGGCGACCGCGTACTGGTGGCCGTTTCCGGTGGAGCGGATTCCGTCTGCCTGCTCCGGCTCCTGCAGGAGATGCGAGAGCGGGACCTGATGCCAGGACTCGAGCTCCAGATCGCGCATGTCAATTACGGACTGCGCGGGGAAGAGTCGGAGCAAGACGAAACCTTCGTACGGGAGTTGGGGGCGATGTTGGGGGTGCCGGTCAGCTGTGAGCGGCTGCCCATGGCGCTCCAACCAGGCCAGACGCTCCAGGAGGCGGCGCGGGAAGCGCGGTATGCGTACTTCGGCCGGTTGCGGCGCGAGTTGGGACTGACCTCAGTCGCGACCGGCCACACTGCCGATGATCAAGCTGAAACCCTTCTCCTCTGGCTGTTGCGAGGAGCGGGGACGGGTGGCCTCGCAGGTATTCCGGTCACGCGCGAAGGGGGCATCATCCGGCCGCTCCTTGGCGTGATGCGGGAACAGGTCGTGAGCTATCTCGCGTCTCGCGGAGCGACCTATCGCTCGGATTCCACGAATGCGGCAGTGGTCTATCGGCGGAACCGGATTCGGCATGAAGTGCTGCCGCTCTTGCGCTCCTTCAATCCTCGAATCGTCGAAGGACTGGCCCGTGAAGCAGAAATCCTCGCGGCTGATGCCTCGCTTCTCGAGGAAGTCGAACGCGAACAGTGGAAGGTGATCGTGAAAGAGGTGTCTTCCGGCCGCGTCGTGATTGACAACGACCGGTTAGGCGCGCAACCGATGGGGCTCCAACGACGGTTGCTCAGGCGGGCGCTGGCTCTCGTGCGAGGGAAAGCGACGGGTCTGACCTTCCGCCATGTGGATGATATTGTCGATCGTGTCGTGGGCGGGTCTCAAGGGGCCGGGCTGAATCTTCCAGGCCGTGTCAGGGTTGAGCGTGACGGAGATCTGCTGACGGTGGGCGTTGGCCCAGGCGAGAAAGCAGCCCTGCCTGGAACAGAATGGACAGCCGGCATCCCGTTGCCTATTCCGGGGGAAGTACGTATTGGGTATGACGGGCGGCGCCTTCTTGCCGTTGAGGGAATGGCTAAACCGCTCAATCGCGAGACCGACATGTCGGTATTTGTTGGGGACGCCGATAAACTGAAAAGCCCGCTGGCCGTGCGAAGCTGGAAACGCGGTGACTGGTTCTGTCCAGTAGGCATGGGAGGCCATCGGAAGAAGCTGCAGGATTTTTTCGTCGATGAGAAGATCCGGCGAAGCCAGCGAAACGCCATCCCTCTCGTGGTCGCGCCGGCAGGGATCGTGTGGGTAGCCGGCTATCGCGGTGATGAGCGATTTGTGGCCAGAACGACGACCACCCGTTGCGTGACGCTGTCACTGGTGAAGGAATAAGGCCTGATCATGAAGCCGAGCGTGGAAGGGATCTTCGGCAAACCCATCGTGACGCAGGAAGAGATGCGAGCGCGCATCCGGGAACTGGGGCGTCAGATCACGGCCGACTATGCCCAGAAGGACCTGATCCTGGTGGGGATTCTGAAAGGAGCCTACGCGTTCTATGCGGACCTGGCTCGGGCCATCCGGCTTCCGCTCCGGATGGATTTTCTGGTCGTCTCCAGTCGTGCTGGGAAAGCGGCGCCTGCGGGGAAGATCAAGGTTTTGACCGAACTGACTGAAGATATTGCCGGACGGGATGTCCTCCTCGTGGAGGACATCGTGGATTCCGGCAGCACCGTTCAGCACCTTCGAAAAACCCTTGAAGCCAGAAAACCCAGGTCGATCAAGGTGTGCGCACTGTTGAATAAGCCGACTCGCCGCCAAGTCGACGTGACGGTGGAGTATGTGGGGTTTAATATTCCCAATAAGTTCGTGGTCGGGTACGGCCTTGATTACAAGCAGAAATACCGGAATCTTCCCTACCTGGCCGTGCTGAACAAAGTGAACGAAGAGGGCGAACCAGTCTGACCGTCGGCGTATTGTGTCCGGCGGGATGGTGTGTTAGGATTGAAGGGATTTTAGGGGGCCAGGATGAATTCCCGCGTGAAAAACCTCATCTTCTGGGTCGTTGTCGGCCTGTTCATGATTCTGCTGTTTAATCTCTTCACCTTCCAGGGGCAGTCCCCGGACGAAGAGGTTAAATTCAGCGAGTTTGTGGCCAAGGTCGAGCGGGGAGAGGTCCGGGAAGTCACCATCCGCGGCAACCATCTTAACGGCGTGTTCAAGGACGGTCGTCTGTTTAAAACCTATACGGTCGAATATCCCGAGCTGGTCAAAGTGCTCCGGGACAACCACGTCACGATCGTCGCGAAGCCGCCGGAAGACAATCCCTGGTACGTCACGCTCCTGGTCACATGGGGTCCCTTTGTCCTCTTCCTCGCGCTCTGGTTCTTTTTGATGCGCCAGATGCAGATCGGTGGTAACAAGGCGCTGTCCTTCGGCCGGAGCCGCGCGCGCCTGCTGACGGAAGACCGTAAGAAGGTCACGTTCTCTGATGTCGCCGGGATCGATGAGGCCAAGGAGGAAGTCGTCGAGATCATTGAGTTTCTCAAGGACCCTCATAAATTTCAGAAGCTCGGAGGACGCATTCCGAAGGGCGTGCTGATCGTTGGCCCGCCGGGGACCGGGAAGACTCTCTTGGCCAAGGCGATCGCGGGTGAAGCGGGGGTTCCTTTTTTCAGCATCAGCGGATCGGATTTCGTGGAGATGTTCGTCGGCGTCGGGGCCTCCCGCGTCCGCGATCTGTTCGAGCAGGGGAAGAAGCACGCGCCGTGCATCATTTTCATCGATGAGATCGACGCCGTCGGGCGGCTCCGCGGTGCAGGTCTTGGAGGCGGACATGATGAGCGGGAGCAGACGCTCAACCAGCTGCTTGTCGAAATGGACGGTTTCGACACGACGGAAGGTGTCATCCTGATCGCGGCCACCAACCGCCCGGATGTGCTGGACCCCGCCCTGCTCAGGCCGGGCCGCTTTGACCGGCAGATCACGGTCAATCGGCCGGATGTGCGGGGACGCGCCGAGATTCTCAAAGTCCACACCAAGAAGGTGCCGCTTTCCAAGGATGTGGACCTTGGCATTATCTCCCGGGGGACACCCGGCTTCTCCGGAGCCGATCTCGAGAATCTGGTCAATGAAGCGGCGTTGCTGGCGGCGAGGTTGAACAAGACCGTGGTCGAGTCGAAGGACTTTGAGTTCGCCAAGGACAAGGTTCTGATGGGGGTTGAGCGCAAGAGCATGGTCCTGACCGACGAGGAGAAGCGGACCACAGCCTATCACGAAGCCGGCCACGCGCTCATGGCCAAACTGCTGCCGGGAACCGATCCGGTCCACAAGGTCACGATCATTCCACGAGGACGGGCCTTGGGTGTCACGATGCAACTGCCGGTGGACGACCGCCACAGCTACTCGAAGGAATTTTTATACAACAGTCTGGCCATTCTCATGGGAGGGCGGGTCGCCGAAGAGCTGGTGTTCAAGCAGATCACCACCGGCGCCGGCAACGATATCGAGCGCGCGACCGACCTCGCCCGCAAGATGGTCTGCGAGTGGGGCATGAGCGAGGAATTGGGCCCACTCACGTTCGGGAAGAAAGACGAAGAGATCTTCCTCGGCCGCGAAATC
>Ga0099828_10003398_pt1 | contig 11133 bp, 8 predicted proteins | sample CZO8metaG_2_FD_79338 | JGI IMG/M metagenome (GOLD analysis project Ga0099828, IMG submission 79338) | Vadose zone soil microbial communities from the Eel River Critical Zone Observatory, Northern California, USA - CZOApr15con2H1.8 metaG | ecosystem: Environmental > Terrestrial > Soil > Vadose...
CCAGATGTGGCGGGGCAGGACGCGGACGAGATACGTCGCGTCATAGAGTTGCTCGGGATACGCCTCGCGAAAGGCGACCCGAAAAGTGCGGGGATCCTCCACCGTCACCCGCACGCGCCCGGCCAGGGCGGGACGCGCCACCGCATCAAGGACGGAGTCCGAGAACGCCTCGAAGGAGAAGCGCACGTCTTCGGCCGTGACGGGTTCGCCGTCCGCCCAACGTGCGTTGGCAGCCAGATGGAAGCGCCAGGTAAGCGAGTCCATCCGCTCCCACCGCTCCGCAAGCCGTGGCCGATACGCGGCCGGATCGATTGGAGGTCTGCCCGGCCCCAGATCGGCAAGGCGCTCGTAGACGAGATCGCCGATGTCCCGCCCAACGGTCTCGGTGACGAGCGGGGGCAGCACGCTGGCCGGCTCTCCTACCGCGACGACAACGATTGTCGCGGGGGCGGCGGATGGACTCTCTCCCCTCCCGCATGCTGCAACTCCGAAGGCCCCGAGTTTCAGCATCCGCCGAACGCGCATACGCCCTCACCCTTAACGCAGCGACGCAGGCCCGTACTGTTACGCCGCAGCCGATGTCCCAGGCGGCCTTAGGCCTGATAGCCCCAACTCATCGCCCAATGGCAGCTTGTATCGTAGGATCGCGACAGGTTACCGAGCTTCGCCAGGCGGGGAGGCGGTCATCGCACCACGAACATCGATCTCTACGCCGCGGTCCGCGCTTTGAGGCGGGCCGAAACCGGCACCTGATCTCGCCGGATTTGCGTGATCCCCGCGGGCCTCAACCACCCCCGGAATCCGATGGCGTCGCCGCCGGCTGGCCCCGGCTCGAAACCCACCAATAGACGGCCAGGTTGACCCCCACGACCACCGCGGCCAGTACCAACTGCACCCGTCGCGTCAGCCCTTGGGGATAGAGGACCGGCAGGAGGTACCGACCCACGAAGTCGCCGGCGTAGGCAGGCTGACCCGCCTGCCCGCGCAGCAGGTTTTCCAGCGGCGTGAGCGGACAGATGCCGCCGCTCAACTCGATCCATGCACCCCACAGCGCCGCCGGCACATGGGCCCATCGCACTGACGGCCAGCGAAGCGCCGCGAACCCACCCAGCACGACGAACGCGACGAACGCCAAGTGCAACAGTACGACCAGGTCGGCGAGCAGCCGAAAGACCAGGCTCATCGCCCCGACGCGCCCTGCCGGGACGGCCCGTCAGCTCGCCGCCGCGTGCTCCCGGTCCTTCTCGTTCTCCGAGGCCACCTTGGCTGCCACGTCCGGCGGCGCCTCGGCGTATGCCCGGAACCGTTGGCGGTGGGTACCGCGCCCATGGGTGATGGAGTGAAGCGTCGTCGAGTACTTGTACATCTCCGCCTCGGGCACGATCGCGCGGACCTTGGTGAGCCGCCCGTCCTGCTCGGTGCCGAGGATCTGCCCGCGCCTGGCGGAGAGATCGCCCATTACGTCGCCCAGGACGTCCTCTGGGGACCAGACCTCCACGTCGAGCAACGGCTCGAGCAGGATCGGCCGGCACTTCGGCGCCACGTTTCGGAACGCCAGGATGCCCGACATTTTGAACGACATCTCGTTCGAATCCACGTCGTGGTAGGAGCCGTCGTAGCACTCGGCCTGGAAGTCCACGCAGGGGTAGCCCGCGACGATCCCCCGGGCCGCTGCCTCCTGGATCCCGCGATCCACCGCCGGGATGTATTTGTTGGGAATCACCCCACCCACGATCGCGTCCACGAAGTCGTAACCGCTGCCCCGGGGGAGCGGTGACAGGCGGATCCAGCAGTCGCCGTACTGTCCCCGGCCGCCCGTCTGTTTCTTGTGCTTTCCCTGGCCCTCACCCTTGCCCTTGATGGTCTCCCGATAGGCGACCCGCGGCCGGACGAGCTCGGCGTGCACCCCGAACTTGCGGACGAGGCGGCCTAGAATCGTCTCGAAATGCCGCTCGCCCATGCCGTGGATGAGCGTCTGGCCCAGCTCGGAGCTGTACTCGAAGTGGAAGGTCGGGTCTTCCTCGTGGAGCTTGTGGAGCCCCGCGGCCAGCTTGTCCTCCTCGCCCCGCTGCTTCACGATCACGGCCGAGGTGGCGACCGAGTCGGGGAACGGGATGGCCGGTAGCCGCACCGGATGGTCCCGTAGGCAAAAGGTGTCGCCTGTGTGCGTGTCCCGGAGCTTCGCCACGGACCCGATGTCGCCCGCGGAGAGCCGCTCCACCTCGACTCGCTCCTTCCCTTGCTGGATCGACAGATGGTTCAGCTTCTCCGGCGTCTCGTGCTCCGCGTTCCAGACCTCGTCCCCGTTCTTGAGCTCGCCCCGGTACAGGCGGAAGAACGTCACGTCGCCCACGTGGGGCTCGGAGACCGTCTTGAACACCCGGCCGACGAGCGGCGCGTCCACCGGCGCCGGCACCTCGGTCGGCGACGGGAACAGCTCTACCATCTTCTTGAGCAGCGCGCGCATCCCGTAGGTGAGGTCCGAGCTGCCGCAGAAGAGCGGCACGATCGCCCCCTCGACCATGCCCCGCTTCATGGCGCGGATTACCTCGTCCCGCGGGATCTCCTCGCCGCCGAGATAGCGCTCGATGAGCGTGTCGTCGGTGGCGGCGACGGTCTCGGTGAGGTGCTCGGTGTACTCGCGGAAGCGGTCCTGGTATTCGGGAGGGATCGGGACGATGTCGTACTCGCCGCTCTTGGTGCCGCGCTTGTAGAAGTGGCAGTGCCCCGAGAACAGGTTGATGATGCCGTGGAAGTCGTGCCCGTCGCCGATCGGGATCTCGACCGGGACGACCTTCGGCGTCAAATGCGCCTTCACGTCCTGGAAGACCCGCTCGAAGTCCGCGTGCTCCTTGTCCATCGCCGAGACGAACAGGATCCGCGGCAGGTGCAGGTGATCGCAGGTCTCGTAGGCCTTCTCGGTGCCCACCTCGACGCCGGCGGTCCCGCTCAGCACCACGACTGCGGCGTCCGCGGCGTGGAGTGCGGTCACGACCTCGCCGAAGTAGTCGAGATAGCCGGGAGTGTCGATCAGGTTGAGCTTGGTATCCAGCCATTCGGCGTGCGCGAGGGCGAGGCCGATGGAGTGCTTGCGTTCGATTTCGTCAGGGGAGTAATCGGTGAGCGCGGTGCCGTCCTTGATCGACCCGTGCCGCCGGCTGGTGCCGGACACCCAGGCCAGTGCATCCACGAGCGACGTCTTGCCGCTCCCGCCGTGTCCCACGAAGGCGACGTTGCGGATGGCGTTCGAGCCATATGCCTTCATGGCCGCCACCTCCCAAGGCTGTAGGGAAAGTCAAGTTGGGGCTCTGGAAAGAGGTTGTCAAATCACGCCGGCCGCCCCGGTCTGATTCATCGGTACCCGGCGGCCTGGAGCTGGAACAGCTCGGCGTAGAGCCCGCCCAGCGCCACCAGTTCGTCGTGCGTGCCCTGCTCCGCCAGCTCTCCGCCGCGCAGGACCAGAATCCGGTCGGCCATGCGCACGGTGGAGAAGCGGTGGGAGATGAGCACGGCCATCTTCCCGGCAGTGAGCTCCGAGAACCGCAGGAACACCTCGTACTCGGCGCGGGCGTCGAGCGCCGCGGTGGGCTCGTCGAGGATGAGGAGCTGCGCGTCGCGCATATACGCTCGAGCCAGCGCCACCTTCTGCCACTCGCCGCCGGAGAGCTCGACGCCGCCGTCGAACCGGCGGCCGAGCATCTGATCGTAGTGCCCCGTCAACCGGCGGGCGACCGAGTCCGCCAGGCTCCGCTCCGCCGCGCCGAGGATCCGCGGCTCCTCCTCCAGCCGGTCGATGCTGCCCACCGCGATGTTCTCCCGCAGCACGAAGTCGTAGCGGACGAAGTCCTGAAAGATCACGCCGACGTTCCGCCGCAGGCTGTCCACGTCGTACTCCCGCAGGTCCACCCCGTCCAGCAGGATCCGCCCCTCGGTCGGGTCGTAGAGGCGGACGAGCAGCTTGGCCAGCGTCGTCTTGCCCGCCCCGTTCTCGCCCACCAGAGCGATGCGCTCGCCCGGACTCAGGCTGAAATCCAGATGCCGCACCGCCCAGCCCTCGGCGCCGGGATAGCGGAAGCCGACGTCTTCGAACACGAGCCCGTCCCGGATCGGGGTCGGGACGGGCCGCGCCCTGGCCGATCCGCGGATCCTGGGCTCCAGCGCCATGAAGCTGAAGAGGTCGTCCAGGTAGAGGCTCTGCTCGAACACCTGCGTCAGCGAGAGCAGCACCCGCTGGATGAGGTCTCGGCTCTGCCGGAACGAGCCGGCGAGAAAGGTGAGAGCGCCGATGGTGAACAGCCCGGCAGGGCCGCGATGGCCGATCACCGTGAGGTAGATGATGACGACGTACGCGCCGTAGTAGCCCAGCGTGCCGACCGCGGCCAGCAGACTCGACACGAGGCTCCGTCTGAGGGCGAGCGCCTTGTTGGCGTCGTAGAACTCCCGGCTCAGCCGCTCGTACCGCCCCACCAGGAAATCCGAGAGCCCGAAGAGCTTCACCTCCTTGGCCGAGAGGTCGCTGGCACCGACGTAACGGAGGTAGTCGAGCAGCCGGCGCTCCGGGGTCCAGGAGAAGAGCAGCGAGTAGCCCAGCGAGGCAAAGTGGGTCTCGCCCAGCATCGAGGGCAGCACCGCGATCACCAGCAGGAGCAGGAGCCACGGCACGTAGGCCACGAGCGCCACGGAGAGCGTCACCAGCGTGATGAGGTCCTGCAGCGTGGAGAGGAGCAGCGTGAACAGCCCGATCCGGTTGACGGTCTGCCGGCGGGCCCGCTCCAGCTTGTCGTAGATGTCGGGGTCCTCGAACTGCTCGAGGTCCAGCGTCGCCGCGTGCCGCATGAGGTCCACGCTGGTGCGGTTCGCGAACAGGTCGCCCAGCAGACTCTCCAGCAGGGCGGACACCCGAGAGAGCCCCTCGCCCACGACCGCGATGGTGAACTCGATGGCGAGGAGCGTACCGAGGCGGGCCCAGGGAGCTGCGGCCGCCGGCCGGCCGATCGCGCCAACGACCTCGTCCACGATGAGCTTCCCTACCCATAGCACAGCCAGGGGCACACCGGCCCGGAGGACCCGAAGCGACAGGATCCCGACCACGTAGCGGGGCTCGGTCGCCCACACCAACCGCAGAAGCGCCGGGAGGTTCCGGAGGGCCCGGAGCCGCTCCCGCCACCCGCGCTCAGGCTCGTCCGGCTTTCGGCCGCCGGGGTTGGGGCGTACAATCGGGTGGGCGAGTGGAAGCGACATGAAACGCAAGCTAATCGCGGAAGGGGCCACCCGATGGAGAGTCACCTGCTGAGCGTGTGGCGGGATCTGATCGCGCTGGGAACGCCGGAGATGACCAACGACTGGCCGCATTGGGTGGAGAAGCTGCTGCGCCCGGCGGTGGTGTACCTGTTCCTGGTCTTCGTTCTGCGCAAGTTCGGGAAGCGGATGCTGGCCCAGCTCAACCCGTTCGATCTCGTCGTCCTGCTCACCCTGTCCAACACGGTGCAGAACGCCATCATCGGGAACGATACGTCGCTCCTGGGAGGGCTGATCGGTGCAGCCTCGCTGATGGTGTGCAACGCGCTTCTGGTGCGGCACTACTACCGCGGCCCGTCGCAGGATCGCCTCACCGACGCCGACCGCGATGTGACCCTCATCAGGGGCGGCCGGCTGGAAGAGCCGGAGATGCGCCGCCTCCACGTCAACGCGGGCGAGCTCGTCGCCAGGGCTCACGAGCGGGGGTTCGACACGCTGGGCGAGATCGACACTGCCACGCTCTACCCCAACGGCACGATCTACTTCCGCGGACGGCACCCGGACGAGGGCGAGCAGCGTCATCGCTCCATCATGGAGCGGCTAGACCACCTCCAGCGTGAGCTCACGGCGCTGCGGCGGTAGCCTGCCCTGGCGCCTATCTTTGTTGCGGCATGCCCACGCCCCGCACCGTCCTCGTCACCGGAGCCAGCGAAGGCATCGGCCGCGCCACGGCGTTCGCCCTGGGCCGGGCCGGCTGGCAGGTCGGCGCCTGCGCCCGGACCGCATCCCGGCTCGAAACCCTCGTCGCTGAGCTCGGCGAAGAGGGGATTCGCGCCGCCGGCCGCGCCGGCGACGTCGGCGACGAGCAGGACGCTTCCGCCATCGTCCGCCATGTGGTCGACCGGCTCGGCCCCGTAGACGCGCTGGTCAACAACGCCGGCGTCCTGATCGCCAAGCCGATCGAGGACCTGGCCCTGGAAGAATGGGACCGGACGATGGCGACGAATCTCCGGAGCCTCTTCCTCATGACCCGCGAGGTGCTGCCGGACATGCGCCGTCGGCGCCACGGAACCGTCGTCAACATCGCCAGTCTCGCCGGCCGCAACGGCTTCGTGGGCGGGACCGCCTACAGCGCGTCCAAGCACGCCGTGCTCGGCTTCAGCAAGTCCCTGATGCTGGAGGTGCGGAAGGAGAACGTCCGCGTGGTGGCGATCTGTCCGGGCTCGGTAGGGACCGCAATGCTTCGCGATCAGCCCCTCCTCAAGGCCGACCCGGGCAGGATCCTCCGGCCGGAGGACGTCGCCGCCACCGTTCTGCACGTCCTCGAGCTCCCCGAGCGGGCTCTCGTCAGCGAGCTGGATGTCCGACCGACCAATCCATGACTTCCCGGGGCCCGTCCTGGCAGCGCCTGTACGCCCCGCGCTACATCGCGACCGCGGGTGTCATCCTCGGGTGGCTCGGCGTGTTCTTCGCCTACCAGGGAGACCGGCTCGGCGTCATCCTCGCGCTGGTGACGACGCTGCTCGTGCTGCTGGCCCTCCGCCGCGGAGAGGCGCTTTCCCGCGGCCGGCGCGAGTCACTCCGGAGCGCGCTCGAGATGGCAGACACTCGGAACCGCGAGCTCGAACGGCTCGGCGCCGTGACCGCCACGATGCTGCAGGATGTGGACCTCCCCCGGATGTTCCAGACAGTCGCGGATTCGGCTCGTGATCTCCTCCAGGCCGAGGGCGCCCTGATCGCGCTGCTGGTTGAGGAAGGCAGGTTTCTTAAGGTCATGGCCGCGGGGGGCGCGATGGAGGGCGGCCGTGACCAGCTGATCCCGACCGATGCTTCCCTCTCCGGCTGGGCGCTCAACCACGACGAGGCGGTCGTCACCGACGATCTGTACGCGGATCCCCGCTCGACCCGGGTGCCTGGTGTGGAGGGGCCCGTGACCACGGCCGCCGTGATTCCGCTCCGGTCGGCGGGCGTCCCCATCGGCACGATGAGCGTGATCAACCGGCGGGACAATCTGCCGTTCGACCGGCACGACCTCCAGCTCCTCCGTAACCTGGGTGATCAGGCGGTGGTCGCGCTCGACCGCGCGCGGATCTTCGAGGAGATCCGCGGCAGCCAGCGTGAGCTCACCCAGAAGAACGCCGAGCTCCTGCGGGCCGCGCGTCTCAAAGGCGAGTTCCTCGCCAACATGTCCCACGAGCTCCGGACGCCGCTCAACGCGATCATTGGATTCTCCGATCTGATCCTCAGCGGAGGCGTCGGGGCGGTCCACGAGGTGCACCGGGAGTTTCTCGAGGCGGTGCTGCGCAACGGCCGGCATCTGCTCGGGCTCATCAACGACGTGCTGGACCTCTCCAAGATCGAGGCCGGCCGGATGTCCCTGATGCTCGCGGGCACGGATGTCCGGGAAGCGATCACCGGCGCGGTGGCGGACACGGCGAGCCTCCGCACGGGCCGCCGCCAGCAATGCGAGGTTCATCTGGACGAGGAGCCGCTGCGGATCGTGGCGGACGGGGTGCGGGTGCGGCAGGTGCTGTTCAACCTGCTGTCGAACGCGTCGAAGTTCACCCCGGAGCAGGGGAGAATCACGCTCTCCGCGGTCCGCACTACGGCGCCGCTCCCGGCGCCTGCAGGCCGCGCGGGCGAGGAGGCCAGCCTGATCTCGCGCGACGCCGTCTGGATCGCGGTCTCGGATACCGGCATCGGCATCAGGCAGGAAGATTTCAGCGCGCTATTCCAGGAATTCAGCCAGCTGGACAGCTCGGCCAGCCGTCAGCAGCAGGGGACGGGGCTCGGGCTGGCGCTCTCCCGTCGCTTCGTCGAGCTGCACGGCGGCGTGATCGGCGTGGAGTCGATTGTGGACAAGGGAAGCACGTTCTGGTTCATCCTCCCGACGGAGGGGCCGGTGCGGCGTGGCTCGCTCCGGAACGGGGTCGACTAGCGCACCGCTCAGCCGACCCGCTTCCAACCGGCGATCACCGGCGCGGGCAACAGTGCCGCGCGGCGCACGAGCTCCACGTGCGGCGCGACCAGATCGGCGAGCTGCTGGACCGGCGCCACGTCGCCGGGGCCGAGGGCCCCAAACCCCCGCGCGGCAAGCACCAGCGCGCCGACGATGCGGCCCGACACGCGGAGCGGCACGATCAGCTCCGTCGCCTTGAGACCCTCCGTCACCACGTCCGCCACCTCGCCCTTGAGCACCTGGCCGAGCGGCGTCCCCGCGATCGGCACCAGAGGCAGATCCGACCAGTGCTTCGGCTCGCCGGGCTCCACCAGCACCACGCGGTCGCCCTCCGACAGACGCACCGCCAGCGTGAGCCGGTCGCAAGGCAACATCGCGCGCGTCTCCTCCGCCAACCGCCGGCTGGCCTCGGCGAACTGCGCCGTGGTCGCGAGCATATCCGCGACGCGGGCGTGGTGGGCCGGCGCGTTCCGCAGAGTCACCAGCTGCTTCCGCAGCCCCTGCAGCTGAGAGGAGAGCACGTAGGTGTCGATCTTGGGACCGAGGATGTCGCCCAGCCGGACCAGCGCGGTCAGGTCTGCCTCCTCATAGCCGCCCGCCTGCGTGCCGCCGACGAGGATGTGGCCGGCGAGGTGCCCGCTCGACGTCACCCGTACGCCGATGAGCGAGCGGATCGCCTGGCCGGTCGGGAGCGCGTCGCCGAACAGCTCGGTAAGGCGGGCATCCACGGCGGACTCACGCAGGTCGAGGGTCGGCCGCCCCTCGAACAGGGCAAAGAGATCGAGCCGGTCCTTCGCTACCACCAGCGCAGCCTCCGCCCATGGCGGCCCGCCTGCGTGGGCGCCGAGACGATACTGGCGACCGGGCGATGGGCCGGGAATCAGCACCTCGAAGACCTCGTGCGGCACCACCCGGCCGAACACCTCGGAGGCCAGGGCGAAGAAGTCGCGCGGCGACCGGGCCTCGGTCCACGCGGCCGCGAGGTCGCTCGCCATGTCCGGTGCCGCCCCGCCGGCGGCGGCGCCCTGCTGCCGTGCGATGCGGGAGAAGGTCGGCGCGATCGCTTCCGCCACCTGTGCGAGCGTCTCGCGAGCCCCGGCGTCGTACCGGTCGGCCTCCAGCGCCGCAGCGAGCAGGAGTCCCACGTCGCTCGGGCCGAACCGGATCGGCAGGCACGCCACCGACCGATAGCCGGCCCGCTCCACGATGGCCGCCAACTTTGCCATCCCCTCGTCCGACAGTCTCGGCTGGGGCAGCGGCACCGGGAGATCGTCCTGGGCCAGCGCCTCGGGGCCGATCAGCTCGACGCCCCCCGACGCCGGATACAGCCACAGCGCGAAGAGGTCGTGGGGGATCTCGACCCCGACCGCCTCCGCGAGCGCCTCGTGCCAGGTGGCCAGGTCGTCGCGGTCGGGCATGCCGTCGCCCGCCCGAAGAATCGGGATGAGCGGCGACGGTTTGCGGTCAGGGGCGGCCATGCCACCTCGCAGGAGCAGGAGACATGCCCTTGGGGCAGTTGTGCCGAAACTATTGTCGGTTCGTCGGTTAGGCGACGGCATCGCCACGGTCGGCAAGGGTCCGGATGGTGAGCCGGCCCTGGGGCGGGGCGTTTTGCACCCATCGGCTCTGGGAACCGCAGTCGCGCAAGCGGTGTTGGGACGCTATGTTGGCATACCCCCACCCCCTATTCACAGCCAGGACTGGATCCATGACGCAGGCCACCATCGACATCCAAGGAATGAGCTGCGGCCACTGCCTGAACGCGGTCAACCGCGCGCTTGCCGGCTTGCCCGGGGTCGAGATCGAATCGGTCGGGATGGGCCGGGCCGACGTGCGATTCGACGAGAAGGTCACCGACGCTGGCCGGCTGGAGGCCGCGGTCGCCGACGCCGGGTACCAGGCAAAGGTCCGCGCGTGACCGCCGTGCTCGAGAGCCGCACCATCCCTGTCACAGGAATGACGTGCGCTGCCTGCAGCAGCCGGGTGCAGCGCTCCCTAGAGAAGACGCCCGGTGTCACGTCGGCCGTCGTCAACCTGATGACCGGCGAGGCGACGGTGGACTTCGATCCTGCGAAGGTGGCGCCCGAGCGCCTCGTCGCGGTGATCCGGGACACCGGCTACGGCGCCGAGGTTCCGTCGGTCGAGCTGACTGCCGAAGCGGCGTTCGAATCGCAGGATCGGGAGCGCGACGTCGAGATCACGCGGCTCCGGCCGAAGTTCTGGATCGCGGTCGTTCCGGCGGCCCTGATGATGATCCTGGGCCACCCCCACTCCGACGCGATGCGCTGGCTCGAGCTCGGCATCACCCTGCCCGTGGTCCTCTGGAGCGGCCGGCACTTCTACACCCGCGCCTGGGCCGCCTTCCGGCACGGCGGGGCCGACATGAACACGCTGATCGCGGTCGGCACCGGGGCCGCGTTTTCCTTCAGCGTCTTCATGACCGTGGCCGCCCGCTGGGTCGTGGCCCGCGGGCTCCTGCCCCAGGTCTACTTCGAGGCCGTGGCGGCCATCATCGCGCTCGTGCTGCTGGGCAACCTGCTGGAGGCGCGCGCCAAGGGCCGCACCTCCGGGGCGATCCGCCGCCTGATCGGTCTCAGGCCGGACACCGCGAATGTGCTGCGCGACGGAGTCGAGCGCGCGGTGCCGATCGCCGGCGTTCGGGTGGACGACGTGCTCGTGGTCCGGCCGGGCGAGAAAATTCCGGTGGACGGCGTGGTGCTGCAGGGCACGAGCACGGTGGACGAATCCATGCTGACCGGCGAGCCCGCGCCCGTGGCCAAAGCGGAGGGCGACGAGGTCGTGGGCGCCACGGTCAACCGCAATGGTTCGCTCCGGATTCGCGCCGTGCGGGTGGGACGGGACACGATGCTGGCCCGCATCATCGCCCTCGTGCGCGGCGCCCAGGGCGCGAAAGCCCCGATCCAGCGGCTCGCCGA
>Ga0099828_10003403_pt1 | contig 11125 bp, 9 predicted proteins | sample CZO8metaG_2_FD_79338 | JGI IMG/M metagenome (GOLD analysis project Ga0099828, IMG submission 79338) | Vadose zone soil microbial communities from the Eel River Critical Zone Observatory, Northern California, USA - CZOApr15con2H1.8 metaG | ecosystem: Environmental > Terrestrial > Soil > Vadose...
CGATGAGCAAATAAGAACACAGACCTACACCCTCCCAGCCGACAAATAGTTGAGCGTAGTTGTTCCCCAGAATCAGGACCAGCATGGAGAACATAAACAGATTGAGATAGCCGAAGAAGCGGTAGTACCCGCCTTCGTGCGCCATGTATCCGGTGGAATAAATATGGATCAGCATGCCCACGCCGGTGACGAACAGCAGCCAGATGCTCGACAAAGGATCGAGCAGGAAGCCTACTTCAGCCTTGAATTCCGCGGGCGCACCGCTTTGGGTTACATAATTGAGATTTCCGGTGTCGCTGCCAAGCCAGGTATAGAGGATTGTTTCGAACGGCTTTCCGGGAACGTCGTGGGTATAGTCGGCATATTGCCAGACCGCACCGACCGACATGAGGAACGCCAAAACGATCATACCTACGCAAACGACGTTCACGGTCGCCTTATGCATCTTGCGGCCGAAGAAGAACATCATGGCTGCGCCGAAGGCAGGGAGCAGAGGAATGATCCAGATGTGGTCGAGGAAGAACATTTTTTAGACGTTAATCGTTTCGTTGCGCCTGGTTAACTTTCGGTGCCTGGCAATCAGCACTCGAGCATTCAGCACAAGCGACTCCAGATGCGTGACAAACTCACTCTCACTGAGTGCTGATTGTTCCCTACCATTTCAACAAATCTACTTCATCTACGTTGACCGTCTCTTTATTACGGAAGAAGGCGATCAGGATGCCTAATCCGACGGCAGCTTCGGCAGCGGCGTCGGTAATGACGAAAATTGCGAACACCTGGCCGTGCAGTCCCCACATCCGCGAGAACGCAACCAGGTTTAAGTTCACGGCGTTTAGGATCAGTTCGATCGACATCAGCACGATGACCACGTTGCGCCGGGTCAGCACGCCGACTACGCCGAGAACAAACAACCCGGCGGCAACTATGAGGTAATGCAACGTTGTGATCGGGACCATGTTAATAAACCTGCACTCAGCATTCAGCAGTCAGCATTCAGCCATCGAAGATTGCAGATGGTGTTTGTGAATCCCATTAGAACTAAGCTTTTTCAAATTCTCTTCTTCGCCATTACTACAGCACCAATGATTGCAACCAACAAAAGCAGTGATGCAATCTCGAAAGCAAGCATGTAATTGCCGTAGAGATAAACCGCGATTTCTTGTGTGTTCGACTGCTCCGGAAGTTGTGCCAGGGGCATGCCGGCAAGGTCGTGGAGCGCTTTGCTCCTCACAAAGACTCGCACGAATAATGCACCCAAGCCGACGGCCCCGACGACTCCCCCGATCCATTGTTTGTTGAACTGCTCCTCTCTTTGCGATTTCTCAATGCTTACCAGCATGATGACGAAAAGGAACAGCACCATAATGCCGCCGGCATACAGAATGATTTGCACGCCAGCTACGAAGGGCGCGTAAAGCATGAGATAGAGGCCGGCGAGCGCGAGCAACGTCAGGATCAACGCCAGCGCCGAATGCACTGCATTCTTGCGAGTAATGACGAGGACGCCGCCGAGCAAAGCGAGACCGGAGAGCAGGTAAAAGAAAAATGGGGTGGCAACGGGAGTCATGTTAGAGGAGCACCCCCACAATCGCCGTAAGAATGAGCACGCCAAGACCTACGGGCAGCAGGACTTTCATCCGACTCTCATAAGCTGGTCGAAACGATAGCGTGGGAACGTGCCACGATACCAGATGTACAGATACATGAAGCCTGCGACTTTGAGCGAGAACCAGTAGATATCCTGGATGCGGTCACGCACCGGCGGCAGCAACAGCAGGATTCCGATCAACGCGAGCACAGCAGCGAATCCGGCCAAGCCGAGAGTCTGCACGCGGAAATAGGGGTGCTTGGGCATCCTGAGCGTACCCACAATTGCGATCAACGCCAGCAGAAGGAAAGTCGCGGCCGGGAAGAGGGAGAAGACTAAGTCCCAGGTCTCACCAGTCAACCAGGTGGGGAACGGTCGCAGCCAGCCGCCGAGCCACAGCGTCACCGCGATCGCGGAGACCGCAATCATGGCGGAATATTCTGCCAGAAAGAAGAGTGACCAGCGAAATCCGCTGTATTCGGTGTGAAAGCCGGCGGTCAGTTCGGACTCTGCTTCGGGAAGATCGAAGGGTGCGCGGTTGGTTTCGGCAATCATGGCTACGGCGAATATGAAGAACGCGATCAGGCCCAAAGGGAAGAATTTGAAAATGAACCAGGCATGTTGGTCTTGTTGAGCCTTAACGATGTCAATCATGCTCAGCGTGCCATCACCGACTGCGCCGTGCGCCACACCATAGAGCCCAATTCCGTGCAGACTGGTCATTAATACGGCCGCGACGACCGCCAGCCCCATGGCGATTTCATAAGAAACCATTTGGGCGCTGGAGCGCAGCGCGCCGATCAATGGATAGTGTGAATTCGATGCCCATCCCGCCATGACGACACCCAGCACGCTGAGCGACGAAACCCCCAGCATGAAAAGGACACCGATGTTCATGTCGGTCACGGCATGGGTGGGGCCGAAAGGCACGACAATAAAAGTTGTGAAAGCGGTGATGACGATTAGTACCGGGGCGATCCAGAACACGGATTTGTCGGCCTCGGCCGGCATGATGTCTTCCTTGATCAGCAGCTTGATTGCATCAGCAATCGGCTGTAGAAGTCCATGGGGCCCGACTCTCATCGGACCGAGGCGAACTTGCATGTGGGCAAGAATCTTTCGCTCCAGCCAATTCATCGCGATGACGGCAACGGAAAGTCCCAGAAAAATAAGGATGATGTAGATGAAGGCCCACAGCAGATTGCCCGCCTGGCCCGGAGTGGTGTTCGATCTGAGATACGAGGTGACGTAGTCGAGCATCAGCGGTCCACCTCGCCGAGCACGATGTCGAGCGTGCCGATCACGGCGACCACGTCGGCGACGAGTTGGCCGCGCACCATCATGTCGAGTGCCTGAAGATTTACAAACGACGGCGGACGCACCCGCAGCCGATACGGCTGAGTGGAGCCATCGCTTACGATGAAGTATCCCAGTTCGCCTTTGGGCGCTTCGATGGAGTGATAGATCTCTCCTACCGGTGGCTTTATGACCTTGGGGACTTTGGCCATGATGGGGCCTTCAGGAATTTTGCCGACGGCCTGGCGGATGATGTGCAGGGACTGCCGCATTTCGGCCATGCGCACCAGGTACCGGTCGTAAGTATCACCGTTCTGGCCAATGGGAATTTCGAAATCGAAGTCAGAGTAGGCGGCATAGGGTTGCGCTTTACGGACATCCCAGCGCACACCGCTGGCCCGCAGCACCGGGCCGGTGACACCCAACGCAATGCACTCCTTGCCGGATATCTTGCCGACATTTTTGGTTCGCTCCACCCAGATGCGGTTGGTGGTGAGCAGTTCTTCGTATTCATCTATCTTCGGGGTTACGAAATCAAGGAAGTTCGTGACATCTTTTTCGAAGCCGTCGTAAGTTTCGTAGAGGCAGCCGCCGATGCGGAACGCGTGCGTGGTCAGACGAGCGCCGCAATACTTCTCGAAGATTTTGAGAATCTCTTCCCGGTCGCGGAAAGTGTAGAAGAGCGGAGTGATGGCACCGATATCGAGGGCGTGGGTTCCCAGCCAAAGCATATGGCTGGCCAGCCGGTTTAGCTCGGTGAGGATGACGCGAATATAGTTGGCGCGGGGCGGAGCTTGTACGTTGAGGAGCCTTTCCACCGCTTCGCAATATCCTAACCCGTTGGAGACCGCGGCGACGTAGTCCATGCGGTCCACATACGGGTTGAACATAGCGTAAGTGCGATTCTCGGCAATTTTCTCTACACCACGATGAAGATAGCCGATGACACACTCGGTGCCGAGAACTTTCTCACCATCGAGCTTGAGAATGACGCGCAGCACACCGTGAGTGGCGGGATGCTGCGGACCCATATTAATGACGAGTTCATTAGAATCGAGAAAAGTCTCGTTGCGATCCCCGAGTTCAAGGTGCGAAATATTCGTGCTCGGATCGCTCATTGGCCGCTTTCAATCCCCAGATTGGCCCGCACCCATTCATTGTCCTGCTGAATAATTCCGTAGTCTTTGCGCAAGGGATGGCCCTTCCAGCCTTCCGGCAGGAGAATTCGCTTGAGATCGGGATGTCCCTCAAAGGCAATGCCGAACATGTCGTAGACTTCGCGTTCCAGCCAATTTGTGGTTGGCCAGATGGGAACCGAACTGGGAAGCGCCTCACCATCCGAGATGAGTGTCTTTACTCGAATACGCTCATTGCGAGGGAAAGAGTAGAGGATCCAGATCACATCAAAAGGTTTTTCGCGAGCGAGATAGTGGACGGCAGTGATGTCCACACAGTAGTCAAATTGCTCCTGATCGCGAAGGACCTGGAGGATTTCCGGAATCAGCGAGCGATCCACCACCATGTAGTTCTGGCCCAGGTAAGTGCTGGCTTCGGTGATGCCGGAGCCGAACTGCCGCTTGAGAGTCGCGACCATAGGCGAATCCCATGGAATCGGAGCCGGGCCAGTGGGTTTAGCCGGCGCCGCGGAAGCATGATCCCCCGCCGTTTTTGCCGGCGTGCCGGCTGGAGTCGCCGGCTTGGCTGTAGATGAACTCGCAGCCCCCTCGGGTGGCGGCGATGGCTGGACGGAGCCAGTAGGCTTCCCTGTCGTCGGCTTGTTGCCGCCGTCCGAAGGCGTCGGCGAAGTGGGCTTGTTTTCGTCGGGCATAGCTAGGAAGCGGCGCGGCAAATATCTCGGAAGAACGTTAACTTCTAACAGCTTGGCAGGGCGGTGTCAACGGCAGCACGCAGGAGTGTCACGGGGTGCGGTTCGATTGGAAATGTTCGATCAGGTCCCTGATCCGTTCTGCATCACGTTTGCGATGTCCGTGGCTGAGAATCGGATTACTGCCGCCTGAGGAGTCTATCCGGATCTCTGACCAGAACACTCCAGTTGAGATTTGGACGGAAGCTACCTTTCCGATGGCAATGCTTTCCTGACTGCTACCAAACAGGTGTGACTTCACCCGCAAGACATGTTCCGGGCTGACTACGATGCGAGTGGGAAAGAGAAAATTGCCTCGAGTCCAGCGGCTAGCGGCGAAAGTTTCGGTTTGCGGAAGCGGATCAACCATGGCCAATCAGGTTTACACCCACTCCAAGGCGCCCTTTTTCCAAATCCAGATGTAACCGACTACCAGGATTGCGAGAAAGATCAACATTTCCACCAGGCCAAAAAGCCCGAAGGCTTTGAACTTGACCGCCCACGGAAAAAGGAAAATGGTTTCCACGTCAAAGACCACAAACAGGATGGCCACGATATAAAAGCGGACGGTATAGCGGCCGCGGGCACTGTCCACGGGATCGATGCCGCATTCATAAGGCATCAGCTTTGCCTTGTGCGGGTTATCTGGGCGCACGAGTTTGGCGGCAAGCAAGGTGACGGGAATCAGAATCGCAATGAACGCGATAAAGATGAAAATAGGAACGTAATTCTGGGGCATCAGACCTCGGCTGCTCCGCTGCTGCAAAATCGCTCGCGATAATAGTACCGCCGACGGGGACAAGCTTCAAGGAGCATGAAATCAGCGGCACCCGAAGTCAGTCCTCGGGACGGGCCTTGCTAATAGGAGCCCGCGGTGACAGGCTCGTGAACCGGTCTAGTGTAATCTTCCGCGGTTGTCACATAACAAGGCAAAGGGGCCCGATGCCGCTGAAGGTTCAGCGCCGGAGCATCGGTCGAATACTTCAGGCTTGGTTGCGCCTGGCGCCAGTCTCCCACTTCACCCGAATTCATTTGCGAAAGCGTCTCGTCACAAGTTGGATCCCGGACGGCACGAAACTCATGTACGGTTGAGTAGTCAAGGCCATTCTCTGAAAGGCGCGGCTGATATGGAAGGAACCCATATACCAGTTTCACCAGGCGTGACTCGTTATGGTTCAACTGTTTTTCGGCAATGAAAACCTCTTCACTCGAAAAAAAGGAAGAACGCGGATGAGACCAGGCTAGAGCAATCAGACGCACTCGCATCTCTTCCCTTTTGGGGGACTGCCAGCGGAGCTCTCCTTCAGCACTCACAGGGCGGTAAAGCGTGCCCATGACAGCGAGCAACATAAGAGACATAACGCCCGAAAGCCAAGTTCTGACTGATTTCATGTGCCCCCACCCGGGTTCTTATTGGTCTTTGGATACGACTAGGGCGCGTACGCGATTTTTTGAACGGTGCTGACTCGTTGTTTTTGATGCAATCAGCCCGCTGCCAGGTTTTTGCATTTTTTCAATTGGGCCCAAAGTTATAAGCGCAGGTATCGACAAGGCAGCCAAAAACGCAAGCATTGCGTGTTGGTTATAATCGTTCGTCGTCCTTCCAGCCGTGTGGATATCGCTCTGTCTTTGGGCGCGTACTTCACCGAAACAAAAGGAAATTCTTGGCCCTCGACGAAAAGATCTACGAACTACGCCGCGACAAGCTCAAACAGATCCAGGCGCTTGGACAGCAGTCGTACCCGCGCCAATACCAGTTCACGCACACGATTCCGCAGATTCTGACCGAATATTCGCAGAAAACCGCCGAACAACTGGAAAATCCGAGGGTAAACGTGCGTGTCCCTGGACGGATTATGACAATCCGGTTGATGGGTAAAGCCGGGTTCGCGCATCTGCAACAAGCCGGTCAGAAGCTGCAAATCTATGTGAAGAAAGATGCCGTGGGCGACAAGGGATTTGAGCTTTACAAGCTGCTCGATCTTGGCGATCACATTGGCGTGAGTGGCTATCTGTTTCGCACGCGAACCGGTGAGTTGAGCGTCCACGTTGGGGAAATCACATTTCTCGCTAAAGATCTGCTTCCGCTTCCTGAAAAATGGCATGGCCTTACAGACGTCGAATTACGCTATCGCCAGCGTTACGTGGATCTGGTAATGAATCCGGAGGTGCGCGAGGTTTTTCTCAAGCGCAGCAAGCTGATTCAGTCGTTGCGGCGTTACCTGGATGAACATGGTTTTATCGAAGTGGAAACACCGATGATGCAGCCCATTGCCGGCGGGGCTGTGGCGCGGCCCTTCAAGACCCACCATAACACCTTGGATATGGATTTATTTTTGAGGATTGCGCCGGAGCTTTATCTGAAACGCCTGACCGTGGGCGGGCTCGATCGAGTCTACGAAATCAACCGCAACTTCCGCAATGAAGGCCTCGGGTGGCGTTGGAATCCAGAGTTTACCATGCTGGAGTTTTACCAGGCTTATACGGATTTCCGCGGCGTAATGGATCTAACGCAGAACATGATCGAGCAGGCGGCGAAAGATGTAACTGGCGGCACCACGACCAAATGGGGAGAACAAGAGATTGATTGGAGCGGCTCTAATTGGCGGCGCATGACCATGCGGGAAGCCATTATCCGCTTCTGGCCGGAAGCAGCCGGGGCAAAACCGGAAATGTCAGACTTCGGCTCGCAGGATTCAGTGAAAGCGCTGGTCGCACGATTCAATGCCGCCCACACTCACATGGCATACGATCCCAACGAGCCCGCTGGAAAAACCATCGCGGCCCTGTTTGAGGCGGTAGCCGAAGAGCACTTGGTGCAGCCGACGATTATTTACGAGTTCCCGGTTGCGGTGTCGCCGCTGTCCAAGAACAAAGCGGACGAACCAGACTGGGTAGAGCGCTTCGAAATCTTCGCCGGAAAAATGGAAATTGCTAACGGGTTCAGCGAGCTCAATGATCCCGATGAGCAGCGTCGCCGCTTCGAACAGCAATTGAAAGCTCGCGAGCGCGGCGATGAAGAGGCGCACCAGATGGACGAAGACTATATTCGCGCATTGTCCTATGGCATGCCACCGACAGGAGGAGTTGGGGTAGGCGTCGACCGGTTGGCTATGCTGCTCACCGACTCACATACCATCCGCGACGTGATCCTGTTCCCGCTGCTCAGGCCGGAACGAAACTCAGCCACCGAGGATACGGAGAACACCGAGGAACGAATGAAAGCTCAAACTCCGGAAGATGGAAAAAGAAATTAGCTGCCTGACCGCTTTATTTCGCATGGGGCGTTTGTCCCACAGAGAGCCTTTGACCGCAAAATTGGGATAGACCCCATGCCCTATCTCCAATTAGCCTAGTCGGCATGGGATTTGAGTTTGATTCCGCTACTCGCCGCAAACTGGGCTACCGGCTGATTGATCTGGTTGACGCGTACTTCTCTTCCCTGCCAGAGCGCGCGGTGCAACTGCCTGCCGAGCAGCGTACTTATGGTCCGCTAAATAATGCTCTACCTGAGATTGGTGAAGACGCGGGCAAAGTCTTCGACGACATCTGTTGCGAGATGGTGGATAAAGGTTTCCACGTGCCTAGCGCTAATTATTTTGGGCTAATGAATCCCACGCCCACTTACATAGGGTTTCTGGCTGAGGCGCTGGTAGCGGCGCTGAATCCGCAATTGGCTACTCTGGCGCGATCGCAACTGGCATCAAAAATTGAACTCGAAACCGTCCGCTGGATCGGTGAACGGGTGGGCTGGTCGGGCGCGTTCAACGGAACGTTTACCAGCGGTGGGAATGAGGCGAATTTCAGTGGATTAGCACTCGCGCTGGCAGCCAAGTTCCCGGCCGCAATCGAAGACGGTGTGGCTTCGATCGGAGGCCAACCGATCTTGTATGCGTCTGCCGAAGCACATCACTCGCTGGACAAATCCGCTGGTCTGCTCGGCATTGGCAGGAAGGCACTGCGTCGCATCGCGGTAAACGCACAACTCCAACTCGATCCAGAGAAGCTGGACCAGAATATCCAGCAGGACCGAGCTGCCGGGAGGAAGCCATTCTGTGCAGTAGCCACCGCAGGAACAACCAACTCCGGGATCGTCGATGATCTTATTGCAATCTCTGATGTATGCCGTCACCACGATCTCTGGCTTCACGTGGATGGCGCTTATGGAGCGTCAGCCATCTTCTCCGATCGACATCGCGACCTGGTGCGCGGCATCGAACGCGCTGACTCGCTCACCATCGACCCGCACAAATGGCTGGCCATGCCATTTTCTGCCGGTCTAATACTTACCTGCCATCCAGACATTCTGGAGCGCGCATTTTCAGTGGCCGCTGCCTATATGCCGAAGGCGGCTGGCGCGACCTTGCCGGATAACGCTCGCATCAGCACACAATGGACGCGGCGCATGAATTCATTGAAGCTATGGCTCACGCTGCGCGTGCATGGCCGCCAAGCCTACGAGGAGTTGATTGATCGTCAACTCGGTCTTGCCCGCAGTTTCGCTGGCTGGATAGAAAATTCCGACGAGTTTGAACTGGCTGCGCCACAAGTCTTGCCGATCGTCACTTTTCGAGTGAAAACATCGGGCATGAGTGCGCAGCAGCTTGCGACCGTTCACGCTGCTATCGTGGGTGAGGTTACCCGCGACGGACAGCGCTGGATTTCAGAAACCGTTGCCGACAATCAGAGCGTCATTCGGATGATGGTCATCAGCTACCTTACCGACGAGCGTCACCTACTCGCACTGGAAAAAGCGTTGACGAGTGCTGCCAGGGCATCGCTCCCAAAATTTGCGCCGGCATCCCAGATACGAGGATAGAGTTCTATTTCTTCCTCACAAATGGTTGGCTCAATACTACTTCTTCGTCTTCCTTCTACTTGTGCGCCGCGCCTCATAGTCTGGTTTATCTGGTCCGAAGTTTGTGCTCAGATAATCAATCAATGCGTCGTGATCATTTGGATCGACGACCGCGCCCCAGCGAATCATCTTGTCGACTTCTTTCGACCAACTTTGTTTGTTGAGCCGCTGCTGCATAATGATGCGGCTCTCGTGACACTCAAAACAGGCGGTGATCGCTTTGGCTTGCATCGGACCGGGCGGGAGGTCGGGTGAAGAGGGAGATTCTCCCGAGAGCAGCGGGGAGGCACTGAACGCCACTAGCGCGAGGGAAACGATAACAACGCTGAAGCCACTAAGAGACATGGACCTTTACCTGATCAATTGCGTTATACAAATAGCCGCTGGGATTCCACGCCGCGGTCGCCGGCTGCCTACGTCCCTGGCTGTCAGTCGCACGCGTCATGATTACATAATCTCCCGCTTTCGGCGCCTTCCACTGATGACTCCACAGCCGCCATGCAAAGCGCGATTGCTCGCTGCCCAATTGCGCCGGTTGCCAAGTGGCCCCGTAGTCGGTGGAAACCTCCACATGAACAATGTTCGCCTCACCTGCCCAGGCCGCTCCTTGGATGTGTACGGCATGTGATTTCAAAGTTGTGCCATCGCTTGGAGTCGCGATTACGGATTTCACGTTGAGAGCGGTCATGGAATGAGTGTCTTCGGCCTTCACCGCTTCACCCGGCTCTATGGGGTGATTGGGCAGGCGATAGCCGGGATTCATGAAATTGCCTTCGAATTCTTTATCGAGAACTTTAATTTCGGTTAACCACTTGCACGAGGCTGCGCCAATCCATCCCGGTACCAAAGCTCGCGCGGGAAATCCATGATCCTTGGTTAGAGCTGCCCCATTCATTCGGGTGGCGATCAGAGTTTCTTCGTCCATTGCTTTCTCGATCGGAATGCTGCGGATGAACGGAGGGACTTTCCCTGGTACTTCGTCTAATCCACGGAACATCACATGCTTCCCGGTTTCCTTAACACCTGCCCGCATCAGAACATCGCGCAAACGCGGGCCAGCGAAACGAGCCGTGCCAACCGCCCCTCGCTGCCATTGAACTCCGGGCACGTGCGGCTTCTGGAAAGCGCGGCCATTCCCAGCGCATTCCAGTGTGTTGACCACGGCGTGGGTTTCGATCTTGGAGAGCTCCGCCAGACTGAAGGTGAGCGGCTTCTCAACCTCGCCTCCAACGGTAAGCCTCCAGTCCTCGAAATTGAGCTCGGCGGGTTCGTGCATGTGATTGCGCACGAAGAAATGCGGAACCGGAGTAAGCCAGGTATTGAAATACTCGACCGGCGTCTCCAGGTCGACAAAGCGGAAAGAACGCACAATCATCCCGTCTTCGCCAGGCATATCGATATCCATCAGCACGATGTCGGGATTCAGCGCTGCCGTTTGGGCCAATGCGCTCAGCGCGTCGCCAGCCTCGCCGACAACGAGAAAATCGTCTTGATACGCGAAGAGGCCGGCCAGACC
>Ga0099828_10003405_pt1 | contig 11125 bp, 7 predicted proteins | sample CZO8metaG_2_FD_79338 | JGI IMG/M metagenome (GOLD analysis project Ga0099828, IMG submission 79338) | Vadose zone soil microbial communities from the Eel River Critical Zone Observatory, Northern California, USA - CZOApr15con2H1.8 metaG | ecosystem: Environmental > Terrestrial > Soil > Vadose...
GGATCCCGACGCTGGCGGATACGAGCTACGGCGTGGTCAAGTTCGCCGCCCGGTCCGACTCGATCCTGTTTCGCGACACGCTGCGCAGCTACGTGATCGACTCGGTCCGGATCACGCTGCTGGAGGTGGCGCACGATACCGCGGCGCGCAACGTCCAGCTCCAGTTGTACCGCCTCCCGTCGAGCCTCGACACCACAGCGCTCAGCTATGCCGGCATCAGCCCCTTCTTCACGCCGGCCAATTTTATCGCCTCGGTCCCGCTGCCGGACACGACCGAGGCAGATACGGTGCATTTTCTGCTGCAGGGCGCCAGCCTGACGAACGTGACGCTCCAACCGTCCGACGGCGGCATCCTGGCCATCGGGGTGGCGATCACCGGCAACATCCCGACCGGCGGGCGGGTGGGGAACCGGCTGAGCATCCTGCCCCCCGACTTCCTCACCTACGTGACGCCGAACAGCACGCCCACGCAGGTACAGAGCATCGATATCGCCGCGCAGTTCGCCGATTACGTGAGCCGGCAGACGCCGGTCCTGAACCCCACCTTCCTCACCGTCGGCGGCGTTCCCTCCTCCCGGGCCTTGATACGCTTCCCCTGGCCGGCGAAGCTCCGCGACTCGGTCACCATCGTGCGGGCGACGCTCGAGCTGATTCCGACCCAGCCGACTGCGGGCCTTCCCCACGATCCCGGGACGCTGAACGTGCGCGGGCTCGCGGTCGATTTCGGGGCCAAGTCACCGGTCGAGCCCCTGTCCCTGGGGACCCTCGCGCTCCAGGCCAACATCGCGGACACGGTGCGCGTAGAGATCGCGACGGTCGTGCAGTTCTGGCAGACGGGGCTGCTCCGGCCGCCCGCGGTGTTCCTCTCGATCTCGCCCGAGGTGGAGACGTTCACCCAGGCGGTGTTCGGCTCCTCCCGCTCCGGCTCGCCGCCGCGGATCCGGCTCAATTATCTGCCCCGCTTCCCGTTCTCGAGTCCCTGAGTGCGCCCACTCGTCCTTCTGGCCCTACTCGCCGGCATCCCGGCCGCCGTCGCCGCCCAGTCCTCGCAGTTCGGCGTGCGCGGGCTCGGCCTGCCCGGCCGGGAGCAATCGGCGCGCGCCATGGGGAACGCCGGGGCATTCTCCTTCTTCGATCCCGGGTCCAGCGTCAGTCCGGCTTCGATCGCCTACCTCGGCTCCCTCACCGCGACGTTCACGGTGCTGGGCGATTACCGCTCCTCCACCGATCCGGCGGGCAGCAGCTCGATCCGGGATCCGCGATTCCCTCAGTTCGCGGTCGGCGGTCCGATTCCCCACAAGTCGATCTGGGTGGGCCTGAGCTACTCCAACTACACTACCCGCGACTACAGTCTGGTCTTCCCCGCCACCGTGATTCTGCGGGATCAGCCGGTGGCGGTGAACGACACGATCCAGTCCAAGGGCAGCATCAACGACCTGCAGCTCGCCGTTGCCTTCCGCCCCACGAGCCGGTTCGCGATCGGGCTCGGCGGGCACATCTTCACCGGCATCAACCGGCTCGCCGTGCATCGAGTGTTCAGCGACTCCGCCTACTTGCCGAGCCGGCAGAGCTCCGAGCTGTCGTTCGCCGGTGTCGGCGTGTCCCTGGGCGTGCTGGGCCAGTTGACCCGCTCACTCACGCTCGGCTTGCTGGCCCGGGCCGACGGCCACGTGAGCGTGCAGGAGGATTCCCTCCCCACCGAGCAGCGCGTGGACCTTCCCATCACGCTCGGCGCCGCCCTGCGGTGGCGGCCGAGCGGGAAGCTGCAGTTCGCGGGGCAGGTGCTCAAGCACAACTGGTCCAGCGCCAACGCCGACATCGTCGCCAACGGCGGCGTGGGCGCCGTGAACACGGTCGAGGCCGCCGCCGGCCTCGAGTTCACGCCTAACCCGCGCCGGCCGGAGCGTCACCCGCTCCGGCTCGGCTTCCGCTACGCCCAGCTTCCGTTCCCGCTCGCCGTGGGTTCGAACGCCAAGGAGTACGGTGCGACCGTGGGCACCGGGTACTCCTTCGCGGCCGATCGGGCCGCGCTCGATCTCTCGGTGGAACGGGTCTGGCGGAACCAGGACGCGCAGTACTACGAGCGGGCCTGGCTCGTGTCGGTGGGGATTACCGTCAAGCCTTGAGCCGGTCCTGCATCTGCCGCTCGGCCCCCGGGTCCGTCTATCTTCTCCCCTATGCCCAGGCGCTTCTACATCGAGACCTACGGCTGCCAGATGAACGTGGCCGATTCCGAGCTGATGTTCGGGATCCTCGAGCGCGCGGGGTACCTGCGTACTGAGGAGCCGGGTGAGGCGGACGTCCTGCTGATCAACACCTGCGCCGTGCGGGACAATGCGGAGCAGCGGGTCGTGGGCCGGGTGGGTGAGCTGCAGCGCTACCGCCGCCCCGGCGGCGTGCTGGGCGTGGTCGGGTGCATGGCCCAGCGGCTCGGGCCCCGGCTCCTGGACGACCGGGCTCACGTCGATCTGGTCGTCGGACCCGACGCCTACCGGAATCTCCCCGACCTGCTGACTCTGGCCGCGGGGGGCCAGCGCGTGAGCGACACCGACTTTCGCGCGTGGGAGCACTACGAGGACGTGCCCGCGGTGCGTGAGCCCGGTCCCACCGCGTTCGTGACGGTGCAGCGTGGCTGCGATTACAAGTGCACCTTCTGCGTCGTTCCGTACACGCGCGGTCCCGAGCGGAGCCGTAGGCTCGAAGATGTCGTGCGCGAGGTGGAAGAGGTGGCGGGCCAGGGTGTCAGCGAGATCACGCTGCTCGGTCAGACGGTCAACAGCTACACCGACGGCGCGCACGATTTCGCGGATCTGCTGCGGGCCGTGGGTGCGGTGGACGGCATCCGGCGCCTCCGCTTCACCAGTCCCTACCCCACGGACTTCACGGATCGGGTGGTCGAGGCCATGGCCGCCACCCCGGCGGTGTGCGAGCATGTCCATCTGCCGGTCCAGAGCGGCTCGAACAGCGTCCTCAAGCGGATGCTCCGGCGCTACACCCGGGAGCGGTACCTCGAGATCCTGGCCGGTCTCCGCGCCGCCGTCCCCGGCATCACCTGCTCCACCGACATCATCGTCGGCTTTCCGGGCGAGACCGAATCCGACTTCGCCGACACGCTCAGCCTGGCGGCCGAGGCGGACTTCGACGATGCCTACACGTTCCGCTACTCGGTGCGCGAGGCCACGCCGGCGGCTCGACTCAAGGCTCACGTGCCGGACGCGGTCGCGGCAGGGCGCCTGGCCCGCCTGGTCGAGGCGGTGCGCGCCAATGCGCGGCGGAAGAACCTCGCCCGGGTGGGCGAGACGCACGAGACTCTGGTGGAGCGGCCGGCCAAGCGCGGCGGGCTGATGCTCGGGCGCACGCGCGGCAACCTGCTCGTGCTGCTGGACCTGCCTCCGTCGTCCATCGGTGAATACCACCCGGTGCAGCTCAGCGGCACCACTGGTTCCACCTTCACTGGCCGCGTTCGCGCCCGGGAGCTTGTCGTCCTATGATCCGGAACCTCGCGGAAGACCACGTGCTTCAGGCGTACGACAGCCTGCGCCACCACTTCACCGACTTCTGCGGCTGCGATGTCTGCCGGGCAGACGTCCTCGTGTTCACCTTGAACCGGGTGGCTCCCCGGTACGTCGCCACCCTGGCGGGCTCGGTGCTCACCGAGGTGAACCTCGAGACGGAGCAGAGCCGAGCGCCGATCGACGTGGCCATGATGGAGGGATTCCGGAAGGTGTCACTCGCGCCGAGGTGCGCCACCCGGGGCACGCCCAGGCGGGTGTGAGCGCGCGGCCACCCATCCTGTTCGTCGCAATGTTCGGGGCCGGTCTCGCGACCGGCCTCGCGCATTTTCGGGCCCCCCTGGGCGTGATCGCGGTTGTGGCTGTGGCCGCCGGGGCGGCGCTCCTCGGCGCCGGGCTGGCGGGCCGGGCGCTCGGGCCGCTGTTTGCGGCGGCGGTGCTGCTCGGCAGCTTGCACGGCACGGTTGCCCGGGCGCGCGACCGCTGGAGCTGTGCGGCTCGGCTGGCGGACGGCCCGGTCCGCCTCGCTGTACGGCTTAGCGAGCCCGTGTTCGACGAGGGAGGCCGAGTACAACTCCTTCCACTCGGGGCCGGCTGCGTGGGCGAGGTCCCGGCACGGTGGCCCGCTCGCCGGCCGGCGGAGGCTGGGGCCGAAGCCGACGTCGAGGCGCGCTGGATCACGCGGCCGGCCTGGACCGGCCGGGCCCAGGGGACGCTGGTCGTGGGCCACGCCCGGGTGCGGCGGACCGATCCGGGGCCCGGTGAGCGGCTCCGCACAGCGGTGGCGCGGGGCATCCAGCGGCTCTATGGGGCGCGGAGCCCCATCGTCGAGGCGCTGATCGTGGGCCGGCGCGCCGACCTCGACCCGGCCCTGCGCGACGCCTTTGCGTATTCCGGCCTTGTTCACCTGCTGTCCATCTCCGGCTTCCACGTGGGGCTGATCGTGGCCTGGGTGGTGCTCGCCGGCCGGCTGCTCCGGTTCCCGCCCGTGCGCTCTCTCGTCGTCGCGGCGCTGGTCGCCGCGGGGTACGTCGCGCTCCTGGGGTGGCCGCCGCCGGCCACTCGCGCGGCCGCGCTGGCCGGCGCGATCGCCTGGTGCCGCGCCCGGCAACGGAACGTCCAGGCCGATCCGCTCCTCGCCTGCACCTGCCTCGCGGTGCTGCTCGTGGACCCTTGGGCGCTTGTCGACCTGGGCGCGTGGCTCTCGGCGGCTGCGCTCTGGGGAGCGACGACTTGCACCCGCTGGACCGACCGGGCGCTTGGGCCCGGCCTCTGGTGGCGCTGCCTCGGCTCGTCCATCGGCGCCACGCTCGCCACGGCACCGCTCACGGCCGCGGCCCTCGGGACGGTTGCGCCGGTCGGGATCGGGCTCAACTTCGCCGCGATTCCCATCGCCGCGCTGGCGGTGCCCGGGGTCTTCGCAAGTCTGCTCGTGCTCCCGCTGTGGCCCGGCTTGGCGGGCGCGTTCGCGGCCGGGGCGGGTCTCGCGCTCCACGCGCTCGAGCTGCTCGCCGTCGCCGGCGCCGCGGTTCCCGGTGGGCACATCGTGGCCGACGCGACGCCGGCGGCGGCCGTGCCTTGGCTCGCGGTACTCGCGCTGCTGCTCTGGGGCATGCGGGGGCGAACCACGCTCGCTGAGGGCGCGCGACGCTGGGCCTGGGCCGGTGTCGTGCTGCTGTGGCTTCCGTTGGCCGCCGGGCTGGGATCGTCGCCTGACGGCTCCGCCGGGCTGACGTTAGATTTTCTCAACGTGGGACAGGGGGACGGCGCCGTCCTCCGTACGCCCCACGGTCGCTTCGTGGTCATCGACGCGGGACCTAGGACGGAGCAGGGGGATGCGGGGCGGCGGGTCGTCGTTCCTTTCCTCGCGAAACGGGGCGCGCCGACGGTGTCGGCCTTGATCGTTTCCCACGCCCACGCCGATCACGTCGGCGGCGCGACCGCCGTGCTCGATCGGTTTCGCACCGGCCTCGTCATCGAGCCGGGCCGTCCGTTCGCGGATCCCGCCTACTACCGCTTTCTCGACGAAGTGGCCGCCGACGGGGTGCCGTGGCATCCGGGCCATCCGGGGGAGCGGTTCGTCCTGGATGGCGTCTCCTTCACGCTGCTCCACCCGGACGCCGGCTGGCCCGGACTGGGTGAGGATCTGAACGAGGATTCGCTCGTGCTGCTGGTGGAGTACGGCGCGTTCCGTGCGCTCTTCCCCGGCGATGCCGGCTTTCCTGCCGAGGCGTGGCTCCGGGGGCGGGTCGGGAAGGTGGCGTTGCTCAAGGTGGGACACCATGGGAGCCGCGGCGCTACCGGCGATGACTGGCTGGACGAGCTGGCGCCCAAGGCGGCCGTGATCTCGGTCGGGCGCAACGACTATGGCCACCCGGCCGCGGCGACCCTCGCCCGGCTGATCGCGCACGGCACCGATCTGCGGCGCACCGACCGGGACGGCGAGGTCCGGGTGACGACGGACGGAACCACGATGACGGTTCGAAGCGAGAGGAAAACCGTGACGTATCAACTGCGTGGACGGTGAACAGTCAACGGTGAACGGGGGCTCCGTGCTGCATAATTCGTCCGTAACGACGATCGAGACCTTCATTCTCGAGCAGGAGAGCAAGTACCCGGAGGCCACGGGGGAACTCTCCAATCTGCTCTACGACATCGCCCTCGCCACCAAGATCATCGCCGCGGCCATCCGGCGCGCCGGCCTCGTCAACATCCTGGGAAGCGTGGGCGCGCGCAACGTCCAGGGGGAGGAGCAGCAGAAGCTGGACCTGTTCGCCAACGAGACCATCAAGAACTGCCTGAAGCACACCGGCCGAGTCTGCGTGATGGGCTCCGAGGAAGACGCAGACATCATCCCCATCCCTCCCGAGTATCCTGCCGGCAAGTACGCCGTGCTCTTCGACCCGCTGGACGGCTCCTCCAACATCGACGTCAATGCCGCGGTCGGCACGATCTTCAGTATCTACCGCCGGGTGAGCCTCGAGGGGCGAGGAACCGGGCGCGACGTGCTGCAACCGGGCTGCCGTCAGGTCGCTGCGGGATACGTGATGTACGGCTCGAGCACGATGCTGGTGTACACCACCGGGCAGGGGGCGCACGGCTTCACGCTCGACCCCACGATCGGCGAGTTTCTCCTGTCCCACGAGCGTATCATCACGCCCCGGGTCGGCCCCTACTACAGCGTCAACGAGTCCAATTTCGGACGCTGGGACAGGGGCATTCAGGCCGCCGTCCGCGCTCTCAAGGGCGACCTGCCCGACGTCGTGCAGCCCAAGAACTCCCGCTACGCCGGGTCGCTGGTGGCGGACTTCCACCGCAACCTGATCGCGGGGGGGATTTTCCTGTACCCCGGCGACACCAAGAATCCCCGGGGCAAGCTGCGCCTCCTCTACGAGGCCAGCCCGATGGCGTTCATCGCCGAGCAGGCGCAGGGATCCGCCACCGACGGGCTGAATCGGATTCTGGACATCATGCCCGAAGAGCTGCACCAGCGCACGCCGCTTATCATCGGGTCGCGGGAGGACGTCGGCTTCGTGGCCGACACGGTCCGCCGGGCCGCCGGCCGCGTCTCGGAACCCGTCTCGACTCCGGCACTGTGACGACGGTCTATGGCCCCGGCGACTGGACCGGGGACCCGGACCGGGACCTTGGGCCGCCTGGCGGCTTTCCCTTCACCCGCGGCGTCCATCCCGGCATGTACACCAGCCGGCTCTGGACCATGCGGCAGTACGCCGGGTTCGGGACCGCCGAGGAGACCAACGAGCGGTTCCACCGATTGCTGGCGGCCGGCCAGACCGGGCTTTCGGTGGCCTTCGACCTCCCCACCCAGATGGGCTACGACTCGGACCACCCCCACGCGCAGGGGGAGGTCGGGCGCGTGGGGGTGGCCATCGACACGGTCGACGATCTCGCCGTCCTGTTCCGTGGTATCCCGCTCGAACGGGTATCGACCTCGATGACGATCAACGCCACGGCAGCGATCCTGCTCGCGATGTACGTGGTCGTCGGGGAAGAGCAGGGAGTCCCACGCGCGAAGCTCACCGGTACCGTTCAGAACGACGTCCTCAAGGAGTACATCGCCCGGGGCACGTACATCTATCCCGCGGCACCCTCGCTCCGCCTCGTGGCCGACATCTTCGGCTTCGTGGCGCGGGAGGGAATGAGCTTCAACCCAATCTCCATCAGCGGCTACCACATGCGGGAGGCGGGTGCCACCGCCGCCCAGGAAGTGGCCTTCACTCTCGCCAACGCGCTCGAGTACGTGTCGGTGGCCGTGGCCGCGGGGCTCGACGTGAACGCTTTCGGGCCGCGCCTCTCGTTCTTCTTCGCCAGCCACAACAACCTGCTCGAGGAGGCCGCGAAGTTCCGGGCGGCCCGGCGGCTCTGGGCCCGCCTGGTGCGCGAGCGGTTCGGCGCTGACGACGCCACGGCCCGCCTCCGCTTCCACACCCAGACCGGCGGCGTCACGCTCCAGGCCCAGCAACCCATGAACAACATCGTGCGAGTGGCCTATCAGGCGCTGGCGGCGGTGCTGGGCGGGACCCAGTCGCTCCACACCAACGGCTACGACGAGGCCCTGGCGCTCCCGACCGAGGGCTCCGCGACGGTGGCGCTCCGCACCCAGCAAGTCCTGGGTTACGAGACCGGGCTCGCGGACGTGGTCGATCCACTGGGCGGGAGCTGGTACGTCGAGGCGCTTACCGACCGGATCGAGCGCGAGGCCCGCACCCTGGTCGAAGAGGTGGATGGGCTCGGTGGCGCCGCGCGGGCGATCGAGCGCGGCTTCTTTCAGGAGGCGATAGCCCGGAGCGCCTACGCCCAGCAGCGGGCGCAGGAGTCGGGAGAGTCGGTCGTCGTCGGGGTGAACCGGTTCGCCGACGAGTCGGCTCCGCCTGTGATCGAGGTTCCCAACTTCCCGGAGCTCGAGGCGCGGCAGCGGGCGCGGCTGGCGGATGCCCGGGCACGGCGTAACCCCGCGAGTGCCGCCGCTGCGCTCGCGGCCGTGGGGCGGGCCGCGGCGGGCACCGAGGCGCTGATGCCGCTGATCGTCGAGGCAGTCCGCGCGCGGGCGACGCTGGGCGAAATCAGCGACACACTGCGAGCCGCCTGGGGCACGTACCGCCCGCCCGGCTAGCGGCGGCCGCTAGGCTGGTCCTATCTTGCGGCGTCCCTGCTCCCCACAGATGACCTTCGCCGAAGACGAGTCGCTCCCGGGTCCATGAGCCAGCCGAACGACTCGGGCTCCGAGCCACCGACAACGGAACCCGCCGGCCTCGGCCGGCGGGTCAAGCAAATCGTCTTCGGCAAGCCCCGGGACCTTGCCGACACCGGGCTTTTCCACCGGCTCTCCCTGATCCCGTTCCTCGCCTGGGTCGGACTCGGCGCCGACGGGCTCTCCTCGTCGTCGTACGGCCCCGAGGAAGCCTACCGCGCGCTCGGCGAGCATACATTTTTGGCGCTCGGTCTCGCCGCCCTCATGGTGACGACCGTGCTGCTCATCTCCGCCGCCTACAGCCGGATCATCGAGCAGTTTCCGAGCGGCGGCGGCGGGTACGTCGTCGCCACCAAGCTGCTGGGCCCCCGCGCGGGGGTGATCTCCGGCTGCGCCCTCCTGGTGGACTACGCGCTCACGATCACAACGTCCATTGCAGCGGCCGGCGACGCGCTGTTCAGTCTCGCACCCTACGCGTGGCAGCCGGCCAAGCTGCCGGTCGAGGTCCTGCTGCTCGTCGGGCTCACCGCGCTCAACATCCGCGGCGTGCGGGAGTCCGTGCTCACCCTGCTGCCGGTGTTCATCCTGTTTCTCATCACCCATCTGATCGTGATTCTGGGCGGCATCCTCGCTCGTTTGCCCCAGCTCGGCGGGACGGTGGAACACGTCGGCTCGGGCTACCAGCACGCGGTTGCCAGCCTGGGGCTCGGCGGGATGCTGCTTCTCTTCCTCCGGGCTTACTCGCTCGGCGGGGGGACGTACACCGGGATCGAGGCGGTCTCCAACGGCCTGCCGATCATGCGCGAGCCCCGCGTGCGCACCGCCCGGCGGACCATGCTGTACATGGCGTCGTCGCTCGCGTTCACCGCCTCCGGCCTGTTGCTCTGCTACCTCCTGTGGCGCGTCGTCCCGGTGGAAGGCAAGACGCTCAACGCCGTCCTGGTCGAGCGACTGGCCGACAGCTATCCCGGCGCGTCGGTCTTTGTCGCGCTTACGCTCTTCTCCGAGGGGACCCTTCTCGTCGTGGCGGCGCAGGCGGGGTTCCTCGACGGCCCCCGCGTGCTGGCCAACATGGCGATCGATTCCTGGGTGCCGCACCGCTTCGCCGCCCTCTCGGACCGGCTCACCACCGGCAACGGCATCGTGCTCATGGGGGCGTCGTCGCTTGCGGCGCTCCTGTACACCAGGGGCGCTGTGAGCCGCCTGGTCGTGATGTACAGCATCAACGTGTTTCTCACGTTCTCGCTGTCGATGTTCGGCATGCTTCGGTTCTGGCTGGCCGCGAGGGACGCGGCCGCGGCTCAGCGACTGCGCCGCGTCGTGCTGTTCGGCAGCGCCTTCATCCTCTGCGCCACCATTCTCGTCATCACCGTGTTCGAGAAGTTCCGCGAGGGCGGGTGGGTGACGCTGGTCGTCACGGCGCTGGTGGTGGCCGTCTGTTTCTGGGTGCGGGGCCACTACGTCAAGGCCGCGACCAGCGTGGTGCGCCTCTACCAGGACCTGCACGACCTGCCGGAAGCCCCGAAGGCTGGAATCCCAGCGGAGCCGGATCGGAACCAGCCGGTCGCGGCGGTGCTGGTGGGCTCCTACGGCGGCGTGGGGATCCATACGGTCCTGAACATCTTCCGCGCGTTCCCCGGCTACTTCCGCGGCCTCGTCTTTCTGTCGGTCGGCGTCGTGGACTCCGGTGAGTTCAAGGGAGAGCACGCCGTCGAAGACCTCAAGCACAAAACCGAAGAGATGCTCGGGCGCTATGTGCGGCTGGCCCAGGGGATGGGCATTCCGGCCGTGGCCAGGTACGCGGTCGGCACCGACGCCGTCGAGGAGGCGGAGAAGCTCTGCCTCGAGGTGGCGCGAGAGTTTCCGCGGATCACTTTCTTCGCCGGCAAGATGATCTTCCAGCGCGAGCGATGGTACGACCGGCTGCTGCACAACGAGACTGCGCTCGCGATCCAGAAGCGGCTCCAGTGGGCGGGGAAAACCGTTGTGACCCTCCCGGTCAGGGTGCGCGAGCCCTAGCCGACACAGGCCGCGGCCATCCAGCCGCCGGCGGGCGCCCTTCTCCGGCACCGCTTGCCCTGCTAACTTTATCCGCTGATTTCACTTAGGCCGCCACAGGACCCATGCCGACGTATGAGTACGAGTGCCCCTCGGGGCACCTATTCGAGAAATTCCAGAGGATGACCGACAAGCCGCGGGCCAAGTGTCCGGTCTGCGGCAGGCGTGGCACGCGCAAGATCTCGGGCGGCGCGGGGCTGGTTTTCAAGGGCAGCGGGTTCTACATCACCGACTACGGCAAGGACGGCAAGGGGCCGAAGAAGGCTCCGGAGGGCGAGGGCGCGGCGCCGAAGGCCGACGCGAAGAAGGACACCAAGCCGGACGCCAAGCCGGACGCCAAGCC
>Ga0099828_10003406_pt1 | contig 11124 bp, 4 predicted proteins | sample CZO8metaG_2_FD_79338 | JGI IMG/M metagenome (GOLD analysis project Ga0099828, IMG submission 79338) | Vadose zone soil microbial communities from the Eel River Critical Zone Observatory, Northern California, USA - CZOApr15con2H1.8 metaG | ecosystem: Environmental > Terrestrial > Soil > Vadose...
AGTGGCAGATGCTGCGCAGCGGACCGAGCTACCTTTCGCAAAGCGAACTGGTGCTCACGTTTGGATTAGGCTCGCAGGGGAAAGTTGATAGTCTCGAAGTGCAATGGCCCAGCGGGCAACTGGATAAACTGGCGAATGTTCCAGGCGACCAGACAGTTACGATTCAGGAAGGAAAGGGCATTATTTCGTCGCGCCATTATGGCAAGGCCGCGAACGGTAATGGAGGACGAAAGATTGGAAAGAGCACTGCTTCACTCACGCGAAAAAACTCGGCAAGAACCCACTGACCACGCAGAGTTTCTCAATTCATGAAATCAACTCGCTCCATCGTTGTGTTGATTGTTCTTTCCCTCGTGGCCTTTGGTCTCTTTGCCGTCGCGCCACAAAGGCCCGCGACAGAAGTGAGCGCCCCCGACAAATCAATCGAAGCCGCGCGCCTCAACAATCTTGGCGTGGCATACATGAACCAGCAGCTCTTCGAAAAGGCATTGAAGGAATTTGAAGCGGCTGCGGCCCTCGACCCCAGGCAACAGAGTGCGCAGATCAATCGTGGCATCGCCCTGCTCAACCTTCAACGCGTGGACGAAGCCAAACGTATTCTGGAAGCAGCGATCAAACGTGATCCCAAGGATGCGCATGCCTGGTACAATCTCGCGCTGCTCTACAAGAACATCAGCGACACCCAGGCTGCCGCCGATGCCTTCCGCCATGTCATCGAAATAGATCCAAGTGATCCTGACGCCTGGTATTTCTTAGGTTCGGTGTATGCGCAGGCCAAGCAATATCCGCAAGCGATTGACGCGTTCCAGCACGCGCTCAAATTGAACCCGCTGCACGCCTCGGCAGAGTTCGGACTGTCGCGCGCTTACCAGCAGTCTGGCGATACGCCGCAGGCCCGCCAGCACCTGGTGCGCTTCCAGTACATCACACAGAACAAACTCGGATCGCCCATCAGTCTGGCGTACGGGGAACAGGGTCAGTACTCGCGTGCGGAAGACTCAGCAGCGGCGCCAGCCAAGGTGCCACCCGCAATTCCGGTGCGCTTTGTGCCGGTAACAGAGGACGCCGGGCTTGTAACCAACTCTGCAGCAGGCAACGCTAAAGATCTGGCGTCATTCCTTGGTCCGGGTGCATGCTTTTTGGACTACGACGGCGATGGCCGCTTGGATATCTTCCTCGCCGACGGCGGCAAAGAAGGCGGCATTGCGCTCTATCGCAATCTGGGAAATGGAAAGTTTGACGACGTTACCCGCAAAGCCGGACTCGACCCGACGTTGCACGGGATGGGCTGCACTGCAGGGGACTACGACAATGACGGCTCGACGGACCTGGCAGTCAGCCTTAACGGGCGGCGCCTGGTTCTGTTGCACAACGAGAAGAACGGCACCTTCAAGGATGTTACACAAGCCGCGGGCATCAAGAGCGAGGACTTCAATCTTGGAGTGACCTTCGTCGACTACGATCACGATGGCGATTTGGACTTATATGTTACGCGATTTATCAACCAGCCTGCGCCGGAGCGAGGAAAACCGAACACCTTGCCTTACGACCAACTCCATCCTCCCAACGTGATGTTCCGAAACAACGGCAACGGAACGTTCACTGACGTGACAGAAGCCGTCGGTCTCAGTGGCGCAGGCCCGAGTGTCGCGGCGGTTGGGACGGATTACAACAATGACCGCGCCGTAGATTTGGTAGTTACTGGGTGGCAGAAGATGCCCAGCATTTTCGAGAATCCGAGAGAAGGAAAGTTTCTAATCCGCCAGCCCTGGTCGGCTATGACAGCGCCTACCGCCGGCGTTGCCCTTCTCGATTTCGACCACGACGGCTGGATGGACCTCGCTTTCACTCACTGGGGTTCGCCTGGACTGACGCTGTGGCGCAACGACCATGGCAAAACCTTCACGCCGGTGGAACTTCCGAAGACCAACTGGGTGCGCGCCTGGGGCATCGCCGCGATCGATTATGACAATGACGGCTGGATTGATCTCGTAGCGGTTGGCGAAACTGCTGAGGGACGCAGCGAAGTCCGTCTCTTCCGTAATCTCGGTCCTGACGGGTTTAAAGACGTCACGGTTGACGTCGGTCTCGACAAGATCAATTTGAAAGACCCGCGGGCGCTGATTGCCGGCGATTACGATGGTGATGGCGCCACCGATCTCCTCATCACCCAGAATCACGGTCCTGCTGTTCTACTGCGCAACCAGGGTGGCAACAAAAATCATTGGCTGCGGCTTGCACTGAAGGGGCTAAACGACAACAAAAGCGGCATCGGCGCCAAGATTGAAGTATTCGCAGGTGCTAACCGGCAGAAGTTTGAGATTGCGGGATCCTCTGGCTATTTGGGCCAGAACTCGGCAGAAATCACGGTTGGACTTGGTCAGGAAAAGCAAGCGGATGTGGTTCGCATGCTTTGGCCGACTGGCGTTGTGCAGGACGAGGTTGAAGTCCCGGCAGATCACCAGCAGGCCTACACTGAAATCGACCGTCGCGGCAGTTCTTGTCCTAGACTTTTCGTCTGGGACGGAAAACGATACCAACTAGTTTCTGACTTGCTTGGGGCGGGGGTGGTCGGTCACTGGGTCGGACGTGGCCAGCGAAATATCGCGCGCCCTACTGAGTACCTCAAAGTCGATAGGAACATGATTCAACAGAAAGATGGCAAGTTGAGCTTCCGCCTGATGGAGCCAATGGAGGAAGTTGTTTATCTCGACCGAGTCCGTCTGCTTGCAGTGGATCATGCCAGCGACGTCGACGTGTATCCCAATGAATATTTCGCTAGCAATCCGCCGTATCCGACATTCAAAGTGATCGGCAGCCGCAACGCCACACCACCGGCAGGCGCATGGGACGAACACGGTCACAACGTTTTGCCTGACTTACTTGCTCATCGCTACTTCGGCGACTTTGACTTGCTGCCGTTTAAAGGATTCACTAAGCCGCACAGCCTGGAACTCGATCTCGGCGAGCCTTATCGTGGAGGCCCCCTGCGTTTGCTCATGCATGGTGAAATCGAATACTTCACCGCCACTGGCATGTACGCTGCGGATCAGGCCGGTATTCAAGCCACAGCGCCTTACTTCGAAGCGATGGACGCGAAGGGAAAGTGGGTTCGCGTCATTGATGACATGGGGTTCCCTGCCGGCCTGCCGCGCACGACCGTGGCCGATTTGAGCGGAAAATTGCTGCCAGGCACGCAGCATATTCGCATCTCGACCAACCTGCAGATTTATTGGGACAACATTCTCATCGATCGCACTCCGCAAGATGTCAGCGTGCGTTTAGCGCCCGTCTCTTTGCGAAGCGCGGACTTGCATTTCCGCGGCTATCCACGCCAGATCGAAGATCGGCCGCCGGGGAATGTGAAATACGTCTATGAAGACGTCAGCAGCACCGGCCCTTACGCGCGTCAGGCAGGCACTTACACCCGGTATGGCGACGTTCGTGACCTATTGACCGATTTCGACGATCGTTTGGTGGTTTTCGGATCAGGGGAAGAGGTCGCTCTCGAATTCGATCCGACTTCGTTGCGTGCGCTACCCAAAGGATGGGTCCGAGACTATTTCTTCCTGGCCAACGGTTACGAGAAGGACATGGATTTCTACGCGGCAGAGGGAAACACCGTCGATCCGCTGCCGTTTCGGGCGATGCAGACTTATCCCTATCCTGGCAAATCCTTTCCGTTGGATGATGAGCACCTAAACTACTTCCTGATCTACAACACTCGCCACGTGTCTGGGAACGAGCCTCGCGGATATCGGTACGAATATCAGACGCCAAAATGACTCTCGTTTTCTGGATAGAATGCAATTATTCATGAGAATTCGTATCCCGGGAAAAGGGTACTTCCCTCGCATCCTCTGTTTATTTGTCCTCGCATCTACGCTTCTGGCGCAGGAATCGCACCACTTACCGGCGAAAGCGAATCCTCCATCGCAGCTCACAAAGGCCGGCACTGGCAGGGACAACAAGCCCGCAGTGCCAGTCTTCAAGGATATTGCTCTTGAAGCAGGGCTCACGGTTTCTCACCTGTCGTCCAATGAAAAGCGGTACGTAATCGAATCTATGAGCGGAGGCGTCGGTCTGTTCGACTGCGACAACGATGGCAAACTCGACATCGTGATGGTGAACGGCTCGACTGTTGATCGCTACCGCCAGGGCGGCGACCCATTGGTTACCCTGTGGCATCAGGACGCCGACCTGAAGTTCACAGATATCACACAGAAGGCTGGCCTCACACGCAAGGGTTGGGGTATGGGCGTCGCCGTCGCTGATTTCAACAACGACGGCTTGCTTGATCTTTACGTCACCGGGTACGGCGGCAACGCCCTTTACCGTAACAAGGGCAACTGCACTTTTGAGGACGTGACCGACAAAGCCGGTGTGCGCGCTGGCGGCTTCTCAACCGGTGCTGCCTGGGCCGATTACGACCGCGATGGCAATGTGGATCTCTTTGTTTCGCGTTATGTGCACGTGGATATCGATCATCTCCCCGTCTTTGGCAGCAGCAAGTTTTGCAATTTCAAGGGAGTGCCTGTGCAGTGCGGCCCTTGGGGCATGCAGGGCGAAAGCGATCTCCTTTTCCACAACAAGGGAGACGGCACGTTCGAAGAAGTGTCTAGGAAAGCCGGGGTGAGTGATCCCAATCAGTACTACGGTCTTGGCGTGACCTGGGGCGATTACGACAATGATGGCTGGCCCGATCTGTTTGTCGCTGACGATGCCACGCCAAACTATCTGTATCACAACAACCACGATGGAACTTTCACCGATGTTGGCATGGTCAGCGGAATCGCGCTGAGTGGCGAGGGCCAGGCACAGGGTTCGATGGGAGTAGGTTGGGGAGATTACGATCATAGCGGGCGGCTCTCGATGTTCGTTACCGAGTTCGCCGACCAGCCCAATACTCTCTATCGCAATCTGGGCAAGGCAGGATTTGAGGACGCCAGTCTCCGCTCCCAACTGGGCCAGTCGAGCATGCCATACGTGGGTTGGGGCACGTCGTTCTTCGACATGGATAACGATGGCTGGCTTGATCTATTCATCGCCAACGGCCATGTCTATCCGCAAATGGACAGTGTTCCGGGAAGCGCGGCCTATGCCGAACCCATGCTGCTGTATCGCAACAATCGCGACGGTACTTTCGACGAAGTTTCCACTCAAACTGGACTGGCAGCAATGCCGATGAAATCCCGTCGCGGTGCGGCATTCGGCGATATCGCCAACAACGGCAACGTGGATATCGTCGTTTTGAATGTGGGGCAGCCGCCGTCATTGTTATTGAACACAAATCACAATTCCAATCACCGCGCTTTGTTCAAGCTGCAGGGTACGAGGAGTAATAGAGCAGCGATCGGAGCGCGGGTGACGATTCACGCCGGAGGGACGACGCAGTTTGACGAAGTCCACGGCGGCGGGAGTTATCTCTCGCAAAATGACCTCCGCCTGCATTTCGGGCTGGGACCCGCCGACAAAATGGATTCTGTCCAAATTCGATGGCCCAGCGGTAAAGTCGAAGAGTTGAAGGATGTAGCAGCAGACGAAATCTATACTCTTATAGAGGGGCAGGGAATCAAGGATACAAAACTGCCCTCGTCTCCTGGGAAATAGACGCGGTCAGTGCATCCGGCGATCGGACTCGGCTGGCCTGACGATTTCATCATTAAAAAAGCTGACCTCTCTGTATAATTCCGAAACAAATTATCAGCGGCTCGAAACGATTAATCGTTTTCGAATCATTGCCAAAACACTTTGGTGCCGGTAATTCGGCACCATCCCAAGTTTTTTCGATTGACAGGCCTACGAGAGCGTATGAGAATCTGCCCAATCGTCGAATCTATTCGTTTAAGTGCGAATGTTTTCGCGAGTAAAGTTCTGCTCCACGTCCGGAGCAGCCTTCCCCCAAGTACCCCATCATCGCTCGCGGTGATGGGGTTTTTAAGTTTATAGAGGAGCAGAATGGCAAGTTCGAGTGCTGACACCACTTCCAGTGCGCCACGTTTGAAGCGCGTTCTGACGCTGTGGGATCTGATCTTCTATGGGATTGTCCTAATCCAGCCCATCGCTCCCGTGCCCCTGTTCGGGGTGACGCAAAAACTTTCAGATGGACATTTCGCCACCATCATCTTGATCGCGATGTTTGCCATGATGATCACAGCCGTGAGTTACGGACGCATGGCGGCCCTTTATCCTTCCGCGGGTTCGGCATACACCTACGTCGGAAAGGGCCTCAACCCGCACCTTGGGTTCCTGGCGGGATGGGCGATGTTCCTTGATTACCTACTCCAACCTCTGATCAACACGGTTTGGATGTCAACGGCCCTGCACGAGCGATACCTGCCCCAGGTTCCATTTATCGCCTGGGCCGCGATCATTGCTGGCATCATCACTTTGCTCAACCTGCGCGGAATCCGGTCGTCAGCACGGGCCAATAAGGTCCTGCTATTTTTTATGTTTATCGTCGTCGGCTTCTTCATCGTGCTAGCTGTACGTTATCTGTTTTACTCACAAGGATTGAGGGGACTCTTTTCCATCCAGCCTTTCTACGATCCCAAAACCTTTAACTCACATCGGATCTGGACCGCAACCTCATTCGCCGCTCTCACCTATATCGGCTTTGACGGTGTCACCACGTTGGCCGAGGACGTTGAAAACCCGAAGCGCAACGTTCTGCTGGCAACCGTCCTCGTTTGTGTTTTTACCGGTGTGTTCGGTGGGTTGGAGGTCTACCTGGGGCAGCGGGTTTGGCCGGACTGGCACACCTTCCCTAATCTCGAGACGGCGTTTATGGACATCTGTCGTCGCGTGGGCGGCTCACTACTTTTCAATGCGATGGGCGTAATCCTGATCCTGGCGGCCTTTGGCAGCGCTTTGACCGGGGGCTTGGGAGCGGCACGATTGCTCTTCGGTATGGGACGCGACAATGTATTGCCCCGCAAAATCTTTGGACATTTGAGTCCTGGCAGCAGCACACCAACCTACAACATCATCATCATTGGATTGCTAGCCTTCGGCGGCGCTGTGATGTTGAACCGTGTGGGCAACGCTTACGAGCACGCGGGCGAGTTGCTCAATTTTGGCGCGTTCCTCGCTTTCATGGGAGTCAACCTGGCAACGTTCTGGCAGTTCGCGGTGGTCGCGAAACCGGGATACAAACGGCGCATACTCGTGGACGCAATTCTGCCGCTCATAGGCTTTGCCTTCTGTGCTCTTATCTGGTGGAACCTCAATAACCTGGCCAAGACTGTGGGCGGAATATGGTTTGCTGTTGGCCTGCTCTACGTAGGAATCAAGACGCGCGGCTTCCGTACGGCACCGGTCATGATCGATTTCAGCGAATCATAACCGGCAGCGCGCGAACAGGGTTTTGTCGAATGAAAAATTGTTAAGGCGAAAAATCGCAAATTTACTGCACGTTCCAGCCGGACACTTCGACGCTGGGCTTCGCTGTCCCTAGATCCGCGGTACGATAAGTTGCGTTGAACTCGCGGCTTTCGCCGGGAAGCAGCGAAACATAGTTGTCCTGCCACAATACTGGCAGAATTTCTTCACCACCCGCGCCTTTATCCACCTTCATCCGAACGAAGAACGCGACGTTCTTGCTGGGATTGGCGAGAGTGACATGCGTGACCGAGTCTGCACCTTTGCGATCGGTGCGTGATTCTACTTTCAACTTGATTTTAGGCAATTGCGAAAGCGCAGTGTAGTCCGCATAGGAAGCGGTTGGGGTTGTGTACCACGTCGATTTCTCCCAATCCAAGGTTTCAGGCTTGGTGGAGAGCCAATAGAAATTCGAGCCGACCAGTTTTCCGCCCGCATCCTCCAGTCTCAGCGCCAGGAAGTAGGTTGGCGTCAGAGCCTGAATTTCCGGCAGTTCGAAAATTTTCTGCGTCCCATCAGCGGCAATATCCACAGTGGCGTCCTTGGAAAATTTCTCTGAGAAATCAAGGTTGTAAACCTTGGCTGTAAGTTTCAGTCCTTTGACGTCCTGATATTTACTGTTGACCAGCCAGACGGAATGGTCGTCATAGGCGTAAACCGGATGCAGCGGTTCCATCGCTTTCTTGGCGCCAAAATAGCCGCCTGCAGGCCGCAGGTAGTAGTCATAGAGATGCCAAATCATGGAAGGCCACGCGTTGTTAAGCATCCATTGGATCACGCCCGTCGAGACGTACTTGTTACGGCTGTAGGCCTCATACATGGCGCGGATGCCCTCGTAATTCATCAGTTGCGCTTTGAGTACGAAATCCTGAAGGTTAACAGCCTGGCCGTAGCGATTGTTCAAGGCGCTCACGTATACGTTCATGTTCTTGAACTGTCCACCGCCCGCATGAAAATTCCAGAAGTCATCAATCGGCCACAGGTGGTCCTTGGGCAGCATTCTTTGCAAACTCTCAATGGGAGGAACTGCCGGGCCTGGGCTGGTTTCCGTATTGAAGCCATAAGCCCCGCCGCACCCCCCTTGATTGCACTTGGTAGTTCGATTCGGGTTGTCGCTGTCCTGCAGCCAATACCCTGGCGCGACGTATTCATAAGGGCCGGTCATTTTTACGCCACTGTCGCCGCTGACCGCCGCGGGCTTGGCAGTGGCCGATGAAACGACCGGATTAGGCCAGCGAAGTTGTTTCTCCACGTTGATATATGTTTCTTCTACGTCTGGCGGGGGCGGATTATCGCTGCCATTCAGCCACATCACCAGGCTGGGATGGCTGCGCAACCGATAGATCTGGTCCTGCAGCGAATTTTTTGCGATGTCGTAATCCTGCGGGCTCCACTTGGACCAATGTTCCCAATGATCACAGCAACACCACCCCGCCATAATCAAAATTCCTTGTTGATCAGCGAGATTTAAAAACTCCTCGGTTTCCAGCTTACCTTCCAGACGAATCGTATTCAGACCCATATCTTGTACATAACGGAATTCATCATGAAGGCGTTGCGAGTTCTCGCGCAGCAGCATGTCGGGCGACCAGCCGCCGCCGCGAATAAGAATCTTCTTTCCGTTTATCACAAACGCACGCCTGTCCGTCGCAAGCAACTCCGACGTGACCTCGCGGATGCCGAAACGTGTGTCCGATTTATCGGAGGTCTTGTGGTCCACATCGAATTCCAGGTTCAAGCTATAAAGATTCGGGGTCCCCATTTGTGCCGGCCACCACAGGCGTGGGTTAGCGAGATTCAACTGGGGAAATTTGTCAGGCTCGAACGTTACATCCTTGGATTCTCCTGCGGCCAGCTCCACATCTTGTGCGAATTCTATATTTTCGATCTTGCCTTTTAGTGAGCCCTTGACGGGTTGATTGCCTCCATTTTTTAACAGCGCAGTGACTGTCAAATGGGCAGGATCGTTGCTGGGAGAATCAAAATGCGTAAGTACGGTTGGATAGCGGATGGCCACGGGCGCGCTCGTCGTGAAGTAAACGTCACGCCATAACCCCATCTCTTTGTCCGGAGGCGCGGGATTCCAATCCACAAATGTGATCGCGAGGTCATTCTCGGTGGGTGCGTACACCTCAACCGCGAGTACATTCGTCGCCCCTGGCTTGGCTGTGTCGGTAACGTTAAATTCGTATGTTCGCCAGGCGCCGGCCACATCGTCTGACTTCGCGATCTGCTTGCCGTTGAGCCAGATGTTGGCGCGATAGTTGATCCCGCGAAAATTTAACCAAACCTTTTGACCCTTGTAGCCTGCTGGCAAAACAAACTGTTTGCGGTACCACCAAGGCACAGCGAACGGGCTGTCCGCCGGCACTGGTAGGTTGGAGAAATTGCTGCCAATCGGGTAACTAACCCCCGGATATTGCCGCAAATTCATGCCGAAACCCGGGTCGGGATAAATCTTTTCTTTAACCAATGCGGCGACGACGATTGTGGGCACGGATGCCGCATGCCAGGATTTGGGCTGGAAACCTGGTGTGGAGATCTCTTCGCCCTTCTGTTCCACTTTGGCGGAGGACTGCAGCATCCAGCCGTCGGTCAAGGCAAACTTGGCCCTGGATTGAGTCTGCGCGGAATGTTTCACCTGGCCGGAGAGCGCCGGCATCAAGGCAACAAAAAAAGAAAGCAGCAAGAATAAGCCAGGGCTAAAGATGCGAATCTTCATGGGAAATTTCCCTCGAGAATAAATTCCAAAAAAGCTGACAAGTGAGGTTGGGATTCAAGGGCTCGTCGTGAGATTGCAAAAGCAAGCAGGAGATTGATACCACGTTTTATTGATTCGTTTCAATAAACCCTCAGTCGTCCTGCGCACGGGTAGGGTCAGGGCTCAGATTTTCGGGCAGCCTATGCCATTTGTGGCTGTGTTTACGCAGTGTGCGCACATCATCTCTCCGATTGTAGTTTATAATAATGAATTCTCTATCCAGTTCCGGAGTCTTTAGAAGATGATTCGATTTCTGCAAACCCCTGGCCCGATTAAAAAAGTCATTTTGAGCGGCATTCTGCTGGTTTTTTGTGGCGCAATGGTTATCACTCTCATCCCTGGCGGGTTGGGCTCTAACTTTGGATTTGGAGCTCCAGCCGCGGGCGTTGTGGCAAACGTTGCTGGTCAGGAAGTGACCGTCATTGAGGTGCAGCAGCAGGCAAAACAGATGCTGCGACAACAGTTTCCAAAAGGTGGGCCCGAGGCATCCATGTTGTTACCTTTTCTGGCCTCTCGCGCAGCCGAACAGCTGATTGACGAGAAGGTTATGGTGGCGGAGGCGGAGCGAATCGGCCTCAGGGCCACTGATCAAGAGCTTGCCGATGAATTGCAACATGGTCAGCTTGCCGCGATTCTCTTTCCCAACGGCGCATTCATCGGCAGAGAAGGATACGAAGATTTCGTACAACGTAACGAACTGACGGTTCCCCAATTTGAGAAAATGGAGAAAGATTTTATCCTGGTGCGCAAATTGCGCGCCCTGATTACCGGCAGCGCAAGCGTCACTGATCCCGAACTCCGGCACGAATTTGAGCGGCGGAATACGAAAGTTACGTTTGAGTACGCCGTGCTCAGCCAGGATGAAATTCGCAAGGCTATTCATTCGACCGATGCAGAGCTAAAAGCGTTCTACGAGCGCAATAAGGCAACCTACGCCAATTCAATTCCAGAAAAACGCAAGGTCAAACTTATACTCATCGATA
>Ga0099828_10003409_pt1 | contig 11120 bp, 10 predicted proteins | sample CZO8metaG_2_FD_79338 | JGI IMG/M metagenome (GOLD analysis project Ga0099828, IMG submission 79338) | Vadose zone soil microbial communities from the Eel River Critical Zone Observatory, Northern California, USA - CZOApr15con2H1.8 metaG | ecosystem: Environmental > Terrestrial > Soil > Vadose...
AGAGCCCTCGGCCTGAAGCGCCATCACCGCCGTCCGCAGCGAGCCGACGTCACCAGCGACCAGGCCGCGGCTGCGCATCTTCGCGCCAAAAGGCGTAGTCACCGTGCCAAAGGAGGTGACGCCACCCGCATGGCAAATGCTACAGGAGGGCTGGTACGAAAGATTGAGCGCTTGCTGAAGCGCCGCCGGGAAGGTCTCGCTGGGGTGAGCTGAGGATCCACCGAGCAATACCCCAGCCAACACCCAGAATTTCAACGGCCGGCGCGTTTCGAAAAAGGCGAAACCCATGGGTAACCCTAGAGAAAGACGTGCAACATGATCAATCCTCCCACCGAGTGTTGCAGCGTCCCATTGCCGGGAAGCCGTCGATCGAAGAAATCGAATCGAAGGTCGCTGTGCGGCGCGAAGAACCAGTCCGCCGTCAGCCACCCGCCCAGCGCTACCCCCCTGGGGGTGCGCAGAGTGTCTCGAATCTCGAACATCGGCATCAGGTGGAGACCTTGGATGATTTGAAAGTCCGCCTGAAGAAATCCCACGTACCCCACCGAGTAGCTTCCGTCCGAGGGGCTCTGGATCGAGAGATCTGCCTCTGCCAGTAACACCAAGGGGGACCAGGGCGAATACCTGGGGAAGACCCCGTGAGCCTGGCGGAGGTTTTCCATGTCGAGAATGGGGTCTTTGTTCACGTGGGTAATCAGCGACGAAAGCCCCACCGCCATCCGGGTTGCAATCGCCAGCTCGACGTATCCGGAGTACCCCAGCTCTCGATATTGACTGGGATGGGTCTGAAAGTTGCCGAGGATTCCCATCAGCTCCGCTCGCAAGCGCTCCCCGCTGTACGCGAGAGCCACGCCGTGCTGCTGCTGACTGTTGATATCGGTTCGAGTCTCATTTCGAACCCAACTGGTGTGCTCGATGTTTCGAAGCCCAAACGGCAGATTCATTCGTCCAGCCCGCAAGAGGAAAGATTGGGTTCCAAAATCCCAGCCCAACCAGTGCTCCCGGGAAACGATGTTGTCACTGTCGTTGCGGGTGATCGCCGCCGGCAGCGCACCCTGCGGCACGTAGCCGATGCTCCCGTTGGCCCGGAAATGGCCCACTGTCACCTGGGCATAGAGGTCCGCCTCCATTTGAATATAACTGACATTCTTGGGACCTCCGTTGGCTTCCACGATCAACTCCGCCCCGCGGTAACTGCCGCCCAGGAGCAGCCAGCTCGGCAGAGTGAAGACCCGGTCCAGAGCCCCGAAGGCGAAATGGGAGGTCGGGCTGGCTTCCTCCACCTTTTCGTGACTGTAGCGGGTTTCGATCAGAAGCTGCGACTGCGCGCGTCCATACTCGGTGAGCAGGCCGCTTCCCGAAGGATCCGCATGGCACACCGCGCAACCGGTGTAATCGTTGCGAATCATCCAAGCGAAGGCGTGCACTTTCCCCGGGTGGCAGAGCATCGCCGCCACCAGCACCAGCGGCGCTGCCCCGCAAGTTGCCGCGCTGAACCGTCCGCCCCGGCGATACCGCCTCATCTCTTTACCTTGAAGGACGCCGCAATCTCGACATCGGGCTTCACCGTGACGCCAAGGTATACCGGAACCGCGATTCCGTAATCTGCCATGTTCAATCGGAATGAGCTGACAATTTCGTATCCGCCTTGGACTGGCTTGGCCTGGTAATTCACCACCAGTGGCTTCTCTTGTCCGTGGAGCCGCAAGGTGGCCTTGATCTCCGACTGCACCGCCTTTCCGCCGCTGAGTATTTTCAAGTCTGCCCGGGATACCTTCAGCTCAGCGGTGGGGTACTTAGCGGTTTCCAGGTACTCCTCCTTCATGTGCTTGTCGCGCAGCCCGATTCCGGTGGACAGTTGGGTCAGCGGCACCACCACCGTGAGTCTGTCTCCGAGATCCTTCACTTCCAGCTCGGAAGTCTTCCCCTCCATCCTTATTCCGCCCGGACCCACGGCGACGAACGTCACCGTTGACGCTCCATCTTTGGACCACCGGTCGACTCGCGGACGCTCTTTCGCTCCGCTGTGCCGCGGCGCGCGTGGAGCACGAGCGGAGGAGGGAAGTCCCAGGGCCAGGAAAGCGACGATGGGTAGAAGCAGAGAGTACTTTTGCATCGCGTTCGAAAACCTAGCAGATGTGTTGCCCGGCCGCAGGTCACCCCGCCGGGAGGAGGACAGGGATGGATCCGCGGAATCGCTCCAGGATCCGATAAAGACCTTGCTTGGGAAGTCGCATGAAGCCCGACCAAGCCGCCCCGGCGAGTATCCCGTCGCAGAGCCACTCGTTCAGCCAGCCTGCGGCATACTTGGCGTCCCGCTGTTTGAGACCCGTGCCATGCTCCCGCGCCCATCGCCGGTTGGACCATTCGTGAACGCCGACCGGTGAGGCGAGAATCAGAGGGATGCCGAGAGCTGCGTAAAACGTCAGCTCGCTCGGCTTGGTCCATAGAATGTCTGTTTCGGTGAGCAATCGGTTGAAACGGGCAAAGTACGAGGCGAAGTCCTTTTCCAGAAGGATCTCGATCCCGGAACCGATTTGATGGGCCAGACCGGCGCGGTCAATGTAACCCTCCAGTTGCTGGGCAACGTCGGCTCGGACCCCCGCCACCAGGGCGAGGCGAAGCCTCCGCTGTTGCAGCGATTCCTTCAGTGACGCGATCAACTGCTGGGCAAGTCCCAGCTGTGCGCCGGTGCCGCCGATCGCAAATGTCAGCAGAGGACTGCGGCGTTCTTCTTCCCGCGGCAGCGGTCCAAGGACGCTCGTCAAGAGCGCGCCCTGGGTTTGGCGAAAAGTCCCCTCGGGATCGAGTCGAACCAACCGCGCCGCCAGCTGCTTGCGAAGCAGGGGCATATCCGGTCCGCCCACCAGCTCGTGGGGCAAAGGGAAACCGGTAAATTCGATATTCTGTTTTGGAACGCCGTAAGCTTCGAGCCGCCGCTGGGCGCGCAGGCTTGGCACGAAGTATCGGATCTGCGTCGCCGCGGGCCGCATCGGCGCCCAGATTCGATTGATGTCCGCGTCGGTGACCACGCAGTAGACCTCCGGACACCCGAGGTGATCGGCGGCGATCGCCGGCGCGTAGAACGTGGTCAGCAGTGGACTGCCAGTTCGGCGCAGGTGTTCGCCCAGCCCTTTTCCCAGTCCATTGAGAATCAGGCGGTGAAGCGAGCGCGTTCCGAGCGTGGGAGCGGAGAGGTCTCGAGAGGGATGAAGCCTGGGGATCGCGGTGAGCGCATCCAGAAGGGAGTCGAGCGCGCTTCCAATCATCGGAACGTGAGAGAATCTGGAGAGGGATTCGTAGAAGCCCCGGGCGCGCGCCCAGCGACGCTGTTCCTCGGGGTTGGCCAGGGGTGCGCGATCGGCGAGCAGCACCTCCGTGTCCAGAGCGGTGGCCAGCGGCATCGCAGCGCGAAGGTGCCCGTAACCCATCTCGATCGAGACCACGGTCGGGTTGACGGGCGGGCGGGGGGAGGCCTGGGGGCTCATCGGTGAGGGTGCACGGATACCCCAGTTCGGCGGACAGTGCGCAAGATTCGGTCATCCGCGGCGTCGCACACTGTAGTCATAAAATTCATAAACTGTTTTCACGTCTGAAAAGCATGGCGTCGATTCCCTATCGCAGTTTCCCCTGAATCCCGGACCCGATTCGTTAAGCTACCGCGATGCGCGGCCGGGCACTGTTGCTCTACAGTCTGTGTTGCCTGCTCTGGGGGTCGACCTGGCTGGTGATCAAGGTCGGGCTCGACGACCTGCCCCCTTTCCTTTTTGCTGGCGTGCGAATGGCCGTCGCTTCTCTGGCGCTCGCGCCGCTGGCTTTCAAAGCCGGAATCCCGCGCCTGGCGAAGGGGCGCTGGCGCTGGGTGGTGCAGATCGGAGCTTTGCAGATGGGGCTCTCCTACGCGGCCATCTTCGCCGCCGAGCGGATGATCTCCTCGGGATTGACCGCGCTCTTGTTTTGCACCTACCCGATCTTGGTTGTCGTCTTGGCCCACTTCCAGCTCCCGGGCGAACGGCTGACGAAAATTCATCTCGCGTCGGTATTCTTCGGCTTCTCGGGCATCGCCTTGCTCCAGATGCCGGCGGTGCGCGAGATTCGATGGGCCCCCAACGTAGCGTTGGCTCTCGCTCTTCCGCTGTTGGCTTCCCTGTCGTCGGCGGTGGGGAACGTCTGGCAAAAGAAGCATCTGGGCGACGTTTCTCTGGTGATCAATCTGTGGGGTCAGACGCTGATCGGCTCCTGCGTGCTGCTTAGCCTCCATTTCGCGACCGAGGCCGGCGCGCCGGCCCACTGGACCCTCCGCTCGCTGGGTTCTCTCATCTACCTGGCCGGCCCTGGCACGGTGGTGACGTTCTTGTGCCTGTTCTGGCTCCTCCCCCGGGTGCCGATGGTGGTGATCGGAATCATCCCCATCCTTGATACGCTGATTGCGGTCGCGCTCGGAGCGCTGGTGCTTCACGAACCGCTGGGGGGGCGACTGATCGCCGCCGGGGTGTTGATCTTGCTCGGGGCCGCCCTCGCCGCTCGCGCCCGGAGCTCTCCGGTGGATAACTTGGATCTCCAAGCTCCGGAGCCAAGCGCAGGGACAGGGCGCTAGAGGTTCGGGGCCGCGTTCTTTCGAAGCGCGAACCAGAGGCTCGCCCCCGGCAGTCGGGTCTTGTCCAGGGCGGGGGCGAGTCTGCGCTCGATCGTCACCAGCACAATCAGCGCCAGGTTGACCGCCGCGGGCGGAACCTTCAAATGAGTGCCCACCGGAATGTCCGAGCTCTTGCCTCGCAGAAGCCGCCGCTGAAACCAGAGGATCGGCACCAAAGTGCGATTGAAGGGACAGATTTCCAGGATCGACGCGTCTGGAATCGACTCCAGCAGGTGGGTGAGAGACTTCTCGTCGTAGCGCAACCGGTGGCCCGCCTCGGTGTCGATCTGGCTCCAGAGGGACATCAGCGCGGGCACGGTCCCCACCAGCAATCCCCCCGGCCTTGCACATCGCAGGGCGGCGATCAGGGCCTCCCGCGGTTGGTCCAGATGCTCGAGGACGTCGAACAAGCCGACGCCCTCGTACGCGCCGGTCGTCAGGGGCTGGGTTCCCTTTTCGAGGTCGTGCACCAGGAACAAGCCGCGGGGCGTTCGCCGAGCCGCCTCCCGCACGCGCGCCAGGTGACCGTCGACTCCGGTCACCTCAAAACCCAGCCGGGAGAGGTGCGCGGCGACCGCCCCGCCTCCGCACCCCAGCTCGAGAAAGTGGGCGGGGGGCACGCATCCCAGAGCCTGCAGTCGCTCGGAGAGAAAATGGTTGCGGGTGCTGAACCAGAAGTGGCGCTCCTCCGCATCGGAGAGAAGGCGAACCGCTCTCTCGTCGGCGATGCTGAAGGCGGCGTAGCCCGCGGGCAGATTGGAGAGTACGCGAAGGTTGGGCGGCAAGGGGTCGCTGCTGACAGCTGCATCGACGCTGGCGATGTTCGGCTCCCTCTACCCCAGGCGGCGATCGACTTCCGCGCGGGCACGAGGATGCATCCTATCGCGCGCGCCGTTTTGGAACGGGCTCACACTGGCCCCCTGACTCGCCGGCAGGAAGTAATCCTCCCACACCGGGGCGCTTGGGAAAATTGGACAGTGGTGTGAACGAAAAAGAGCAAGACTAAGATTCGGCGCATGCAGACAGATTACGATCTGATCATCGCTGGAAACGGCGTGCTGGCGCTTTCCACTGCCCACGCGCTTTCCCAGGAAAACCCGAGCATCAGGGTAGCCATCGTTGGCCCCGCTGCCAAACCCGGCAGCGCCTCGCTGGCGGCGGGCGCGATGCTGGCATCGTTCGCGGAGATCGAGAAAGGGGCGATCGATTCCCCACCCTCCAAGCGGAAGTTCGAGATGAGCCTTTCCGCAACCCGGATCTGGCCGGAATGGGTCGAGTCCTTGAATCGAGCGGCGGGGAAGAAGCTGCTTTCGCTCAACCTGGGCACCTATGTCATCCACAACGCCAGGGCCGATGAGCTGGACGACGAGAATTACCGCGCAGTGATCGAGACGCTGGTTCGCTACAAAGAAGAGTTCGCCGAGGTGGATCCGGCCGAGGTTCCGGGCCTGCTCCCAGCACCGGAGTCGCGGCCTCTCAAGGTGATTCACATACCCAATGAGGGCTATCTGAATTCACATCACCTGGCGCAAGTGCTCGCCGAAAGCCTGGCGCGGACCAATCAGATCGAGATGTTCAATGACTTCGCATCCGGAATCCGGATCGGCGATGACGGCCGGAAGGAGCTTCAGCTCGGCGGGGGACGGAAACTCGTTTCGCAAAAGCTCCTGATCGCCTGCGGAGCGAAATCCCAGGAGCTGATCGATCAGCTGGCCCCTCTACGGGGCAGGATTCCCAGGCTGGTTTACGGAGTCGGCGCGGCGATGGTGATCAAGACGGAGGGTTACGCCCCTCCCAAGGTGCTGCGCACGCTCAACCGCGGCCTGGCCTGCGGGATCCACCTGGTCCCCTATGACCAGGACGTTTGCTACATCGGGGCGTCGAACTTCATCACCCCGATTCCCGAGTATCACCCCCGGATGACCAGCCTTTTTCTGCTGATGCAGGCGGCGATGGAACAGCTCAACCGGCGGTTGTACAAGGCCCAGATCATCGAGACCCGGGTTGGACACCGGCCCACCACCATCGACACATTTCCGTTGATCGGCGAGACGTCGATTCCCGGCCTGTGGATCCTCTCCGGAACGAAGCGCGACGGCATTCACATGTCCCCGCTGCTGGCCCAATCGACCGCCAGAGAAATGCTCGGCCGAAAAGGGCTGTTCGAGAACGATTTCAAGCCGGAGAGAAGCCTGATCCACACCCTCAGCCGGGAGGAAGGGATCCGCAAAGCGGTGAAGCATCTCAAATCGGCGGCGATCCAGCACGAGCTGCATCTCCCCAAGGCCGGCTGGGACGAGATGATCGAGGACATGTTGCGCCGAAAGGTCGAGTCGATCTACGACCAGTGCGGAATCAAGGATTTCGGCATCCCGCCCGAGATGCTGGACATGTACAAGTACGGCCATACCGGGGCCACCACCGCGGCATGAGCACGATCAGACGGTTGACCGCCGACTACTACCACCAGGCCTTAATGAAACACGGGGACACGCCCAGGGGCGTGGATTGGAAAGACTCCGCCGGTCAACGGTTCCGCTTCGAGCAGCTGCTCGAGGGCCTGCCGATCGATCAGCCCTTCTCGATCCTCGATGTCGGATGCGGAACCGGAGCCCTGGTGGATTTTCTGTCCAGCCGGGTGCAGAAGACCTTCCGTTACGACGGGATCGATTTCGTCGCCGGGATGATCGAGGTGGCGGCCAGCAAGCACCAGGGCCGGGCGCAGACCCGCTTCCTGAGCACCGAGCTGAGGGAGATCTGCGAGAAATACGATTTTGTCGTCTCCAGTGGGATCTTCAACGTCAAGCAGACGGTGAGCACCATCGATTGGGTGTCCCATTGCACGGAGACGATTTGCGAGATGTTCGAACGTTGTACCAAGGCGATCGTCTTCAACTGCCTCACCAGCCGGGTCGATTTCCGGAGGGACGAGCTATTTTATTCGGAGCCGGGCTTCATGCTCGACTTCTGCCAGAAGAACATCTCCCGATACGTCAGGATCAATCACGCCTACCCGCTGTTTGAATACACGATGACCGTCTACCGGGAAGAATTCATCCAGGGGAAGGCCTGAGATGAGAAAAGCCGCGTTGGCCATCAGCACCAAGATCAGCGTTGTCGTTCCCGTCTACAATTCACAGGCCACGCTGGTGGAGCTGATCGAGAGGGTTTCGAAAGTCCTCGCGCCGGTCGGACCCTTCGAGATCATCCTGGTCAACGACGGCAGCAGGGACCGCAGCGCCGATGTCTGCCGGAAGCTCGCGCTCGGAAATGAATTCGTCAAATTCATCTCCTTTTTCAGGAATTTCGGTCAGGCCAGCGCGATCCTGGCCGGATTGCGCGAGGCGCGGGGCAGCGTCTGCGTGATCATGGATGACGACCTGCAGAACCCACCGGAGGAGATCCTCAAGCTCTTGGAGGGGATCGACAACGGCTTCGATTTCGCTTTCGGAGTGACCCCTCGGCCCAGCCAAAGCCTGTTCAGGCTGCTCGCCAGCAAGCTGACCTTCAAGATGGCCGATCTGATGCTCGACAAACCGCGCGGGCTGTACCACTCGAGCTTTCTGGCGTTGCGACAGGAGATCGTCCGGCAGATCGTCCATTACGACGGTCCCTATCCCTACCTGGCCGGGTTGATCTTCCGGGTCAGCCACCACGGGACCAATGTGATGGTGAGAAACGACGAGCGTAAGCAAGGCCAGTCGCAATACAGCCTGGTGAAGTTGATCAAGCTGTGGATCAATTCGTTCACCAGCTTCTCGGTGGTCCCATTGAGGGTGGCCGGGCTGGTCGGTTCGCTGATCTCCCTCTCGGGATTCATCCTCCTCGGAGTTCTGGTCGTTCAACGGCTCTTTTACGGGAGGTTTCTCACCGGCTGGATTTCGTTGCTTGGCGCGAGCCTGATCTTCTCCGGGGTGCAGCTGTTGGCTCTGGGCCTTTTGGGCGAATACCTCGGACGCGGATTCATGCTCTTGAACAAATCTCCGCAATATTCGATCCGAGAAAAACTCAACTGCGAATGAGAGGGAGGAAAATGCAACCTAAGCCCTATGTCCTGTCCTCGAACCACTGGAAGACGGTCAAGGCGACCGATTACCAGGTGGTGATTCTTCCATGGGGAGCCACCGAGGCGCACAATTATCATCTACCCTATTCCACCGATAACGTGCAGTGCTCGTACATCGCCGAGAAGGCGGCGGAGCAGATCTGGCGGGAGGGCTACCGGCCGATCGTTCTGCCTTGCGTGCCGTTCGGCGTTCAAAGTGCGCAGCTGGGCGTGAAGTTCAACATCAACATGAGGCCTTCGACCCAGTTCCTGGTTCTCAAGGACATCGTCCAGTCCCTCCAGGCCCAAGGGCTGACCAAGCTGGTGATTCTCAATGGCCACGGCGGAAACCACTTCGTCCAGATGCTGCGCGAGCTGTACCTGGACAGTCCGCTCCGGCTGTTCACCTTGACCTGGTACGAGGTGGTGGACGCGAAGAAGTTCTTTGACGAGCCGGGAGACCACGGCGGGGAGATGGAAACGAGCGTGATGATGCAGATCGCGCCCGAGCTGGTGCTTCCGCTTTCGGAGGCCGGCAGCGGGCGGGCGAAGCGAGTGAAAGTCCCCTCGCTTCGAGGTGGCTGGGCCTGGACTCAGCGAGGCTGGCTGGGCGAGGTGACCGAGGACACCGGCGCGGGAAATCCCGCCAAGGCCGACGCCAAGAAGGGCGAAGCGTTCCTGGCCGAAGTGATCGCCAAGTTTTCGGTGTTACTCAAGGAAATCGCCGACGCCGATTTGAAAAACCTATACGAATAGTTTTGGGGGAAGCTCAAGGTGAACCTGAGCAAATTCGTTCAAAAAGTCAGAGATCGAAATCAGCGGGAGGAGCTCTATTCGAAGCCCGCCTACTGGGATTCAAAGGCCGATCAGCGCCAGGGTTACGCGGTGTCTCTCTGGGAGAACAATTGTCTCAACGAGCTCTACCACCTCGAGCAGATGGAAAGGCTGGAGAAGGCGCTCCCGGATCTTCAGGGCCTGGACGTCCTCGATATCGGATGTGGGGTAGGGCGCATTGCCCGCTGGCTGGCCGACCGCGGAGCGCGGGTGGTGGGCGCCGATTTCTCGGACAAGACGATCGCCATCGCCCAGCGGCTGTCTTCGCCGGGCAATCCCGTTTATCGGGTGGAATCGGTTTTTGAGTTCAACGATAAAGATAGTTTTGACATCATCATCTCCACCGGGCTGCTGGTGATCGCCTGCCGGAATCGCGATCAGCTGTCGAGTGCCCTGACTCGGTTGCGCGAGTCCCTCCGGCCGGGCGGGAAGCTCTTTCTGATGGAGCCGGTGCATCGGGGATTTCTTCACCGAGTGCTGGACCTGGACATCGGTGAGTTCTGCGACGTTCTCGCTCAAGCGGGATTCACCGTGGATTCAGTGGAGCAGATGCATTTCTGGCCAGCGCGTTGGCTGCTGGCATTCATTCCCTGGCCCAAGCAGGTCACCACCGCTGGCTACCGCATCGGCCAAGCGATGATGAGTCTTCCGTTGATCGGCCACATGGGCGATTACAAATGGGTCCTGGCCCATCGGGCGTTGGTTGCGCAGGCGCTCTAATCCATCTCGCTGGCGCTGATTGGGGCGAGCTGGAAATAGGGAGCTTCCTGGGTCGGGTGCAATCGGAAGAAGCTGCGGTCGGCAAAGCGCTGCCGCAGCGGCCCCAGCACTCCCCTGACGTCGTGGAGGATGAGCAGATTGTCGCTCCAATCGGGCGCCGGCCGCCGCCAGTCAAAAACAAACGTGCCGGTGTTGATGAAACCCATCGACGAGCTGCGCCAGAGCATGCCGAATTGAGGCGCCAAGACGATCGCATTATTTAGATTTGCAGAATCCAGAAAACCGTAGATGTAGCCCTGGACGAAAGCCTGGCGCCGCAGCGCAAGCGACTGCCAGAAGATGAACGTTCCCAGACTGAGGACCGCGGCCCCACAGAGAAGACTGGACACCATCCTCAGGCCAATGTCTTTCTGCTCGCACCACCGCCTCAAGCAGACGATTCCGTGGACCGCGAGCAGGGTCAAGGGCACCGCGGCTTCGGAGTAATGGATGGGCCCGACCAGGTGGATGCCGGAATTATCGTGCAAAAGTCCGAGCCCCAGGTTGCACAGGAGGCCCCACCCGAGCAATCGGGTAAACCGGTCAAAAGGGATCCCCAGCGCAGCCAGAGCGGCGCCCAGCGGTCCGCCAAACCAGATTGCCAGCATCAGGAGGTTGTAGCTGGTGTTGCTGCCGAACCGGTGCCACAGCAAAGCGGGATTCGAGAAACCAGCCAGGGCTCCCAGCCAGGGCTCCCTCAGCAGCGGGTTGGGAGCGAAGCGAGCGGGGAAGAACGGGTTCCCGGTCAGGGCCAGGTTGAAGAGAGCGAAAGCGATCAGCGGGCCCGCCGCGCCAGCTGCAAAAGCCCACCACGCCCGGGCCGCGCCGCTTTCCCGCCGGAGAGCG
>Ga0099828_10003410_pt1 | contig 11119 bp, 6 predicted proteins | sample CZO8metaG_2_FD_79338 | JGI IMG/M metagenome (GOLD analysis project Ga0099828, IMG submission 79338) | Vadose zone soil microbial communities from the Eel River Critical Zone Observatory, Northern California, USA - CZOApr15con2H1.8 metaG | ecosystem: Environmental > Terrestrial > Soil > Vadose...
AGCGGGTTTAGATTTGCGTACGCATACGTATTCATTCCTCCTAGCAACCCAATCGGATCACTGCTGATATAGCGCCCACTCTTCGGATCATAATACCGATTCCAATTATAGTGTAACCCCGTTTCCTGATCGAAGTACTGCCCCGGATAACGCAGATTAATCTTAGTGAGGGTCCCGGTGTTACTCGGATCCTCATTCGCAGCAGTGTCCCCAAACGCATTCCCGTCCCAGCGCCAGACGGTCTGGCCTTGGGGGTTAGTGGCGAGCCTGGGCGTGTTGAGATGGTCGGTGTGCAGGTAGATTAAGGTTTCCGGGATTGTGCCCGCCTCGATCTTCGCAACCGGGGTGGTGTCGGTGTAGACATAATCCCGGATTACCGTGCCATCCAGGTTGGTCTCGGCCAGCAGATTGCCGCTTAGGTCGTAGTGATACACCGTGGTAATGCCGGCAATAGTCTTTCGGGTGCGCTGTCTTTGGGCATTATAGGCATAGCTCGCGCTGCCGCTTAGGGTAGTGGCCTGGATGAGTGCCGTGGCCTGATTGTAGGTAAAGCTTCTGGTGCCGGCTTGATCGGTGAGGGTATTGCCGCCGGCATCGAGGGTGGGGGCGCCTAATGGTGCGCTATTCAAGCGGTTGCTGGCCATGACATAGCTATAGGTGCCGGTCCCGTCTTGGGTGCGGTTGCCGTTTGGATCGTAACTAAAGGATTGGCTGCTTAAGGCCAGGGTCTCTTGGATTAACCGGTCTAAGGCGTCGTAGTTAAAGTTGCCGGAGGCGGTGGCGGTGGCATTGCCATTGGCATCGTAACTGTAGGTGCGGCTGTCGAGGCTGCCTAAGGCTTGGCTTAGCAAGCGGCCCTGGAGGTCGTAGGCCTTGGTCTCCGTGAGGGTATTGCCCAAGGTCTGGGCGGTTAAGAGGCCATCGGCCCGGTAGGTACGGTTGCTGGAAAGGGTTGTGGCCGTACCGTTGACGGTGGTGCTCACCTGGGTGATGCGGCCTACGCTGTCACGGGCGTAGTTCACGGCTTTGCCATCCGGATAGGTGATGGAACTGAGGCGATTGGCCGCATCATAGCGATAGGCAGTCGTGTAGGTCTGGCCCGCTTCACTGCGGGTATGGGTGGTGATATTGCCGAAGGCGTCATAGCCGTATTGGCTAGTGCCGCTCGCATCGATGATCTGGCAAAGCCGGCCTATCCCCAGGCTGCAACTTGTTCCCGTGTCGTAGCTATAGGTGATGTTCTCGGCCGGATCGGGGTAGTTGACCTGGGTCAGACGGTTTAAGGCATCGTAGGTGTAGCTTGCGGTGATCCCACGCGCATCGGTGAAGGTTTTGATATTGCCGGCGTCATCGTAGGTATAGTTCAGGGTGCCGCGGTCGGGGGAGGTTTCCGTGAGGAGGTTGCCGAGGTCGTCCAGCGTGTAGGGGGTATTGGCGCTGTTCGGGGCGGTGATCTGTTTGATCTTGTCATTGACGTCATAGGCATATTGGGTCTGGCCGGACAAGTTGTCGATGGCCGTGAGCAGGCGGTTTAAGGCGTCGTAGTGATAGTTCGTGGAAACCGAGGTGGTCGATGCGCTTTGGTTGGGGTCGGTGCGGCTCACCAGGTTGCCGAGGGCGTCGTGCACCAGGTTGGTGAGGGAACCGCCGGTATTGATCGCATTCACGTGGTTGCGGATGTCGTAAGCGGTTTCGAGGGAGCGCACGAGGGTGCCGTTGGGATCTTTGGTTAACACGTTAGTCCGATTGCCTTTGAGGTCGTAGCTATATTCGAGGCGGTTGCCGAGGTTGTCGGTGACGCTGCGCAGGTATTGCGCGGCGTCGTAGGTGTAAGTGAGGGTTTTGCCGTCGGGGAATACGGTTTGGGTGACATTGCCGACGTCGTCGTAGGCAAACTGGGTCAGGCGGCTTAGGCCTACCGGCGGGATCACGGTGGTGGAGAGCACCTGCCCGCGCAGGTCGTAGGCATAGCTGGTCTTGACGCCGTTCGGGTCGGTCAGCTGGAGCAGCCGTCCGGCGCCATCGTAGCTGTCATAGGTGGTGGCGTGGCCCAAGGCGTCGGTGACGCGGCTTAACTGGCCGCAGGCGCCGCCGGTGGTGCAGGCGTAGTACGTCAGCGTGGTGACGTCGGCGACGTCGGTGCGGGGGCCGTCAATAGCGATCACTTGGCCCAGGGTGTTATAGGCCATGCTGACGGTCCGGACGATGGCCTGGCCTGCCGGGGTGAAGCCGCGCTGGGTGAGGGTGATGGGGTTGTGGTTGGCGTCGTAGCTGATCTCGATGCGCTTGCTGCCGGTCGTAGCTACGCTCGGGGATGCGATCACCGTGGGCAGGTCAAGGGTGGGCGCGAGGTACTCGGTGGTGGTGGTGCGGGTTTCCGGCAGGGTAATGGTATTGGCACAATCCCCAGTGAGACCCTCGGTCAGGCCGATGCGTTGATTGGTGGCGTTATAGGTGTAGGTCGTCACCCGCCCTTCTTCGTCTTTCTTGCAGGTGGGGTTGTGGTTGGCGTCGAAGCTCTGGGTCAACGACTTGCCATCGCTTAAGTTAAGCTTCGCGAGCAGATGCTTCACGCCCAATGTACTCCCGAAGGTCATGCGCTCCTGCACCCCCACCGGGTCGGTGACGGTGGTCTGGGTGTCCGCATCATAGCTGAGGGTGAAGGCCTCCTGCGGCGCGCTGGTGTCGGTCGCGGCGTGCTGGGTGAGGATCGCCTTGCCGTTGCCATCATAGCCATAGGTCGCGAAGCGGCGGATCGCGCCCGCGCCGTTGTCATAAGAGATGCCGGTTAAATGGTCTGGGAAGCCGCCGTTCTCGTAGTGGTAGCGCTTGGCGCTGCCGTCGGGGTAGGTGACCTGGGTCAGGTTGTTGTTGGGGTCATAGCTATAGCTGGTTACGGCGCCGAGGGGATCCGTAAAGCCGGCTAAATGACCGCTGGCTTCGTAGGTAAAGGTGAGCGCATGCCCGAACGGGCCGACCACGGAGGCAAGCCTTCCCGCGCCGTCGTACCGGAGCTGCTGGGTTAAGCCGGTTCGATTGGTGACGGTGAGAAGCTGACCCGCCGGGTCATAGGTTTCAACCGTCCCGTCTCTATCGGTATAAGTCCATCCGGCGGCGGTATTGACCAGTACCTCATTGACGTCGGCATCCGGCGTCCAGGTGTCTCCTACTAAGGTAAAGTAGTAATTCTTGCCGTCGGCGCGGTAGGCGGTTGCGACCGTGAGGGGACCGTTCGAGGTTACGGTGATGGATCGATCATAGCTGTGACGCCAGTGAACGCCGATTGTTCCTGAAAGAACCGCCGGTCCACTGTTGTAATGGCGCGTCAGGGTCAGTGGAAACGGCGGTTGTCCGCGGTAGTCGATCTCCGATGCATATTTGTTGCCCACCGCAGGGCTGCAGGGATTGCCGGTCTGCGGACACGTGGGACCGTTGTTTTTTGCCAGTGTAACGATGTCGGTACACCCGCCGTAGCCCACCGACCAGGTGAAAAAGTTAGTCGCTCCCGTTGCTTGATAGGTGCAGTGACCCGAACAATCTGCGCCAGTACCGGTATCGCTGCAGGCATCGCGCGCACAGAGATAACCCGGATTCGAGTGAGCGTCCGGGTTTTCATAAAAGAAATACGCATTCAGCGCTTCCGGTTTTGTGGTAAAACAACCAAGCTGTGGAAGAACGTAATAACCCGCCTCCGCCGCGTTGACGGACATTAAAGTCAGTAGAATAAAACCGAGAAAGGGAGCGAATCGGGGATGTCCTGCGCGCACCGCTGTGTTATCGATGCGCGGGTGCAGCCGGACCGTGTCCGTCATCTCCGGGGGGTGCGGATGCCGATACCGACCATGATGCGAGGAGTACATATGGCTTCCTCCCAGGTTCCTTGAAGCGATGGTTATGTTTGGCCGCTTGGCTTTTTGTTGTTGAGTCCATTTGTAAACTAAACTGGCGTTATGCCAAAGTCAAGCGGTGTTAACGCGGGAGATTCAAGTTACTGATCGATAGAAACAGTTAACCGGCCTGCTTCCGCTGTTTGCCGAATTGACGCGCTTCAATGGCCTGGATCTTATCCCGCAGCGCCGCCGCGTGCTCGAATTCCAGATTGCGCGCGTGCGCCAACATTTCTTTTTCCAGTTTCTTTAATAAACGCGCCAGCTCGCCGGAGGACAAGATTTGGTATTCCCCCTCCTCCTCAGCGATACCTAAAACCAGCTCCCTGGCATAGGCAGGCTGGATGCGGCCAAGACCGTCAATAATGTCTTTCACCGCTTTAATAATGCCCTGGGGGGTGATGCCGTGGGCGGTATTATAAATAACTTGCTTAGCGCGGCGCCGATCGGTTTCATCGATCGCCTCGCGCATGGATTTGGTGACGGTATCGCCATAGAGGATGGCTTTGCCATGAATATGGCGCGCGGCGCGCCCCATGGTTTGAATCAGAGAGCGGGTGGAGCGCAGAAACCCCTCTTTGTCGGCATCCAGGATCGCGACGAGAGAAACCTCTGGAATATCAAGGCCTTCGCGCAATAAGTTAATGCCGACTAGCACATCAAATTTACCGGCGCGCAGATCCCGGATAATCTCCACTCTTTCCACCGTTTCAATATCTGAATGCAAATAGCGCACGCGCACGCCGTGCTCATAAAGATATTCAGTCAAATCCTCGGCCATGCGTTTGGTCAGGGTCGTTACCAGCACGCGTTCGCCAAGCTCCGCCCGCTTGTGGATCTCCGAAAGCAAATCATCCACCTGGGTCGCGGCCGGCCGGACCTCGATTGCGGGATCGACCAGGCCGGTCGGGCGCACCACTTGATCGATAACCGCCCGGGTGCGCCCGAATTCATACGGCCCCGGTGTGGCCGAAACAAAAATCGTCTGCGGCATGAGCGCTTCGAACTCTTCGAATTGTAATGGGCGATTATCCAAGGCTGACGGCAGGCGGAAGCCGTATTCCACCAAGGTTTCTTTGCGCGAACGGTCGCCGCGATACATGCCGCCGAGTTGCGGCACGGTCACGTGGCTTTCATCGATCACCAGCAACGCGCTCTCGGGAAGATAGTCGATCAGCGTGGGCGGCGGCTGGCCGGGGGCGCGGCCGGACAAATAGCGCGAATAATTCTCGATGCCGGAGCAATAACCCAACTCCTGCATCATTTCAATGTCGAACCGGGTGCGCTGCTCCAGGCGCTGCGCCTCGACCAGCTTATTGGCCGCGCGCAAGTCCGCCAACTGCACGCGCAGATCCTCTTTAATCTGCTCGATCGCGTCCAAAATCGTTTCGCGCGGCGTGACATAATGCGACTTAGGGTAAATGGTCGTGCGCGTGAAGCGCTTGGTCACCTCTCCGGTGAGCGGGTCGAACTCCGCCAGGCCGCTGATTTCATCATCGAATAATTCCACGCGAATCGCCAGGCGCTCCGACTCCGCCGGGAAGATATCGATGACATCGCCGCGCACGCGAAAGGTAGCGCGGCGCAACTCCAGGTCGTTACGCGTGTACTGCAATTCCGCCAGCCGCCGCAAAATCGCGCGCTGATCCATCTGCGCCCCCTGGCGTAAATGCAGGATCATGCCGTGATAGGCCACGGGATCGCCCAACCCATAGATGGCCGAGACCGTCGCGACAATAATGGTATCCGCGCGCTCCAGCAACGCCTTGGTGGCCGACAGGCGCATTTGCTCGATGTGCTCGTTGATGGAGGCGTCCTTTTCGATATAAGTATCCGACGCCGGCACATAGGCCTCCGGCTGGTAGTAATCGTAATAAGAAACAAAGTACTCGACGGCGTTGTGCGGGAAAAAATCCCGCATCTCGGCGTAAAGTTGCGCCGCCAAGGTTTTGTTGGGTGCCATGATTAAAGTCGACCGTTGCAACTGCTCGATCACATGGGCGATGGTGTAGGTTTTACCTGAACCGGTCACGCCCAGCAGGGTTTGCCAGGCCTCGCCGTTGCGCAGGCCGGATACCAGCGCGGCGATCGCCTCGGGCTGATCGCCGGCGGGAGGAAACGGACTTAAAAGCTCGAATTTATTGCTCATAGCGTTTGCTGAGATTCATCGAATACCGGTATATTAACGCACCTTACCAACCACGAAAGGAACATTTTTGTTTACAATTCGTTTATCCAGCCGTATCCAGCGCATCAAGCTGTCCGCCACCTTCGCCGTCAGCAACCGCGCGGAAAAACTTAAAGCCGAAGGCAAAGACGTGATCGGATTGGGCGCCGGCGAACCCGATTTCGATACACCGGAACATATTAAAGAGGCGGCGATTCGCGCTATCCACGACGGCTTTACCAAATATACCGCGGTCGACGGCACGCCCGGCCTGAAACAAGCGATTATCAATAAATTCAAGCGCGATAACGACCTGGATTTTACCCCGGACCAAATTCTGGTCTCGGCCGGCGGCAAGCAGAGCTTTTTTAACCTGGCCCAGGCCTTGTTGGAAGCCGGCGACGAGGTGGTCATTCCCGCGCCTTATTGGGTGTCTTATCCCGACATTGTGTTGCTGGCGGACGCGACGCCGGTCATTATCCCCACCGGCATCGACCAGGGCTTTAAAGTGCTGCCCGAACAGCTTGATCAGGCGCTCGCCTATAACACCAAACTGGTGCTGATCAATAGCCCCTCCAATCCCACCGGCAGCGTTTATACCCGCGCCGAATTAGAGGCTTTAGGCGAAGTATTGCGGCGTTACCCCAATACCTTAATCGCCACCGACGATATGTACGAACATATCCTGTGGTCGGGGGAACCTTTTTGCAACATCGCCACCGCCTGCCCGGATCTGCGCGAGCGCACCATTGTGTTAAACGGCGTGTCCAAGGCCTACGCCATGACCGGCTGGCGCATCGGTTATGCCGGCGGCCCCAAACCGCTGATGGCGGCGATGAAAAACATCCAGTCGCAGAGCACTTCCAACCCGACTTCGATCTCCCAGGTGGCGGCGGAAGCGGCGCTAAACGGCGACCAGGGCTGCATCCTGCCGATGGTGCGCACGTTCCGCGAACGCCATGAATGGTTGGTTAAAGCCCTCAACGCCATCGACGGCGTGCGCTGCATCCCGTCAGACGGCACCTTTTACTCCTTCCCTTCCATCCAAGAAGCGATCGCAAAGCAGCCCGGCGTCAAAAATGATGTGGAGATGGCGGAGCATATTCTCAATCAAGTGGGGGTCGCTTTAATACCGGGTTCGGCGTTCGGGGCCGAAGGCTATATCCGCCTATCGTTTGCAACCAGCATGGATACCTTACAGGCGGCGGTGCAGCGCCTCGCCGGCCTTTTTGGCAACCGTTAAGGGTTGAGCAAGGACGCTGCCCTGCAAGGGGTAGGCAGCCTCTGGCTTAATGTGCCGGCTAATTAATAGTAACACCGGCGGTTTGGAAAACTCCCAGACCGAGCGCTTTATTAGACCTGCCACGCCCGCATTGCCGATAAATCCGAATCCAACGATTGCCGCTAGCCCATTTCGCCTTGACCGTGTTATTACGCCCCAGTACCATACCTCCCCTTCTATTCCCTGGTAGCTCAGTTGGTAGAGCAGGTGACTGTTAATCACCGGGTCGGCGGTTCGAGTCCGTCCCAGGGAGCCATTCACCATCGCCTCCAGCGTGACAACTGGCCTCAGCGCGCGGGCGCATTTGAGGAACGAACATGGCTATGAAGACCTATTCAGGAAGCTGTCATTGCGGTGCCGTCCGCTTCCAGGCAGACATCGATTTCAGCGAGGGCGTCACGAAGTGCAATTGCTCCATTTGTACCAAGGCCCGCGCGTGGTTTGTGGTTGTGACGCCCAATCGCGCTCGCCTGATCGCTGGAGCTGAAGCTCAAGCGGACTATCAGTGGGTGCCGCCGGGCTGGCCTCACTCCTTCCTGCATTACCGCTTCTGCAAAACGTGCGGGATCCGCACCTTCGGGCGGGGGGGAGACGAGCCCCAGGAAGGCGCTTTTTGTTTCGTCAACGTTGCTGCGCTTGACGACGTCGATCCTGACGAGCTCGCTGCAGCACCGATTAGATATGTTGATGGTCGGAATGATCGTTACGACCAACCACCCAAGGATACTCGCCTGATGTAAGACTTCGCACGCGACCCGTCCGTGTCGCAGAGGCCCGCGCGGTGCGATTCATGCGCCGGATTTCCGCCCTACCTGCTGACGTCGCAAGACATCGGATACCGCGGTAAGTGCGGCAACTTCAGATGTCGTTGATTTCCTGGTTTTCGAGCACCGGCTTCGGGGCACCCTTCAGGGCGACCTTGATCATCGCGCGTCCCACCTGCTCCGTCGTCGTCACGTACTTTGGAACGAGCGCGCGCAATAGGGGAAGGAACGGTTTAGTCACCGTGTACAGGACCCGGTAGAGCTTCGTCTTCGAGGTGATCCCATGTAGCGGTTGGATGGCCGCGGGACGGAACATGTACGCCGCCTTGAAGGGTAATCGGAGCAGCGCATTCTCGGTCTTGCCCTTTACCCGCGCCCACATACTGCGACCACGCTCGGTACTGTCTGTGCCCGCGCCCGACACGTAGACAAACGTCATGGCTGGGTTGAGCTTCACGAGGGTCTGCGCCGCCGCCATCGTGATGTCGTAGGTGACGCGCCGATACGCCTCCTCAGTCATGCCTGCTGAGGAGACGCCAAGGCAGAAGAAGCACGCGTCGAAGCCTGATAGCTCTGCCTCGATCGCCGAGAAATCGAGCAAGTCCTTGCGAACGAGTTCGCGCAGCTTCGGATGCGCTTGCCCCGTCGCGCTGCGCCCAATTGAGAGGACGATTTGCACTTTCTGATCAAGCAGGCATTCGCGCAAAACACCTTGCCCAACCATACCTGTCGCCCCAAAAAGAACAACGTTCATGGATTCAGTATATCCTTGTAAATGTAGGGTGGGTTAGCCCCGCCAGGGGCGTAACCCACCGATTGCATGATTGAATAAATGGCGGAGTAGGAGAAAGACATGCTGCGGTGCTATACCCGTGCAATTCTAAGAACTTCGCCAAGGTGATCCGAGCGTGGGTGGGAGTGCATGAATATTAAGGGTCGTTCATTCCCGTCGGCGGAGCGGTCAAACGTTTTACGTGCAGTTTCTTCGCCTTCTTTCGTGCGTGCCAAAGATCATAGTAAGCCTGCATATCCACCCAGCTTTCGGCGGTGGTGTCGGTCGCCATCGCGATGCGCAGCGCCATCTCCGAACTGATGCCGGCACGACCGTTAGTAAGTTGGGAGAGCGTCTTTCGGGTGACGCCAAAGCGCTTCGCGCCTCGGTCACCGAGACCCCGCTCGGCTCGAGATGGAGGCGACGGAAGACTTCGCCGGGATGGGGCGGGTTGTGCATTTCAAACTGCCGTTTAGTGGTAGTCAACATAATCAACCTCGAAAGCATTGGCGTTCCAGCAGATTGACGGTGAAAAAAGGTGCCGCCCGGTAAACGGTGTCGGCGATAATCGGGCATGGCACCATCATCTGACGTGTCGGCCTTCGGCGGAAGGCGCTGCGCTTTTCCGCCCTACGCGCTTAGGGCTTTTAAGTAACTGCGGGCTCCGATTGGCACCGACCTAGGGTACCGACTTAGGGTTCGCTGAGACCTCATCGCCGAGGTCGGCGTAACAGGAAATCGTGAAGCGGCCCACGTCGTTGGGACCGAGCTTCGACGGCCGTGGGGCACCCGGATCTTTCGGATCCCGGAGGAACACGTAGGCCGGCGGGTTGCTGCAGGCGAAGCGGGGATCTTGGCGCAGGCGTTCCTTCACGTGTGCGTCGGTCGTGGCCTCGTTCAGCCGAGTCTCGGCCAGCCCGATGATCCGGTCCACCGTCTCGGTGAGAGCCTCCTCGTTCGCGTCGATCTTTCCCTCGAAGTCGCGAGTCGGGTCGGCTTTCTTGAGCTCCTCCGCGATCAGGATCCCGTGCATCTTCTCGTGGGCCCGGGCCTGGTCGCTTAGCCTGGAAAAGGCTTTACCGGTACCCATGCTCGTGTTGGCTTGGTCGAGCAGCGAGCCCGGTGCCAGATCGACGTTCATCACCGGCATGCGGTTCATCTTGAGCTTCTGCGTGGCGACGTAGAAGATCCCGTCGAAGGGTCCGCCGTGCGCCTGCTCGAGGGTGTACCCGTCACCCGCTCCTTTGACTTTCCAGGTGGAATCCACGAGGTGGTGGATCTTGTGGCCGGTATTCGCGACCTTTTCGATACCACAGCGGTCCTGGCCGAGATGCGCCCACAGCACCACCAGCGGGCTCAGGTCGTCGGCGTAGATTGGCTCTGCCAACGTGGGCTCGGTCTCCCAGCGCCGCGGGCGCACGTCAGCGAGGACCGGATCCTTGGTCTCGTCGCTGGCGCTCCCGTCCTCCACCCGGAGCTTCACGTTGCTCTTGCAGAGCAGCAACACCCGGACCGTCTTCCCCTCGGTTGTGTAGCGCTTGCCGAGTGGGCAGATCGGCTCGACGGTCCACGTCCAGCGTTTGATCTTTCCCTTGGAGCCGGAGCCGTCGAGCAGTGACTCGGTGCCTCGGTCGACCGGCGCCACCACAGCCACCGCCTTGAGCGGCTCGGTCGGCTTGAGCGTCCACTCCACGTTCTCCACCTCCGGGCCGTATAAGCTGATGGTACGGACCCCATGGAGGGTCATCCCCTCAGCCGGGAGCGTGCCATGCAGAATCAACTGGCCGGTGTTTCGGAAGTTGACATTGGCCGGAGAGCGCCTACTGCCCCGGGGACCCGTAAAGACGTCCTCGGTCGCGATGTCGGGGAGTCGGATCTGCAGCCAGTACTCGTGCCGCCCTGGCTCCCTCAGGTCCATCTCGAGAACCGCGGTTCCGGTCCGCTGTGCGTCAGCTTCCCTTTCCATCACGAACACGCCCAGACGCGTTGGGGTGACGACTTTGCGCGCGACGGATAGACGAGCGGTGGCGGTTCCCCTCCAGGACCCCCATAACTTTTCGGTCCGTTTGGAGAGCTCGATCTTCCCAGAGATCAGCTTGCGGTGATCCGAGGCGCTGCCCTCGCCGGTCGCAATTTCCGCGTCATTGGAGAGCTCGATCTTCCCAGAGATCAGCTTGCGGTGATGGTGATCCGAGGCGCTGCCCTCGCCGGTCGCAATTTCCGCGTCATAGTCATAGGTCCCCTCGA
>Ga0099828_10003411_pt1 | contig 11118 bp, 9 predicted proteins | sample CZO8metaG_2_FD_79338 | JGI IMG/M metagenome (GOLD analysis project Ga0099828, IMG submission 79338) | Vadose zone soil microbial communities from the Eel River Critical Zone Observatory, Northern California, USA - CZOApr15con2H1.8 metaG | ecosystem: Environmental > Terrestrial > Soil > Vadose...
AGATGAAGGCTACCGTCTATATCACTAACCGTGGACAACACCCATTCGTCATTACTCTGGCGGCGGAAATGTTCGATCAGTGGCAACGCCTGAGATACCTGGACGTAATCGGTGAGCGAGGCAAGGTGAGTGCGATACCGCCGGAATTTCTCGCCGCGATCAAAGCTCTCGGTTGACGGTGATAAGCCTTCGATAATAACAGTCGGGTTAAGTAATACGTCTTGATGCTCATCGAGGAATTGGGGCTCTCCGCATACGACCACGAGATCAGGGTAGGAGAACAATCCTTTGGTGCTTCTGTAGGATTTGATGGCCGGACCGCTGAGGACTCTTGAGTCCTTCGTCCACACGCGACAGGGTGTGCCCTTCAGTTGCAAGCTCAATTCGCGAACCACATTCACGCTGATGTCACCGTGTTGCGTGCTTTCACCGGCCATCGCATAAATCTGGCCGTCCAGGTACTCGTGACGCTCTTCGGATTCTCGCTCAAACGCAAGGTAGTCTTCGATCGTGTAACGCGTTTCGGTTTGCGGCAAGCTCATGCTTGTGATCTCCAAACGAAAAAAACACTCGACTGATTTACCGGTTACGCCAAATCATACTTACTTTCCAATACAAAACGTCGAGAATATCTGACCGAGTATATCTTCGGTCAGGGTCTCGCCAGTGATCTCACCGAGCGCAGCCAGTGCGCCGTGCAGCCCTAATAAGACAATCTCTTCAAGCTCGCGTTGCTTCAGCAACTCTCGCGCATCCGAAAGCTGCTCGATTGCTTTTCGCACTGCCGCGTGCTGGCGAGCATCGGTCAGCATTATATCATCGCGTTCAGTTGCTGCGTCACCCGAAAGATGCTCGAGTATCTTTACCGTAAGTTCATCAAACCCGTTTCCGGTTAGCGCTGAGACGCTCATCACGTTGTTCTGCCATTCCGCAAGATGCACGCCGGTCTGTTCGTGCAACTCCTGATCGAGCAAGTTCGGCAGATCGATCTTGTTAAGCGCTATTATTCGCCGAGCCTCGGGCACGCTGTCGAGCAACTCGATGTCTTCTCGCTGAAGCCGGGACGAAGCATCGAACACGAGAAGCGAAATGTCAGCATCGGCTATCGCCGTTCGGCTGCGAGTTATGCCAATGCTTTCGACCAGATCATTCGTCTCGCGGATGCCCGCCGTGTCGATCAGACGAACCGGAACGCCGGAGATCGAAGTGCTCTCGTAAAGCGCATCGCGCGTCGTCCCCGGCAGTTCCGTCACGATAGCTCGCTGGTTGCCAATAAGCCGGTTGAAAACCGATGACTTGCCGACGTTAGGGCGTCCGACGATCGCCAGATCAAAGCCCTCTTTCACGTAGCGGCCGAAGGAAAAGCTCTTCGCCATCGTGGTCAAGTCATCAATCACGCCGTCCAGTTTGTTGAGCAGCGTCGAAACAGTCTCAGGCGAGATATCTTCTTCGACAAACTCAACTGAAGACTCGAGATGAACGATTATCTGTATGAGCGCGTCTTTGAGCGGCGTGAGCCTCGAAGACAATTCGCCCTCAAGCTGTTTTGTCGCGACTCGAGCCTGGTACTGCGTTTGAGCATCGATCACGTCCCGAACGGCTTGAGCCTGTGCAAGGTCGATTCGCTTGTTGAAGAACGCGCGAAAAGTGAACTCCCCCGGCTCGGCGATGCGCGCGCCCCGGTCGATTGCTAGCTGAAGCACGCGGCGAAGAAGGATCGGGCTGCCATGGCAACTGATTTCCACGACGTCCTCGCCCGAGTAAGAGTGCGGCGCTTTGAAGTAACTGAGAATGACTTCGTCGACGAGTTCGCCGGAGGCTGGATCGATGAGGCGACCGAATCGCGCGCGATTCGGAATGTCGAGGTTTATGTTTGATTCGGATCGAAAGATTGACGCCGCGATGTGAAGTGAGGTGGATCCGCTCAGCCGCACTACTCCGATGCCCCCGCGCCCAGGCGGAGTCGAAATCGCGGCGATAGTGTCATCACTAAACATAGTTCCGGGTTCTGAGTTTCTGGTTCCGGGTTAAACCCGAAACTCGGAACCCTGAACCAGGAACTCATTTTGCGGGTCGAACGGTCACCTTGCGATTCTCGCCGTTGCCCTCGCTTTCAGTGGTGACCGTGGCATCGTTCGCCAGAGCAACGTGCACGATTCGTCGTTCGTTGGGAGTCATCGGATCGAAACTGAACGGTATGCGCGAGACGCGAACCTTCTCAGCCGCTTTGTCCGCCATCAATCGCAATTCCCTTTCCCGCCGTGCGCGGTAGCCGCCTGAGTCGAACACTACTCGCGTCTCTTCACCGGAAGCGCGAGCGAAGATGCGATTGCCAAGATATTCGAGAGCGTCCAGCAGCTCCGCGTTGCGGCCCAGGAGCAAAGCGACATCGTCCCCGCGCACCTGAATCCGAAAGCCGTCTTCCGCGTGTTCAACGCCGGCCTTCAGAGCGAGACCCGAGGATGCAAGAACCTGATTGGTGAAGTCAACGACTAGAGTAACAGCTTCTTCTGACATCGCTTCGTACCTCGAACGTACAAAGACAGACTGAAGTCTGCGTCACAAAGACACAGACTGAAGTCTGCGCCACTTTAGAATCCTTCAGCTTCGGCGCCGCCTCGTCGCTCTTGCCTTCTTTTGCCGCCCTTGTTCTTCGCGATCTTTTGCGCGCCCGTCTTCTCGGTAGCGCGAGCACCGCCCTTGCCGCCGGATGTCCCAGCGACTACGACCGCTCCCCCGGCCGTAAGCTCAGCCGTTCGGCGATTGATCCACAGTTGAATCAATACGCCGACCATGTTGCTGACCATCCAGTACAGCACCAATCCGCTCGGCGCTGAAAAGAAGAACAGCCAGGTCAGCATGATGGGCATCAGCCAGGTCATCATAATGCGCTGCATCTTCATCGACGGATCAGCCGATTGCGGCTGGGGCGTCAGCATCGTCGAAGCAATCATCGTTACACACATAACGATGGGAAGTATCTTCAGGGGGTCGGACCGCGAGAGATCGTGAATCCACAAAATCCACGGCGCGTGCCGGACGTCGAGCGACGAGCCGAGATACAAATACACGGCCCAGAAGATCGGCAACTGGAGAATCATCGGCAAGCAGCCTCCGAGCGGGTTCGCTTCCTTCATTAAAGCGAGTTGCTCCTGTTGAAGCTCCTGCAATTCGCGCTCGTGCTTCTTCGGATTCTCCTTGAGCTTCTTCATACGGTCTTGAAGCTCTTTCATTCGCGGCTGATGCTTGGCCGCCTTCTTCATTTTCTTCGAGCTGTAAAACCTGAGCGGCGACAGCGCCAGGTTGATAATCACCGTCACCCCAACAATCGCCCAGCCGTAGTTCTTAAAGAACCTCGCCAGCCCGTTCAGAGTAAAGGCCAGCGCCGGCACGAGCGGTTTCACCGCGAAGGAAAAGAATCCGTAGTCGATCAGAGCGCCCAGATTCGCGTTGCCGAGCTCTCGTCCGGTCGCCGCCAGCAGCTCGCGGTCCTTGGGGCCGACGAAGATATGAGTAAGTGAGGTCGAACTGACCGGCACCATCGCGGAGGGATAGTCCAGGGGCGCTGGCTCGTAATCGGGTTTCACCTGCACGTTTGTAAGACCGATCTCGGGGATAGTCTGATCCGGAACAGCCAGCATCGCAAAGTAGTGATCGGCAACCCCAGCCCAGCGATAGAGCTGCCTTAGCGTGTCCACACCCTGCGCTACGCCGTTTCCCCTGGACGTTCCCGGCGGCAGCGAGTCGACTGTGATTCGCTGGCCGTTCGCTTCCAGATTCAACACTCGCGCATAACCGATGAAGGTTGCGCCTTTGTCCGCGGTGATCTTGATCTGCGCAACGTCGGCGGCGAGCGGCTTATCGAGATCGATCTGTTTTGAACCGGAGTCCAACGCAGTGATGGTCGCGAACGGCGGCGTTATTCTCGCGCCGAGAATCTGCTGCCGCTGACTGTCCAGAGTGTAAGCAATGACTTGCGGAGGAATGCTGTAGCTTCCGGTCTGCCTGTCGCTTTGATCTCCGAAGCGCGGACCGAGCACCAGTTCAACCGGTTGCAGGCTGCCGTTCGATTTTACTTCTGCCGTCGCGTCGAACACGAAGCTGCCGCCGTGGAAGGTGAACGACTTTGTGGCGGTGACCGAAGGCGATTTGTACGTGAACGTGATCGTGCGCGAGTCGTCGGGGCCGAGCGTAACCTCGCTTTCATTGGGGGCGAGCCCCGAGACTTGGAAATTGACCCGGTTGAGCTGCGAGGCGATTTCCAGCGACCACGGAGTGCGCAGGCTCAAAGGCGCGCTCAACTGGTCAGGTATCTCCTGCGGGAGCAGTTGGAGTTCTTTTCCATCCGCGCCCGTTATTTCGCGCTCGACGCCATCTTCTTTGTACTTGCTGAGAATCCACGAAGTCGCGACCGCGCCTCGGTTGGACAAAGTCGCTCGCCAGTACGGGGTGCTTTCCGGGTTCGGCCTAGCAACGATCGTGACCTCGCGCGATGCGACTTGAGTGGTCTGGGCTTGCGCCTGAGGCTGGGTAACGGCCGGAGTAGGCGGCGCAGCTTTCTTCGGTGCAGGAACAGTAGCTTGTGGCTGAGTCTCCGCCGCGCGTTGTGGTTGGGGTTCTTCGCTTTGCAACGGCTCTTCAATCCGCGGAGCCAGGTAGTGCGTTATGATAGGCCACGACATCAGCACAACTAAGGAAAGAGCCAACGCCAATATCAAACGAGTTCGATCCATCAAATCACATCAGGCGGAGCGTCCGCCCGTCCTTTGCCGAAGCTACTTCACAGGGTCGTATCCGCCTGAATGAAACGGGTGGCAGCGCAGGAGCCGGCGCGCTCCCAGGTAAACGCCGCGCAGCGCGCCGTACTTCTCAATTGCCTGCATTGCGTACTCGGAACAAGTGGGCGTGAATCTGCACGCGGGCGGCAGCAGCGGTGAAATGAGCGACCTGTAGAAACGTATAAAAAAAATCAGAACAACCTTCACTTCTCGCCCGCCCTCTGCAGAAATGTAATAAATTCTCCCTCAAGCTCGCGATACCCGGCCTCCACCAGTGACCGCTTTACATTAATGACTATATCAACTCGATCTGGTACTAGCCATTTGTTTTTTCTGAACGCCTCACGCACGAGGCGACGAGTGCGATTGCGCTCAACGGAGTTGCCGATCTTTCGAGTCGCGGTGATGCCGATCCGCGCCGCATGAGCCGGCTTCTCAAGGACGAACGCGGTGAAGTACCGGAATTGCATCTTCCTACCTTGTTCATACACCCGGCGGAAAACGCCGCGCTTGAGGATTCTGTCTGTCTTGGGAAATTTTTCGGATACTTCACTCATACAGAAACGATGAATGCTGAATGATGAATGATGAATCCGGAAAAGTTCATCGTTCATCACTCATCGTCCACCGTTCGATTTAATAGTGCGCAGGTGTGAGCCGCTTGCGACCTTTCGCGCGACGACGCTTGAGCACGAGCTGGCCACCCTTCGTGCTCATACGGACGCGGAAGCCGTGCGTCTTAGCGCGCCGGCGGTTATTGGGCTGAAAAGTCCTTTTCATGTTCTACACTCCTCGATAAAGGTCGCTGCAAGAAAACATGAAACCTATAGAAACGGCGCGGTGTTGTCAAGCTTGGCCGCCTCGATACGACCTTGTATCGGCGGTTCTGCTACGGCCGCGAAAGATGCTCGCTGCGGGGATGTTGTTTGACTCCTGGTGACGACAGCCAGGGCTTCGAGAGGACGCGAAGCGCCCTGGCAAACCCGACGCTTGCGCTGCCTTACCCTTGCGGGGCATTATTATTGACAGGGTGTGGCCCTGATGTTAAGTTGGCTTCGAATCTTCATTCGGGCCTGCCCCCTTGTTAAGAGTTTATGATAAAGAAGAGCGGCAACAGGTTCGACGACCGCAAACGTGAAATACTCGCGAGCATTGTGAAGGGTCATATCGCCACCGGCCAGCCGGTCGGTTCGTTTGCCCTGGCTAAGAGGTCGCGGGAAAACTTGTCGTCCGCCACGGTCCGCAACATTTGTGCGGAGCTTGAAGACGAAGGCTATTTGACGCACCCGCACACGTCGGCGGGGCGTATGCCCACTGACAGGGGCTACAGGTTTTACGTTGACAATTTCATAGGCTCGACAAAGCTTTCGCGATATGATGCGGCGCGAATAAACGAACGCTTGCTCGACGAGCAGTCGCTGGCGAACCCGGATCTGCTGATGGAACGGACGAGCCGGCTATTATCGCAGTTGTCCGACAACGTTGGCATAGTGGTTTCGCCGTCCAGCGCGAAGGACATACTTCATCACATCGAGTTCGTTAAGCTCCCCGACTCGCGCATACTCGTCATCACGGTCTCGAGCGCGGGACGGGTGCAGGATCGTGTGATTCGCCTCGATGCCGAATTCACTCAGGACGAGTTGAATTCGACAGCGCGTTTTCTGATTGACAACTTTCAGGGATGTACGCTGTCAGAGATCCGCGACGAACTGTTGCTGCGGATGAGCGAAGAGAAGGCGCTCTACGATCAGTTCCTTCGCAATGCAGTGCTGCTGTGCAGCCAGAGCTTGCAGGAGGGTGATCAGCCGGACGTTTTTATAGAAGGAGCTTCGAACATAATTGCGAAGCCCGACTTCGCGGATACCGAGCGTATGCGAGCGCTGTTCAAGATGTTTGAACAAAAGAGTCGCATCGTGAAAATATTGAATGAGTGCGTCAAGAGCGCGACGCGCGAGACCGTGGCCGTGCGCATAGGGAGTGAGAATCGATCTGCCGATCTTCGCGATTGCACGGTTATCGCTTCCCCGTGCATATATCCGGGAGGCGGCACCGGGGGAAGCATCGGAGTAGTAGGGCCGACCAGGCTTGAATACGAACGCTTGATCGCAGTCGTGGACTACATAGCCAGATTGTTCGAGCGCACACTCGACGGAGGTTCAGCTTGAGGCCTTTGAGCTTTTATCGCAGAAATGAACAAGGGACTAACAAAGAAGGAAAATGCCAGACAAGAAGAACGTGTCAAGGGAAATACCGATAAGCTTTGATGGCGAGGAGAGTGTCGAAGCAGGCATAGACGACGAATCAGACAGCCCCCATCAGATTGAGCTAGCGGATGTCGAAGCCGGCCGGAAGGATGGCAATGCAGTAGAAGAGACTGAAGAGGCTGCTGGCCCCGACCCTTCCGGGCGCGGCTCAATCGCTCGGCTTCAGGCTCAGGTCGACGCACTGAATGCGGAGAAGGCTTCGTTATTCGACCAGTTGCTAAGACGGCAAGCGGAGTTCGAGAATTACCGAAAGCGGATCGAGCGTGAACGAAGCGAAATATATCAGCGCGGCAGGGACGACGTTCTGTTGCAGTTCCTTCCGGTTGTCGACAACTTCGAGCGCGCGCTATCGAGCCTGGAAAAAAGTGAAGGCGACGCCGAAGCGTTGCGCGACGGTGTGGAATTGATACACAAGCAGTTCATAGACGCGCTTTCGAAATTTGGACTGAAAGCGGTTGAAGCGGTCGGGCAGGCCTTCGACCCGCACGTTCACGAAGCCGTGACGACGGAAGCGACCGACAAGCACAAAGAGAATACCGTGATCGAAGAGTTTCAGCGCGGTTACAAGATCGGCGACCGGCTGCTGCGCCCCGCAAAAGTGAAAGTCGCCTCGAGCCCCGAACAGTAGCACGTTTCGAGTTCAGGGTTCCGAGTTCAGAGTTGGATCCCCGACGATCATGAACCCGGAACCGTCACTTCCCGCCCCTATCCGTAAATCAGACCCCTGGTATGTTTTCTCGCTCTTGTTAGGAGGCAAAGGTCATGAGCAAAGTCATTGGAATCGACCTCGGGACTACAAATTCGTGCGTCGCGATACTGGAAGGCGGTGTTACCCAGATAGTACCGAATAAAGAAGGGGGCCGAACCACGCCTTCGGTCGTAGCCTTTACCGATAAGGGCGAACGATTGATAGGTCAAATAGCCAAGCGCCAGGCCACAACGAATTCAGCCAATACGATCTATGCAGTGAAGCGTTTGATGGGCCGGAAGTTCGACTCGCCGGAAGTCCAGCGAGCTCGCCAGGTCTGCTCTTACGAAATCACCGAGGCGACAAACGGAGACTGTCGCGTGCGAGTGCGCGGACGGGATTACTCGCCGCCCGAGATTTCGGCGATTCTGCTTCAGCGGTTGAAGCTTGCCGCAGAAGAATTTCTTGGCGATGAAGTAACCGAAGCGATCATAACCGTGCCCGCCTACTTCGACGACATTCAACGGCAGGCAACAAAAGACGCCGGCAAAATTGCAGGGCTTACCGTTCAGCGCATTATCAACGAGCCGACGGCTGCGGCGCTCGCATACGGGCTTGGCAAGCGCGAGAACGAGCGGATAGCGGTGTTCGATCTCGGAGGCGGCACTTTCGATATATCGATAATGGAGATGGCTGACGGCGTTTTCGAAGTGCTGTCAACTTGCGGCGATTCTTTCCTCGGCGGGGAAGACTTTGACCAGCGCATCGTAGACTGGATGACCGAGACATTCAAACAGGAGACAGGGATCGACCTGCGTTCCGACAAGCTCGCGCTTCAGAGGCTGAAGGAAGCGGCCGAGCGTGCAAAATGCGAGCTTTCAACTGCGACCGAGTCGCAACTGAACTTGCCGTTCATCGCCGCGGACTCCGTCGGCCCTAAGCATTTCAACAAGACTCTCACTCGAGTAAGGTTTGAAGAGCTGGTTGCCGATTTGGTCGCGCGCACAACCGAGCCCTGCCAAAAAGCGCTTGCCGATGCCAGGCTGACGCCCGAAGAGATCACAAAGGTGCTTCTAGTCGGCGGTCAGACTCGCTCGCCCATCATCATTAATCGCGTGCGCGAGATCTTTAAGCGCGAACCTTCGATCGAGATCAACCCCGACGAAGTTGTTGCGATCGGGGCGGCGATTCAAGTCGGCGTGCTCGCGGGCGACGTGAAGGACCTGATATTGCTCGACGTGATTCCGCTGTCGCTGGGCATCGAGACTCGCGGGGGATTGTTCACCAAGCTCCTCGATCGCAACTCGACGATACCGACCAAGAAGAGCCTTGTCTTCACAACCGTCGCCGATAACCAGCAAGTCGTCGAAGTGCACGTGCTGCAGGGAGAACGCGACATCGCTGCTGGGAACCGCAGTCTCGCGCGCTTCGAGCTGGTAGGCATACCTGCGGCGCCGCGCGGGTTGCCTCAGATCGAAGTCACGTTCGAAGTAGACGCTGATGGTATCGTTTCTGTCTCCGCGCGCGACAAGATGACCAGTCTCGAACAGGCTATGAAAATTACACCTTCGTCGGGACTGTCGGCTTCAGAAATATACGACCTCATCGAAGAGGCAAATCGTAACGTCGAAACGGACCGCCGGATGAAGGAGATAATCATGGCGCGAAATCGCCTTGAAGGCTTGCTTCAGAACACGGTGCGCTCGTTCGGCGAGTTCGGCTGGATGTTGCCGGCCAACGAACAGACGTTTGTGCGCAACACGATCGAACACGCGCGGGAAACATTCGCGTCGGAAGACTCGACCGCAATGCGCCGCACGCTTGAGCAACTCGAAACAGCGGCTCGCCTTATCACCGATGCGATGTTCCGCCCCACGGGGCTCGCGCCCGGTCCTGCCCACGGCGAAGAAGAAGATACCGTGCCGGTGTCGGAGGGGTCGTAGAGTTTGCTATAATTCGTTCTCGGTTTTTTGGTTTCTGGTTTCTAGTTTCTGGTTGGTTTTGTTCGAGACTGGAACTCTGAAACCAGAAACCAGAAACCAGGAACCAAGCTTTGAGCAGCAAACGCGACTACTACGAAGTGCTGGGCGTTCGCCGCGAGGCGAATGATCAAGAGCTAAAGCAGGCATACCGCCGGCTTGCACTCAAATACCATCCCGATAAGAATCCCGGCGACCAGGAAGCTGAGGAGCGCTTCAAGGAGTTGAACGAAGCCTACCAGGTGCTTTCGCAGGCGGAAATCCGCGCGCGTTACGACCGCTTCGGTCACGCAGGAGTTGGCGCGGGCGCCGCTGCGGGCGCAGGCTTCGGTCAAGGCTTCCCCGGGTTCGAAGACCTCTTCGACATGTTCGGGATGGGTGATATCTTCGGTGGCCGAACCAGCCGTCGAGCCGGACCCAGGCGCGGCTCAGACCTTAGATATGATATAGAGCTTACATTGGAGGAAGCGGCTACCGGAATAAAGATGAAGATTCGAGTCCCGCGGCTGGAAACCTGCGAAGTCTGTCGCGGAACCGGCGCAGCGGAAGGGTCGCAGGCGGTCCGGTGCTCGGTGTGCTCGGGAAGCGGACAGGTCCGATACCAGCAAGGTTTCTTTTCGGTCAGCCGCACCTGCTCGACTTGTCGCGGGAGCGGAAAGGTCATCAAAAATGTCTGCCGCGGATGCCGCGGCGAAGGCCGCGTGGAGCGGGAGAAAACTCTCGAGATCAAAATCCCGGCCGGTGTCGACAATGGCTCGCGTTTGCGAATTGCCGCCGAGGGCGAAGCCGGCGAGTTGGGAGCGGGACGCGGCGACTTGTATGTCATCGTACACGTCAAGGAGCACGACTTCTTTGAACGGCGCGACGCGAATCTCTATTGCACGATTCCGATTTCATTTGCCCAGGCTGCGCTGGGAGCAGAGGTAACCGTGCCGACGCTCGACGGCGAACAGAAACTGCGAGTGGGTGAAGGCACCCAGAGCGGCAGTCTGTTCCGCCTAAAGGGAAAAGGCATGCCGGGGCTCGGAGGGCGCGGGCACGGCGATCTTTACGCAAGCATCAACGTCACGACGCCGACGGACCTTTCACACGAACAGCGGCGATTGCTCGAAGAACTTGCGAAGCTCGAAACCGACGGACATCACGACCGCGGCATTGTGGACAAGGTCAAAGATATTTTTGGTTAGAGGGATGAAGGCCGCGGTGGCCGGTGGTCAGTGATTGGTGGCTGGCAGCCAGCTCGACAGCGTCGCTGATACGTTACAACCGGCCGCCGATCACCGGCCACCGCCTTCAGTCATCTACTTCGATGGAGCGTAGAAAGGGTTAGTGCCTGAAGCGTGATCGGTCGTGTCGAGTATCTCGCGCACTTGAGGCACGTTCTCGCGAATCAATCGCTCGATGCCCAT
>Ga0099828_10003412_pt1 | contig 11117 bp, 13 predicted proteins | sample CZO8metaG_2_FD_79338 | JGI IMG/M metagenome (GOLD analysis project Ga0099828, IMG submission 79338) | Vadose zone soil microbial communities from the Eel River Critical Zone Observatory, Northern California, USA - CZOApr15con2H1.8 metaG | ecosystem: Environmental > Terrestrial > Soil > Vadose...
TCTGCCATTTGGCTCAGCGCGCGCTGGACGAAAATACTAAACGAGAGCGAAAAGAAATCCTCAGGATCTGCGGCCTCTAGGGCCGGCGACCGAGGGTGGCGCGGAGTCGCCGCCGGCAGCGGGCGCCGCAAACGCCGGCTCACTGCGGGCGTTGACTGGAAGCGGCGCCGCGAGGCCGAGCGCCAACGCTTTCTCGCGGTCGAGAATCGCGTTGCACGTCTTGCACACCGCCACGCCCGGCTTGACGCGCTCGCCGCAGCCCGGACACTCCTGCGTCTCGCGCTCCTGGTAGAACCATTCCTTCTCGAGGCCCAGGTGCGCGGCCGCTCGCCGCTCGAGGTCGTTGATGAACAGGAACGAGTGCGAGCGCTCCCACTCGCGGTCCGCCGCCGCCACCAGCGCCCGGTAAAAATCCTCCAGGCGGACGCGCGCGCGGCGCAGCTCCTCTTCGGTCGGCGTATCGCCGGCGCAAACAAACACGCCGAGAAAACTGTTCTCCCCCGCGTCGGAGTTGATCTCCCGGCAAAGGTCCTCGGCAATTTCGCGCGCGGAAATTTCCAAGGGCAGCACGCGCTTGTCGCCGTAATCCATCACGGCCGTGCGCGGCGTGACGCGTGTCAGCGCATACCCCTGCCCTGCGTCGCGCCCCGCGATGGGAAACGTCCCGTACGTGGGGTGCGCCAGGTAGCTCTGCTCGGTGATGTTCGCGATGGCCGCAGTGTGATTGTGCATGCGTCTCGTCTCCTTCGTGATCTGATTCGTGGCCTGGTGAGAGGTGACCAGTGACCGGTGACCGGTGACTGGTGGGAAAAGCAAGAACGCCGCGAGTCCGCAATCACTAGCCACTAGTCACTAGTCACTAGTCACCAGTCACTAGCCACTAGTCACTAGCCACTAGTCACTAGCCACTAGTCACCAGTCACTAGTCACTAGTAACCAGTCACTACGGCCCGCGGCAGCCCATGAAACGCCGGCCCGGCATCCGACAGCAGCGCATCAGCGAACGCGTCGTAGGCGTGTTCCTCGCGCCGCACGCGTTCGTCGAGCGCTTCCCGGCGCTTGGCGCGCGGCGCGTGCCGGCTCGCCTCGATCAGGCGCGCAACGTGCCGCGCCACCGCCGACGTCAATTGCACAAACTCGCCGCGCGGCCCTTCCAGCGTCAGGCAATGCTCGTACTCGCCGCGCGACGGATACGGACCCAGCGCCGCGATGTTGCGCCCATTCTCGATCTCCAGCGTCTGCGAGTACCACAGTTCCGGTGAGCCGTAGGATTCCGGCGGCAACCACCGCTCGATGTGCCAGCGGTTGTGCGGCGTGTACTTCGGTTCGAGCCGCAGCTCGACCACCTCGCGCACCAACGCGCCCCCGGCGTCGCGGTCCTCCCACTTCCCGCCGATCCATCCCAGCCGCGACCATCCCCACACCGCGCGGTAATTCGCCTCGCCAAACCGGTTACACCCGCCCGCGAGCCGCAGCTCGTCGTCCACAGCGCACGAAGCCTCGTGCGTCTCTCGGATGACCTGAATCATGGGTGGGCCCAATTGGAAAATTACTCGGCAGTGGATGGGTGCAAAGTGAAGAAAGAAAAAATCCTAGGGTTTCCAATTCAGTCCGTCGGGACCAAACGATTCCAGGGGTCCCTGCGAATCAGCAGGCGAGCTTTCTTTACTTTCTCGAAGGTGCGGCGAATTGCAGGATCCGTTTTGGCACTCGCCTTCAAAATGGTGAACGGGCTAACCCAATCCTGAAGTCTTTCCTCAATTTCAGCCAAAACTTGGTCGTGTGTCAAACCCCGCTCACGATAAGAAGCGGTTGCTTTCGCAATGGAATAGGCCTCCTCATTCGTGAGGAAAAAATAATGGCCATTCGACAAGAGAAAAGCGTAAAACGCCGTCACCGCCGTTCGTTTGTTCCCATCGTGGAAGGGATGATTGGGAATCAATGAATGAAAAAGAGCGACACCTTTTTTAAGGACTGTTGGGTACGCGTCATTTCCGAAGACCGTTTGGAAGGGCCGAGATACCACAGATTCTGGGAGGTTAAGATCACGGCAACCCTTCCCTGATACTGCTCCCGCACTGGCCCACAACCCGGCGATCAACTCATCGTGGATATACTCCACGTATCGGGCACCTAACATGCAGACGCGGACTCTACTCTTTGGCAAGACGGTTCAGACAGTCGAAATATTGGGCGGCAATAAATACGAGCGCTGGATCGGCCTTTTTCCCCCGCTTGGCAAGGGCCTTCTTGATCCGCGGGGTGTTTCTGTCCACGCTCTTTGCTAGCTCACGAATTGCGCGGCGGGTCTCTTCACTCATAACGGCATCTTCTCTCTTCTGTTGCATAGGATACACCGAAACCGAGTGAGAAGAAACCTCGGGCGAGTCACAGTACGTCCACTTCGCAAACTGCTGACGCTCCGTGTTTTTTCCCCAGGGCTTGGGCGACGTTGGGCGCGCGATTCTGACGGTTATGTCAGTTTCCGGAACTGCGCCGTGAACGTGATGGCGTCGGTCAGCGCCGAGTTGGGGTAGGCGGCGCCCCCGGTGAATTCCGCGCCGGATGATCCCGTCGAGTATCCGCGCATTTTCCAGTTGTTGGCAGCAGTTCCCTGCTGCATCTGGTACTGGTTGGGCGTCCCGCCCTGAACGGTGAACCCTGCTTGAATCGGTCCGTAGGAGGGGTCGGCCATGCTGGCCTCGACGCTTTGCCCGCGCACGCTGACCTGCTTGGCGAGCTGCGTCCAATCGATCGTGTCGCCGCCCGACGGGTAGTTCCCCGACAACTGGACGGTTCCGAATACGTAGAGCTGGGTGGTGCCGGGATCCACATCTGTAAGTGTAAGTGTGACTGCCATGTGCCTCTCCTGAAGGCGTCGGCATGACGCCTCAGCTCAAAAAATTGCGCGCCCCGACGAATGTTCGCCTCCCCTCGGAGGGCCGGGCTCTTGTGGTGAGCGAAGCCGAACCATCAGCCCGGCCGCAAGGTGGGCTCGAAAAGAAGGGGCTTTCAGCCCCTGAAGTCAATTTGGTTGCGGCCTCGCCGCTTTGTGCCCTCAGTGTTCTCTGTGGTGAAACCCGGTCGGAGTTCACCACAGAGCGCACAGAGATTCAGATCGCTTCCTGCATGCGAGTTCGCAAGTGATTTACTGGAGCGGTGATTGCCGCGTGTGAATTAGTAGCCGCTCGGCCGCGCCAACGTGTCAACGAAGCTGCCGCTGCGCGGGGAGTCGTTCCACACTTGGAAGCCGGTGTCGAAGTAAAAGATGAACGACGCCGCGATGCCTCCGCTGGCGCCGTAGATGGGGAACACGGTTTGGCTGCCGACCTCGAAGTAGTCAATGTCTTTCATGACGGCGCGGCCCCAGTGCGACAAATCCAGGAAATCCACGCGCGTCTGATCGGCGTTCACCGACGACTTGATCGGCACGCCGGACATCGTCTTCTTGCCGGAGAACAGCAGGTCCAGATCATTGGCGCGGCCGTTGCCGCTCTCCTTGATGACCTGGCTGATAGTGATGCCCAGATTTTCCCAAGCATGTTCCTGCTCGACCGAAGTGTACGCGATGAGCTTGCCGAGCTGGTTGATGCCCAGGGCTTTCCTCACTTTGTTGATGGCGAGGCGCACGTAACCGGGCACCAGCGCCGAGTTGCCGGCGTTAACGCGCGGGGTGGCGAGCTGTTGCGGATAGGTCGCGCGGTTCAAGTTGAGCCACGTGCCGGTGGTCGCGTTGTTCTGGTGGTACTTGATGCCGAATAGCGACACCGGGCTCGCGCCCGTGAGGCCGTCGTGCACGATTACGTCGTTGACGGACGTGCCGGCCGGCACATTGTCCACGGTGATGGTTTGAGTGGGCGAAATAGGATCGGCCGCCGTCACGCTGCTGACCACGCTCGCCGCGACGTTGCGGTTCGTGGTGAGTGTCGGGTCGTAAATCTGAATCGTTTGCCCGACGTACACCAGCGCCGCCCCGGTGGGGATGGCCATGGTGAATGTGCTGCCGTTGATCGCGCTGATCGTCCCGAGCACGCCGTTGCAGCCCGTCTGGATCACCTTGTCCAGGAACGCGCGGAACTGCTTCATGCCGTTGGCGACTTCGCGCTTGGCGGCGTTTTCGATGGCCTTCTCGCGCGCGTTGGAGGCGTACTCCACGAGCTTGGTGATCTCCACGGCGAAGCGGAAGAAGATCGGCGAAACTTGCGCGACGTCGTAAACGGAGCCCGTGCCGCGCCCCAGGTCGCCGCCGTCGGCGTTGTAGCTGCCGGCTTTGCCGCCGGGATTGACTTGCAACGGGAGGCGCATGTTGCGCGAGCTCACCTTTTCGATGTCGCCGCGCTGCTGGATCATGCTGAGCAGAACATCGTCGCGCTCGTAGAGCAGGGGCACTTTGTCGCGCACCTTCTCCAGTTGCAACGCGATGGTCTGTGCGTTGTTCTGTGCTGCCATGAGAATTGCTCCTTATGTATGAAGTATGAGTGCGGAAGAAACTTTGCCCGCCGTCGCCGCAGTTTGGCGAAGGCGGGTGACCCGTGTTCGGTGATTGGTGATCGGTGACTAGTGACGAGTGGCTAGTGGCTAGTGATCGGTGATTGGTGTTTTGCCCTGTGAAATTTGAAATTTGTGATCTGCAATTCTGTGAATCCTGAATGGGGACCTTCGTAGAACCCTGTGGCCAAATCTAAGCCGTCACCAGTCACCGGTCACGAGCCACCAGTCACCAGTAACTAGCCACTCGTCACTAGCCACTAGCCACTCGTCACATCGAAAGAATCTCGTCGTCGCTCATCGAGCCGTAGTCCACCCCGCGCGCCGCCATCGGCCGCAATGGCATGGAGTCGAGCGAGCCGCCCGGCGCCGCAATGTCCACGCGCGCGGCCGCCGCGGCCTGCCGCGCAGCCTTATTGCGCGCAGTGCCAAGCACCGAGCTGGTCCATTCGCCGACCACCCGGCGCGCCACGCCAGGCACGAGCTGCCGCGCGCGCCCCGCGAGCAGCGACGCCACCCTCTGCTGCTCGGCCGCGCCAAAGCGCCAGCCTTGCAGCACGTCGCCCACCTGCTCGGAGAGTGCGCGGTCCGCCGCCAGCGTGCGGTGAATCTCGTTAAAAATATCGTCGCCGATGCGCCGCGCGGCACCGTCGGCAATGCCGTCGGGCAGCACGCGCCCGAGCGTGTCTCCGATCGCCGCGCGCACGTCGCGTGCGACCGCGTCATTGGTCACGCGCTCAAAGCTCGCATATGCGGCCGCGTCGAAGCCGTGACTCGTGTCCCGTGATTCGTGACCCGCTTGCCCTGAGGCTTGCTGAAGGGTGTCCCGTGATTCGTGACTCGTGCTTCGTGACTCGTGATCTGTGACTCGTGATCCGCTTACCTGGCCGCTTGCCGAAGGCCAACTCCCCAGCGCGCTGTCATTCCGAGGAGTCCCGGCTTGCTTACCCTGAGACGATGCCTGGATGTCGAAGGGTCGGGACGACGAGGAATCTCTTTGTTGCTCGAGCGCATCGGCGACACCGACAGAAGGATTCCTCGCTCCGCCTGGGCGCGAAGCCTCGCTGCGAGCGCTCGGAATGACATCGTTCGTTGAAGCGGGGCCCATCCCCGCCAGCACGCGCGCCGCTTCGGCAAACAATTGCCGGAACGCTGCGGGATTGGCCCGCGCCAGATCCGCGACAACCTGCGACTGAGCCCGCGCATCGCCAGAAAAAATCGCGGCGTCAATCTGATCCACAGCCTGAGCCGCTTGCCGCAACTCCTGCGCCGACTGCCGCAGCGTCTCCACTTCCCGCGCTGCTTCCCGCAGCGACTCCACCTCACGCGCCGCTTCCCGCAGCGCCACAGCGTCCGCCGCCCCTCCAGGAAACATTTCCCGAAACGCAGGCAGGTCCTCCGTGTCATTTGCCGCGGCTTGCGGCTCGGCATTCGCTTTTGCGGCTGCTGCGTCTTGTGGCACAGGCTTCAGCCTGTGCGGGTCGGACCTCGCTGCGCCATCGGGCGGATGGGCCGAAGCCTGCCCCATTGGCTCTATGCCAAGAATTTCTTCGTCGCTCCGGTACGTGCTCGGCTCCGAGGGCGCGTTAGCGCCGGTCCCGCGCGCGCCGACCACCCCCGCCGCGCCTTCCCCACCTTGCGCCGCATCAATCGCAGCCCAATCCAGCTCAACTTGCGCACCGCTGCTCATCGTTCACTCCGAATCTTCTCTATGCTCTCTGTGCCCTCCGTGGTGAAACCTCTTCGGAGTTCACCATAGAGCGCACAGAGTTCCACAGAGATTCATATCGCGTCTTGCTTGTGAGCTTGCCCTGCCTGCTCAATTTTGGAAGGCACTTGCGGGGGATTGAGCTTCGTTTGCGCGTACGCCAGGCCCAGCGCGCGCAGATGCGCCGCAGCGTGCGCGCGCACATTCCCGAAGCCCACGGGATTCTCGACGCGCGCAATCTGCCCCGCGTCCGAGTTGGCCCAGCGGCGGCACTCTTCCAGTTCCACCGTGTGGTCATCGAGCAGCAGATCCACAGGCACCGACGGCAGCAAGTTTTCTCGTGCCTCCCTGCCTCCTGCCACGTTGCCTCGTGCGTCCTTGCCTCCTGCCTCCTGCCTGCTGATGGGCGCGCCGGCCAGCAGCAACTCAATCTCCCGAAGCTGCTTGTTGCGTGAGTCCTCTCCCGGCACAACCAAGTCCGACAATCCGAGCACGCCCTTCACGAAACCAATGTTCGCGGGATCAGCGAGCGCCTGCTGGATGAGCGGGTCGGACGACGCCATGAGCTGCTGAATTACCGCGCGCTGCTGCGATTTCAGACGCGGGAACGTTTCATCGCTTTCCGGATACGCCTGGAGGTTGCCCTTCAAGTCCGCGAGGCGAATCCATCGCGACTCGAACTCGCCGCCCGGGCCAAGAATTGGAATCTCCGCGTCCTCGGGGCGATTCTTGCGGAAGCAATCCACGGAGAGCAGCATGACGTCGGAGTAAAACGTCTTCAGCCGCCGCCACACCAGCCCCAGCCGCCCAAGCGCCTGGTCGCGCGCCATCGCGTAACCTGTCGCGGTCTTTTGCGACTCCATTTCCCCGCCAAACACCGCAGGAAAAAGTCCAGTAAGAAATTGCGAGACCGGCCCCATCAATTCCTGCTGGTGGCGCACCAAGTCCGGCGGCACTTGCGCCGGCGCCGGCTGGAAGAATCCAGCGGCAAGAGGCTGCCCGGGCCGCGCGCGCGCCGGATAGTGCGCGGCAGGCTCGGCGGTCTGATTGGCGAGCGCGTCAAAGTCGAGCACCTGCGGATCGGCGTAAATCGGCGGGATGCCGTACTCGTAGGTCTCTGCCTGAATGTTGGAGAGCGTGTTGTAGCGCTCCTGAATCTGCACGAGCGAGTCGCCGACCGAAGGCCGGTTCTGGCCGTCCCCGGGGAGCGCGTGCATCACGCGCCAGTAGTCGTCCATGGATTCGTTGCGCGATTCGCAGTACGTGTCTCCCGCGAACGCGGCGTAGCAGCCGTCGGGGAAAAGCGCGAGCAGCGCATCGCGCACCGCGCGGTCCTCGATCGAGTAGAACGCCCACGGCCGGATCCACGTCCGCGAAAACGTAATCAAGTTGAACAGCGCGTCGCCGGGATGCGTCGTCGGCAGGCCCTGAGCAATCGCCACGCGCGACGCCCGTGCGTACACTTCGTCCGCCGACTGCGGCCCGCCGAGCTCGATCTTGTCCGCGGCGTGCGGATAGCTGGCCTTCAACTTCGCGCGGTGCACCTCCATGGACCACTGGAGGTACGGATACTCGTGCATCTCGTTGGCCCACACGGGCGTGTTCAGCTCGAGCCCGCCGTCTACCGAGATGACTTCCTGGCCGTTGGCCACGCGGCGCACGCCAGTCACCAGCGGAATCGGCACGCGCTCCGCCGCCTTGAAATTTTCCGGCCCCAGCGGCGCCCCGCAGCCCCGGCAAATCAGTGGCGGCAGAAACTCCGGCGGCAACATCCCCGCGGCGGCCGGGCCGGGGCTAGGAATGACACCACTAGAGACTGACGTAGCATTGCTGTAGCCCGGGTCTTCAGACCCGGGGATTTCCTGTCCAGCGGGCATCAACTCCCCGCCTCTAAAGAGGCGGGCTACAGCAGGTTCGCTCTTCCCAGTCTCCCTGCCTCGCGCCCCATCGCGCCCTAGCCCGCCGTAGCCGTCTTTCGGCGAAGGCGGGTCCTGCCTCGTGCCTCCTGCCTCCGCTCCCACCGCCTGCTCGCACCCACACTCCGGGCAAACGTACACGTCTTCGCCCAGCGGCACGTAATGCGCCTCAATCACCGGCTCATTGTGGAAGCCAAAGCGTTGCCCGTCGGCCACGAAGCGCACGTAGCCGCCGATCTTTCCGTCCGTCCACAAGTAAAACGCGACGCCGGTGAGCAACTGCTGCACGCGGTTGTTCTGCTCCACCAGCTCGCACACTTGCGACGCAGCCTTTGCCGTCGTGATGTCGGCGATGGACTGCGCCGACTGCGGATAGAAGCGCGTCGCCGGCACGTCCTGACTCAGCACCGAAATGAACGTCAGCCCGAACGCCTGGTAGAGGTTCGTCACGAACTGGTACCGCGGCATCTCCTCGAGCGCCTTGTCGTCGTAAATCTTCGACTCGAACGGGAGGTGCCAGGTCATGTCCTGCGGATTCCACCACGCGTACTGCAGGCCCTGCCAAAACAGGCGCGCCTGCCGGATGCGCCGGATTTCGTGCCGCCGCGCGACGATGCCCTCTTGCCGGTACTGCACCTCCAGTTCGCGTAGCGCGTTCACCAAGTCCGGGCGCGCATCCTCCAGCCGCTCAAAATTCGGCCCCAGGTTTGCCGCCAGCAGCGCCTCGCGCAAATTTCCGCTTGCTTCGGCGTGCGTGCGCGACCCATCGCGCGGCGCGTGCGACCCACTAGCCGCAGCAGATGTTTGCGAGGTGCTTGCGCCAAGCGTGTTCTGCGATGAATCCAGCGGCGCCGCACGGCCATCGTCAGGCAATGGAGACGCGCCGTTCAACACAGCCTCATCGCTCAAATATGTTCGTTCAAGTGTCATGGGTTTCAGTAGCACAGGCTTTTTACCCTGAGCATTGCGAAGGGCAGCCTGTGTAGCCTGGCGCCAACAAAACGTACAGAACACAGGCTGATGCCTGTGCTACTCGCTCTCAAACGCGTGTTGAGGCCGCAGTTGACGGCGCGCAACCGAGTGTTCTACAAGTGGGGCAGCCCTCTCCGGCTCAAGTGACAGGAGGCAACCATGTTCTTCGGCGGCTTGCTCTGGTGGATCGTGGTCGGCCTAATCGCCGGCTGGCTCGCGGGCAAGGTGATGAAAGGCAGCGGCTACGGGGTCGCGATGGACATCGTGATCGGCATGGTCGGCGCCGTCATCGGCGGATTTCTATTCGGAACCCTAGGCGGCTTTCCGTTTGGCGGGCTAATCGGCTCCGTCGTGGTGGCCTTCGTCGGCTCCGTCATCCTAATCTGGCTCGCGCGCCTGCTGAAGAAAGCCTGACCAGGCGCGGCACAAACCAAAACCGGGTTGTCAGAACCACGCTTCCAGACGCGATACGTGTCACTTTCCAGGACCGCCCCGCTCTATGCCGCTAGCGGTCAAATTTCTCGCGCGTTGCGCAAGATTTCGTCTCCGTTCGGAGGGCCGGGCTTTACAGTCTGTTTCAAAACTGCAAATCGTGTCCACAGTTTGTGTGGACCCAGTTGGTCTCGCACTACATATTGTGGTCAGACCAAACGAAAACCGAGTTTTGAAACAGACTGTTTAGCCCGGCCGTAGCGAAGTTCTTTGAAAGCGGCTTTAGCCGCTGAAGCTGACTTTGTTTGCGGCTACGCTGCGGTGTGCTCTCTGTAGTAAGGCTGCATCGGAATTCACCACAGAGCGCACAGAGTACGCAGAGAATCAGATCGCCCTTTGCTCATGAGCCCCGGGATCCTCGTTCGCTCCCGATCTTCGAGGCCGCCAGTTCCCTTTCGCGCGCGAGCTGCGTCCACGTACGCCGCCGCACCGGCGGCAGCGTCACAGGCCCGCGCCGCGCCTCCTCTTCGAGCGACAGCGGCGGAAAGCCCGCGGTGCCCAGCAGCGAGTTCACCAGCGCGCGATTCTCCGCGCGCAGCCGCGCCACCTCCTCTTCGAGCAGGCGCACATACCGGCTCCGCGCATGCCGCGCCAGCCACTGCATCACCCGTTTCCACATGATTGTTTCCGGAGCGCCGTCCGGTGTGCCCAGCGGGTAAGCGAAGCCGAACCTTCACCGCGTTCTGCTGCCAGAATGTCCTTGACACATGTCATACATTCGCCATACAATTGACATATAAATGTCTTACAAGAATCTGTGAAAAGGAATATATGAGTCGCAGGAGGTATGCGGCGCCCAATTCGCGCTCAAATCGCCGGAAAGTCTCGACCACAGTTTCGCCTGAAACGCAGGAGTACCTGGAAACTCTAATCGCCCAGGGCGCAGCAGCGAACCTCGCTGAAGCGCTGGATCTGCTGGTCGCCCAGGCTCGGCGGCAGGAACAACACCTGCGCCTGGAGCGTGATACGGCTGCCTATTTCGATTCCCTGTCGGGGGGGGTGCTGACCGAAGAATCCCACTTGGGCGCCACCCTCGCTTCAGCGGCAGATGAGATTGACTTTGACGGCTAACCAGCCATCTAACCTCCCACCCCCACGGCGAGGAGAAATCTGGACCGCAAACCTCGGTACTCCGCCGCTGAGACATTGGGTGGTCGTGGTCTCGGTGGACGCCAGAAACCTAAGCAGGAACGCAAATACAATCCTGATTGTGCCGTTCGGCTCGCAGGGTGTCTCCGGACCCACAACGCTGTGTCTTCAACCCGGCGAGACGGGCCTCCCTGGACCATCCTGGCTCAAGGCTCACTTCATCACCACCCTCGTCAAAGATCGCTTGCTGGAGCGCCTGCCGCGCCCCCTGTCCACGCGACGCACTCGAGAACTTGTGGAGATGATCCGCCGCGCCATAGATCCCGACGCCCCCTACGAAGCAATTCCGCCAGCCGCTCGCTGAAAGACTCTGTGAAGAGGTCCTTACCACCAGCGGGGGCGCCAGCGGCGCGGCAACACCGGCGCGACGCGGCGCGACTCCTCGGCGGTAA
>Ga0099828_10003415_pt1 | contig 11113 bp, 9 predicted proteins | sample CZO8metaG_2_FD_79338 | JGI IMG/M metagenome (GOLD analysis project Ga0099828, IMG submission 79338) | Vadose zone soil microbial communities from the Eel River Critical Zone Observatory, Northern California, USA - CZOApr15con2H1.8 metaG | ecosystem: Environmental > Terrestrial > Soil > Vadose...
CGCCCTGACAGCACCCGGCCGGCCCTTGCCGCCAGGGCAACCCCCTTAACTTCATGGCCTTGCCCTAAAGCCCGCCGCTTCCTGACCGTGTCAGCGCCCGCCAGCTAATTTGAGCGTCCCTGCCAGGGTCTGGCGCGGCGGATCGTGCATGGCAGCGCATCCTCGTGGCCGTCCCGCCGCTGCCGACGGCGCTCCCTGCCCGCGTCCGCATCCACCTGCGCGCACCGCCGCGGACTCGCCTGCCGGGCCGGACAAACCCCGCGCTCCGACGCCATCAGGGCCCTCTGATCCAGGATCGGAAGCTAACGCGCATCCGCCGAGCCCCGCACACCGCCCCGTAACCAGTCCGATCTGCCTCGCCGGAGGTTGACGCAGAGGACGAGCATGAGGCACACAGACGCACAGACCAAGGAGGCCGCCAGCCGTATCCGAACGGCTCGCCCCAAGCCCGGCAGCTGCGAGCCAAGCCAGCACAACAGCCGCTACGCCAGCCCGACACGCACACAGCAGGGCCATCGGGCCAGTTCATCCTGCCCTCTTGACAGCCGGTTCCGCCATGGGCGGCTGATCTGCGTGCTGCGGTCTGCCGGGGAGACACGCTCCTCGGCCATGCCGAGTCGGCAGGATCCCGAAGGCGGAACGCCTCGCTTCACGTCGGCCAGCCGGACCGGTCCCTGCTCGCCCTCCAGGGTGTAGTCCGGCACCTTGACCATCGGCAGTCGCCGGCGCTGCGCGGCGATCGCGTCGAGCTCTCGGGTCGCGGCCTTCTCCCGGGCACGCAGCGCGTCGAGTTGGCGCTGCCAGGTGCCGGCGTCGACGACGGGCGGTAGTGCGGTGGCGCTCATGGGGTCTCCTAACTGATCATGCTCAGAGCCTGAGCTTTGCAGCTACAGACCCTGCCCGGCCGGCTAACTCATCGGTTGTCGCCTGCCACGCTCATGGGACCACTCAGCGGGGTTTTCTGCCACGAGCAGCTGGCCAGCGACATCGGTGGCTCGCCACATTCATCCTTCCAGCGTCCGGCCGGGAACCATCATCTGGTTACGATCAGTCACCAGCGGTCCCAGCCAGCTGGCGATCCAGAGCCGCCGTTCGGCGCGGCAGTCCGATCGTTGGCTTGGTCGTCGGTCTCGCGCCCGAACCGGAAGATCTGTATCTCAGCCGCGGTGTCTACTGGCGCAGGCATGCTCTGCGGCCGGGACTACTGCGGCTGCCGGCGTCCTGCCGGCGACGTGCCGTTGGCTTCAGGGCTGGGCTCACCCATCCGCCATCTGCGGGGTTGATGGTCACGCCGGGCGCCACGATCTCGTCCATGCGGCCGAGCACGTCGTCGGTGAGGGTGACCTCGGCGGCGGGGAGCTGGGACTGAAGATGTTCCATGGTGCGGGGGCCGATGATGGCGCAGGTCACCGCAGGGTGGCGCAGGACGAAGGCGATCGCCAGTTGCGCCCAGACGACGATGAGCGCGCCGGGGAGAGCAGCCCCGACTGTCAGGCAGCCCCGGCGTATTCCGGCGTCCGGGGCGGCCAGCGACTGGCGTGAGCGAGTTCGGTGCGTATCGGGGCTGCGGAAGGAGGAGACGTGTCGCTGGAGGTCCGGACCCGGTTGTTCAGGGCCGGTCAAGCTCTCGCAGGAAGGTCAGCATCTTGGCGCTGACCTCGGCCGGATGGCTCATGTTCGAGGCGTGCGTGCCGCCTTCGATGACCGCGAGCCGCGCGGAATCGCCCAGTCCGTCGCGCAGTTCCCCGGCCTTGGCCAGGGGAATCGCGGCGTCGGCGCTGCCGTGCACGATCAGCGCCGGGCAGCCGATCTCGCCAAGCCGTGCGGTGATGTCGTCGCGGTCCATCAGGCAGCGGAACGCGGGCGTGGCCTGCTCGATTTCGGTGGCGGCCCACTTGGCGTACCAGTTGTCCCACTGGCCAGGGCCCAGGATGATCGACGAGACAACTTCCTGGACGGGCCCGGGACCCTGCTCGCGCCAGACCTCATGCATTTGCTCGTAGGCCGGTGCCACGGCCGGGTCCTCCTGGCCTGCCTGGGTGTCGATCAGAATCAGCCCTCGCACCCGGTCCGGCGCGAGCAGCGCGGCGCGCAGGCTGACGAACCCGCCCTGGGACATTCCGCCGAGCACGGCGCGCTGGACGCCAAGATGGTCGAGCAGCGCCAGCAGGTCTCGCGCCGAGTCCCAGTAGCTGAACGGTCCTCGCGCCGGGGTTCCGCCGTGACCGGTTTGATCCCAGCCGTGGCCGCGTTGATCCCATGTGATCACCCGGAACTCCGGCGCCAATGCCTCTAGCTGCGGCGCGAACATCGACTGGTCCAGCAGGAGCCCGTGGCTGAGCACGACGACCGGCCCGTCGCCACCGGTGTCGGCATAGTTGATCTCGGTCCCATTAAGGGCAGCTTTCGGCATAAGCCGGAAGCTACCGCACCTGCGCGTCGCCCGGAAGTGCCTGGCTGGCAGGCTCGGCAACCTGCGGGGCGGCGGGGACCGGCTGATCCCCGATGCCCGCGCGGTGCCCCGGTCGCGCGGCGCGAAGGTCAGCCGGAGCACCGCGATCCAGATCAGCGCGGTATCGGCGACGTGCACGCAGACCAGGCCGGCCGGGCAGCCCGGAGAAGTACTGGGCGTAGCCGATCACGCCCCGCAGGCCGATCAGCCCGAGCACCACCCAGCTCAGCCGGATCGCCCACACGACCAGGCCGAGGCGCGGCCACCTGGTGACTGACCAGTACGCGCCGGCGTGATGGGTGCTGGCCGACGCCGAGGGCCACGAGGCCTGCCAAGGCCTCAAGCGCGCGGCGCGCCGCCGCCGGGCTCCCGCCCAAGACCAGGCGCCGGCGCCGCAAGACCATCGCCAGCCCCGCCGCCGCCCCGCCATAACAGCCCGCAGCCTCGCCCCGCCATAACAGCCCGCAGCCTTCCGCGCGGCCAGCGGCAGCCAACACCTCGGCCCGCACCACCACAGCGGGCCCGCCCTGACCCAGGCCAGCAAGGCCACACAGGCCCGCGCTGCATCACGCACAAGATCATTTCAGGCCAGTCAGGCCCATCACCCCTGGCAGCCGAAAATGTCAGCGCTAAACGTGAACATGGACACTGGTGAAACGTGAAGACCTCTGGGTGGGGCGGGTGGGGCGGGTGGGGATCGAACCCACGACCGGCGGATTATGAGTCCGCTGCTCTGACCAGCTGAGCTACCGCCCCGCGGAACTGCGTCAAACAAACTACAGCAGCCGCCAGCCGATGGGATCCCGCAGGCGCCTCCCAGCCGTGGATCCTGCCCGGGACCGGACCCGACGTCAGCTATCTGACGCTCAGCTGCATCGCCATCGCATGCTCGACCAGCGCGATGAGGGCCGACTTGGTGGACTTCCTGTCCCTGGCGTCGCACTCGATGATCGGCACGTGCGGGCTGACCGACAGAGCCTCCTGCACGTCGATGACAGCGTGCGGGAAATCCCCGTTGAATCCGTTGACGGCGACGATGAAGGGCAGTCCCGCCGACTCGAAATAGTCCACGGCTGGGAATGAGTCAGCCAGCCTGCGGGTGTCCACGAGCACGACCGCGCCGATCGCGCCCTGAATCAGGTCGTCCCACATGAACCAGAACCGGTGCTGGCCTGGCGTGCCGAACAGGTACAGGATCAACCCGGCATCAAGAGTCACCCGGCCGAAGTCCATGGCGACCGTGGTGGTGGTCTTGTCCGGGGTGTGCGACAGGTCATCCAGACCGTCGCTCGCCGATGTCATGACCGCCTCGGTGGTGAGGGGGGTGATCTCCGACACCGAGCCGACGAAAGTGGTCTTGCCCACGCCGAAGCCGCCCGCCACCACAATCTTCACGGACGTCATGGCCGCCTCGGCCACGTCCCCCGGGCTGGCTTTAGAGCTTGCGAAGTCCACTGAGAACCCTTTCGAGCAGGTTAAGGTCCGGGCGCCCGTGCGCGTGGTCCATCTGATGGACCCGGACCAAGCCCTGGACGGCCATGTCGGCGATGAGCACGCGTGCCACGCCGAGCGGCATCCGGAGCACTGCGGAGATTTCCGCTACCGACCGCCAGTCCCGGCAAAACCCGAGGATCGCCTGACATTCCGGGCTCAGCACTGACAGATCACGTGCCTCGTAGTGCGAGGCCGCCACCATCGCCTCGATCGCCAGCTGATACCTGGGCTTTGTCCGGCCGCCGGTGACTGCGTAAGGCCGTACCAGCGCGCTACCAGTGCCTTCGGCCATCCGGTAGGGATGCGAGTCATGCTGACCCGGATCACGTGGGTTGGGTATGCCGCCCGCTGACAGATCGTCCCTCGGAACGGGCTGGCTGTCAGCCTGTTCAGGAGGGTATCTGCCATCAGCTGGCTCCCAGTCATTCCTGGCTGAGCCCGGCACTGACGTCTCCTGTCACTGTGCGCCATTCTCCGGCCAGTCCGGCGGCAGGGCGCTACGCACTTCCGGCGTGAGGGCGCTTCCCACTCGCTCCACGAGCAGCGCCATCTCGTAGGCCACAAGGCCCATGTCACAGTCAGCGGCGGCAAGGACTGCGAGGCTCGACCCGTCGCTGATCGCCATCACGATCAGCAGGCCGCGCTGCATCTCAACGACGGTCTGGGTGACGGCGCCGCCCTCGAATACGCGGGCAGCACCCTGAGTCAGGCTGGTCAGGCCCGATGTCACCGCCGCGAGCTGGTCCACCCGATCGGCCGGAAATCCGAGCGAAAAGGCCATCGGAAGGCCATCGGAGGAGACAACGATCGCGTGCGCGACGGAAGGAACCCGCTCAACGAAATTCGTGATCAGCCAGTTCAGGTCCTGCGCCGGGCGCACTAGCGGACTCACGCGTGCTCCTTCCTTTCGTGACCTGCCTCCGGCGCTCCCGCGGACATTGCCGCAGGTACCCCCGCGCCTGCCGTCCGGCTCGGCTGCGGTGACGGCGCCAGCATAACCGCCTCGATGGCAACAGCCCGCGCGTCACGTGCCACCGTCGTCCTCTCGGTCCTGGTTCTCCTCGCCGCGCCGGGCGGCACGGCCTTCCCTGACGCCACGCTGGAAGCTCGCGAAGCGGTCCCTGGTAGCCGCAGGCGATCGGGCGGGCGCAGGCGCGGCGGCCGGCTCTAGCCCGGCCGCGCCGGGGACCAGGTTCGCCTGCGGCACGCGCTTCGGCAGGCCGGCCGGGGTGAGGCCGCCCGAGGAGGGCGCACTGACCGCCTCTGCCGCGCGCCAGCCCTCGTCCGCGGGCGAGCTCCAGGTGCTTGCCTTCTCGTCCTCCTGTCCCGCCCCGGCGACCGCGTGCCGTCCGCGCCGGAACCAGTCAGACTCCACTGACTCGAAGATAGGCAGCCGGTTGTCCTTCCCGACAGACGTCGCGGGCGGGACGACCACGCCGCTTTGCGCCGATGAGCCTGGCGTCCAGCCGCTGGCGGCCAGGCCGCTGGCGGCCAGGCCGCCGCCGGCAGGCGCGGCGAGATCGGTAGTCTGGCCGGCGGCGGGCGCGCCGAATACTGGCGGGGACGCGGCGCCGAGCACTGGCTGGGGCGCGGTGCCGAACGCATCCGCACTGGCAGCGAACGAGTCCGCGTCCGTGCTCGCCGGCTGCGGCGCAGCAGGCTCCGGGGCGGTGCTGAACGCGTCCGTGCCGGGCGCGAACATGTTCGTGCTTGCCCCGAAAACGTCGGTGCCTCCCTCGATCGTGTCGCCTTCATGTCCGAACGGAGGCTCCTGGCCGGTGCCCGCCGCCGGGCTGGTCGCGGCTACCGGCTGCGGGCCCGCCGCGAACGGGGCGGCGCCGGCATCCGCCGCTGGCTGCGGGCTGGTACGGAACGCGGGCAGCGGGCCAGTCGCCGCGCCAGGCTTGGGCCCGGTTCCCTGGATCCGGCGCGGACGCAGGCCCCCGCCATTGTCATCGGCATCGGCGCGCAGTGGCGCGAACTTGGGCGTCCTCGCCACGGTGACCGCTTCCTCCGCGGCGGAACGCTCGCCGCTCCCCCACTCGCCCGTGCTGAAAACCCCGGCCACGGAGCCGGCCGGCGCTGGACCTGCGGTGGCGAACCCGGCCGCGGAGAGGCCAGCAGGAGCAGCGGCATCAGCCGCGGCGTCCAGCGCGCTCACGTCGGACCTGCGCAGCCCGGGCGAACCGCCATCGGAATCCTGCGTGACCGCCTCGTCGGGCAGCCACACCAGTGCCGTCAGGCCGCCGGAGGCAGCCGGGCGCAGCCTGACCCTGATTCCGTGCCTGGCGGCCAGCCGCGCGACCACGAACAGGCCCATCCGGCGGGAGACAGCGACGTCGACGACCGGCGGGTTGTCAAGCCGCCAGTTGGCGTGTGCCATCTCCTCGGCGCCCATGCCCACGCCCTGGTCGGTGATGTCGAGCAGCACCCCGCCGCTGCTCAGCAGGTGACCGGCGATGGCGACGGGGGTCTCAGCGGAGGAGAACGAGGTCGCGTTCTCGGCAAGCTCGGACAACAGGTGGACGACGTCGTTGACGGCCTGTCCCCGGACCGCGATCCCTGGCTGCACGTTCAGCGTGACGCGCTCGTACTGCTCGATCTCGGAAACCGCCGCCCGCAGCACGTCTACCAGCGCGACCGGCTGATTCCACCGCCTGGACACATCATGACCCGCGAGAACCAGCAAGTTCTCGGAGTTACGGCGCATCCGGGTAGCAAGGTGGTCCATCTGGAAGAGGTTCCCCAGCCGTTCGGCGTCTTGCTCGCCGAGCTCAAGGTCGTCGATCAGCTGGATCTGGCGCTCGACGAGCGACTGGCTGCGGCGGGAGAGGTTAACGAACATGGCGTTCACGTTCCCGCGGAGGGCCGCCTCGTTGGCCGCAAGCCGCAGCGCCTCCCTGTGCACCTGATCGAACGCCCGCGCCACCTCCCCGATTTCGTCGGCCGAGTCCACGTCGATGGGCTCCACGTCCAGCGGTGCCTCATCACCATCGGTCTCGCTCATCCGGCGCACCGTCTCCGGCAGCCGGATCCCGGCCACTTCCAGCGCTCCGGCTCTCAGCTTGCGCAGCGGGCGCACCATCGACCGGCCGACGACGGTGGTGAACAGCAGCGCGAGGACGAGGACGAGGACGACCGCGACACCGACACCCACGGCAGAGACGATCGCGCCGTTACGCAGCGCGGTAGCCCGCGAGATGATCGAGCCGACGAGCCGGGTCTCCACCCCGCGCAAGGCGTTGACCGGGTAAGCCATGGCCGCGCTGGCGTCGGCGATGGTCGGGTCGGTCGACGACGCGGTCGACGACGCCTGGCCAGCAGATCCCTGGGAACTCTGCGCCAGCGAGATCGCCTGCTGCTCCTGTGCCTGCGCCCGGTCGGCCAGGGTTCCCGACAGGGCGTCGTTGTATAGCTGGCGCTGCGCGGCCGTGGCCGAAATGCTGAACGCCGCCAGGTCGCTCTGCTGGTTGGCCTCGGCCGCCGAGATGGCCGACAGCTTGTCCGGCCCGAACACGCCCTGGCCGCCCAGGCTGAACGTGAGCGCCGAGGTCAGGATCGCGCCTTGCTCTGATGCCTCTGCCTTCATCCCAGAGATAAGGCCGAGTACCCGGACGGTGTCGGCCAGCGAGGAGTCGTTGCTGCCCAGGGCGATTTCATTGTTGAGCGCCAGCACGTCGCTGATCGTGGTCGCGTACTCCTGGATCACCACGAGCGAGGGCAACTGGGTGAGTCTCGAGGCATTGCGAAGCGCCTGGAGCCCTTGGATGGCGGTGATCGCTCCCTCCGCATCCTGCTGCACCAGCGGGGGGTAAGAGCTGCCAATCCCGGCGGCCTGGCTGCGCACCTGCTTCGCCCACGAATTGGTGCTGCGATAGTCCAGGCTGAGAACCTGCAATTCCAGCTTGCCTGACTTTGGCGGGCTGCCCCGGCCGCCGCCTTGCTTGCCGAGCACGATGAAGCGGATGGTCTCATTGCGCTCGATCTCAAGGGCCTGGGCCAGGCCGGTGACCTTTCCACTCAAGATCGCGAGCTGTTCCACCTGCTGATAGGCAATCGCGCTCTGCGCGGACGATCCGATGCGAATGCCGCCGAGGACGATGGCGGTAAGGGTAGGGATGGCGATGAGCAGCACGAGGCGCGAGCGCACGCGCCAGTTCTTCAGCGCGCGGCGTGAGGTCGTGCGCGCTGGAGGCAATTCCGCGCTCGCGCGCCCCCCGCCATCTGCTGACCCGTCGAAGCCTTCGGGCGGCGGGCCATTCTGAGCCCGGCCGCCCTGAGGCTGGCCATGTCTCGGCGCGCCGGGAGCCGGTCCGGCAGATGGGGTCGGCCGGGCCGCCTCGGCGGTGGCGCTGCGGGTCTTCCTGGCCCTGGACCTCACAGCCTCTGCACCCCTCACCTCGCGACTCGCCTCACGGCCGGGACCAGGCCGCCGGCATACGGCCATCGCGGCAGAACCGGCATGTCGTACCCCTTCCAAGGCGACAATCCTGCCCACCGCAGCGCCGCCGCACGACTAGCGACCCAACGCTGACATGCGGTTTGCCAGCGCTTACCCACGGTACTTCGCGTAACCACGAAAAACCGATGTTACGTTACGTGAGCGCCCTAACTCGGCCACCAGTAGGGTACTTGTCGGGCTAGTCTTATGTCCCCAGAACGGCTTGTTCGACCCAAAGCCCCGCAAAGGAGCCCCATGCGGCTTGTCCAGGGCGGTGCCCGCGCGCCGCGCAGCCTCAGCACGAGCCGGCGATTCTGTCTCGCCGTAGCTTTTCTGTCGGCCGGGCTGCTGATGGCCGGCTGCGGCCTCCTAGGCGGGACGTCAACGGGCCTGAGCGGATCAGGCAACCGGACAATCACTGTGGCGGCTGTGCCTGGTGTTGACGATGCGCCTCTCTATGTCGCGCGCAAGGACGGCCTCTTCCGCCAGCACGGACTGAACGTCACGATCAGTAACTATGCATCTCTCCAGCAGGAAATCCAGGCCGTCCGCCACGGCCACGCGGACATCGCGGCCGGGGACTACGCCAACTTGTTCTACCAGGTATCCCACGATCATCTGGCGCTGCGGCTAATCGCCGACGGATATGACGCGGCCCCGAACGTCGCGGCGATCCTGACCCTGCCGAATTCGGGCATCAACAGCCCGCAGGGTCTAGTGAACAAGACCGTCGCCACTCCCGCGGCGCAGGCGATCAAGAAAACCCCCAACCTGCCCTACAGCATAGAGATGCTGGCGACGCAGGCCGTGCTGCGGACCGACAGCGTCGGCCCGACCAGCATTCACTGGCTGGGCATGGCCGAGCCGGACATGATCACGGCGCTGCAGAAGGGCAAGGTGGACGCGATCCTGACGACGGAGCCCTACATCTTCCAGGCGGAAAGCCAGCTGGGCGCGATAGCGGTGGTTGACTCGTACAGCGGGGTAACCTCCGGCCTGCCACTACTCGGCTACTTCAGCCCGGTCGCGTTCGCACGCGAGCACTCGCAGGCCGTGCAGGCGTTCAAGTCCGCGCTGATGCAGGCTCAGGCCAATGCCACCATGCGCGGGCCGGTGCAGGCGATGCTGACCAGCTCAATGCATATGCGCAACGCCGCGCTCCTCACCATTGGCCAGTACCCGACCTTCCTCAGCCTCGGCCAGGTGCAGCGAGTCGCGGACCTGATGTACGACTCCGGGATGATCGCGACCCCGCTCAACGTGCGGAGTCTGGTGTCCGGGTAGCAGCAGGTTCACGTGTGCTTGCTGCGGTCACCCATCGCCGGTGATCCCGAGCTCGCGGGCGATCACCATCCGCTGCACCTCGGATGTTCCCTCGCCAATTTCCAGGACCTTGGCGTCCCGGTAGAAGCGCGCGACCGGGAACTCGTTCATGAAGCCGTAGCCGCCGAATATCTGGGTGGCGTCGCGCGCGTTCTCCATCGCGGCGCTGGAGCAGGTCAGCTTGGCGATCGCGGCCTGCTTCTTGAACGGCTCGGCCGCGACAAGCCGGGCGGCAGCGTCATACCAGGCGAGCCTGGCCGCATGCGCCCGTGCCTCCATGTCGGCGATCTTGAACTGGATGGCCTGGTAGTGACCGAGCCGGTGACCGAACGCGGCGCGCTCCCTGACATAGGCCAGGCACTCGTCGACGCAGCCTGCGGCCAGCCCGGCCGACAGCGCCGCGATGGCGACCCGGCCCTCGTCCAGGGTCTGCAGGAACTGCGCGTAGCCGCGGCCCTGCTCGCCGAGCAGGTTCGCGGCGGGAACCCGGCAGGAAGAGAAGGCCAGCTCCCTGGTATCGGATGCGCACCAGCCCACTTTCGAGTACTCGGGTCCGACGGTCAGTCCGGGTGTTCCGGACGGCACGATGATCGCGGAGATCTCCGGCCGGCCGGCCGACCTGCCGGTGATAGCCAGCGCCGTCACCAGGGACGTGATCGTGGTGCCGGCGTTGGTGATGAACGCCTTGGCGCCATCGATTACCCATTCGCCGTTGTCGAGCCGCGCGGTGGTGCGCATCCCCCCGGCGATGTCCGAGCCGCCGCCAGGCTCAGTTAGCCCGAAGGCGGCGAGCCGGTCTCCCTGGCACAGGTCCGGCAGCCAGCGGTCGCGCTGTTCCTGCGAGCCGAACCGGTAGATCGGCATGGCACCGAGCGAGACGGCCGCCTCGAGTGTGATGGCCACCGACGAGTCGACCCTGGCCAATTCGTGCAGGGCCAGGCAGAGGGCAAAGTAATCGCCGCCCATCCCGCCGTACTCCTCGGGAAAGGGCAGCCCGAACAGGCCGAGCTTGGCCATCTTGGCGACGATCTCGTAGGGAAACTCGCGGCGCTCGTAATAACCGCCGATCACCGGGGCTACCACGTCGCGCGCGAAGTCAGCGACAGTCAGGCGGAGCTGGTCGTGGTCGTCACCCAGCCTGAAGCTGATCATCTCTCTGCCCCTTTGCAGGTAGCTTTCTGCGGCGCCCCCTGTGCTTGCGATGTTACTGGCCGTGGCACCCGCCGGGACGCGCAGCGCAGGCGGCTCAGCGCAACAGCTCAGCGCAGGGGGCCTCAGCGCAAGGCGGCTCAGCACACGGTCAGCGCAGGCGGCTCAGCGCAGGGGCCTCAGCGCAGGGCTCAGCGCAACAGCTCAGCGCAGGGGGCCTCAGCGCAAGGCGGCTCAGCACACGGTCAGCGCAG